>Ga0209184_1001695_pt1 | contig 13211 bp, 9 predicted proteins | sample EN8Hudsemesocosm_2_FD_184627 | JGI IMG/M metagenome (GOLD analysis project Ga0209184, IMG submission 184627) | Methane-oxidizing microbial communities from mesocosms in the Hudson Canyon - EN8C Hudson Canyon (SPAdes) (version 2) | ecosystem: Environmental > Aquatic > Marine > Cold seeps | place... | reverse complement strand
GTACAGGTTTGGATCTTTTTGCAAACGGTAATTTATTATCGATAGATAGCCATACTTTATATGATTATCAAATGGGCGTAAGTTATGAATTGATTGACAACCTAGCTATAGATGTCAATTTAACTGCTGGTTATAGAGCTGTAAAGCTTCAACTTGAAGATATAGATGATTTATATACCGATATTGAATTTAAAGGTGTATTCGCTGGTGTAGTTGTTCATTTTTAATTAAGCAGCTATTGGGCTAAGCTTTGACTATTTCACTCAGTTCTAGCCTTTAATGAATGTTGCTTAATCAGTTAATAAGAATAAGCAACATTGTCTCAAAACAAGTTCAATATAAAAGTATTTGGGCTAATATAAATTTATTGTTTGAAATTAATAGATTCATAATTGTCTCGTCCTAAAATACGTTGACGATTTTACTGGAAGGTCAGTAGCTTTTGCTCCTGGCCTTTTTTGTGCACTTGGTTTGGTGTTTTCACCCCTAAACTTAAATGCGGCCTCATCTCATTGTATATTAATATTGATTCATCGACGAGTTGCTTTAGCTCATCAATGTTTTGGCATTTATATAACAGAAATTCCTGCTTTAGTATGCCATTAATACGATCCGCTAGTGCATTTTGATAACAGTCATAACCATCCGTCATTGATGGTGTAATATGATTTTTATTTAGCCTGTCTTGGTATACCTGCGAGCAATACTGCGGCGTTTTTCAAGCTAGTTGTCGCCTAAAGTTTAAATTTATGCCGCCTTGTTCTCTACTACCTCTGATTTCCCTTTTTCAGGGTTAAGGTAAACTGCTTCAATATGATCCCAGTTTTTAATTTCACCTGACTATCTATTGGGATTTTCTAACTTAGCCTTTTTATACACCAACGTTCGAGCCACTAATATTTCAATATCTTTACCTGTATGGCGCTCAACGGGGGTAATAAATTTAATACCGCTATGGCGGTGCTCATGTTTATACCACTGCACAAAACACTTAACCCAATCTATTGCTACCCCTATATCTGCAAAAGGTTTTTCAGGATATTCAGGGCGATATTTTAACGTGCGAAATACGGATTCTGAATAGGGGTTGTCATTACTCACTGATGGTCTACTAAACGAAGGAACCACCCCTAACTCTTGTAAAGTAGCTAACATGGTCGCTCCTTTCATAGGGCTACCGTTATCCGAGTGCAAGGTCACTTGGTTTTTTTCTACTTTTTCTTTGTTACATATATCGGTCATCAAATCAGCCGCTAATACGCTGAGTTCTTCATGGTGAATTTGCCAGCCAACAATTTTACGACTGTAAATATCGAGCACCAAATATAGGTATAAAAAGATACCTTTAACTTGTGTTGGCAAATAGGTGATATCCCAGGTATAAATTTGATTCGGCGCCGTTGCGGTCAATGCTCTTGGCTTATTAATCTTTCGGTTAGGTTTGCTTTTATCTCGATGTTTTAACTGTTTACACTCGTTCAATACACGATAGAAACTGGCTTCTGAAGCAATATAATACCAATTACACTAATTAACCACCCAAATCGAACCAATCTCTAAAACATATATTTTTCACCCGTTTTATATCACTTATGAAGCTGTTCCATGCATTACTACAAGATTCAACAATATCGTCATAATCCTTAAAACATTTATTCGCTAAGTGATTCTGTCTTAACCACTGCCATACCTGCTCAATTGGATTCAATTCAGGTGAATAAGCGGGCAATTTTAAGATGCTAACATTATCAAGTTCATCAACAACATTTTCTGTATGCCAACCCGCTCCATCCATTATGACTACGCTGTATCTACCTCGTGGTGTGGCTTTTGATATTTGCTCCATGTGGAGTTTCATACCCTCTTTATTTGAAAATGGTACAACTAAAGCCTCTGTTTTTCCATTCCCTGGGCAAACGGCACCAAATAAGTAAGCGTTTAAAAATTGTTGTTGCTTAACCGCTCGCGGACGGCTCCCTTTTTCTGCCCAGAGCCTCGTGGTTGTATTCTGTTGACCGAACCTTGCATCATCTTGAATCCAGATATCTACACTCTCTAAGGGGTGATCTTCGGGGATCTTTTCGATCACTTTCATTTTGAATTTTTTTAAAATTGTCTTGAATTTCTTGGGACTGCTTAGGGTGACGAGAGCGGCTTGTTATCCATGAAAAATCAAGTGCATGCAACAGTCTATAAACATTCGTTCTACTGTATTTTATCCCAAACTTGTCATTAATGACTGAAACAAGTACTGCCGCATTTAGCCTGTCTCCACTCTCTTTTATACTGTGCAGTTGAACATATTCTTTAAGCTCAGATAATTGATTTTCCGTAAGTTTTGAACGGCGTCCTGATCTTGTTTTTTCATTTAGCCCTTCAAGACCATCATTGAAGAAATTTTTAGCCCAGTCATTTACTACTTTCCTGCTCACTTTTAAATATTTGGCCGTTTGAGTTCTGTCAGCTCCGTCTTTGATGTGTGATAAAGCTAATAGGCGAATTCGCATTCTCCCATTGGTTTCTTGAGCAATAAGTGCCTTTAAATTAATAGGCTCCAATTTCTCAGATAATTGTTTTTGAGTAATATTTTAAAGCCTAGTGAATAATCTCGTTGTGTTCGTTTAACAGAGGTAATACTTGAGTTGTTCATAATAAGTCCTAAATGTGTAAATACATTTCAGGACAAGACACAGCTAATAAAAAAGCCATCAACATAACATCGATGGCTTTTATCTCTAAAGGTTATGAATAACCTGTTCTATATAATTATGCTTTTTTACGACGAGTGAATAACAATGGGCTTAGCAATAACAATAACCAGCCAAATGAACCACTATCCTTCTTGTTAACAATAGTTGTGCTAACAACTACAGGTGCAGTAGTTTCACCACCAGCAGTAGCGGTTACCTGGAACGACATTATAGTGTCAACAGAAACTTTCGGGGCTGTAAATGAAATTGTTTCATTTCCGCTAAAGTTAACAGGTGAACCAGAAAGTTGGATCCAATTATACACTAGTTCATCACCGTCGCCGTCATAACCATTTGCAGTTAATGTTACGGTGCTTTTTTCTAAAGCACTTCTTGAAGCAGGTGCTGAAAGTGTTGGCGAATCAGGAACGTTTGTTACGTCAACACTTACTGTACCAGGAGCTGATGTAACACCTATACTGTTAGTAATCGTATAGGTAAATGTATCTGTACCGAAAAAGTCAGTGTTTGGTAGGTAAGTTACCATACCTTCTTCGTCCAAGGTTGCTGTACCATTTGCAGGTTGTTCAGCGATAGTTACAGAGCTAGCATCAACACCTAAATTAGCTGTAACTAGCTTAGATGCGTTGTGCATAGTTACACCAGATGACAATTCTGATTTAGCTATAAAATTAGCGATACTAATATCGTTCATCGCAACATCAATCATCAGCGATTCTTCTTCCATCGTTTCAGATGAATCTACAGTAGTAAAATCGGTGTTGTCGTTGCTGCTAACATCAACAGTATAATCAAAATCAACAGTGCCACCAATAGTAGATCTGATAGTTAATGCATCAAAAGCAGAGAAGTCAGCATTACCTGTGCCATTGTAGTAATAGCTAGTGCCAGAGTCTCCAGCAATATCTTCAGCACCGATAGTAAGGAATGCAGGCGTTGCCGCTAAATCACCGTAAGTAAAGTAAACTTCCTCAGTACCTTCAAATATCCACACTTGGAAAGTGTAGGTTTGAGTTGGGTCTTCATTCCACAGTGCTATTTTATCCCATTGAATAACAAGTACATTAGAACCACTTAGTGCGAAGGTTGCATGCATGATATTACCTGCACCAGTATCCGCGTCGTCAGTACCGTCTAAATCGAAATCAGACCAGTATGGCGCTAGTACATTGTTTGGCGCAGCACTACTTGGTAAGTTTTGGTTATTCCATGAACCTGATGTAGTTGCAGAGCCCGCAGTAATGAAACCATTATCTGATACAGTTAATGTGTTATATTCAGCACCTTTGTACATGAAGTTATATTCAAGTTCAAAAGAAGTTTCATCACAGGTACTTGTACAGCCATGAGTAGTAATAGGAATTCCAAAAGTTGCTATCTCATTTAGATCCCAGAAGTTACCTGTTGTTGCGCTGAATAATTCGCCTTGTGCAACTTCAAGGGCTGAAGTATCCAAAGTGCCTTTCCAAGTAAGTTTTCCTGTTGTTTCATCTACAGCTAGTGATGTTTGTGTACCACCCGTAACAACGGCTGTCGCACTTTCTACATCGATAGTTGCGCCAACTGCTTCAACAGCAACACTAACTTCTTCAGTAAATGTTTTGTTAGCGATAGCTGTACGAACAATAATACCTTCATCAACAACAAATTCACCTACACCAGCGTTAGTTAACAAAGTCGTATCAGTTGACTCATTAGCAAATACAGCGATAGGCATTACCGCAGTAGTACCAGAGCTATGTGTCCAAGTTAATTGTCCCATAACCCATGTTCCAGCTGCTGAAAATGAAGTGTCAATAGTTAGCATGAAACTAGCGCTAGCTGTTTCTGAATCATTAGCACCTAAAGTAAGCATTTCACTAGAAACTGATGCTGTAGCATTTTCATCAGTAAAGGTAACGCTAGGTGTCCATTCGCCTTCTTCAGCCATCATGTTTGTGATATTACGTTCGAATACACAAGTACCAATACAAGCTGCTGAAGCCATTGATGGTTTGTCAAAAGTTACCATAGCGTTAATAGCTGATGGCACATCCAAGCGACCAGCACCAATATCAAATGCATTAGTAGCTGATACAGAGTCATCATTAACAATGTCTTGTACACTTGTTGACGTAAGAGCTGTTTGTACTTGAGTTGCATTCCATTCAGGATGAGCGGCAATTACAAGAGCGGCTGCGCCGGCTACATGTGGAGAAGCCATACTCGTACCTGATATCACCATGAAGTTATCACCGTTACTGGTGTCAGGTGAAGCGCCAGATAAAATATTGGTACCAGGAGCTGCAATGTCAGGTTTTAAAATATTCGCATCACCATTGGGGCCACGTGAACTAGAGCCAGCTACGTTATCAGTATACTGATCAATAATAAGTAGACTAGTTTCAGCACTTAACGTCGCAGTAAAGCCTTCTTCAGAAGCAGCTGTTATTAATGCTTCACCGTCAACCATTGAAACCATCATTGCAGGCAATGTAGTTTCAATTGCCATTGGGAAAGGAGCCGATTCTACGTTGTTATATACAACAACACCTTTAGCGCCAGCCGCTTCAGCATTTACTGCTTTATCGGTAAATGCACAAGCACCACGTGAAATTAATGCAATGCTGCCGGTGAATGCTTCAGTATCTTTAAAAGGAGCACAACCTTGAACGTTTTCTGCTTCTACACTCATCGCTGAAATCATTGGCAGAGTTACATCTTCAGTAAGAGCTGGAGATGTTGAGTCAATAGACATGTATTGTTCGCCATCGGCATCAACTGTATTTGCAAAAAATCGACCATGAGTGGTGTTAGCAACAGATAAGCCTGCATCGATACAGCTCGGACAACCAATAGTTTGAGCGCCGTTACCACTGTTACCTGCGGCATTAACAATAACGATACCTGCAGCTTCAGCATTTTTAAATGCTTCATTGTATGCACTAAATGCTGGATCCGAACCTGCACCACCACCCCAAGAGTTGTTGATAACATCTGCGCCATCGGCTACAGCGTGCTCAACAGCTTCCATTAGCATGATGTTAGAACCACTGCCATCAAATAGTCCTTTATAGACCATTAGATATGCACCAGGAGCAACACCTGAAATCGTTAGATCTTGTTCCTGATAGGTAATATCAATTACGTTACCAACTGCAGAACCTGCAACGTGTACTCCGTGACCACCATAAGCTAGAGGGCTGTAATGTTCTTCACCTTCTGCAATAGAAAATGTTGGTTCAGACCAACGAGCAACAATTAATTTGTTGTTACAAAAGCTAGCGTCGGTAGTGTGACAGTAATCAGTTGCTACTGTTTCACTTAAATCGGTTGGTGCAGTAAAATTGTCACCAGCGAATAATGGATTTTCAGGACGAATACCGCCATCAATGATAGCAACCTTTACACCAGCTCCTGCATTTTCACGGCCGCCCATGTTTGCCCAAGCTTCAGCACTATTGATAATATCATGTGATCTATCCATGCTTTCATGAAACATACGCTGAGGATGTACTGACTTAACACCTGGTAGACCATGCAGCTGAGACATTTCTTTTTTGTTTAAATAGACAACAACGCCGTTATATACAGTGTTAAATTGTTTAAATATTTTAGCGCTTGGTAATTTTTTACCAAGAGAACTGATAAAATTATTTTGCTGAACTTCTAAGTAAGCTTTATAAGACTTAGCTGCTTTAGAACTAATATCTAATTTTTTATCGCCTGTTGCGGTAATTGATGTCGCTGCAATATTAGCAACACCACCATTATATTTTGCAATAGGAGCATCGTTTAATTGCACTATATAATAGTCATGGGTAAGTGAAATGGAGCTAATGTTTTTGTTTGTCGAATAATCTTTAATGGCTGAAACTTCAGGACTAGAAGCTGCTTTTGATATATCGTTTCTATTAAAATTCGAATCTGCCGAAGCATTAATCGAGATTGACATTAAGGCTGTTGAAACAGCTAATGTGACTTTATTTCTCACTGGATAATCTCCTTCACGCTTATGACGCGTAATTTATTATTTTTAACTGGCAAATGTTATACATTCTATTACCAATTGTTTATATGTTTTTATTAAAGCTTAATGCTAGTCAATTTAATAACCAACAAAAAGCGCACTATAAACATAACACATGTAACGCCAATGTAAATGACTTGTATTAAGCTGTTGGGTAATTGAATGTTATTTGTGAAAAAGTGTCAAAAAGAGTTTACAGAAGGAGCTCTAGGCGATTATAAAATAGCCTATGATGATTCTCGTAGGCTATTTTTGAGTAAGAATATGTATTAATTAAATCTATATTTCGGTGTGTTTATCATCAATGAATTTGGCTAAGTCAGAGCGACCAAACTTATAAGTTGTTAAACAATAATCACAAGTCATCGATACGCAACCTTGTTCTTCAATAATGCTTTCCAATTCGCTAGGTGCAACTTGAGCAATAGCCGTTAAGCATTTATCTTCAGAACAGCTACATTGATAACTTATTGATTGAGGTTCAAATAAGCGAACATCTTCTTGGTGATACAAGCGGTAAAGTAAAGTTTCAGCGTCTAAAGTAAAGATTTCATCGGCTTTAATGGTATTTGTTAATTGGCATAAATGTTCAAAGTCGCTTTTCTGTTTTTCTTTGTCATCACCATCAGGTAGTAGTTGCATTAAACTTCCAGCTACTTGAGTATTGTCTGCCTTACTAAACAACCATATTTTTGTAGGGATCTGTTCTGATACTTCAAAGTAGTGTCCTAAACAATCTGCTAAATTATCTTCATCAAGCGCAACAACACCTTGGTAAGCTTCGCCTTTTTCAGGACGAATTGTGATTACCATTGTACCTTTACCAATTAAATCTCTTAAGCATTCTCCCTCTGTTGGCTCAGTTACACGGGCGATACCACGCATGTTTTGATTATGATCGCCGTTGACTGACATATAACCAATAGGTCCATCGCCTTGTAATTGAACAGTAATTTCGCCTTGAAATTTTAAAGTAGCAGTCAATAAACAAGTTGCTGCAACCAATTCACCTAACAGTGTTTGAACGCCCGGAGGATAATTATGTAAATCAATTATTTCTTGGTAAGTTTTAGTCAATTGTACAAGCTCTCCACGAGCATGTTTACCATCAAATAAGTAGCGATTTAAAACATCAGTTTTAACAGTCACAGTTATATCCTTTCTTTAAATTGTATAAGTTTTCGACGTTGTTTTTTGTCAGGCTTAGTATCACTAGCAGGGCTTAGTAAAGTGCCTTGTTTTCGTGCAAAGGCATTTTTCTCTCGTGTAGCAATACTGTTTTCTGTTTCTTGGAAAAGTGTTTGAGCAAAGCTTGCATCTCTTCGTTTATCTGCAAGGGCAATTACAATAACTTCTTTTTCTTCATAACTTTGGCGAAGCATTATTTTATCGCCTAAAGAAACTGCTTTTCCTGATTTTGTACGTTGACCATTATAGAACACTTTGCCACCATCGATCATTTGTTTGGCAATAGCGCGAGTTTTATAAAAACGAGCAGCCCATAACCATTTGTCGAGGCGAATTGGTGTGTTCTGAGTGGGAGGCTGACTTTGTTTCATCTAATTGTCATATTCCTATAAATTATGTGTCGCGGCGAAAATATCATAATTTATTATAATGTCTAGTTATTTAAAGGCACAAACAACCACAGTGGCAATTTTAGTTTGCATATTTAGAATCTAAATTGTTAATAAATATTAACAATTGCCACTCTCCTCTTGTTGATAGTGCTTAGCTCAAGTATTATCATTTGATAATAATAATATTCAACAGAAATCTTTATAAAGATAACCATGCAATTACCTTCAAACTTTTCCAGCACAGTCGACTTTTTTTCACAATTACCTCAGCAAAAAATAGCTAAGGTGATCAGTGTGCTTTTGTTAGCTTATATTGCCTATGTTCTTGCGCAAATTACTTGGTTTATTGCACCTATTGGTCAATATCATGTATCTTCGAGTGTTACGGTTAAAGTCGCAAAGCAAAATACTGAAACAGCTACCATTAGTCTAACAGGTCTAAAGACATTGAACTTATTTGGTGCATATACAGACATAATAGAAGAAGTTGAAACCGCTGAAGTTGAAAGTGCACCTGAAACACAATTAAATTTAACATTAGCAGGTGTAGTGGCGAGTGATGATAAAAATACTTCTGCAGCCGTTATAGAAAACTCAGGTAATCAAGACACTTATAGCCCAGGTGAAACGATTACCGGAACACGTGTTGTTCTTGATACTGTGTATCGAGATAGAGTGATTTTAAAAAATGCAGGGAAACTTGAAACTCTAATGCTTGATGGTTTTGACTATAATGAAACAACTAAAGTTACTCAGCCGAAAGCAAAAAGTCGAGCTTCGCTCACTAACAAAAAAAGAAAGATAAATAACAAGTTAAGCTCCCCTAATGTAGTTGATCAAAGAAAAAACAAAATGCTGAGCAATAGTGCTAAGTCATTGAAAGAAGATATAAATAAAGACCCAAGTAAAATAACAGACTATTTAAAAATATCTCCTAAACGTACAAACGGTAAAGTAGTGGGGTATCGCTTAATGCCAGGAAAAAACGCTGCGTTTTTCCAAAGTTCAGGATTAAAATCGGGTGATGTTGCAATTCAAATGAATGGTTATGATTTGACTGCGCCAAGTGAAGCAGCACAAGCGCTTTCAGCATTGAAAGAAGACAAAGAAGTATCGTTGTTAATTGATCGTAATGGCGAATTGAACGAAATATTATTTAGTATTGGCGGCTAATGTCTTTACTTACAAAATTGAGAATTAAGTTATGATGAATTTATCCATGCGCAAGAATATTAGCGCTCCTTGGTATAAGCGTTTATTAACAACAGGTTTAACTGTTGTGATGATGAATACCTTATTATTTAGTGCTAACACAAGTGCTGCTAAATATTCTCCGAATTTCAAAGGTACTGAAATTGCTGAGTTCATTAATATAGTCGGTAAAAACCTTAAAAAGACTATGATTGTTGATCCAAATGTTCGAGGCAAAGTAAACCTCCGTACGCAAGATGAGCTAACAGAAAAACAGTATTACCAAGTCTTTCTCAATGTACTTGAAGTTTATGGTTTTGCTGCGGTTGAAATGGATAATAATGTAGTAAAAATTATCCGTAATAAAGATGCCAAAACCTCCTCAATTCCTGTTGTCGGTGATGAAAATCCAGGAGTAGGCGATGAAATGGTTACGCGTGTTGTTGAAGTTAAAAATGTAACCGTACGAGAATTAACACCATTACTTCGCCAGCTTTCAGATCAAGCCGGCGGTGGCAATGTAGTAAATTATGACCCAGCAAACGTCATTATGCTTACGGGCACTGCAGCAGTTGTAAATCGTTTAGTAAAAATTATCGAACGCGTCGACAAAGCGGGTGACCAAGACGTACAAATAATAAAGTTAAAGTATGCATCAGCAGCCGAAATGGTTCGTATTGTGGAGGCGATGAATAAATCAAGTGGCGGTAAAGCTGGAACACCAACATTTCTTATTCCTAAAATAGTTGCAGATGAACGTACTAATAGCGTAATAGTAAGTGGTGAGTCTCAAGCTCGAGCACGCATTGGAAAGTTGATTTCACGATTAGATAGTGAGTTAGAAACAAACGGCAACACACGTGTTTACTATTTGAAGTATTCAAAAGCTGAAGATTTAGTCAAGGTTTTAGAAGGCGTTAGTAAGTCTATAGAAGCTGAAAGTGCTGGGACAAAAAGCTCGTCTAAGGGAAGCAGCAAAAAACGCAATGTCAGCATTGATGCTCATGAAGATACTAATACACTCGTTATTACCGCTCAACAAGATATGCTTCGTTCACTCGAAGCTGTAATTCGCAAGTTAGATGTTCGTCGCGCACAAGTACTTGTTGAAGCAATTATTGTTGAAGTTTTTGAAAGTGATGGTGTTAGTTTAGGTGTGCAATGGATGTCTGAAAATGGTGGGATGACTCAGTTCACCAACGGTCCAGCTCCTATAAGTTCAATAGCCGCGGCAGGTAAAGCTGCAGCTACAACTGTTGGAGAAGTCGTTCCTGCTGTTTATTCATCAGAAACAGGTAATTTAATCACTGGTGAATATAATCTAAATGATGTAGAAGGAGATTATTCATTAGCTGCCACATTATTAGGCTCAGTGAGTGGTGGCATGTTTGGCATCATGAAAAACGGCTGGGGTGCGATAATACAAGCGGTAAGTAATGACACTAACTCTAATATTCTTGCTACGCCAAGTATTACAACCCTTGATAATGAAGAAGCGCATTTCCTTGTTGGACAAGAAATTCCTATTCTTACCGGCTCTACAGCAGGCAGTAATAATGCCAACCCATTCCAAACGGTAGAACGTCAAGAAGTGGGTATAAAACTTACAGTTACCCCGCAAGTTAATGAAGGTACGGGTGTTCAATTAACCATAGAACAAGAAGTATCCTCAGTAAGTGGTGCTACAGGCGTTGATATTTCGATTAACAAACGTGAAATTAAAACAGTTGTTATGGCAGATTCTGGCGCAACAGTAGTTCTTGGTGGTCTGATTGATGAAGACGTACAAGAAAGCGTGCAAAAAGTGCCGTTATTAGGTGATATTCCTTTCATTGGTCATTTGTTTAAATCAACAGCAACTTCAACACGTAAACGTAATTTAATGGTATTCATTCGCCCTACAATTATTCGTGATGGCAACTTAATGAATGAAATCAGTAAAGACAAATATAACTATATTCGTGCGACTGAAATACGTAAGCAAGAAGAAGGCTTATCATTAATGGATGATGAAAAAATGCCATTATTACCTGAATGGAATGATGAGCTTGCATTACCTCCTTCATTTGATGAATACATGAATAAAAATAATTTAGAAGAACCAAGTTTATTACCACCTACAGCAAACGGTGAGAATTTTGATTCATCAGGTTCAGAGACAAAAGATCAATAATATGGCTGATAATGAAAGTAGTGAAGTTGTCGAAAATATTGTCAGTGTAACTTTTGCGGGTAATGGCCAAGATAGCGATGTCAAAAAAATTGAGATTAGCCGTTTACCTTTTACCTTTGCAAAACGACATGGTGTATTAATCAGTAAAGAAGATGATCAATACACATTACATTGTTTGGCCAATGTTAATAGCGCAGCAGTATTAGAAGTGCGTAGGGTATTAAAAACTGCTTTTGCAATCGAATTTCATTCATTAGATGAATTTGAACAATTACTGACGATTTCATACCAGCGCGATTCATCTGAAGCACAACAAATGATGGAAGACATTGGCAACGAAGTTGATTTATATTCACTTGCTGATGAAATGACAGAAACTGAAGATCTACTTGAAAATGAAGATGATGCGCCAATCATCAAATTGATCAATGCTATGTTAAGTGAAGCGATAAAAGAAAACGCTTCTGATATTCACATTGAAACATTTGAAACTGCATTACAGATTCGTTTTCGAGTTGACGGCGTCTTACGTGAAGTTTTAAAGCCAAACCGTAAACTTGCATCACTATTGGTTTCTCGTATTAAGGTCATGGCAAAACTTGATATCGCTGAGAAACGTATTCCTCAAGATGGCCGTATCTCTTTACGGATTGCCGGGCGTGCCGTTGACGTTCGTGTGTCAACAATGCCTACTGGACATGGTGAACGTGTCGTTCTGCGTTTGCTTGATAAAAACTCTGTTCGTCTAGATCTTGAAGATTTAGGCATGACACTCGCAAATCGCATAAGATTTTCGAGCCTCATCGAAAAACCACATGGCATTATCTTAGTAACAGGCCCAACGGGCTCTGGTAAAAGTACCACATTATATGCTGGCTTAAGCCAAATCGACTCGAGAGAACGTAACGTTCTGACTGTTGAAGATCCCATCGAGTATGCTATTGAAGGTATTGGACAAACTCAGGTTAATACAAAAGTTGATATGACCTTTGCTCGTGGATTGCGCGCAATACTTCGTCAAGATCCCGATGTAGTTATGGTCGGTGAAATTCGAGATTTAGAAACCGCCCAAATTTCAGTGCAAGCAAGTTTAACTGGTCATTTGGTTATGTCTACACTACACACAAACAGTGCTGCTGGCGCAATAACGCGTATGGAAGATATGGGTGTAGAATCATTTTTATTATCGTCAAGTTTATTAGGTGTATTAGCCCAACGACTTGTTAGAACACTATGCCCTCATTGTAAAGAAAGTCATTTACCTGATGAGCAAGAGCTTAAGTTACTTGAATTACCGAAAAACAACACACAGCATATTTATCGAGCTATTGGTTGCAGTGAATGTAACAATAAAGGCTACAAAGGCCGTATGGGTATTCATGAATTAATTGTTGTTGACGATAAAGTACGCGAACTTATTCATAACGGTAAAGGCGAGCAAGCCATCGAAAAGTTTATTCGAACAAATACACCCAGTATTCGTCGTGATGGCTTTGATAAAGTTATTACAGGTGAAACAACACTCGAAGAAGTTTTACGTGTTACAA
>Ga0209184_1001694_pt1 | contig 13218 bp, 11 predicted proteins | sample EN8Hudsemesocosm_2_FD_184627 | JGI IMG/M metagenome (GOLD analysis project Ga0209184, IMG submission 184627) | Methane-oxidizing microbial communities from mesocosms in the Hudson Canyon - EN8C Hudson Canyon (SPAdes) (version 2) | ecosystem: Environmental > Aquatic > Marine > Cold seeps | place... | reverse complement strand
TTCTATTATTTGATGAATTAACCAGTGCGATGGATAACCAGACTGAGAGTGCGGTTATCGAAAAAATTCGCAAGTTTTCAAAGGATAAAACCATGATACTCAGTACCCATCGAGCATCATTGTTGGTGCTGGTTGATCGTATTATTGTGATGGATGACGGGCGGGTGATTGCGGATGGTACAAAAGACAAAGTTCTGGATGCCTTGAAACGCGGTCTGATTCAAACCGGCTCAAATGAAGCGAACGGAGCGGGAGGGTAATATGTCAGCTTCTATATCCAAAACCTATTCTGAATATGCTTTACCAACCATCAAATCTCGCCTGATGCTGTGGTGTATCTGCTTGTTTGTGCTAACGCTGATAATCTGGTCAGCTTATGCTGAAATAGATGAGCTGGTACGTGGTGATGGCAAAGTTATTCCCTCAAAGCGTTTGCAAATTGTACAAAATCTGGAAGGCGGCATACTGTCTGAGTTGTATGTGTCGGAAGGTGGCTTGGTTGAAAAAGGTCAGGTGCTGTTGAAGATAGATGACACCCTGTTTGCATCAAATTACCAGGAAAATCAATATAAAATACTGGAACTTCAAGTAAAAGAACTTCGCTTACGGACTGAGGTTGAAGGTGGGAGAAAGATAAGTTTTACTCCTCATCTGCAACAAAGGGCCTCGGAACTGATTAAAGAACAGCGTTTATTGTTTAAAGGCCGGCAAGCTCAGTTAGCGGGTGAAGAGAATGTGATTGCTCAGCAAGTCCAGCAAAAGAAACAGGCTTTGGCAAGGGCGGAGTTTAATTATCAGCAAGCTTTGAAAGAGCGAGCGTTAACTCAAAAAGAGCTGGATATTCTCAAGCCTCTATATGATGAAGGGGTTGTTTCTAAGATGGAATTATTGCGTGCAGATAAAATACTGTTAAAAGCTTCGGGGGAGGCGGCAGAAAACCGCTTTCGTATGCCGCAAATTGAGGCTGAAATTGCTGAATTAAAAAATAAGCGTACACAGCTGGCGATTAACTTTCGCAGTGAGGCTCAAAAAGAGTTAAGTGATATACTGGCCGAATTGCCGAGGTTGTATCAATCAGGAGGCGCGCTTGAAGATAAGGTTAAACGCAGGCAGGTGCGCTCTCCCGTTAAAGGGACGATTAAGCAGTTGATGGTGAATACCATTGGTGGGGTCGTTCAGCCTGCAATGGATATAGTAAGTATTGTTCCAATAGAGGACGCACTTCTCATTGAGACAAAAATTCGCCCCGCGGATATCGCAAGGCTATACCCCGGGCAGCGAGCAGTGGTAAAATTCACTGCTTATGATTTTACTGTTTATGGTGGTTTGGAAGCCGAAGTGGTGCGTATTAGTGCTGATTCCATTATCAACGAGCAGGGTGAAAGTTTTTATCTGGTTCAAGTGAAAACAAAAACCAATGACTTAGGCACAAAAGGGAAGTCCTTGCCGATATTCCCCGGCATGATTGCTCAGGTTGATATACTAACGGGCAAAAAAACGATATTGGATTATATGCTTAAGCCGATTTTAAAAGCCAAGCAAGTGGCTTTAACGGAAGCATAAAAACTCTCATATAAATATAAACAGAGTTGCCAGTGTTCTGAATTAATAAACAACATCTACGGACAGATAACAAAAAAGGCTTGGGGTAAGTACCCAAGTGTCTAAATAGAAGTAGGGGTTAGAAAGTAATGCGAATTATCGCACGAGCGATCTTATGTCTGATGTTAATCAGTGGTGTCGCTGTACCGAATTGTTTTGCGCAAGCTCGTTCAGTGAGTGAAACCGTTAGCTTGGCGGTGAGTAATCATCCGCAAATCAAATCAAGGTTTAGTGAATATCAGGCTCAGAATGAACAGATTAAACAAGTAGAAGCCTCTTTTCTTCCCAAATTGTCGCTTGGGGTTGGTATTGGTTTAGAGTCTAGTAATAACACCTCTACGCGCGGGTTGGCTGGGAGCGGTTCAAATGACTTATCAAGGCGTGAATCTTCGATAAACCTAAAGCAAATGCTGTTTGATGGTTTTAAAACGCATTGGCAGCGAGAAAGCGAACTGGAAACCTTCGCCTCGATTGAGTTTAGCTTGCGCCATCTGGCAAGTGAAATTGCTATGCAGTCGATAGAAAGCCATTTAAGTGTTGCTGTTAGTAATCAGATTTTTAACTTTAATATTGCTAATTTGCAAGCACATCAGAAAATTGCAGAAAATATAGGTGCGCGTGTGCGTTCCGGTAAAGACGATTACGCTAAAATTAACCAAATTAATGCGCGTTTGTCTTTATCGCTTGCTAATGTGGCTTCGGCAAGAAATGAAGCTATGAAGGCTAATGCAGATTATTTTCGTTTTGTCGGTTCGGAGGCTCCAGCAGAATTGGTTTTTCAGGATAAACTTTTCCGTATGCCAGAAGCTCGGATGGTTTTTGTCGAAGACGTTATCCGCTTTAATCCCATGATCGTTTCGCAGCAAAAGCAGGTCAAGTCGGCTTTAGCTTCAGCAAAATCAATGAATAATACCAACCTACCTACTTTGCATTTTGAGTCAGGTGCTAGTTGGAATGATGATCTGGATGGTGTACAGGGGCGTAATAGTGATCTATTTGTAATGCTGCGTATGCGCTATGACCTTTTTAATGGCGGTGCTGATAAATCTGTCAAGGCTCAAGCTCGATTATTAAACCAAGGTGCTGAATTTGAATTGGATGATGCGCGCAGGTTCGTTCGGCGTGATGCTGAGCATGCCTGGTTTGCCTATCAGTCTAGTTCGAAGAGGGTAAAGTATTTGGAAGATTATGTTGAATTATCTCAATTGACTAGTACTGCCTATAATAAGCAATTCACCATTGGTCAACGAAGTTTGATCGACTTGCTGGATGCCGAAAATGAGTTACTTAGAGCAAAGTTGCAGTTGGTGGATGCTCAAAAAGATTTATATTTATCGAAGTACCAGATTCTGAGTTTAAGTGGCAAACTACTTTCATCGATGTCTGTTAATGTGTCAGGGCTTTGAGTAAATAGAAGGGAGGTAACATGAGAAAGGTAGAGTGCGGTGATGACGAGAGAGTTCGTTTAGCGCTTCAAGAGTCTGATGCGGAGGTCGCGCGGATAACAGAAGACTTAGTGTATTTGCTAGTCAAAAAAAATGTGATTTTGTTTACGGAGCTACCAGAGGTTGTGCAAGAAAAACTGATCTCACGAGAGAAATTACGCTCTAAATTACAAGCGTCAATATCACCTATTATTTCAGAAGATGAAACAATTTAGCTTCACAATCCTACTATATCTAAATTTCCTTGTTGGATTAACTGGTTAATAATCTCATTGTCGGAATTACCAAAGCTGGTTAAGTCCACGTTATTTAATACCAGAAAATGGTTTTCTGAAGCTTGTCCATCAGTATTAATCTCAATGGTTGTGTCTTGCCCGTTAAAGCTAAAGTGTAAAAACTGATCCAGTTCATCTTCTGTCTGAGATTCAAGCAATAAATCATTTAATTGCAGGATGTCACCGCCTGAGCCTGCTGTGAACTGAGAAATATTGTCGGTATTTAATGCGCTGCTTGTTTCATTTTTGTCTGCATTCCAAATATAAATATCGGCATTGTCATCACTGGTTTGGCTGGTGTTAAATACTAATAAATTGTCGCTGCTGCTTAGTTCAATAACTGGCAAGTTTTCTTCTGTATTTAAGCTGTTGGTAGTAAGGCTTGAGGTTGTGGTATTGGTGATGGGGATGATAATGGTTTGTTCTGTGCCGTCGGCAGTTATAACCACAAAGGTATCGCGAATAAGTGAATCTTCGCTAAGGCTGCTAATTTCAGGGTGTTCGGTATTTACTTTGTAAGTCCAGCTTCCATTCTCCTCAATGCTTCCAGTGCCAAAATGACCTGCAATATCTTCATTTGCCTGAAAGTGAGATTCTCCAAAATCAGGGTCGTTAATTCCTAGTTGGCCGCTAACACTTTGGTCTGTATTTAAGTCTAGTTCTACCAGGTTTGAGCCATTTAAAAAAGGCTTGTCATCAGTGCCTTGTATCGTAATTTGAATTGTCTGGCTAGTGCCGTCAAACGAGCGTACTGAGAAATAGTCAGTCAAATGGCTGTCGTTTGTCAGGCTTTGTACAGAGCCTAGTTCATTATCTAAAATATAATGCCATTCACCAGAGGAATTTATTTCAGCAAAGCCATAAGTCGTTTGGATTTCGTTTTCAGCAACAAACCTAGCTTCGCCGGTATCAATGTCTTCAATTGCGAGTGAGCCGCTAACATCGACAATGGGTGAGGATTCATCGTTAGTGTCTTCGGTAATAGATGCGTGTGTGGTGCCGCTAATGCTTGCTAGGTCATTACTGCCATTGATGGTGATCTCAACAAAAAAAGCATTACCATTTTGGGCGTTTATTGCGATGCTTTCGGTGAGAACGTCGCCAGCACCTAAAGCTTGGACCTCTGTTAGTTGGTTATTAAGTGTATATTTCCAGTCACCTTGTTCGTTATAGCTTATTTCGCCAAAGGTGGTTGTTTGTGTATTGGTGTTAAAAGATGTTGCTGGGTTAATGCTGCCTTGTGTGGATGTTAGGATGTCTTCTGTTACGTTTGCGAATGCTTCACCAATAATAGAGGGTGCTGATTCCAAAAGTCCGCTGTTGTCATTTATGTTGTTTGTGTCTGTTGAGTCGCTTTCGCTTGTATTTTGTGGACGGGTTTCGCTGTTGTTGGCGCTGCTGGCTTGGCTGTGATATATAATGGCGTTTTCGGAGGCTTGGATAATAGGGAGGCTAGCAAAGCCGCCTTGTTCTATGGGGCCTGCCGCTGTAGCCTCAAGTTGACTAAAGTCAAAATCTTCATTATTTAAAATTTTTGCTTGGAGTTGCTCTGCTTGGTCAAGTGCTGTTTCTATTTTAGCGTTTGAGGTTGTGTTAGGGGTTGACGGTTCTGTTGGCGGCTTATTCTCAATATTATCCACTTGAATTTTAATTTCTGGGTTTTGTGTTGTGTTGATGATGGTTTCATCATTGAGGCCAGCTTGAACGGGCATTGAGAAAAACTCCAAATAAAATGAATCTCCTAACTATAAAGCTTCTTCATATTTTTGATAAGACTTTTGCGTTCAGTTTTGTGGTTTTGTTGTTGTTGTAGTGTCTTCCTGTGTAAGTGCGCATAAAATATGTAAGCAGACACAAAAAAGCCCAGACTAAGCTGGGCTTTTAATACTACTTATAAGCAGAGCTTTATAGAGAGTAGTACATTTCAAACTCAACTGGGTGAGTTGTGCTGTTTAGTAGCTCAACTTCGCCACGCTTCAATTCAACGAAACCTTCGATCATATCTTCAGTGAACACGTTGCCTTCAGTCAAGAAAGCGTGATCCGCTTCAAGTGCGTCAAGCGCCTGCTCGAAAGTAGCAGCAACAGTTGGGATTGCTTTGCCTTCTTCAGGAGGTAAGTCGTAAAGATCTTTGTCAGCAGGATCGCCAGGGTGAATCTTGTTCTTGATTCCGTCGATACCAGCCATCAACATAGCAGCGAATGCTAAGTATGGGTTAGCTGTTGGATCTGGGAAACGAACTTCTAAGCGACGTGCTTTAGGGCTGTTTACGTGTGGGATACGGATAGAAGCAGAACGATTACGTGCTGAATAAGCAAGCATAACAGGTGCTTCGAAGCCAGGAACCAAACGCTTGTATGAGTTAGTTGAAGCATTGGTGAATGCGTTCAATGTTCTCGCGTGCTTGATGATACCGCCAATGTAGTATAAACATTCGTCAGAAAGACCTGCATAGCCGTCACCCGCCATGATGTTAACGCCATCTTTAGATAGAGACTGGTGAACGTGCATACCAGAACCATTATCGCCAACTATTGGCTTAGGCATAAATGTGGCTGTTTTGCCGTAAGCATGTGCAACGTTATGTACGCAGTACTTAAGAATCTGAACTTCATCAGCTTTCTTAACAAGTGTGTTAGCGCCAACACCGATTTCGCATTGACCAGCAGTACCTACTTCGTGGTGATGAACTTCTATAACCAAGCCCATTGATTCCATTGCGCCACACATTGCAGCACGTAAATCATGTAGTGAATCAACTGGTGGTACAGGGAAGTAACCGCCTTTAACACCTGGACGGTGTCCAGTGTTTCCGCCTTCAATTTTAGCGTCGCTGCTCCATGCTGCTTCTTCAGCATTGATTTCGTACATAGCGCCGCTCATGTCAGCTTTCCACTTAACGTCATCAAATACGAAAAATTCTGGCTCAGGACCAAATAAAGCTGAATCAGCAATGCCTGTAGACTTTAAGTACTCTTCCGCGCGGCCAGCAACAGAGCGTGGATCACGCTCGTAGCCTTGCATAGTAGTTGGCTCAACTATGTTACAGCGGATAATTACTGTGTTTTCTTCAGTGAAAGGATCAATTACTGAAGTATCATCAACAGGCATCATAATCATGTCTGATTCGTTAATGCCTTTCCAGCCATTAATTGATGAACCATCAAACATTTTACCTTCTTCGAAGAAGTCGTCATTAACTTCTGAGGCCGGGATGCTTACGTGGTGTTCTTTACCACTTGTATCTGTGAAGCGAAGGTCAGCCCAGGTTACTTCGTTATCTTTGATTAGGCCGAGAGTTTTCTCTGACATTCTAGTTTCTCCGTTCTATTGGATGTTTGTTTGAAGCAATTGATTTGCTTCACGGTTCTATTTTTTGACTACAACTTAAAAAATTGCGAAAGAGGATAGCATGACTATCGCTAATATTCTTGCACTTTTTATTGACTTCTTTGTGTGGCATACACAAGCAATATGGTGGCCAAGTTTTTATGGTTTCAAGTCTTTGATTTTAAGGAATAAAAAACTAAACTTAGGCGGGGGTGATGGTTTCTTGCTTCAAAGTGGTGCGTCTAATTTGTGGGTGTTTGTTTTTGGTGCGCACTGTAAATGTAGTCAATTGCAAAATATTTACCAACTTGTCTTTGAATATGGTGTGCTTACTGTATAATTCGCGTCCAATTTAAGCTCAGCTACTTTTAATTTAAGCCTTGGATTTAGTATTTTCAGGGCCGATTTTGTAGTTTTCAGGAAAACAGGTACCCGTATTGTGATAGAGAAATTAAGAAATATTGCCATCATTGCTCACGTTGATCATGGTAAAACGACGCTTGTAGATAAGCTGTTAAGCCAGTCGGGTACACTCGAACGCAGAGATGAAGGTGCTGAGCGTATCATGGATTCTAATGATCAGGAAAAAGAGCGTGGTATTACCATCCTTGCAAAAAATACTGCCATTAAATGGAATGATTACCACATCAATATCGTTGACACGCCTGGACACGCTGACTTCGGTGGCGAAGTAGAGCGCGTACTTTCTATGGTCGACTCTGTATTGTTGTTGGTTGATGCTGTTGATGGACCAATGCCTCAAACGCGTTTTGTTACCTCTAAAGCGTTTGAGCAGGGTTTACGTCCTATTGTTGTTATCAATAAAGTAGATCGTCCAGGCGCTCGTCCAGACTGGGTGATGGATCAGGTTTTCGATTTGTTTGATAACTTGGGTGCTACAGATGAACAGTTAGATTTTCCTGTTATTTATGCTTCTGCGCTTAATGGTATTGCAGGTACAGACGTTGAAGATATGGCTGAAGATATGACGCCTCTTTATGAAATGATCACAGAGCAAGTGCCTGCGCCGGATGTTGATCCTGAAGGGACGTTTCAAATGCAGGTTTCTGCATTGGCTTATGATAGTTATGTAGGTGTTATTGGTGTAGGGCGTATTACGCGCGGTACACTGAAGCCAAATCAGCAAGTTATTATAAAGGATGCTGAAGGTAAAGAGCGCAAAGGTAAGGTATTAAATGTCAAGACCTATATGGGTCTTGAGCAGGTTGAGACGCCTCTGGCGAGTGCTGGGGATATTGTTTGTATTAATGGTATTGATGGTTTAGGTATTTCAGATACTTTGTGTGATCCTGAGTGTGTGGAGGCTTTACCTGCATTAAATGTTGATGAGCCTACCGTAAGTATGACCTTTGTGGTGAATGACTCCCCATTCGCTGGTTTGGAAGGCAAGTATGTAACTACGCGTAATATTAAAGATCGCCTTGAGCAAGAGTTGATTCATAATGTGGCGTTACGAGTAGCGCCGGGTGATACGCCTGATAAGTTTGTTGTGTCGGGTCGTGGAGAGTTACACCTTTCTGTATTGATTGAAACAATGCGTCGTGAAGGTTTTGAAATGGCCGTCTCTCGTCCAGAAGTTGTTCAGAAAGAAGTTGATGGTAAAATTCACGAGCCGTTCGAGCAGGTTGTTATTGATGTTGAAGAACAGCATCAAGGGCCTGTGATGGAGGCTATGGGTTTACGTAAGGCTGAATTAACCAATATGGAGTTGGATGGTAAGGGGCGTGTTCGTCTTGAGTTTATTATTCCTTCTCGTGGCTTAATTGGTTTCCGTGGTTTGTTCCTTACGCTTACTTCTGGTTCAGGAATAATGACAAGTGTATTTGATCATTATGGTGAAGTGAAAGTGGGTGGAACATTTGAGCGTCAAAACGGTGTTTTGGTTAGTATGGTCAAAGGTAAGACCACTGCTTATTCACTGTTTACTGTTCAGCAGCGTGGTCGTTTATTCTTAGGTCCTGGTAATGATATTTATGAGGGTCAGATTGTGGGGATTCATTCTCGCTCTAATGACTTGGTTGTCAATACGGTCAAGGGTAAGCAGCTAACGAACGTTCGTGCATCGGGTACCGATGAAGCATTGACCTTGGTTCCGGCTATTACGCATACGCTAGAGCAAGCGCTTGAGTTTATTGAAGATGATGAATTGGTGGAAGTAACGCCCGTTAGTATTCGTATTCGTAAGAAGCTTTTGACTGAAAACTTAAGAAAACGTGCGAAATAGTAGGGAATAATTGTTTAAACTAAAAATTCACTGCTTTAAAGTGGTGCGTTTTTAATGACTCCAAAAAAACCAGGTTCTTCACTAAGTTGAAAACCTGGTTTTTTTATGGGTGCTATTTGAGTGGCAGAAAGAGGGGCTTTTGTGACGCTTGGCGCGCATGGGTAGGTTTTTGATCTAAATTGTATGGCTTAAACAAAGACAAATCAGTCGTTGAGGCCAATAAAGGACGACTAATGAAAGCACTGATTCAGCGCGTTACAAGCGCTTCCGTTGTGGTGGAGGGAGAGATTGTAGGTGAAATTTCCAAAGGCTTATTGCTTTTTTTGGGTATAGAAAAAGATGACAACGAGCAAAAAGCAGATAAGCTATTAGATAAGGTAATTAAGTATCGCGTATTTGCTGATCAAAATGATCGAATGAATCTGAGTTTAAAGGATATTCAGGGTGAATTATTAATCATATCCCAGTTCACGTTAGTTGCAGATACCCAAAAAGGTTTGCGGCCAAGTTTTTCATCTGCCGCACCTCCCGAAAAGGGTGAGGCTTTGTATGCTTACTTTATCGATAAGGCTACTCATTCCGGCTTAGATATCTCAGCAGGTCGCTTCGGTGCTGATATGTCGGTTTCATTGGTGAATGACGGTCCAGTGACGTTTAATTTAGCTGTTTAGTGTCAAAATTCAAAAAAAACAAAATTAATTAACAAAAAGTTTGCATATTTATCAGTGCTGTACTAAAAAGTTATTAAGCTTAACTTTAAGAATGGCGGTTAACGTGTTGTTTATTAAATTTAAAAAGCCTAAAAGGTGTTTGAATTTGAGTAATGTTGGCGCTGAAACCCTTGGTTTTAGGCAGGGAGCTTGTAGTTTTAATAATGTTTGTGAAAAGTTTCGCTCTTATGTTAAAAAGCTGTAACGTGCGCTAGGCCTCAGAATTGACATAAGATACTGCTTGATAGGTAGATGACCGGTTTTATTTGCTATTTACTTGGCAGACAAAACATTAAAAAAATGTTGAGAATGAGGTTTGGGCGTTGCGCCTGTAACAATTCTGGCATAATTTAAATACACATAGGCAGCCGAATGCCTGTTGACCATAATAATTATTCTAATCGTCATTAATTTAACGAAAATAACGGGCAATAGCCCTGACTATTTCAAATAGAAATAAGGAAGATAAAATGAAAAAGACTTATATCGCTTCAGCAATTGCAGCAGCTACACTTTCAACGAGTGCATTTGCGATGGATCCAGCAACTGACTTAGCAGAAATGCTTGAGTCAATGCCTGAATTTTACGGTAACATACAGTTAGTTCATACAAATGCTAACGAAGATAAAATGACTACTACTGCTACTCCTAAAAAGTTTGAGGATAGCACTCATGAGCTTAGTGACAATGGTTCAACTTTTGGTATCAAGCACTCTCACGCGATTTCTGAAGGTGTAGAAGGCTTCTTGAAAGCAGAATTCGAATTTGCAGCTGATGATGATAACGGAAAAGGAATTACAAAATTAGACGAAGCTTACATTGGTGTTAAGGGTGATTTTGGTTCTGTTCAAGTAGGCTCTGACGATACTGTTTATGAATGGGTGGACATGATCGATACATCTGAGGCTGTTGGGCTTTCAGGTGAAATTGCTGATCTTGAAGAAGGCGATAACCTTCAGTATGTTTCTCCTGAAATTGCAGATGGTTTAGTAGTTGGTTTAACTGTTCCATTTGATGGTAGTGAAACAGATTCGACTTTTGGCGGTGCTTTGGCTGCTAAGTATTCTGTAGATAATCTTGATGTGGTTCTAGCATATGGTTTAGGCCATAATGATTCTGAAGACACAATCGGTCTAGCAGGTACATACTCTATGGGCGATATTGCATTAATCGCTCAGTATGAGACTCAGGATGAAAATGAAGATTATATCGGTTTACAGGGTATGTATACTATGGGAGCAAATGTATTCGCTCTAGGTTATAGTATGACTTCATTTGACGCTTCTAGTCTTGAAGATGAGTCAAGCATTTATGTTCAAGGCTTACATAATGTTTCTGATCATACTTATGTATATCTTGAATATACAACAACTTCAGACCTAGATGGCGCAGAAGGTTTTGATAAAGATGCTCTAGCAATTGGTGCAGCATACAGCTTCTAAGTTTAATAAAACTTAGCAAGGCATAAAAAAACCGATGCTTAGTCATCGGTTTTTTTATGCCTGCCATATAATAATTGGTAGACTGTATTAAAAAATATACAAGGACTCGCAATTGTCTATCGAAATTGAATTGAAATTAAGTGTGCAAGAAGTACATGATCATGATGTGCTGGAAAAGCTGAAAAAATGTTTATCTTCATTGACTCTAAATAATGAAATCCACAGCAATGAGCTAGTAAATATTTATTTCGACACCCCTGACTTGCAGCTAAACAAGCAAAAAATGGCGCTTAGAGTTAGGAAGAAAGGCTCGCTTTATATTCAAACACTCAAAACTAAAGGTCAGTCGGTAAATGGCTTGAGTCAGCGTGGTGAGTGGGAGTGGAACTTAGTTAAACCCACCTTAAATGTACAATATTTAAAACAATGTGAGGCTTGGCCAGCGTCTATCAATACCGAGGTGCTAATGGCCGTGTTTGAAACAAACTTCACTCGTTATCAAATTGAACTTGACTGGCAGGAGTCTCGAATAGAGTTGGCGCTTGACCAGGGTGAAATTCTATCTCAAGGGAGGGTTGAGAAGATAAATGAAATTGAATTGGAATTATTGTCTGGTAATGCGAATGATTTGCATTTATTATATGGTGCGTTGCAAGAAACGATCTCCTTGGTTCCTTCTGATATAAGTAAGGCTGAGCGAGCTTATCAATTATTCAGGAAGTAAGTGTAGGGAGCTTAAACTGTTCAAGTTAATAAAGGTTGTAGAATGAAGTATCTGTTTATTTTGGTGTTAGCTTTCTTGCTTCCCTTTAGTTCGGCAAGTTCGGCGCAAGATTCCCAGCTGACTCAGCTTAATGCTTTATACCAATCCCTGCTTGACGACTATGTTGCACCAGGCCATAAAAATGACCTACCCGCCAATATGGTAAATTTTGCTGAAATACGAAAAGATAAGCGTCTTAATGATCTAATGACGCTTTTGCAAGACTATCCTCGAAAAAAACTCGACACTCAAGCAAAGCAAGTCGCTTTTTATCTAAATGCATATAATATTTTGAGTATCACCAAGGTGGCTGATAATTGGCCGCTCAAACGTTTAAAATCACTAGGAAATTTTTTTAAGCCAGTTTGGACGCATTCAGCGGGTAAGGTTTGCGGTAAAAAAATGACCTTACGTATTTTGGAACGTGACATTCTTAGAAAGCTGGATGAGCCGCGTATTCATTTTGCTTTGAATTGTGCTTCAATGAGTTGTCCTAATTTACGTCTTGAGCCCTATCAGGCGGATATATTGGATCAACAATTAGAAGATCAGATACAAAAATTTATGCAGCAAGATGGCAAAGGTATGCTGGTTAAAAAACAAGGGCAGGTAAAGCTGTCTAAAATATTTGAATGGTTTTCTGACGATTTTGAGTCGGTGGGCGGCGTGGAAACATTAATTCAAGCATATTTACCTGAATCCAGTAAATCATGGGAAATCGTCGGCTATTTGAACTATGATTGGGATGTTACCGGTCATTTAACGAGTGCCGAAAAGCGTAAAATAAAACATCGACGTAACTCGACGATATTTCGGCATTGAATGACTTAAGGATGTGGCCGCTTGGTCAGAATGGTTTTCAATGCAGAGATCAATAAATGCCTATAGCAAAGACAGAAATTGCATCCAAAATTTCAAGCTTTCCCACCTTTATTCAATCTAAGTTACAGCACGCCTGGGGTGAAATATCCCAATATTATCTGGCTCAAAATTTCTGGGATGAAAAGCAGTGCCCTTGGCCTGAAGGCTATATTCAAGACTTGCTAAACATCTGGTCACGCAGTGACTATGTTGCTGAATCTTGCGCACGTTACCCCCAGTGGCTGGACGAATGGTCTAAACCTGACTCGGCATTATATTGTTCAAAAGCTGAAGTGGACTATCGCCAGAAACTATCGAATCTTATTCAAGATCTGGATGATGAACTTGCTTTAATGCAAATGCTCAGAGAATTTCGTCGTGCCGAAATGGTACGTATTATTTGGCGGGATTTACTGGGTTTGGTTGGGTTAGAAGAAACCTTGCTTGATGTGAGTGCTTTGGCTGATGTTTGTGTGTCGGTCACTTTGGATCACCTGTATGAGCAACTTGTTGTGCGCCATGGCACGCCGATGTCTAAGGTCAAA
>Ga0209184_1001690_pt1 | contig 13246 bp, 12 predicted proteins | sample EN8Hudsemesocosm_2_FD_184627 | JGI IMG/M metagenome (GOLD analysis project Ga0209184, IMG submission 184627) | Methane-oxidizing microbial communities from mesocosms in the Hudson Canyon - EN8C Hudson Canyon (SPAdes) (version 2) | ecosystem: Environmental > Aquatic > Marine > Cold seeps | place... | reverse complement strand
TAAAGTGTAGGTATGTTTATGCAAGTCAGAGATTTTGATATTAGACAAATACATGTCTTTGTTAGTGTCGTTAGGTGTGGTGGCTTATCTGCTGCACAAGATTATTTAAATATGGCGCTGCCTACTATCAGTGGTCACCTTAAATCATTGGAAGAACGATTAGGTTTAAGGTTATGTATCCGAGGACGTGGGGGCTTTGAATTAACTGATGAAGGTGACAAATTTTATCAAAAAGCAATAGAACTGGTAGATGTGTTTAACGAATTTTCAGATTTTTCAAAAAATCTTTGTGATAACCTTAACGGTAGCATTCATATCGGCATGACAGATCAATCATTGCGGGACTTTCCCGTTAGTGAAACATTTGAAAAATATTACCAAAGGGATAATTCAATTGTTGCCTACTACTACACTGATGCTGAGCAAAGTCTATACAAAAAAGTGCAGGACAGAGAGTTGGATATTGCTATCGGTGTGGCAGACCCCAAAGCACGAAACGCCCATGTTTCAGGGCTGGAGTTTGAACCTTTATTTACCGAAACTCATTTGTTATTTTGTGGTGATCATCACCCATTAGCCAGCGAAACAAATATCAAAAAGAGCCAATTAGAAGAATGTCGCTTCTATCAACGAGGCTTTACCACCGACGATGGTGAAAAAATCGGTAGCACTCATCTTGGCGCAATCATTAATGATGCTTCTACCGCGTTGGCACTGTTACTTTCTGGACAATTTATTGGTTTTTTTCCAGCACAAATCGCGCGTACTTGGGTTGATTCAGGTCAGTTAAAGCCTATTATTATCTCAGGGATAAAGGATGAAGTTGAAATTGGTTATGTCACCCGTCAGGAAGAAAATTTGTCTCCTGGCTTAAAGATTTTTATGGAGGACTTTCTCGACTCAGTTAGTAAATATCGACAAGAACTTGATTCAGGACAGTTTGATGCATCACGTCAACTAAGACATGTGCCTATTTTGACTTAATAAATTAGTTTTTCTATATTCCCACACCGTATTCATTTCAACTAGGGTCGTTCTCCAATCCTGTTTCTCGACAAGCTATCGGTGTAGAGCCGTAGAATTTTTTAAATGCCCGACTAAACGCTCCCGGCTGACTATAATCAAGTACGTAAGCTATCTCTTGAATACTAAGGTTAGTCGCCTCTAGATAATTTTTGCCAAGAATCATTCTGGCCTCTAATACTAATGCTTTGTAACTGCTTCCTTGTCGCCATAGTCGTTTTCTAAACTGTTCAGTCGATAGATTCAAAAGTTTTGCCGCTGAGCTTACATTGGGTATGCTTCTTCCTTGTCGGCTTAATAATAAAGTGCGAACTGACTCCTTGGTATCTGGTGTATTTGTGGTGGGCCCCAATAGGCGTTCACAAACAGTTGTGGATAGTTTGGCCACCTCAGCATTTGCAGAAGTAACAGGTAAAGTTAACCATGCAAATGGAAAAATTAATTCAGTCTTTGCCGCGTTAAAACTAACTTTTTCCCCAAAGATACTTTGATAAAGAGATTGATATGGGGGAGGGGTGTAAGCGAGGCTCACTTGGATTTGATTTACATCGATTCGGGCATCTATAAGTTGACGGATCAAATTCCAGCTGCCAGCTAAATGGTCTTCAGCAATATCAATGAATTCCGCCAAAAAAGCGGGATTTGCCACTGGAAAAATATGCGTCATGTCATTATTGACTTCCAATACTGTTCTGAAACGATCGGATGTTAGCGTATGATAGTTGTTCATTATCCTAAGCGCATCGCCCACTGTATCGGCATTGGCAGCAGCGTAACCCACTAAACCAAAATCCATTAATGATAGCGAAGAAAATAACTCCAAGGTGATACTTGGCATTTGCTGTTTAATATACCTTAGTACTAGATCAAGCTTACTTTGAGATAGCTGACTTTTTTCTGACAAGCCAAAAGCATTCAAGGCATGAATAAACAAATGCGGATGATTTGGCTTAAGTAGTTGTTCAAGCTTATGCAGATAGTTTTGTACGATCTGCTGAGTTTCTAACTGGCGTGAATTGGCTATTGGCAATTGCACAGGCTATGTCTCGTAAAGATCAATAGATGTCCCGTAAATGTTAATTGATGTCCCAGAAATGTTATTTATAGCATAAAGAGCGAGTGCTAGCATAGTCATTAATGAAAAACACTCAAGCATAAGCCTTTACGGAGAATAATGATGAACAATACTTGCACACATATTAGTAATGAAACTAGTACCCATGACAGTACTAAATCCGGCAGCAAAACCAGCACTAAAACTAACGCTGTGTTAACCATTCCTGAGCCAGGCAAAGTGGCACTTAAAGACTTACCATACCCGAAAATAATTCCTGGTTATGTCATGGTTAAAGTAGAAATAGCGCCTATTTGTATCGAGCATCAAGTATACAAAGAACATCGTATGGAGTGGCATTCTGACTGTGACCATCAGGGGCATGAAGGTGTTGGCACTATTTGCGAGGTGACACCAGGTTCAAAGCTTAAAGTAGGTGAGCGTGTTGTTATGTACCAAGGAGACCCTTGTGGTGAATGTTTTGTTTGTCAACGTGGACTTAGCCCGACCCATTGTTTAGATATTCCTTATGAGGAGTTAACTGAGACTCAGGATCCAAATTCAATTTTGCCATCGGGTGAGCTAGCTCAATACACCCCCGGAGGCCTGCGTGTGATTGAAAAGAAATGTGGCTCTGAATCAGGTGGTTTCGGTTTTGTTCAGTATCGAATTTTGCAAGAGTGCATGGTACAGAAAATTCCAGCTAGCCTGCCATTTCGCTATGCAGCGTTGCAAAACTGTTCTATCGGCTGTACATATTCTGGCGTTGAAGACTGTGGCGTTAAAAAAGATGACTGGGTTGTGGTAGCAGGTGTTGGTTTTATTGGATTTGGAGCTATCATCAATGCGAAATATCGAGGCGCCAAGGTTATCGTGCTCGGCCGTAACGAGTTTAGAATGGAGCAGGCCAAACGAATGGGCGCCGATCATATCGTTAATCCTGATGATGAAGATTGGTTAGAGCAGATTCATGCGTTAACTGGCAATTTAAAAGGAGCCGATCATGTTTTTGAAGCATCGGGGTATCCATACTATCAAAAGAAAGCACTGGCCGCGGTTCGTCGTTTTGGCAATGTATGGCTGTATGGTTTCCTAGTAGAAACTAACGAAGCCCTGCCTATCAATTTACTCGATGATATTCATAATCGTGGTGTGCATTTATCTGGTAACCATGATGTGCACGTTAAACATCGTGAAGGTTTGATGAAAATGATGCAAAACCCGCAGGTTCAATATTGGTCAGATCATTTGATCACTCATGAGTTCAATATGTCTGAGGGCGCAAAAGGCTTCGAGGCGGCATTGTCAAAACAGGCAGGTAAGATTTACCTCTATCCTCAGGAAAACTGTCCAAAATGGAATGACTAATAACGCATAAAGGTGTGTACCGTCCCTATTTGAATAGGGACGGGCAACTGTTAATCACTTTTTCATTAATTTTTTATAAAGTAAGAGGAAAAACAGATGAATGATGAAATTCCTGACGATACTGTGCGTATGAATGCCTTTATGGCTAAGTATGTGGCGCTGGCAAAAAAATGCAAACGCGAACAACGCATGTTGATGAACCATGTCTGTGTACGGGTTGAGGACATCGACAAAACAGAAAAATTTCTTGAACAATCCTTTGGGCTTAGTGGCTTTTTACGCCCAGGCGGAGAGTTGTTTGCTGGTGAAAAAGAACTGAGCGTACTTTGGATCAACGATGAGTTTTACTTGGAGCTGATGCAGCCGCAAGATCCACAAAAGGTTGGCTATGACACTGGCTCTGAAAACTCACAAGCTATTGGTCATCTAAGCGAAATAGGTTTTTTTGTTCCAGACATGGATAAGGCGCTTGACCATTTGGGCTCTCTTGGATGGCGGGTAACCACTTCAATCGAAGATCACGGCGCTAGAATGTGCAAGATAGATACAGTAAATCCCTGTGGTTTTCCGGTTGAGCTGATTGATGTTGATGTAGAGTCAAACTAGGAGGTGTCTATGAATTTTCCACTAACTAAAACATTAACTAAGCCTTTGACTAAACCACTGTTCGAACAGGTGGTGCAAATAGGCATTGTTGTTAACGACGCAAAAGCTAGCGCCAATTGCTACAAAGATTTATTAGATCTTGATGATTGGCACTTTAATGAAGTGGATACCAGCAAGGGCAAGGGCGCTAATTTTCGACATGGTAAAAAGGCTATTGCCGCTAAAGCAATGATTGCCTGGCTGCCCTTAGGAAATGTTGAGCTAGAGCTGATTGAACCTAGAGACGAAATTAGTGTTTACGCGGAGTTTTTAAGAGATAAAGGTCCAGGTATTCATCATGTCATGTTTGTTACGCCTGATTATGATCGCTGCGTTGATGCCTTGATATCCCAAAATGTAGCTGTCCTGGGTTCGGGAGAACTTCAACATACCCGATTTCAGCTATTCGATACTTTCTCAGATTTAGGGCTGATCTGTGAAATCGCAGAAGGTAAAGCCTTGATACCTGATCACACAGGTCTTGATTGATTGTCCTTAAAAGCCACTACTGCTGTCATCAAAAGCCACTGCGTAAATTCAACTAACGTTTATGATAGTTATATCAAGGTAATTTATCGTATCTGAATAAGCCTGAGCTTAAACCAAGTTAAGTAATTAATAAAATTTTTGGAGGTCATATGACAACCGCAAAAGAACTCAATTATTCTCTTCATCATTTATGTATCTATGATGATAAACCTCGTGACAATATGATGCCATATTTACGTTGGCACCATGCCATAACTAACTACTTTTCAGGTGCTACTTTTCATGTCACCGGTGAAGGTCATTCTGACTACACCTTTATGGGTGTCGGTGGCCATGCATTCCAAATTCAAATTGAGGCTCCGCCATTCCAGTTTGAATATGAGCGTAACTGGTGGGAGGAACATGGTCGAGGGTATAACCATATTTGCTGGCTCACCTCAAATGCACAAGCTTCTCATAAACATTTATTAGAAAATGGTGCAACACACGTTATGCCATTTGAAGAATTTCCAACCTATGATGGTTTTGTGGTTAAAGATCCAGAGGATAAATGGATTGAAGTAATGGAATATACAGATGAAACTTTCCGTGTCAATGAATTAACCCATGCACCTTCAGGCGAATGTGGTTTAGAAATGATTGGTAATGTACAAATCTGTCGAGACGTTGCTGTGATGCGTGATTGGTATATTGACATCATGGATTTCAGAGTTTTAAAAGAATACCAAGACGGTGTTGATCATGTTGTGGTTATGACAGATAAAGACTACAACCCAGACTCTCGTCGTTCATTATTTATTTTGCAAAATGCACGTACAGCTGATCAAAAAGGGCGTTTTGAAGCGCGCGGTCCTTATATCAGCGAAATGATATATCAAGCAAAAAATGTAAAACGTGCATGGGAAGATGCCTTATGGGCAGGCTTTGAAGCGCTACAAGAGCCAGAGGTTGATCCGTTAACTGGTTTATTAACAGCATATTTATTAGAGCCATGTGGTAAAAATTCGGTAATGTTGACTGAATACTACGCACCAGAAAAAACCTTTTAAGATTACATCATCACTAAACACTTAAGTTAGTGATGGTGATTTGTTTTCAACTATTTCTTTTGTAAAAGGAGATAAGCATGATTTTAGGATTTGCTCACCCTTGTGTTGTTGTGCCAGACGCGAATAAGGCAAAAGCCTTTTACCAAGAGATGTTTGGGTTCACGGTGATCAGTGAGGAAGGCTGGTCAGGTGAACCACAGGTAGATAATGCCATTGGTGTGGAAAACAGCCATGTAATAGGTTTTATGATGAAAGGTCATAATTGCTTTCTAGAAATTCACCAATATTTCAGTCCTCGCCAAGGTGATAATCAACCACAACAATTAAAAGCGCATGAGCTAGGTTTACGTCATTTAGCCTTTCTGGTTGACGATTGTTTTGTTGAAGTTGAAAGGTTGGAAACACTAGGTGGTAGTAAAATAGGCGAACCAGTGGCGGTAGCTGACGGCATTTATGCCGCTTATTGCCGTGATCCTTTTGGTAATATTATAGAATTATGTGAGCCCGTCACCGAAAATGAAAGCTTAACCTCTTTAGAGTGCATAACGTCACACAGTAATTTTACAGGAAACTAACTTATGTTTAATTTAAATAACAAACGCGCCTACATTACAGGCGGTAGCAGCGGTATAGGCAGAGCAGTGGCTGAGCTTTTTATAGAAAATGGCGCGCAAGTCGTTATTGCTGACATAGTTGATGGTACAGCTGTAGCCAATGAAATTGGTGCTAAATACGTACAATGTAATGTTGCTGATGAGCAAAGCGTTGCTGATTCTATGGCAAGTGCGAGTGAATTATTCTCAGGTAAGTTAGATGTCGTGGTATTAAATGCGGGTGTTGGTGATGTTGGTTTTAGCATTGAAGAAACTGAACAAGCATTGCTGGAAAAATTGACCAAAATCAACGAGTGGGGCGTACTTTACGGACTTAAACATGCAGCTAAGTATATCAATGATGGCGGTTCAATTATTTGCACGTCTTCTATGGCATCAGTGCTTAACGTACCTGGTAGTGGTGTTTATTCAGCAGGCAAGCGAGCGCTGCTTTCAATGACTGAGATGGCCGCTTTAGAGTTAGGTGAGCGCAATATTCGCGTTAATGCGGTTTGCCCAGGTTATGTTAATACTGCGCTAGGCAATAGCCCCGAAGAGCAGAAGTTTTCAGAAGTTTTTACCGCATTAGGCCGACATGCCCAGCCTAAAAAAGATGTTGCCCCGGTATATACTTTTCTTGCCTCAAGCGCTAGTCGTTATGTTACCGGTCAATATATAAAGGTTGATGGTGGTATGGACTTAGGGCCAACGAATAAGTTACTTGAACTCGTTACTGGCAGTGCAGACTCTCCTGGTAAAAAGTCTGGTAAGAAATAGCACATAAATAATTACCTTAGGTAAATAGGAGAATTCTCTATGAGTAAAACCTTTTATCAACCGCTTAGTGGCAATGAAATGCCCCGTTGTGGTGGTCCTGCAACCTTTATGAGATTACCAAGTATTACCGATCTCAGTAAACTTGATGTTGCTATTATCGGTATTCCTTTTGATATTGGTACCTCAAATCGTCCAGGTTCACGTTTAGCACCACGACAAATGCGTGATGAATCAAGAATGTTACGTCCTTACAATATGGCAACCCGAGCAGCCCCTTTTGATTGTTTAGCTATTGCTGACTATGGTGATGTGCCTATTAATACCTATAATCTTTTGAAAAGTATAGATATTATCACTGAATTTTATGATGAAGTTGTTGATGGTGATGTTAAACCATTTACTATGGGCGGTGATCATACCATTGTGTTACCTATACTCAGAGCGCTGGCAAAAAAATATGGCCCTTTAGCTGTTGTTCATATTGATGCCCACACTGATATTAACGATATGCAGTTTGGCGAAAAAATTGCCCATGGCACACCGTTTCGTCGCGCAGTAGAAGAAAATTTAGTTGACCCGAGTAAAGTAGTGCAAATTGGTGTTCGTGGTACAGGTTATGCCGCAGATGATTTTGATTGGCCGCGCGAGCAAGGTTTTAAAGTAGTGCAAGCAGAAGAGTGTTGGTACAAATCTTTAGCGCCTTTAATGGCAGAAGTACGTGAACTTATCGGCCCAGATCATCCTGTTTATATTTCTTTTGATATTGATGGACTTGACCCTGCTTATGCACCCGGTACAGGTACCGCAGAATTTGGCGGTTTAACCGTTCATCAAGGCTTAGAAATTGTTCGTGGCTGTCGTGGCCTAAACGTTATTGGAGGGGATTTAGTAGAAGTTTCACCTCCCTATGATGCTACGGGTAACACCGCGCTTTTAGGCGCAAATTTAATTTATGAAATGCTTTGTGTATTGCCTGAAGTGAAATGTCGCTAGGAGACCTTTTATGTTAGATTTAAAACCTATTCCCCCTAAATTTTCAGAACAAGAGATAACAAGGTTATTACTAGTTAGTTATGGTATTGAAGTATTAGTCTTATCTGATCTTGGTAGTTATGTAGATCAAAATATTCTGGTTTGTGATCTACAAGGTAACAAATCCGTTTTAAAAATTCATGACGGCGTTGAGCAAAAAGAAGTTGTGCAACTACAAATTGATGCTGCAGAAAAAATTAGCCAACATTTAACTGAACTTCAACTTCCGCTTACTATTAAAAGTAAAACAGGTAACGAGATTGAGGAAGTCCGTAACGCTTCTGGACAAAAACATCATGTTCGTCTGATCAATTTTGTTGAAGGTGACATGCTAAAAGACTTATCAAGCTTTAGCGATCGCTTGTTAAGCAATGTTGGTAAAACGGTAGCAGGAACTGATGTTGCTTTAGAAAATTTCTATCAACCCGCAGCCAATCGTCCTGATATACCTTGGGACTTAAAAAATGCTCGTAAAATTAGTAAATTAAGTCAGTGTATTAAAAATCCAACTCAGCGTCGATTAGTTGATTACTTCTTTATGAAGTTTGATAATGAAGTTGAGTCAGTTTTGTTTGATACACGAAAAAGCGTTATTCATGCTGATTTACATCGTTATAGTATGATGGTTAACACTGAGCAAACAGCAGTCAGCGGCATTATTGATTTTGGTGACATTGTTTATAGCCATACTATTTGTAATTTAGCAGTTTGCTTGTCAGATCTGATGGTTGGCAGTGATGATCCTATTGCTACTGCTGCTAAAGTTGTCCAAGGTTATCAACAAAAATCCCCTTTAACAGAGCAAGAAATATCAATATTGCACTATTTGGTTTGTACTCGTTTAGCAATCTATGTTTCGATGGCGGCTTATACTGCACAATCTGATCCGAGCAATGAACATAGTCAGTTGAAAGAAGAACAGGTGTGGAAATTAATTAGAAAATTAATTCAGGTCAATCCTATCCGTGCTGAAGAAGCTTATCGACTAGCCTGTAACTTCAGCTCCTTATTGCCAGTTTATCGTCAAAAATCTGAAGACAACCTAAAAAAGCGTCACAACATGTTCAGCAATATGTTGTATACCCATTATCAGGATCCTTTACATGTCACCGGTGGCGCGTTTCATTATCTATATGATGATCAAGGTAATACCTACTTTGACTGTGTTAATAATGTTAGCCAATGGGGGCATTCAAACCCTGATATTGTTCGACCAGCTCAAAAACAAATATCTCGATTAAACACTAATTCGCGTTATGTTTACGATTTAATGACCGACTATGCAGAGCAGTTATTAGCAACTTTCCCTGATGAACTCGATGTGGTGTTTTTTACCAACTCAGGTAGTGAAGCGAATGATTTAGCCATGCGCATGGTACGCACGGTAACTGGCAATGACGATATTGTTGTTATTGATACTGCCTACCATGGTAATTCAACCGCTTGTACAGAAATAAGCCCTAATCGTATTGATAGACCAGGCAAGCCTGGTTTGCCTGATAACGTGCACTCAATTGCTGCACCTGATGGTTATCGTGGTAAATACCTTGAAGGTGAAAGTGAACTGGGTGAAAAATATGGTAATGAAGTTGTTAGTGTGATTGATGAGTTGGCGAAAAATGATAAAGCGCCTGCTGCTTTTATTGCTGAATCATTAGTGGGTACAGGAGGGCAGTTTGTCTTACCCGAAAACTATCTCAAAACAGTATATCAACACGTTCGTAAAGCCGGAGGCTTGTGTATTGCCGACGAAGTACAAGTAGGTTTTGGCCGTACTGGTGATCATACTTGGTGTTTCGAATCGCAAGATGTTGTGCCTGATATTGTTACTATGGGTAAACCTATTGCTAATGGTCATCCAATGGCAGCATTAGTAACTAAACGAGCAATCGCTGATAAATTTGATAATGGTATCGCTTTTTTCAATACCTACAGTGCTAACCCTGTTTCTTGTGCTTTTGGTAAAGCCGTATTGGATGTTTTAGAAAATGACAAAATAGAAGATAACGTGCAAAAGCAAGCGAAACGATTGTTTTCTGGCTTAAATCGTTTAAAAGAAAAATATGACTTTATTGGTGACGTACGAGGCTTAGGTTTATATGTTGGCGTTGAATTAGTTAAAGATAGAACAACAAAAGAACCAGCAACTGACACTGCAAAATGGGTAATTGAAGCCTTAAAAGATCGCTATCTTTTACTCAACACTAACGGACATGACAATAACATCATAAAAATTAAACCCGCTCTTACAATTGATGAAAACGACGTTGATTACATAGTTGATGTACTAGATAACGTGTTTTCTTTAGTTAATTAGGATAAATAATATGAGCTTTTCTTCAATACAATGTTAAGTGATAAAGCACTTTCACAAAATAATTTGTATATTGATGGTCAGTGGCTATTATTAAAGAAGTTATTCTTTTAGGTGTAAAAGAGTCAGGTTTTGGCCGATAGGGCTCTCAATATGGTGTAGATGATTATTTGAATTAAAATATATTTGTATGGGCGATATTTAATCACCTTAAGAAAATTCTTGTTATTAATTCGTTGTTTTTATTCGAGGTTCTTAAAATAAAATATTTTGTAGTTGGACCTACATTACGGTATACAAGGTAGTAAAAATGAAGGGAACAAATATTATAGAGTGTAAAAAATTCATTAATATTGTTAAATATAGCTCAATCGCCTGTCTTCTAGTTTTGACTTTTAAAGCTTTTGCGAATGAAAAGTTATATTTAGCATATCATGATCATTGCCCATATACATGCATAGATAAACCTCAAGAAAGCCTTATCATAAATATCATAACTCACGTTTATAAAGAGCAGGGCATTGATGTTGAATTGGTGTTAATGCCTTCTTTGCGTGCAGTGAAGTTAATTAGTACGGGTCGAGTTTCTGGAGAACAAAACTCTCAAGCTATTCATGTTATTTTTGTTGCAAAATCAGATGTTCAAAACCTGATATTTCCTAACTCAGCGATAATTCAAGATAAACAGTGCTTTTATACTTTAAAAGACTCTACATGGGAATATAGCCCCAAAAGTATCAATAAAGATATCGTTTTAGGCATACAATCAGGGTCTAAATTTCCCGAAATAGAAGAGCTAACGTCTCATCTAAAAAAGAAAAATAGACTCACAGAGTTATCTCCAAGTAATAGTTTTGAACAGCTATTTGAAATGCTATTAAAAAAAAGGGTGGGTGCCATTTATGATGTTTCTGCAAGCATAGAGTTTACGGCCCAAAAGTTAAATATTATGAATATGCTTAAAAAGGGCTGGTGCGAAAGTAACTATATTGAGGGTTTCATTGGTTTTTCACCTGCATATCCAAAAAAAGCAAAACGTTGGCAGAAAATATGGGATGAAAATTATCCTAAGTTGTTAGCACAAGGTGTCTTTGACTCTATATTTAATAAGTACAACTTAAAAAAACCTTTAAATAACTTACAATAGAAGACAGATAATAGTGTAATGCCGAAATCCTAAATTTTAAAATATCGCTACTATTGAGATGATAGCCAGTTAGATAGTTTGTTTTTATATTATGTAGATACATATGATTCGTCACATCTAGTATTGGACATAGTAAGAAAGGGCAATTAGAATAGTTTAATTTTTACATTAATCGTTTATTTATGCCTAAAACAACTCCTTTACCACTTTATCCAACATATATAGAGCTATGTGAATTAGAGCTTGGTGATTATCCTAAATTAAATGATTTCATTACAACACTGCCTCAGTGGTGTTTAACTCATTGGCAATGGGGAAAATCTTTTCTTGAATATACCGGTCGAAATAAATCTATTCACACTTATGATAGATTCCGCAATGAAATTGAAAAGTTCTTATTGTGGTCATTCATAGAAAAAGAATCTCCAATCGATGATTTACGGAAAACTGATATTTTAGAATATGCAGATTTTTGTTGGAAACCACCAGTGTCTTGGATTGGCACAAGTAACCAGGAGCGCTTTAAACTCAAAAATAGCTACTTTACAATAAATGAATCATGGCGGCCGTTTAAGGTTCAAGCCCCCAAAAGTCAGTTATCTAAAGATGTTGATAAAAAGAAATATCGTCCATCACAACAAACATTAACGTCTACATTTACCGCTATTATTGTCTTTTATAACTATTTAATGGGTGAAGAATTTTGTTATGGAAATCCTGCGCAAATAGCTAAAAAGGATTGCAAGCATTTCATTAGTGATACTCAAGTTAAAGAAATAAAAAGGCTATCAAGTTCGCAATGGCAATACCTGCTAGATACCGCAGTTAACATGGCTCATGAAGATGCTATTTATGAAAGAAATTTATTTGTCATAGCTTCATTAAAAACCTTATTTTTAAGAATATCTGAATTATCAGAACGCGACAATTGGTCTCCCATTATGGGCCATTTCTGGCAAGATGAAGATGAGAATTGGTGGTTAAAAATATTTGGTAAAGGTAGAAAACTTCGTGATACTACGGTGCCATCTGATTTTATGCCATTTTTAAAGCGATATCGTTTATCTCGTGGTCTTTCTGGACTACCAACAAGTGGCGAGAATAACGTGCTGGTAGAAAAAATTCGTGGTCAAGGAGGAATGACATCTAGGCACCTAAGACGCTTAGTTCAAGATATTTTTGATCAGGCCTTTATTCGGATGAAACGACTTGAAGGTGAAAACAGAGCAATGAAGCTAAAAGAAGCGACAACGCATTGGCTTAGGCATACTGGCGCGAGTATGGAAATTGAACGTGGCCGAGCATTAAAAGATCTTTCTGAAGATTTAGGTCATGCGAGCATGGCAACTACCGATACAATATATGTTCAGTCAGAGAACAAGAAAAGAGCGGAAAGTGGTAAAAAAAGAAAAGTAGATTAGAATTCAAATTTCTTGTCGCTTAAAGTTAGTCAAAACACTTGAGGCTGTTTGTATATAAGCTCTCTAACAATTTACCACTCAATTGAAGGACTTTCTCTGTGAAATCTGACTCATGAGTATCCCCAAAACTTATCAGATTTCACAGAGCGTTCGTTTTAATATCTATATATCAATGTATTATGTTTGATATATAGAAAACTCAATATGTACATAACTAACACAGATATAAGTTGTATTGTTTCATTCATATCTTTACACTCACTAAGTCCAATACTAAAAAGTATCGGACTTAGTGAGCTATAAATCTGTTAAGGTGGATTTCCCTGTCATTGGT
>Ga0209184_1001689_pt1 | contig 13249 bp, 12 predicted proteins | sample EN8Hudsemesocosm_2_FD_184627 | JGI IMG/M metagenome (GOLD analysis project Ga0209184, IMG submission 184627) | Methane-oxidizing microbial communities from mesocosms in the Hudson Canyon - EN8C Hudson Canyon (SPAdes) (version 2) | ecosystem: Environmental > Aquatic > Marine > Cold seeps | place... | reverse complement strand
CTTTGTTAGCCCGATTAACTGAGCTGGAATATCAACAGCCAACGCCTATTCAAGCGCAAGCTATTCCAAGTGTATTAGCAGGACGTGACTTAATTGCAGGTGCAAACACCGGTTCAGGTAAAACAGCAACTTTTGCGTTACCCATTTTACAGCACACTTTTCAACACCAACATGCTGAAAAATCATTAAGCAGTAAAAGTAGTAAGGGTAATTATGTTACTGGGCTGATTTTAGTACCTACTCGCGAACTCGCGAAGCAAGTTGCTGACAGTATTAAGTCTTATGCGGCTCACTTTAATGGCGCGATTAAAACAGTTGCTGTTTTTGGTGGTGTATCAGTTAATACTCAAATGCTGGCATTACGCGGTGGCACTGATATTTTAGTTGCAACGCCAGGTCGATTGATTGACTTAATTTCAAGTAATGCCATTAAGCTCGACTTGGTTAAAACTCTCGTTCTTGATGAAGCAGATCGCATGCTAAGCCTAGGTTTTACCGAAGAGCTGACAGCGTTATTGGCATTGTTGCCAAAGAAAAAACAAATTTTATTGTTTTCAGCAACATTTCCAGATCAAGTCAAAGCGTTAACGCAAGAGCTGCTTAACAACCCTATTGAAATACAAGTACAAAGTGCAGACGCCAGTACCTTAGTACAACGAGTATTTACTGTTAACAAGGGTGATAAAACAGCTGTGTTAGCACATTTAATTAAGCACAATGAATGGCGACAAGCACTTATATTTGTTAATGCTAAACATCATTGTGAACATTTAGCAGAAAAACTCGCTAAACGTGGCATCACTGCTGAAGTGTTTCATGGCGATAAAGGACAGGGCGAACGAAGTCGAGTACTTGACGGGTTCAAAGCTGGCACGATAGACGTGTTAATTGCCACTGATATTGCTGCTCGTGGTTTAGACATTGAAAAACTACCTGTAGTCATTAATTTTAACTTACCAAGAAGTCCATCAGATTACATGCACCGTATTGGTCGAAGTGGTCGTGCAGGTGAAGTAGGTTTAGCAATATCACTTATAGACCACGAAGATTATCATCATTTCAACGTGATCGAGAAGAAGAACAAGATCCGTCTTGAACGTGAACAAGTAAAAGGTTTTGAAGCGGATGAAGTGAGAAGTGATTCCATTAATGCCGCAGAGAAACCTATGGCCAAGCCTGAAGGTACTGGTAAGAAAAAGCGTAAAAAGAAACCTTCAATAAATGCCGATATCTGGTCTGGATATTCTGACCCAGAATAAGTTTCATTTCTTCATACATTATAGTTATTAATAAGAGTACCTACGCTAACGTAACGTTAGCTTTTGGCTTTATTAATCAAGATTTATTAACTTTTAGATAAGCCATTTTATATTGGGTGTACGTATTCATTATTCATTTAGGTATATTTTGCTAAATTCTATGAATTCAGGAGATTGAGATAACTTAATATAGGCTTCTTGCAATTTTTTTATTCGAACTTCATCAAAATTTGCTTTACTGAAAGCATAATATATAGGGTCTCGATTGATAATCAATGGGTGAACATCGAGCAAGCTTTGTATTTCTTCTGGTAAATTTTCTATATAAATTTCATCAACAACCCACGCATCAACTCTTCCCGTATTTAATAACTTTATACCGATATCATTATCTGCTAATTCTCTTAATTTTGTTTTTAGAATAATATTACTATCTAGTATGTGTGCAAATTCTTTACCAAAATAAGACCCTCGTTGAAGCATTAAAATAGCATCAAGGTTTTTCAGTTGTTCCCAAGATGTTATTAAAGGCAGCGATTTTTTTATACTGACAATTCTTATTCTTTCGATTCTCAATGGGCCAATGAAGTGATAATACTCCTCACGAAGTTTATTTTTACTCATATTTAACATCAAATCGACTTCACCGGTTTTAAGCATCTGTAAACCACGTGCCCACGGTGCTTCAATTGTTGTTAGTGTACAGCCTGCATTTTCTACTAAAGCACTGCCATATTTGATATCTAAACCTGTCCAGACATTATCTTTTTTTACAGACATTGGTGGAAATGAGTGCACCCTAAGTGAGATTTCACAAGAATAAGCTGAAAAATTAATAATATATAAAGCAATGATTACAGAAATGTGTTTTATATTAATAGCTAATTACCTGCGATCTTTATAGTCATGGTTTATTGAATTGATTACATTTTGATTAATACTAAAGTCTAGTATTTATTATAGTGATAAAATTTTGAAAAGTCTCGACTGACTAGATTATTGCCTCGATATACATTGAACTAAATAGTATTCTTATTGTTTCAGATCTTTAATGGTTAATTTCAGGAGTGTTTGGCCGAAATATTCAAATTTTTCAATACCCTCCTATATTTGACATACAATCAATTTATTCTATCTTTAAATGATAAAAGGAAGCTAAAATAGAGTAAACTTATATTGAGTTTTGGTAGTACCTCAACTTTTTGTTCGCTTTAAGTTATATATTTGAGAGGGAATACATGCATCATAAACATCGCTTACAAAAATTTCCTTCTTTGATATTTTTAATTACAATACTATTGAGTTCAGCAACTTTTGCACAAAACCAAGATGTAGATACATTACTTAATCTTAGTTTAGAAGAGTTACTGAATTTGACCGTATCGTCGGCATCTGGTGTGGAAGAAACTCTCCGTGATGCCCCTGCTGCAATGGTTATCATTACTTCAACCGATATCAAACAACGCGGTTACACCAGTATTGACGAGATAATTCTTGATTTACCTGGGTTTGATAGCACTGTTACCAATGGTAATGGTGGTGTTATAACGTATCAGCGAGGATATCGTACACCCTTAACTCAACGAACCTTGATCCTAGTTAATGGCATAGTGGATAATCATTTATGGTATCACGAAGCTACTCTCTCGAAAAATTACCCTCTATCTAATATTGACAGGATTGAAGTATTGTATGGCCCTGCAGGTGCCGTATATGGACCAAATGCTTTTTTGGGAATCATAAATTTAATAACATTCGATGCGAAAAATACTCATCAGAATGATAATTTCCTCAAAATTAATATTCAATCAGGAAGTTACAATAGCCAAAGTGTTGACTTAACGTCTGGTGGTAATAAAGCAGATTTTACCTACAATTTATCGGCAAAATATTACACAAGTGATGAACCCGACATAGATGATCTATCGCCATGGGGTTTCGTTAGTAATGATCTATTGAGTAGTAAGGATATTTGGGGGCCCGTAATATACGATACAGCGCTAGCTAATAATTGTATGGCTGATGGCTGTCCCCATAGTACTAATGAAAATAACTTAGGTAGCTATAATGACCCACAAAGAGAATGGGGAATTATCGGCGATGTAAGCTTCAAAGACTTTACAATAGGTATAATAATGTGGGATATGAGCCATGGCTGGGGACCGCAATATCCCCATGATAGAGCACAACCCGGTGCTGAATGGTATAGAAACTCTCAACAATACTACCTTAAGCATAATATAGCGATTAACGAACAACTACAAATTGATACCCTCATGCTTAACAGAATTAGTGGGAATGGCGGCTATTGGGTTGAAGCTTTCCCTGGTTCTAATGCATTGTCTGGTCCAGATGCTTTGTCATATCTTACCATTTCAGATTGGAGGACTAACAATAAGAGTTTGCTATTTAAACAAGATTACGAATACGACTTTAGCGACACGCTAAAGATCAGTGCGGGAATTAAGCTTGAAAATAAAGAGCTTACAAAAGCTTACGATGCGTGTAGCTATTATGCCGAAACTTTTTGTTCATCTGGTTCACCTGAAACCGCTGGAGACGCTGTTGCACTTAGTACTGATAGCACTATTAATATTCAGTCCGGAACATTAAGTACTATGCCTGACGAAAATTTAGCAACATTAAGAGATAGAGGTATTTATGCCCAAGCAATTTGGAAAATATACGAATGGAGAATAAATGGGGGGCTTCGATACGACAAAAATAGTTTGTATGGTAGTTCGGTTAATCCAAGAGCTTCTGCAATTTATTACCTCTCTGAAAAGTCAACAGTCAAACTACTTTATGGCACAGCTTTTCAGGAGCCTGCGCCAATACAATTATGGGGTGGCTGGAGCGGCCGGTCTGCAAATCCTAACCTCAAACCAGAAAAAGCGGAAAATTTTGAGCTTATCTATATGTATCAACAAGACAACTGGTTACATGACTTGTCATTGTTTACCGCGAGATATGAGAATGTAATCAAAGAAGAAGCAGAAAATGCAGGTAAACGCAGTACCATTGGTTTGGAATACCGTGGAAAATTTCAATACGCTAATTTTATTAATGGTGCGAACAATATTACCGGAAACATCTACTATACATATACTAAGTCCAGAAGTAGCGTTAGCTACGACCATACAATTGATTTATGGGTAGGACAAGGGATCGAAAATTGTGATGAAATATTGGAAAAAAATATAGTGTTATACAATCCCTGTGATGATATGAATGCAGAACTTGGAGATATTTCTCCCCACAAAATTAATGCAAGTATCAACATTCCAATAAATGATGCGTTAAATGTGAATATTAAAGCTAATTGGGTAGCAAGTAAGGCACTTTATTTAAGAAATGCGTTAAGAGCAAAAGATACAAAAAATGATAGATACTTAACCGTAGATGCAAATATTACTTATAAGCTTGAATTTTTTCAAATTGGTTTTAAAGTGAAAAATTTATTTGACGAAGAGTATTATCATTCCGGCGCTGAAGCAGCGGCTAGTGGAGACGATTTTGAACATCGTTCGCAAGGTTGGGCGAATTCACTAATTCCACAGACAAAACGGAACTTCATGATGACAATCAATATGGATTTTTAACTGATGAACTATTAAAAATTGCTCCACAACTCTCGATAGAGAAATAAACTTATCTCTAATGGGCTCTGATTTGCTAATCACAAAGCGAACAAATAAGTTCGTTTACAACTCGTACTCTTCATAATAAATGTGATAACAGTTTAGCAAAACTATTACGCGGTAAAGATTAATAGCCATTGTAGTATTCATCGTTATGAATCTAAATGAATAAATTGCAAAAATGTATTGGTAAATGTTTAATGGAATAGCGACAATACCGTTAATCTCCGTTTTATGTTTTTAGGAAAAAAAATGAATCCAATTATTCAAGCCTTAACAGAATTAAATGTCAGTGAAGATAAAATTAAAGAACTTTTTCAAGTGCTGACTGAAAACCCAATGATGGCAATGATGAATATTCAAGCTTTAGGTTTACCACCAGAAAAACTTCAATCAATTATGATGATGGTGATGTCTAGCCCTGATTTAATTAAAGAAGCTGTGGAAGAATTAGGTTTAGACTTTGCTAAAGTAGAAGCAGCAAAAGCTAAGTTAAAAGAAAATCAATAACAGCTCACGTCACTTTATTGATGGCTAAGCCTAATAAGAAAGCGCCTGAAAAGTCAGTAGACATTTACTGCAATAAGTGTAGAACACCTTTGTACAAGTATAAAAAGGGTGGCAAAGGGGCTTTAATTAAATGCTTTAAAGAACGAATTGTTAAAGACTTTACCGTTACACCATGTGTTTGCCCAAATTGTGAAACTGTTTTTGCACGTGAAATGCTTATTCGTGGCATGCCTGCTTTTAAAATGGTTGGTGGTAAAGTAACTTTTAAATAGTTTGGATGAATCATATCGTGAAGGAGTCCTAGATGAATGTTGATGATATTATAAATTTTTGGTTTGAAGAGCTAGATCAATCACAATGGTGGATTAAAGACTTAGCGTTAGATCAATTAATTATCGATAGATTTTCGGCTATACATCAGTCGGCAAATGATTGTGAACTATTTGAGTGGCGCTCCTCTCCTAGAGGAAAGCTTGCTGAAATAATTATTCTTGATCAGTTTTCTCGAAATATGTACCGCAATACACCTCGCTCTTTTAGTTCAGACCCATTAGCTTTAGCGCTTGCTCAAGAAGCTATATCTGTAGGGGCAGACAAGCATTTAAATGCTATTGAAAGAAATTTTCTGTATATGCCTTTTATGCACAGTGAATCTATTGTAATACATGAAGTTGCAGTTAAGCTATATCTGGATAACGGTGTTGATTCCAGTATCGATTTTGAAAATAAACATAAAATCATAATAGAAAAATTTGGGCGTTACCCTCATCGAAATATAATACTCAACAGAAAATCAAATCATGAAGAAATTGAGTTTTTAACTCAAGCCAATTCTTCTTTTTAATTAAGGAATAGTAATTTACATGGATTCAAAAATAGACTTTACGTCATATACTTTAGAAGAACTAAAATCAGCAGCAGAATTTATAGATAGCGATACATACCCTGAAAGAGCTGAAGAACTTAATCAGTTGATACAAGAATAATCCGTGACTAACCTCGAGCAAGCTGCTAACACTGATGATATTGACAACACCAAACGTGTTGGTGGGAAAGCAACAAGAGGTGACCGGTTTATTTCAGCACTGATAGATGGAATTATTGGTATGGTAGCTTCGATACCAATATTTATGTATGTAGATTTTGATGAACTCGCAGAGCCTTCTTTTTTATTAGGTCTGTCTTTATTAGTGTATGGGTTAGTGATTAGCTTTATATTGCACGGTTATCTTTTGTATCATTATGGACAAACTATTGGAAAAAATTTCATGTCCATTCGTATTGAAAATTTAGATGATACTAAAGCTGATTTATCTACTATTTATTTGAAAAGAATCTTACCTATGCAAGTAGTGGCGATAATTCCCTTTGGTGGTCAAATTATCGCTGGTCTTGTTAACCCACTCTTTATTTTTGGTAAAGAAAAACGCTGTGTTCATGACTATATAGCAAAAACAAAAGTGTGTTATACAAATAACTAGTCATTAAGGCCTTGGTTAATATTCACGTTAAGTTGCATCGTTTTATTGTCTTACACGTTAAATAAAAGATGCAACTTTTTGAATTATATTACTATTCTCTACAAGCCTGTATGGTATTGGCTGTCAGTTGACTCTGGTACCATAATATTTAGTGTTTCTGGCACGGTAGAATTACCTTTAAGTAACTCCTCAAACTGAGTAATTAATAATGCTTTTTCAGGCATTTTTTTATCACCTGAACCGATATTGGTTAAATCAATCATAAAACCGTCAAATAAGTCACTCAAGTCTTCAATAATCTCAGTGTTTAAAAACTGATCTTGATTGTAAATACTTGGGTAGCCAGCTTTTTGCTTGTCGATGGCAAACGAAACGCCTTTCAAGTTAGTGATACTGGTGGATTTATCACATGAAAGCATGCATCCGTTATCTATACGTGGTTTTTCACAGCCAACACTTTGTTGGAAGAAACATTGTCTGCTGGCCATTAATAAAATAGGGTGGTAAATACTGTAGAAGAGTTTGAAGTTTTCAGGGCGAGCAATATTTCTAATCTGCTGGCGATTAATTTCATTAGAAATAAACGCACCTTTACAATCAAATCCTTCCTGCATCGCAAGTAAAGCGTAAGAGTTAGTGGTATTTAAAAACGGACCTGCTATCCATTGGATACCTAAACGATTTGCTTCATAAGCGATACCGGTATTATTCGTAACAATCAGCTCAGGTCTTACTTGCTCTAAAATATTTACTGCTACATCGTAATCTTTACCGATTAACACCGAAGAAAACCAAGGGATCAGACGAGGGTTCTCTTTGAGAAAACCAACATATTTAGTACAGCCACGTTTGTAAGCTTCAGGTAGTTTAAAGTAAATGTCAGCAGTAGTTAAACTCGCTAACTCTACATCGCTTTCATCACAAATCAGTATTGATAATTCAGCTTTAGCATCAACTGGGGCTGTTACCTTTGGATGTCTTACTAACTTAGGTAACTGAACTTCTGCTATTACTGGCTTTGAGTTGTTTAACAATAATGCAGCTTGATTTTTTAACACGGTTAATTCTTTAAAAGGAATACTTAGCCCGTCATCTAAAGCGTGTGTACACAATTCTATTAAGTTGAACTCAGCATTGTTGAAACTTTTAAAGCGTTTTTCAACCGTTTCTCTATCAATACTTAATTTACCACTTTTTACTAAGTTACTGTGTGATTTAAGCTCAAAGCTTTTTATGTCAACGCCTTTGTCACTATCGTTAGCATCAGCAAAAGGCTGCTGCTGAGAAAGTTCTTTGGTTGTCACGGTTAACGTTAGTGGTTGATCCAATTTTCCTGAGATAGTTAGCGTTAACGGTATTTTATCAATAGATAAATGTTTTATTTTATCGTCAACAGAAGCGTTTATCAGTTGTTTTTCATCATTAAGTTCTTGTTCAACTTCCTGAATTTGTACAACAGATATAGCATTGCTTTGATCAACAGCGTGATATTTAGAATTATCACGAGGATTTTCAATAAACATTGACTGGTTTAAATCACCACGTAAAAAGGCGTTTGAAAAGTCGCGGTTAAATACTTTGTATAGACGTTCACCATCTTCAAGCAGTTCGCCAGTTTTCAGAAAACCATCAATTTGTTTACGAAAACTATCAACAACCGTGTGAACGTAGCTAGCACCTTTAATTCGACCTTCAATTTTAAATGAATGGACACCCGCCTCAATCAGCGCAGGTAAATCAAAAAATGCCGAATTATCTTTAATGTTTAACGGGAATTTATTACCTGTTTCTGTCGGTTGATATTCTTCACGACAGGCTTGGCTACAACGACCTCGATTACCAGAATTACCGACACTGGCTGATGTTGAATAACATAGACCAGAGAAAGCGACACATAATGAACCATGTACGAAAACTTCTGTTAACGTGTTGTGCTTTTTACCTACTGCTGCCATAGCGGTAATTTCACGTAAATTTAACTCTCTTGATAAGTTGACACGTGACGCGCCTAACTTTTTCAAAAAAGGTATTTGGCCGATATTATGTGTTGTTAACTGTGTTGATGCGTGAATATCGAGCGTTGGAAAATGCTTTTTAAGCAGATAGAACATACCAATATCTTGTACAATAACGCCATCGAGGGTGGTATTGGCAAGTTTGGTGAGTAATTTAGCGAGTGAAGAAAATTCACGTTCTAAAATAACAACATTTAAAGTTAAAAATATTTCGCATTGATACTGGTGAGCTAAGCGAATAACGCCAACAAGTTGATCAAATGAGATATTAGTAGCACGATTTCGGGCGTTAAAAGTATCTAGGCCACAATATACGGCATCGGCGCCAGCAATAATTGCTGCTTTAATGGCTTCGACATCACCGCCGGGTGCTAATAATTCTATTTTTGGAACCATGGGGTCACTCATCTTTCACTTAAATTTAAAGGTGGCGATTTTACCGATATATTTCCTGAATGAATACCGTTAAAGTAACTTATTCTTGTATATTTTTTATAAAAAAAACGCCATGACGTCAAATTCATCATTACCCGTACTTTATTCCCTGAGAAACTGTCCGTATGCCATGCGAGCTAGAGTCGCAATATATTATGCAAAACAAAAAGTTGCACTGCGTGATTTGGTTTTAAGTAATAAACCGGATGAAATGCTTGCGGTATCACCTAAAGGAACGGTACCTGTTTTAGTCACCGAATTAGAGACTGGTCAGACTGTTGTTATTGATGAAAGTTTAGAAGTCATGTTGTGGGCATTAAATGAAAGTGATCCTGATAATCTATTACACAGTGAATCACCTCACTTATTAACTGAAATGTTATTACTTATTTCACAGTTTGATCATGAATTTAAAACGTGTTTCGATAAATATCAATGTGCAAAACGTTACCATGAAGATTCACTTGAAAGTGATAGGAAAGCTTGTGAAAAATACATTGCAGATTTAGAACATCGCTTGCAGAACAATGAATTTTTGATATCAGACAAAACCAGTTTAGCTGATATCGCTTTGTTGCCCTTCATTCGTAAATTCTCAAAGGTAGAGCGCCAATGGTATTTACAATCACCATATCCTAAACTACGAGCATGGTTAAATAATTACTTACAGAGCCGAATGTTCAGTAAAGTGATGACCCAGCACTCATTATGGGTAGAAAAAAGAGAGTTAGTTGTTTTTGGATCTGACCGCTAATTCTATTTTCTGAAGTTTTCTTAAGCTTTCCTTAAGAAAACTTATTTATGATTTATTCATTATATTTCTTGATGGTATTTCAGTGAACATACTCCACGTACAAGCATCTTATAAAACAACGCAATTTATTGTAAAAAATCTCCAATTGATTTTTGTATTACTGGTCAGTTTTTTTCTTATCTTTAATACGGTTCAAGCTAAAGATTTATCAGAACTTTCAGCAAAAGATCAATTAGATAAATTGATTGAACAACATCACGGACAAGTTATTTATGTCGATTTCTGGGCGTTTTGGTGTGGCCCATGCCGTAAGTCATTCCCATGGATGAACAAAATACAAAGTGAACTTAAATCACAAGGTTTTACCGTGATAAGTATCAACGTAGATGCAGAATAAGCATTAGCAACAAAATTTTTAGAAGAAAATCCAGCCAATTTTTCTGTCATTTATGATGCAAAAGGTGAACTTGCGAGCTTCTTTAAAATTCAAGGTATGCCCAGTAGTTTGATTATAAACAAGAAAGGTGAAATCAAATATGCTCACAGTGGGTTTTTTACTGTAAAAATCTCACAATATGAACAAGAAATAAAAAAATTACTTGCACTGTAAACAAAATAAAACAGAATGATGAGGCTTAAAATGAACAACAAAGTTAAATATTCACTGGTTTTTGCTGCTGTAACTTTAGCATCGGGCTGTTCTAGTTTAGGTGTTGAACCTTGGGAACGAGATTTATTAGCAAAAGAGCAAATGGCATTAACATCATCACCCATTGATGCTGCACTTGATGATCACATTTACTTCAGTAAAGAAGCGTCAAGCGGTGGGAAAAGTTTTGGTGGTGGTGGTTGCGGTTGCAATTAATAGGTGAATAATATGAAAAATAAAACACACAACAAAAATCTTAAAGCAGCACTGACTTTAGCAACAACTGCTTTATTTACTACTGCACAAGCAGGTGCAGCACCTTTACCTTCTGATGACCCGTCTGAAGATGCGTGGTCATTTGATTCTGCTTTTTTATATTATGGCGAAACAGACCGCGTTTCAGCAGCAGAAGCTATATTTAACGCTAAGAAAACATATAGTGACGATAGCATTTTAAATTTGAAGTTAACAATAGATGCTTTAACAGGTGCTTCTGCAAACGGCGCAGTTGCTCAGCCTAATGTTCAAACGTTTACAAGACCTTCAGGTAAAGGTGATTATGATATTAAGGCCGGAGATACGCCGCTTGATGACACCTTTCATGATACTCGCGTACAATTTAATGCGCAATGGACCCAAGCATTAGCACAAAATTATACTGGCAGTGTCGGTGCGCATATTTCGAAAGAATATGACTATTTGTCTTTAGGTGTAAATGGGAACATTGCTTATGATTTTAATAAAAAAAATTCAACTATTTCTTTTGGTTTAAGTCACTTTCAAGACACATTTACACCCGAAGGTGGTATACCTAAATCATTTGCATCTATGCCTGTCGCTTATCACGATAATGAAGATAAAAGTGGCCATGAGGCCACAAGAATCGGTAGTGATGATGATAAAACCACTTCAGATGTGATGGTCGGTTTTACGCAAGTGATAAATCGTAACATGGTGACACAATTCAACTATTCATATTCAATTGTCGATGGTTATTTAACGGACCCATTTAAAATATTAAGTTTAGTTAATAATAGCGGCATTGCTCAAGATTATCTGTATGAAAATCGCCCTGATGAACGCACAAAGCAAAGCGTATTTGCACAAACGAAATATCATTTTGATGAGGTTATTCTAGATGTGTCATATCGTTACATGTGGGATGACTGGGAAATTGATTCTCATACCGTTGACACACGCTTTTATATCCCTTTAGGGGATGGAAGTTATTTAGAACCTCATTTACGTTTTTATCAACAAACAGCTGCTGAGTTTTATCAACCATTCTTAATGCAAGGTGAAACATTACCGGAGTTTGCAAGTGCAGATTATCGTATAGGAGAAATGACAGCTTATACGATAGGTTTAAAATATGGTATGAAATTGGACGGTGGTAATGATTTATCTTTTAGACTTGAATATTATAGCCAAAGTCCTGAAAGTGCAGGGCATAAAGCTCCGGGAGCTTTAGCTGATATGGATTTATACGAAAGCATAGATGCAATTATTGCTCAGGTTAGTTATTCGTTTTAAGTAGAAAATATAAATCAGTGGCCTTTATTTAGTCATAAGTTATGTTATAAGCTTTTATTTAATAAATAAGGGCTTTATTTTTATCTATACCTCGGACATCCAGCGTATATTTTTAAATATTTATCATTATTGTTTGTAAATAATATAGCAGGTTAAAAATTGAGTAAGATAAGAGAAATACTTATTACCGAGCGAGAAGACGGGTTTTGCGTTCAATTTGATGCAATGGCAAGTGCTTGTGAGGTAATTATTGAAACATCGAATAGGATACTTGCTAATAAAATTGGCAAAGAAATTAGTACTGAAGTCTGGCGTATTGAAGATAAATATAGCCGATACAATCCTCAAAGCCTTTGTAGTCAAATTAATTTAAGTCATGGAAATCCAATCCAAATTGATGATGAAACGTTCGCATTATTAAATTTTGCGGATACCTGTTACCAACTCAGTGAAGGGGTTTTTGACTTAACATCAGGTGTGCTAAGAAAAGTATGGCGTTTTGATTGTACTGACAATATTCCTAGTCAGGATTCTATTGCGAAAGAATTGAAGAATGTTGGCTGGCAAAAAGTAGAATATGATAATGAAAAAATTATTCTGCCAGCACACATGGAAATTGATTTTGGTGGTATTGGTAAAGAATACGCAGTTGATCGTTCACTTTTATTAATTAATGCTCTAACCAAACAACCCGTACTCGTTAATCTTGGTGGTGACCTAGCAACTAACGCAGCGCGAAAAAATGGCGAACCATGGCAAGTTGGTGTTGAACATCCTGGTTTTGATGATAAAAAAACGATGGTGGTTTCTTTATTTAAAGGCGCATTAGCAACGAGTGGGGATGCTAAACGTTTTTTACTAAAAAATGGCAAACGTTATAGTCATATTCTTAACGCAAAAACTGGCTGGCCAATTGATAACGCACCTCGTTCAATTACTGTTTCAGCACCACAATGTATTCAAGCCGGTTTA
>Ga0209184_1001685_pt1 | contig 13285 bp, 15 predicted proteins | sample EN8Hudsemesocosm_2_FD_184627 | JGI IMG/M metagenome (GOLD analysis project Ga0209184, IMG submission 184627) | Methane-oxidizing microbial communities from mesocosms in the Hudson Canyon - EN8C Hudson Canyon (SPAdes) (version 2) | ecosystem: Environmental > Aquatic > Marine > Cold seeps | place... | reverse complement strand
AATTATATGCTTCGTGCGCCTCTTGCCATATGGCTGATGGCAGTGGCCGAAGCGATGGCCTTGTTCCAAAATTAGCAGGACAACGTGAAAAAATTCTTGTGCATAAATTACAGAAGCTACGGGATGGCAGTATGAATTTACCCGTAATGATTCCATTTGCACGAGCCCTTAAGGCCAACGAACTTACGCAGGTTGCGCGCTATATCTCGGCATTACCAGAGATGATGCCAGATACGACACCAAAAATATCACCCAGCAGCAACACAGCTCCCAAGCGTAGACACTCATTCAAACAAGATTATGCTGAATATTGTGCAGGTTGCCATGGGGCTGAAGGCCAAGGTAATGACGCTCTACTGGCACCAAAGATCTGTGGTCAACATGCCCCATACCTTTCAAGACGTATGTCTGAGATAGAGCACAATATTCGTGGTGATGCAGATAAAGGAATGGTAGCAATTTTGAATACCGTGAACCAACGAGTCCGCATAGGTATCGCAGAGTGGTTAGCAACAGGACCATGTGAAAATCGAGTCGATGCTCTCGAAGACAGATCAGAACAAATAGGAAGTGATAATGAATAATAATCGGCGCGACTTCTTACGTTTAGGGGCCGGTGCATTGGCTGCAGGAATACTACCTACGGGTTTATTGTGGGCTTCATCACCCGTACAGCGAGTGCAAACCGTTGTGATTGGCGGTGGCTTGGCCGGTTTGGCCGCGGCACGTAACCTTATGAGCCTCGGTGTTAAATCCGTAGTCGTTTTAGAGGCTAGAGACCGTGTTGGCGGACGAACCGTTAATTTACCTATTTCGGGAGGGCATGTTGTTGAGGGCGGAGGAGAATGGATTGGGCCTGGTCAGGACCGTATTGCAGCCCTTGCATCAGAAGTGGGTGTCGACACCTTTGATGCTTATTATGATGGCACCGGTATCTACGAAATCCAAGGTCTGGTTTCGAAAGGACTTTTACCTGAACTCGATATACAGCAAGGCTATGGTTTCTCACGACTAGCATGGCGCTTACAATCTATGGCCAACGAATTACCTCTGGGAAACCCGTGGCAAGCAGCAAATGCAACAGCTTTGGATAATATCACCCTAGCAACTTGGTTAAAAAATGAAGGTGCATCAAAATGGATTGTCGATGCGTTCCGCATCATTACTCGCGCAGTAATGTCCGGTTACCCTGAGCGAATTTCGCTACTCTGGTTTTTGCACTATATCCAATCAAGTGGAGGTTTACTCGGCATCGCTTTAAACGATAATGGCCTACAAGATTTGCGTTTTGTGGGTGGGTCGCAACAGGTATCCATTAATGCAGCTAAGGAACTTGGTAGCCGTGTGCATATTGGAGAACCCGTGGAGTCTATCGATGATAAACCTGCAGGCCCTATTGAAATTCGCACACATAAAGGGGTGTATTTAGCAGACCGTGTTGTGGTCGCCATGGCTCCAGCTGATACCTTACGAATTAACTTTAAGTCAGGGCTAACGGTGCAGCGAGATGACCTTGTGCAAAAGTGGGCCGGTCTTACCCGCCTACCTCTAATTAAACATTCCGTTATTTACAACAAACCTTTTTGGCGAGATGTAGGGCTTAATGGCAACGTGGTAACTGACCAAGCGCCACTTCAGTTAGTTTTTGATAACTCTCCAGCAGATGCTTCCATCGGCGTACTGACCGCGTTTCTTTCTGCCGCAGAAGTGCCAGCAATGGCCAGTAAACCGGATCGTATTCGTTTGGTTCCGCAAGAGCTGAGTCGTTATTTTGGATCAAAAGCGCTAGCGACGACAGGGTATGTAGAGAAGGATTGGTCGACCGACCCCTGGAGTACTGGTTGCATCACACCACTAACAAAAGGAATACTAAGCTCAACAGGCCCTGCACTACGTGACCCTGTAGGTAGGATTCACTGGGCGGGTACTGAAAGCGCTGAAATAGGTTGTGGCTATATGGATGGCGCAGTACGATCTGGTGAGAGAGCTGCAAAAGAGGTGCATCGAGCACTACAAACGAAAAGCTAGAATTTACGCCTCCATCAATCATGGCAAAAGTATTTTTGCCATAATTGAACCTAAAATACGTCGTTTAAATTGCTGCCCCCCCCTATTTTAATCTTTGTTCTCACATTACGGAGAATACCTTTTACAGTGCCTGTTCATGTTTTGTTTGTTACGATTGAAACTTAAGGCAAATAAAGTCCCACGCCCTCGCATAAATCAAACATTAGGAGCAAATATGACATCGACAATAGATTTTGAAGGTCGCGTTGCAATTATAACAGGCGCTGGTAATGGCTTAGGTCGCTCTCATGCTTTAGAGCTTGCACGACGTGGTGCCAAAGTTGTTGTTAACGACCTAGGGGGAGCCAGAGATGGCAGCGGCGCCTCTTCAGATGCAGCAAAAGAAGTTGTAAAATTGATAGAAGAAATGGGTGGTGAAGCTATCGCCCATGGGGCGAATGTTGCAAACTTTGACGAAGTTGAAGATATGGTAAAACAAGCCATGGATAAGTGGGGTCAAATTGATATTCTGATCAACAATGCGGGAATATTACGTGACAAGAGTTTCGCAAAAATGGACTTAGCCGATTTCAAATTGGTCATGGATGTTCACCTGATGGGTTCAGTGAATTGCACTAAAGCAGTCTGGAACATTATGCGTAACCAAAATTATGGCCGTATCGTCATGACGACCTCATCCTCAGGCATGTATGGTAACTTTGGACAGAGTAATTATGGCGCAGCAAAAATGGCCGTATTGGGCTTAATGAACACGCTTGTGCTCGAAGGTGCAAAAAACAATATTCGTATTAATGCACTGGCTCCAACAGCAGGCACCCGCATGACAGAAGATTTGATGCCTCCCCAAGTTCTAGAAATGTTAACCGCAGAAGCTGTGACTGCAGGCGCATTAACGCTCTGCATCGAAGACGCGCCAAACCGTTATATTCTTTGTGCTGGCGCAGGTGGTTATTCATCCACTCGTTTATTTGAAACCGAAGGGATTTTCCTTCCGGCAGATCAGCAAACGCCTGACCTAGTATTGAAAAACTGGGATGAAATTAGTGACATTGATAATCAGAAAGAACTTAAATCAGGCAATGGACAAGCCGAAAAATTCCTGAGTAAAGCCATGGCTCATATCAAGGCTAACGCTTAAACCCAAAAGCCCCGATTAGTAGGTTGGGGTGAGTGAAACGAACCCCAACAAAGTTTAGGACTGAGCATTTTGTTGGGGTTCACTTCGCTCACCCGCAACCTACAAAATAGTATTAAAACCTAAACAGACACGCCAAATTGAAGCTCAGCCAAACGTTTATAAAGCGGAGAACTTTTTAATAATTGTTCATGGGTACCAATATCAACCAAGCAGCCATGATCAAACACAGCAATGCGATCAACATGCGCGACCGTAGCTAAACGGTGTGCAATAATCAAAGTAGTTCTATCTTTCATCAAAACATCTAATGCTTGCTGAACGTGATATTCACTCTGTGCATCAAGCGCACTGGTTGCTTCATCTAATAAAAGAACTTTGGGGTCTCGAAGAATGGCTCTTGCGATAGCAAGCCGCTGTTTTTGTCCTCCAGACAATTTAACGCCTTGTTCGCCTAAAAATGAATTGTAGCCTTCAGGCAACTGTTCAATAAACTCATGGGCATGCGCAGCTTTTGCTGCAGCGATCACTTCTTGCTCACTCGCTTCGGGTAAACCGTAGCGTAAATTTTCAATCACATTGGTACTAAATAAGACCGGTTGCTGTGGCACTAAGGCATACTGGCTACGTAAGGCTTGCAAATCAAATGCCGTCAAGGGCTTACCATCATATTCAATGGAGCCTGATTGCGGGTCGCGAAAACGTAATAACAAATCAAACAAAGTCGACTTACCTGCTCCTGAAGGCCCTACTAAAGCAATACGTTCACCTGCTTTTATCGCTAAGTTCAAATCATTGATAGCAAGCTGATTGGGTCGTGAAGGATAGGCATACACTACATTTTGAAAATTTATTAAACTTGTGTTTTGAGCTGTTTCTTCGGAAACAGAAACCTGAGTTTCAACACTCGATAATTCCGATGCAATCTCTGGCTCGGTGTCCAGTAGTTCTCGAATACGTTCAACAGCACCAGCCGCTCTCTGCACTTCGCCATAAACTTCAGTCACGGCTGCTAAGGCACCCGCGACCATAATGGCATAAAACACAAAGGCAGAGAGATCGCCCGCGCTCAGCTTGCCCGCTAAAACATCAGTCCCCCCAACATAAAGCATCCCAGCCACAGACCCCATCACTAACATCATCACTAAGGTGATTAATACAGCTCTGTAGCGAATACGTGTTAAAGCAACTTGAAATGCACCCTCTGCAGCATCAGAAAACTGCCGAGTCACGAGATCTTCTCTGGTAAACGCCTGGACAACTTTTATGTTCTGAAGACTTTCACCCGCCCATGCGCCAACCATCGCCACTTTGTCTTGGCTCTCCCGGGAAAGCCGTTTCACTTTACGACCTATAAATATCAAGGGAAAAACAATCAAAGGCACCACTAATAATACGATCAAGGTCAGTTTTGGATTACTGATAAACATCAAAATAAGCCCACCGACAAAGGTCAAACTATTACGCAAAGCCATTGAAAATGAAGAACCAATAACAGTCTGTAAAATAGTGGTATCGGTGGTGACCCTACTTTGGATTTCTCCTGCTAGGTTATCTTCAAAAAAGCTTGGTGTAAGACTCACAAGGTGACGATAAAGCTGAGTACGAATATCCGCTACTACCCTCTCCCCTATCCATGACACCATATAAAATCGGAAGTACGCACCTAGAGACGTAAAAAAAATGATCACCCCAAAGAACGACATAGCATCTGCTAAGCCTTGTTGAGATTCCGCAGAAAAACCCTGATCAATCATAAGCCGTATTCCCTGCCCCATCGACAAGGTTAAGCCCGCAGTGACGATAAGCGCCAACAACGCAATGATCAAACGAATACGGTAAGGTTTAACAAATTGCCACAACCAACTCAGCATACTCAAACACACTCATAGTTTAAAAGTGATTCATTGTATTCTGGTGGTGATGTGGATTGATATATGCCAGATCATAATTCACTGGGAAACAGTGTTGCAAAGTACTCGTGACCTATAAACGAGTACAGGTTAAGATCGTAGCTCTAAAGACATACACGCTTAAATTATTTTATCAGTCTGACCTTCATAGCGCTCTTATGTTCCACCAGCACTAAACTGACACCGTTCCTTATGTTGCTCTGCCTCGTCATGCTCATGTTTCTGCCTGACAAGATACAAGTGATCTTTTTCACTCTTAGGGATATGTGCCATCGCTTCTTCAAGTGCAAGGGTTAAAAAGTCACCCGCTAAACATTGCAAGTCTCGATTATATTCCGATGCAAGCGTTTCCAGTTGACGAAATAATTCAGTAGGTATTGGGGTTTTCACCATAGAAACTCTAGAGCTAGTTAGGTCACAATGAGCGTTATCTGAATGCTTATGAGTGTAAAGTTCTTCAATATGTTTCGCTATTTTACTTTTCATAATAACTCCATAATCAGTACTTAATTACAGGGATTGACCTTTTAATTTATAGTCTCAAAACAAATAGTCGTAAAGTATTTCCTATCTACAGTTATTTCAAGAGCAGGCGCAACACAAACAAGCGTTTAAACTGTTCCCTTTGAGATTAAGCGCTTATATTTCAATATATTACTAATGTTTTCATTACTTAAATCAGGTGGGGTATTCACAATTAATAGCAGTAAATAGTCTATGGGTAAGTATTTAATATGGAAACATAATCTATTAGAACAGAGTATATTTAAAAACGTGCAGTCCTTGGGTAACTTGAATTAATCAATGCCTGTTTCAAACCTTTACTTAATTTACTTTAGTGCCTATCTTTATTTATATGCTTAATTCGAAATAGGCATTGATTGAATAATGAACCCTTAAAATCATCCATTTTATCGCTTTAGGAAATAGAATTAACATTTGCACTCCATCCTAAGGCACTCCCAATGCCGTCAGTATTTATAAATAACGTGTAAAGATAAACCTAACGCTTTTACAATGATGCCAGATAGATTCTATTTAATAATTTTTAAGTGGCCCACATATAAAACTATTAATGAACAAACGTTCAAGGAGATAGAAATGAATAAAAATGGCTTAGCATTAATCATTTTTTCAATGGCCGCGCTCACTAGCCAGCCAGTTTTAGCGGATAGTACTCATGGCCATCGTTATTTCGGCGCGAGTGTCGGTTTTATGGAGATAGAGAATCAAACCAATGACGAGGCTAGCATTAATCATATTGAAGGCCGAGCGGGCGGGTATGTGAATGACTTTCTCGCGTTTGAAACTCGCTTAGGCGTTGGCTTGACGAATGATACCGTTAACGGTGCTGAGTTTTCTTTACGTTATTCACTTGGCGCCTATATTAGAGCCGGTTTCCCAGTACACGAACAAGCATTTCCTTATTTCATATTAGGCTTTTCACGAGCAGATTTTGAAGCAAAAGTGGCAGGCAATAGCGTAAATGACGCAGAAACGGATTCATCGTACGGCGTGGGTATTGATGTAGAAGTAGTCAACTTGTCACTTACCGCTGAATACCTAAATATGATCGATAAAAATGATATCAGTTTTTCAGGTTTCTCTGTCGGCTTTACCACTCAATTTTAATTTAGCGTGTTGCTGACTTAGCCCGGAGCTTCACTAACTAAAAAGGCCATAATAATGTTTGATTTAGAAGAAATTAGCTACAAAAGAACAAACGCTGGCCGGACAATCGACAGGAATTAATGCGTATAACTTGACGTGGTGAGTCATACCAACACTAAGCCCAAGCACGGCCAAAGGCAGTCGCTTTGGCCGTATTGTCGTTAGGCAGTTGGTCGCTGCATACGCACGGCAAGTAGGTATAACCCCGACAGAAGTATTACCACACAATCCATTGCTATTGCGGGTCCGGCTGTACCTAAATATTCCTGTCCGTATAACAATACTAGCGAAACAAATACAACTTTACTAAATGCAGCAACAGAGATTGAAAATACACGATTCTTTTGACTAAAAAAGCCATAAATTAGAATTACGCCGATGAGTCCAACCAACGCAGACCAACTTCGAATAACAATATTTTCAAGCGTCCCGTTGAATGAAACGCCGAACATTGATTCGAGTGCGGCTTGTGGAGCGAACAAGCCATAGAACATGGTGAATGTCAGCACCCCTGATACCAACATTACCCACTTTATGTTTTTGATTATGAAATTCATTGTTTTTCTAGGTTCCTATTGGACTAAGTGTTGTCTTTCTCGGCCTAAGTCCTGCTGCCAAAACTGGTTAACGGGTTTACCAATAACAAAGCTCGTTAATTATTGGCCGAACTCGCCGTGGCACTTTCTTAGACTGTCATTTTTCTCAACGTTATCATAGTGAGAATAAGCAGCTTCTGGGCATGCTAATAAAGCCATCACCCGACGCGATCACCAATCTAATTTCGTCGATTGAAATAAGTTCTCCCGCTTTAATGTTGTGCTGACATATCACGCCTTCAGCAGCGGTGATCAAATAGGTTTGTTCTTGAAATTCCGAATAAACACCTAAACTGCCAAAAGCTCTAAACTGTTGAAGCACTTTGGAAGTTGGCCTGTCCCAGTTGATAGTTTGATCCTTGTGCGTGAGCTTTTCCCAGCTAGCAGCTTTTCCCTGCTTCGTGCCATTTTCGTAATAGTGATTAAGATTGGATAATAGCTTATTCAGAAGCTGAGGGATTTCAATATAGAGTTTAGCTGACAGCGTATCAAAGGATTCATTTTCATCAATTTTTATTGCTTTTTGAAGTAGTATTTCACCCTCATCAAATTTGTTTGTCATCTTGTGTAGTGTGATCCCGGCATGCTGAGGATATGCCAATAGCAACAAAGGGAGAGGAGTAGGCCCACGCCCTTCAGGTAGCATGGTCGGGTGAATATTAACAGCAAACTTCAATTGATCTGGAACTGGAATCTTCCAAGGATATTCGGCGGATAAGAAAAGCTCTACACCAGAGCGAACCAATACATCCATTTGGTCTTCATCGGGCTTATCGAAGGATAGGGGGATCTGGTTCAGCGTTGAATACCTGATCACTCGATCTGTATGGACGCTATTTTCACCAGTATAAATACAGACAATTTCAAGACCACTACTAATTAGCAGGTCAAGGCATGATGAAAAAGAATTATAGCCAAAGTAAGCAATTTTCATGTATTTATGCGGCCTATATGTAAACGTGATATTTGAGTATTTAACGCCCGCTTTTGCAGGAAAAAATATTTTTGTCGCACTACAAACTTGATACTAGGGTGTATACCATCCGATTCCAATCATTTTATTTTAGTGATTATAAAGAGCAAATTATAGGAATTAGTATTCAACCCTGTATTATCAAATTTTTAAGTGATGATACAAAAATACAAGCGGGTAGTTTCAATGTGGTTGAATGATGAGCAAGTAATCGATTCTGCGATATGCGCATATCGAGCGTCTTTATTGAACTCTTGCCCCAACCATGTCGTGATTGATAGCCTATTTGATGAAGCTAAGCTCGGTGGCGTAATGAGAATTTTGCAACAACCGCATAACTGGCAAACTCAAAAACACACTTATTCTGCTTTATATGTCGATAACACTCTGTGGCAAAATACCAGCAACGATCAACGCTTTGTACAACGAGATGTTTGGCGACGTGAAGCGCTTAGCTCTAATACCGTCAGTTCCACTGAACTCTATTCCAGTGCAGCTCAGGATTTTTTGTCATTTTTACGCGGAGATGAGTTTATGTCCGTGTTATCACGTATTTTTAATGTGCCATTAACTGATATAAATGTGGCTGAACCTGAAATTAATACAAATTATTTTCGCTTAGGCGCTGCCGACTTTGTTGAGCAACATGCTGATGATTCACCCGGAAGAGAGGTGTGTATGCTGTTGTATTTAAATAAAGAGTGGAACAGAAATACGGGAGGTGAGCTAGTTTTTATCGGTAAGGATGATGAACCTATTCGTATTGCGCCTTTATATAATCGCTGTGTTTTGTTTGATCCTTCCTCAAAGGGCTCTGAACACTGGGTGGAAAAGCTGAACGCTGAATATGCAGATGAATATCGGTATAACGTGACCAGTTGGTATTGGTCTGAATAATGTCCGGTTGAACGCTTGGTTATGCTTATTGCTCCGGTAAATTGAGCAGCCTTTCACTACGCCACACTCGGATAATATTTAGTGATTTTGTTTCTCGTAAGTATACAATTCGAAAAGGAGCATGAATAAGTTCTCGAATTAGCTCATCATTAAACTCAGGTACCACTCTACCTATATCTGGGTGTGTTGAAAGCGTTTCAATATGCTCAACAATTGCTGTAACGAAATTTTGACCAATTTGAGGTACACCCTGCTCTAAATAATATTCTTGTATACTTTCGAGATCTTCGATTGCTGATTTAGAAAAAGAAATATTCACTTACTAAATACCTAATCTCTTTTTCACGTCACTAATATCGGTAGTCTCACCTTCCTTGATTTCCATTAAACCTTGAGTAACAGCTTTAACAAAAGCCAGTTCTTCTTTGATATTCTCATAGTCCTCAAGGCCCTGAACAACAGCCACACCACGACCACGACTAGTTATAAGAACTGGCCTATGAGTATCTTTAGTATGATTTACAACTTTCCCAGGATTAACTTTGAGGTCAGAAAGCGGAATAACATCTTCAGAGAATTTTGTTTGCATACAATCACCACCAAACTAAAGACCTTTTTATAGCACCTTTTAACAGGTGCTGTCAAAGAACATACCGCCGATAACAGTGGTGGAGCAACTTGGCGGGCTTTTTGGTACAAAAAGCGTGGCACGTTGCGGAATGGATTTAGTGTCCGTCAAAGCGGGTGATGTTCATTGTCCGCAGCAGCCGCTTGTTAAATTCAACCGATTATTGGTTGAACTGCCATTGCTGGCGTATTTTTTGTGTGTTTCACCAGCTCCTTATCAAAGTATTCACTAAGCTCATTTACTATTTTCTGATATTGACGAAACCCTAAAGCAGAAAATTCGAGGTTTGAATTACCTGCCCCCGGCCCATTGGCCAACAATTCAATTTCTTTAAAATGATCGCAGTCTTCAAGTTCACCAAGTATTTTCACTAGCTCGGGATCAAGGAAAGGCATAAATTGATAAATAAAAGTAACTAGATCTCGTGTACGAGTATTATATTGGCACATGTATTCTAGCCAATTGAGGGTGCTGCCTGTTTGTACGGAACTCACTGTAGAGCGCCCTCTTGGATCTAACTTCGAAAATACCAACCTTACCTGCTCTTCTGACGGTAATGATTCACCTTGAAGGGAAATCTCATTTGCTGAAATAGCAAACGATCGAAACTGATCACTTGAGAAGGTAATGATATGAAGTACTTTTGGACCAATCGCTCTTAGAACGTTTGAACGATCTCCAATTGACTTAATACCACCCCATATAGCGGACCCAATAGATACCAAACCGCACAAAAGCACTAGCAATGCTGTAAGGTCAGTTATCTCTTTATCCACGTAAGCCAGCGTGCATACAAATGCTCCAACTAGCACTGAAAGAGTAACTGGGCCTGTAAAATATTTCTTTATTGCATACATACTTTGCTCAGTTTAGAAATTTAACGCCTAGCACAACGGCGTAGTGATCCCTCACCACTTTTGTGCATTTCATTGCGCAAAAGGTGCCAATATTACGGAGTCCGTTGGTGCTTTTGGTTATGTGTTTAGTTCTGTGCATTTGTATCGCTGTTTGTTTTTAGTAGGTCGTATGGCCACGTAAGAGGAAGTAACACCGTGTCTGCCACTGTACTTACAACTAAATCAGGTAACATGAAGAACCCCATTACATTGCCACCTTGAAGACCCGTATCTTGGAAAGTTTCCCAGTTAAACCTTGCGCCACAATATGTCCGTGAGTGTGACTCGTTATCGTAATTATCGCTCACTTCATCTGCTGTTATTGCTACATGTGCAATTATAGTGCTGCAACCACTTAGGTATGTGCACGCTATAAAAAATAATAAAGCGCTTTTCAATCGAATACTCATAATTTCATTTTACACATAACGCTTAGCACAACGGCGGAATAATTTGGCGGGGCTTTTTGCGTTTCTTTGCAAAAACCGCGACAGATTATGGAGTCTGTTGGTGCACATGGTTATAAGCTTATTTCATTGTTAATGACTGATATTTTTTGCTCAGATAACTCTTGTTTAGCTGAGTCAAAAGTACTTTGAACTTGTTCCGCCGTAATATATTTACCGCCCGCAAACTCACAACAATAAAAAATGCTTTTACCTTCAGTTTCTTTAATTACGGTAGCTATTAACTTGTAAGCTTTCTCTGCATCTTTTGGCACGTCATTACCTGTTAGGTAAATATTAGCCAATTGAAATTGAGCAATACGCCCATCACTATTTTGGTTAAAGAACCCTTGATCACCAGTTGAACCAGCAAGCATTCCTTCAGCCCAACCACCAGTAGATTTTTGTGTCGCGGCTTTGTTATACCACTCGATAGCAGTTGGTATATTTTTCTCTACCGCAGTTCCTAGTTCATACATTACACCGAGCCTTAATTGAGCCCATGGATAGCCCGCATTAGCTTTCTCAGCAATGATGCTGTGAGCCGGTGCGACATTGCCTTCATGCCAGTAGGTATCAGCTGTTCTTTCACCTAAATTTGGATTTAGACCTGCACAACCAGTTAATGCTAGTAATACAATAATAGTGAGATGTTTCATTATTCTCCTTGGCTTATAACGCCGCTAACAGTGGCGGAATAATTTGGCGGGGCTTTTTGCGTTTCTTTGCAAAAACCGCGACAGATTATGGAGTCCATTGCTTAGCCTTGTTAATTGCTTTTCGGCCAACTATTCTGCCGAATAAGTTCATTGATTGCTTTAATTTCATTCTCTCTAAACGTTTCACCTTGTATATGATCCAGATAAGTATTTATACAATCAAGGGCGTTTTTAGGGTTTCCATTTACATTATGAATAATAGCAAGTGGCAGATAGAATCGCTTGACCCAGTTGTGACATATTTGGTTCCCAGAAGCTCCAAACAAACTATTTATTTCACGACTAGCAGCACACAACTCAGATTCTTCTCTTGAAATCTGTTCAGGCTCAACCCAACGAATACCCTCATTAATTCTCCACTCAATATGTTCGACAAGGTTGTCGAGGTTCATCATTTCTTCAATCCATGGGATAGCGACTTCTTTTGCCTTAGCGAGCATGCTATAAAAATTATACTCATACCATTGGTCATATTTCTCTGCTCCATAGCAGAAATCACCTAGATATACTGAGTGCTCCAAAGGTGTACATGTCTGATTAAAGGGGGAATTTATATTAACCCCAAATTTAAAAAAGTATGTAACGTTTGAATCAAAATGCTCCCATTTATGCAGCCGAATAAAGTAGTGTAAGTCTTCTTTCTTCAGGAAGACCTCACCCCTAGTGCTGTTCACTCTGAACTTTAAAGGTTTGAAATACTGAGTAAATTTCTTTTTCATATTTGCAATTAACGCCGCAATTTACGGACGGAGTGGGATGGCGCTTTTTGTGCTCCGCACAAAACGTGACAGCTCACGGAGTTCCGCAAGATTGCCTTGTTAGAAGTCTGTGTATATTTTTGCACTAGCATGGTTTTTGTAATCAATATCCTTGATGTTTGCACAATGGAACTTAAATTGAGTTTCTGATTTTGCCGGTATGGGTTCAGAGAAACCAGAACACTTGTGATAGACCTTGCCACCCTTGTTAATTAAGTCCGCGCTTACTTTTGTAATAAGCTCAGAATTATACGGATTTGAAGCAAGCCCAACTACCTTTAGGACATAACCATTTGAGTAAAGCTCAGTTTCTGATACCTCAATGTTTTTAATCATGCCTGCGGCCTCTAGACGATTCCATGCATCTGAACCTTTAACCACTACTTTTGGTTGTTTTGCGTTGTAAAACTGAATGCACAGCACGACTAAAACAAACACAAAAACGATACTTAAATACTTTCGAACTCTAGACAATGGTAATTTCCTTTCCCGAACTTCTAACGCCGGCAACAGCGGTGAGTTGAACTGGCGGTTTTTTTGAGGCTCCATGCACAAAAAATGACAGTTTGACGAGTCCGTTGCTTGCCCTTGTTATGAACATTTATACGCAAGACTCTCGCCTTAT
>Ga0209184_1001680_pt1 | contig 13373 bp, 11 predicted proteins | sample EN8Hudsemesocosm_2_FD_184627 | JGI IMG/M metagenome (GOLD analysis project Ga0209184, IMG submission 184627) | Methane-oxidizing microbial communities from mesocosms in the Hudson Canyon - EN8C Hudson Canyon (SPAdes) (version 2) | ecosystem: Environmental > Aquatic > Marine > Cold seeps | place... | reverse complement strand
ATTTTCCCGGCGTTTAAGCAAAGACATGTTGCAGCAATTGAACGACGAACATTTTGAAATGCATTATCAGCCCAAGATGAGTGCCCAGCAAAAAGTCAGCTCGGTGGAGGCATTGGTGCGTTGGCGCCACCCTTTGTTTGGTGATTTACCGCCGGCATTATTTGTAAACCTTGCAGAAGCCAGTGGTGGCATTCATCCTTTGGGTGATTGGGTATTGGAGCGCTGTCTGCGAGACATGACACACCTACAAAAAGCGGCCATGCCTGCTTTGAAGGTGGCCATTAACGTATCACCAAAACAATTGCATCAGAAAGATTTTTTCAAAAATTTTCAACAAACGGTGGCTAAGTATCGAATACCCAAGCATTTAATTGAGCTGGAAATTACCGAAGGGCAGCAACTCATGTTGAGTGATGAATTGCTAGCGGGCATCAATGAATTATCCCGAGCCGGGTTTTCCATCGCCCTGGATGACTTTGGTATGGGTTACATGTCGCTTCGATATTTAAAGTCGTTTCATGTGGATACTATTAAGCTGGATGGCAGCATCATCACAGATGTGACCAAAAGTGCAGCCGTACGGGATATTATTCGCAGCATGGGCAGCCTGTCTTGTTCCATGGGAGTAAAGCTGGTGGCCGAATGGGTGGAGAATGAAGAGCAGTTTGAGCTGTTACAAGAGCTGGGCTGTGATCAGTTTCAGGGAGCACACTTTAGTATGCCCATCGGGTTACATGAGTTAGTGGGTTTCTGTACAAAACACGAGATTGAGCAGTAACTCAGATAAGCTAATTTGATTGGTCAGCCTGGCTTAGAAACGATTATCTGTATACCAGCCATAGGAAGAACGTGGCTGGCATGAAGTGGCATTTTAATGTTGTTCATCTTAATGGCGAACGAAGTGCTTGGCCCTGAAAATATTTTCGCCCTCTTTAAAGGTCGCCAGGACCTTAATGGTGTTTAATTGGGAGGGAGCGATGGTTAACGGGTTTTGATCAATAATAATGAGGTCTGCCAGTTTTCCCTTTTCAATGGAACCCTTGCTTTTGTCTTCATGAAACTGATAGGCGGCATTGATGGTGCTGGCTTTAAGGGCATCCATCACACTAATGCGTTGTTGCGCTCCCCATATTTTGCCACTTCGGCTACTGCGATTCACTGCAGCCCATATTAGGGTGAATTGATCCACAGGGTGTACTGGAGCGTCGTGATGCATGGTCACGGACATATTGTGTTTTAACGCGCTGCCAATGGGGTTTAATAGTGAAGTACGTTTAGGGCCGTAGATTTCACTGGCATGGAAGTCGGCAAAATAAAAATTGTGGGCCATTTGAAAGGTTAGGCTTACATCTAAGTTCTTAAGACGCTCAAACTGGCCATCATCTACTTGCTGCAAATGGATGAGTTGGGTGCGTTTATCTTGTTTTCCAGTTAATTTACTTTCGGCGGTGGTTACCGCATCTATACACATCTCTACCGCCGCATCTCCCAGAGCATGAATAAACACAGGCACCTCTGCCTGATAATATGCGCCCACTAAATCATCGAGGGTTTGCTGTTTTTTGATGGTGGGGTAACCACGGTAATCAGGTGCCTGGTTGGCCAAAGTTTTATGGTAGGGCTGTTTTAAATAAGCGGTACGCCCTGGGGAGCCGCCGTCTAACACAACCTTGCCACCGCCCACTCGGAAATGATTCTTGTAGGTGGGGGAGTAATTTTTTTGAACCGTCTTAAGTGACGTTGTTTCAAAAAATTCCAGAGCAATCACGTCCTGTTTGAGTCGCCCCTGGCTAGCCAAATATTGGTAAGCCTTGGTTTGTATGGGCAGGGCAGCCCCTTCTATAACGGTGGTAAAACCATTTTTGGCGTAAATTTGCAGGCCTTTTTCCATGAAGGTTTGGCCATTAAAAAGATCGCTGCCATCCCCTAAAGAAGCGATGATTCTCAATAGAGGTTTTCGCATGGCGGTTTCTTCCAGCAAACCACTAGGTTGCTGACTGTTGGTTAATCTATGAATATGGCCACCGGCGGGGTCTTTACTGTGGGCGTTAATGCCTTCCAGCTCCAATGCTTTGCTGTTAAGCACTGCCATGTGTAATGAAAAATGCAGTAAGGCAATGGGCACATCCTTGCTGATTTTATCCAGGTCCATCTTAGTGGGATGGCGTTTGTCGCTGAGCATGGCATGGTCATAACCCATGCCCAATAACCATTGGCCCTCGCTGGGCGGCTGATTTTCGAGTTTCTGTTTTAATAACTCTTGAATGTCCTTGATGCTGGTAACCGACCCTGCCGGTGGTGAGTCCAAATTCACCATGGCTTGTTTCATGCCTACACTTGCCAGGTGGCTGTGGGAGTCAAAAAATCCCGGCATGAGGGTGGCACCTGCCAGATCGTGACTCTGAGTCTGTTGCCCTTTATATTGCTGGTTGATGTCTTCTAATGACCCTAGGGCCAGTATCTTACCATCCTTGATGGCCACGGCTTCCACCGTGGGCTGTTCATCATTCATTGTGATGATGGTCCCGCCACTAAAGATTTTATGGGCTGTTTGCTCAAGGGGGGGCTGGCTGCAGGCCGCTAACAAATAAACTAAGGGCCACAATAGGCCCTTAGTGGCGAATGTTAATCCAGGCTTAATGATCATGTTGCGTTACCCATATTTATTGTTTGGCTCATTTAAGCACAGATAGATGGCAATAATTTCCAAATGGGGTGCGTGGATAAAAACAGGGCAGCTGAAGAATATTTTTACTTGGATGAGCTGGTTTTTTCGGGAAATATATCAATGATTCATTAAGTAACATTGTTTGTATCCCAATTTTTAACTTTTTCTATAAAACGATTTTTTGGCATAGGGTGGCACCAATAATACCCTTGGCCGTATTGGCATCCCATATTTCTTAATTTTTCATAGGTGGCATGGTCTTCTATGCCCTCGGCGGTATTCTTAAATTCCATCATATTGCTCATGTTGATGATGGCCGCCACTAGGTTTTCCTTTTGAATAGAAGCCCGCATGTCTTTTACAAACGACATATCCACTTTCAGTATTCGCGCATAAAATTTTGTTAAGTAATTTAAATTTGAGTAACCTGTGCCAAAATCATCTATGGCGATATTTACGCCTTTAGCAGAGATGTCACATACTTGATCTTTGATGAATTCTGAGTCGTCTATAAATAGGGATTCGGTTATTTCTAATTCTAAAAAATCGGTTTTAAGTCCTGTGCTATGCAGGGCTCTCAAAACAATGTTGGGCAGGTTGCCACGCTGAAACTGCACGGGAGATAAATTAACGGCCACCGATAAGTTTTCCAATCCAATATCATGCCATTGTTTACAGTCCTGACAGGCTTGCTCAATCGCCCATTTTCCTATTTCGTTAATGAGCCCGGATTCCTCCGCAATGGGAATGAATTCAAGTGGTGATATAACCCCCAACCCTGGCTTGTGCCAACGAATCAATGCCTCGGCACCTATGACGGATTGATCCCTCATATCCACTTTTGCTTGATAAAACAGTTCAAACTCTTGTAATGCGATGGCCTGTTTTAGCTCTTGAACCATTTTTACCCGTTTGTTAATGGATGATTCCATTTCACTTTCAAAAAATTTAAAGTTATTAGCTGGGCTATTTTTAGCCTGGGTGAGTGCCGCGTGGGCCTTTTGTTTAAGGCTTTGATAGTTGTCGCCATCAAAGGGCAATATGGATACGCCAATGGCGCTGGTCATCTCAATGTCAAAACTTTCAACCGGAAAAGGGCGGGCGATGGCCTGTATTAACTGCTGGCAATACTCAGAAATCTCATCGTAATCACTTGCCTGAATCAGGTAAATAAACTCATTGTTAGAGCTTCGATATAGGTGGCTGCGATCTGTATGCAGCATGTCCAAGCGGTCGGCCAAATAACATGTGATGCGATCGGCTATGGTTTGCCCTAGTGAAGAATAGATCCATTCAAAGTTGGTTAACTCCAAAATGATAAACCCAAATAGGTCATTGCTTTTTTGGACACGTTTATCTAGTCGTTGCTTGCATTGGATTTCGTTAGGTAAGCCGGTAAGTGTGTCAAATGAAATTAGTTTGTTGACCTCTTGTTCCATGTTGTCATTTTTTTCTATTTTTTCGGTAAGATTTTTTATTACGCGCTTAATTCTGTGGGTGGCCAGGCCAATGCCAATTCCTGACATGACCAGCATTAGCGATAGATTGTTGGCTTTCTTAAATAGAGATCCGCTAGAGGTAACAGAGGTTTCAATGAAACCGCTATTTTCAGCGTATGCAAAAAAATAGAATACCAGCAACATGTACCCCATCAACGAGTAAACCATTAGACGGCCACTTAGAATATTGGCGAATATCAATAAACTGGGAAAGGCAAGGATGGCGGTACCATATAGACCGTTGGATATCCACGCCTGGTAGGAGGCGAGTATGGTGAGGGTCCACAGTAACATACCAGAGACGATGTTGGTGGTGTCGCTACTGACAAATCCAAAAAGTATTAAAATAATAACCATGGCACTTATTATTTCGAATAGATAAGAATTATCAGAATATAAAATAGCATTAACAGTGAGCATTAACAGAACGATAAAGAAAAACTTTAAAGTAAATTTTAGTTGGGAGACTCTGCTGTTGTTATCTTGAAATATCAGAGTGGCAAGGCTTTGGCCTTCTCCAAAATACTTCATTGATAAGCTCTATTGCGGTTAATCATGGACTTCATCTGCAAACGTTATGTCCGGAGTATTACCCAACGCTTTGCTTTGTTTAGTGTGATACATGGCTTTATCGGCCATTTGGACTAAGCCCAGAATATCAAGGTTATCTTTAGGGTGAAGAGCTGCTCCGATACTGGCGCCTATTGATACTTCTTGCTGATGAGTTGATAAAGAATAGGGTTTTTGGATTTTAAGCAATATTTTTTTCACGATGGCTCGAATGGATTCTTTGTCCACATTAGTGAGTATTATTACAAATTCATCGCCTCCCCAGCGACAAGAAAAATCATCGTGTCTGACACTGTTCTTAAGAATACCTGCCACGTTTATGAGTATCTCATCGCCACTGTCGTGACCATAAGTATCATTGATCTCTTTAAACCCATTTAAGTCCATAAGTATTACCACAAACGCTTGTTTGTTATAAATGAGTTTTTCAATGCTTTTCTCTCCAGAATGACGGTTTAATAATTGTGTCATCTGGTCATAATTGGCGCGGATGTTAAGCTTTTCTAATTCTTTTTTCCGTTTGGAGATGTCGTGCAGGGTCAACTGATAATATTCTTTCATATCCTCTGACACAATTGAGTTAACCACCACTTGTACCCATATTGGCTGGTCATTTGCCCTTGATAGTAATTGATACTCCCCGGTGGATATTTCGTTGTTGGCAAATGCCACTCGAACACTTTGTACTAGAGATTCATGCTCTATAAATAGTTCACTTAAAAGGGCACCAAAATTCTTCTTAATATCCAGGTTTATTTTTTCGAGTAAATGGGTGAAGGCATGGTTATATATTAAAATACTGCCTCTTGGTTCCATTAAAATAATGGGGGATTGGGAGCTTTCAAATATCATCCTAAAGCGCTTTTCAAGTAATTTTAGCTCATCTCTTAACTCTTGTTCGGCTGATAATTGCTGCTGGGTATTGCTAAGTAAGTGGTTGATATCGTGCACTAGCCCTCCCAGTTCACTGTGTTGGTGAAAGTCAGGAATAATAAGTCTTTTAGAGGTGCCGGGTTTGATTTTATGCAGGGATTTACTAATGTAAATCATGGGCTGAGTAATCAACAGGTACACAATGATAATGGCAATAAGGGTGGCGGCTATGGCTTGTGCAAACAGGGCCTTGGCGTTATCACGGCCTATTTTTTTTGCTCTAATTTGTATTTGTTTTAGGTCGGGGACCATACTTAAATGCCCCACAATTCGGCCCTTCTCGAACGGGGAGTGTAAATCAAATTGAATGATGCTGTCTTGATTGGTTAATTTTGTGGATACCACCTCTTCATCAAATTTTATCAAAGCCCCATGCACCACGCCATTGGTGGCTAAGCCCTCAACTACCTCATTGGCAAGCTCGCGGTCCAGTAAGTAGGCGGCGATGGAGGCGGTGGCAGATACAGTTTTATAGAGTTCCGCTATCTGCTTTTTGGAATTGTCCACCTCAGTTAAATAGGTGAAACGATAAAATAACTGGGACGAAATAAACCCTACCGCCAAGGAAGAAAATATCATCACCACTGCCAGGCGAATTAATAAGCCACTTTTATTCATTGAGGGCGTACACAACTTTTAGCTGTTTGGTTAAATGTTTGCGTTCCATATAACCAATGGCGAGCGGCGATGAATGCATGTGTTGAATAAGACCGGACTCTGATGGCACCTTAACCGAGGGTTTAACGCGCCCGGTAAATTTCACTCTGGACCAATAAGCATTCACGCGGGCCAAAGACATGCCCACCAGATTTTTGTAAAAAAAACGTTTAATGTGATTGTCGTCAATCAAATCAATAGGGGTGGCTTTTTCTCCGTTGGGGAAAGCGATGTTTCGTCCCATAAATAAATCTATGACCTGGCTCTTGCTCATTTTTGAGGTGGGGTTGTTGATATTTACCACCACTACCAGGTCTTGCTCGGCGGCCAAGCCATTAAAGGCCAGCAACTGGAAAGCGATGATTAATAGGGTGTTTTTTAAGTGAGCCATTAGAATATAAAACTCACGTTGGTGAAAAGTGTATTAACGGTTTCCTTGGGTTGGTTGGCGAAGTCTTTATTTAACCAAAGTACACCGCCCTGCTTTTTTATACGGGTTTGATCCCATTGACACTTTAGGGCGATCCTAGAGGACAGGTTCCAACGCATCCCCAGTGACCAGGTGGACTGATTGGTGGTGTAAAAATTTAAATTGGCTTCTACTCCAGCATATAGCTGCGCTCCAGATGGAATTGTAGAAAGGGTTGCCTCGTCTACTCCTAATGAGTCCACATCAAATAGATGAGTATGGGTGGCGGCATAAATACTATATAAGCTGTATTTCTGGCCATGAAATATCAGGCTGGCATAACCAGCGGTCACTGTATTGAAATTTGATGCGGTGCTGATTCTTGAAACTTCGGCCAGAGCACTCCAGTTTTGCCAATCATATTTGCCTCCCAGGCTCGTATAGTCGGCAGCCTGACCCTTTAATCTCATCCTTTCGATGGTGTCGTTGCTATTGGGCCATACGGTCTCGAAGCCGGGCACGGATGCTGCCAGGCCTTCTATACCGCTCGCCAGTTCCTCTGTTGATGGGGACGCACTGGCGATACGCGACGAGGTATACCGGTATTGTAGGCTCCATTGAAAGGTTTCAAGGCTGAAGGATATGCCTGTTATGTCCTCCAATTTAACGCTTTCCCTTCCTACGTAGCTGGCCAGTTCGGTGGTGGTGGTACCAACAAAGAGTTTGCTGCGTAAACTTAGGTGACTAATGTAAGCGCTATGGGTGATATCCACTCCATCCAAGTAACGATAAGGCATCAAACCATACACTTCTGAGGGAGTGTGGGCCCAAGTATAGCCAAAACCCACATCCCGGTATTCGGTGAGTAAAAATAGATCCACTGCGGTACGGCCTAAGCGAAATGACCATTCGGGATTGGCTGTGAAGCGCACAAATGCAAGCCTGGTAGTGGAATCCAGGGATAGGGTGTTTTGATTGTGGTAGACACTTTGAAATACAAGGTCGGTGTTTGCAGACAGGGCGTAATCTAGCTGTAGGCCCAAAATACTGCTACTGGCATAGTAGGGGGTGTTGTTAAATGAACCGTCACTTTGATCCAGGTCGGTGCGGTAACCGTATGTCTTGGAGTCGGATGAAATCACCCCTAAGGTGCCAAAACCACTGATGTGTAGGCCTTCTGATTGCGCGTTCACCAAAGGGGCCAGTATAAGCCAAATAAGTAGGAATATTTTCACTGGGTTCTCTAGTGACCTTGGGGCAGCTCTCGTTTTTAGTATAGGTCACTATTAATGGCCCTCAAGCGCTGAGGAAGGCAATGTATCTGGGTCTAGGGTCTAAATCCGTTGTATACACTCTAATTAGGGGGGGCTGAAAGGCCTCATCACTCACAGTTTTTAACATTTATTACTTAAGTCATAGGGAAATGCCCCCATTGCAATATGGGTGAAAAATGCACAGTTGCAATAATGGTTGCAACCCAGAGGCAGAACCCATGACCAAAATTATCCACATCCAAGACTATCTAGACGCAGGCGATACCCTGGACCTTGCCAAAAACATGCTGCAAGAGAATCAGGATGATATGGCGTTGGAAAACCAACAGCTGTTGGCGGAAGTTATGGCGTTGGAAGCAAATTTGGAGAGTCAGAGCTATTTAAGCGTGAGCCTTAAGTCCCAGCTTAAAGAATTGCAGGTGGAAAATGACATTTTGTTGGATGCTCTGGAAGCCAATGAAGAAGGTGGTTTACCGGTTATGTTAAACCAGGTGGTAAGCCCTAAGCCTCAAGCCCCTAGTGCTGCCCACTCCCATTACTGGGAGCAAGAATACAGCCTGCTTAAAGACAAAATTCGTCACATGGAGCAATTGCTGGCCGATAAAGATAATGCGTTAAAGCAGGCCTGTGGACAAAATCAGCAACTGCTCAACGAGCTGTTGGCCAAGTCATAGGGCTGGACTATCGGTAACGGCTTCGTTAATCCCCATTGACTATTTTTTCACTTAAACGTTTTCTATCTAGCCTGTCCTATATGTTACGTTATAACCTTCTTTTTTTTAAATTCCTTATTGCATAAGAGTCCCCTGGGTTTGTTCATATGCGCCCCTGGCTATGGTTGTATCCAATCAAGTCTATACTTGGTTCATTGAATGTTTTTCTGTGAGTTCCATTTTTGAAAGTTATACTAGCCATCTGGCTTATGATTTTTTCATGCCTAAATCACGCCTGTGACCAAACTATTAATCTGGTGTACGGCCCCTTTTATTCTGCTCGATTCTATAACGAATATATTTTCAAATTTCATGAAAATATTGAGCGGATCACCGGCTGCCATATTACCAGTCAGTTAATCCCCAGTTATGAAACCTATTTGAAGCGCCTGACTCAAGGGGATATCTACATGACGTTTGTGCCTGGGCACTACGAATATGCCTTGTCTCAATACGGATTTAAGCCCATGTTAAAAGGGGCTGTTGGGGCCAAAATTTTGCTGGTAAGCAAAATAAAAAAATACAAGGAGATGAATATTCGCCAACTGGAGGGTGAAACCATCTTGGTGCCCAGTATTTATACCGATGCTTACCTGTATTTGATGGATTGGCTTGAAGAGTCAGCCATGACAGGCAAAGTTAACATAATCAGTAACACCTCCCACGATGACATTGCCGTTAAACTCATCACCGATCGAGCCTCTGTGGGGGCATTGTCCACCACTATTTATAATAGAATGCCAGCCAGTGTCAGGGATGACTTTTTTGTATTTAAGAGGTCTGGTTCCAGGCATGCAGTATTAATGGTGGCCGAAGACCTGCCGCACGCAATACATACGGCCATAATCGATTCAATACCTTTAATTAATCTTGGTGTGTGGTTTGAGTACTATGGCAGAAGTCAGCCGGATGAACATGCCAAGGCATTCAAGAGGCAACTGGATGCTCTGCTAAAAGAATAGTAAAAAAGGGGTTTAGTTTTAGTTGGTTTTTTGCGCATAAAAAAACCGCAGGCTGTAAGGCTTGCGGTTTTTTTTATAACTTGTGGCGGTGCTGGTTACACGTTAAAACGGAAGTGCAATACATCACCGTCTTTAACTATGTATTCTTTACCTTCCACACGGAAACGACCCGCTTCTTTGGCGCCGGCTTCACCGTTGTACTGAATGAAGTCATCGTAGCTAGTACACTCGGCGCGAATGAAACCTTTTTCAAAATCGGTGTGAATCACGCCGGCCGCTTGTGGTGCGGTGGCACCTTGTTTAACCGTCCAGGCACGTACTTCTTTTACGCCTGCGGTGAAGTAGGTTTGTAAACCCAGTAACTCATAACCGCCACGAATTACGCGGTTAAGGCCGGGCTCGGACTGGCCCATTTCTTCAAGGAACATGGCCACGTCTTCAGGGTCATCCAGTTCGGATATTTCCTGTTCAATTTTGTTACACACTGGCACTACTACCGCGTTTTCGCTGGCGGCGATCTCGCGCACGATATCCAGGAAAGGATTATTATCAAATCCGTCTTCCGCCACGTTAGCAATGTACATGGTAGGTTTAACCGTGATCATGTGAAATGTTTTCACACGTAGTTTTTCGTCGTCATCCATTTCAAGCGAGCGTACTGGCTGGTTGTCTTCCAGGTGCTTTAGGACTCTTTCCAATAATGCCTTGTCGGCTACGGCATCCTTGTCACCGCTGCGAGCGGTACGGGTCACGCGCTGTAATTGCTTTTCAACACTTTCAAGGTCGGCAAAGATTAATTCAAGGTTAATGACTTCGATGTCGTCTTGAGGATTGATCTTATTTTCCACGTGAATAACATTTTCATCTTCGAAACAGCGTACTACGTGAGCAATGGCGTCGGTCTCGCGGATGTTGGCTAAAAATTTGTTACCCAGACCTTCACCTGTGGAGGCGCCTTTTACAAGGCCCGCAATATCCACAAATTCCATGGTGGTTGGGATGGTTTTTTCAGGACTCACGATTTCGGCCAGGGCATCCAGGCGCGCATCGGGCATGGGTACGATACCGGAGTTAGGCTCGATGGTGCAAAACGGGAAGTTTTCCGCGCCGATGCCAGATTTAGTCAGTGCGTTAAATAAAGTAGATTTACCAACGTTTGGTAATCCAACGATGCCACATTTAAAACCCATTTGGATTAGCCTCTTGTTTCAAAAAAGTTGTAGGAGGGCAGCCCCTGCCCAATAATTTGTGTCGCTATTTTTACAGTTCGGCCACGAGGTGGCCTCGTACTAAGCTTTGAAGGTGTGTAAGCGGTTCATGGCCCCAGGCCAATCTCCGGTCACTATGCTGTCGATTTCGCGAATGGCTTCATCGATCACTGCACTGGTTTTTTGTTGATCATCTTTGTTAGCGCGGCCCAATACGTGGCCGGTAACCTTGCTCTTGTCGCCCGGATGTCCGATACCAATTCTTAAACGATAAAAGTTTTTGTTGTTGCCCATCTTGTTAATGATATCACGCAGACCGTTTTGTCCGCCGTGACCGCCACCCAATTTAAATTTGGCAGTGCCCACAGGTAAGTCCAGTTCATCGTGAACCACCAGGATTTCATTAACGGAAATTTTATAGAAGTTTGCTAAAGCTTGAACGGCTTGGCCGCTTAAGTTCATAAATGTGGTGGGGAAGATCATCCACACATCTTGGCCTTTGATTTGGGTTTTGCCCACTAGGCCGTGGAATTTTTTATCGGGTTTGAGTGACACGTTATAAAAACGTGCCAACTCTTGCAGTAAATCAACACCAGCATTGTGTCGGGTATTTTGATACTCGGAGCCTGGATTACCCAAGCCCACTATCAGTTTAATCTTATCCTTCACGCCGGTGCCTTTTACTGACTATGTACAACTATCTGAGGCTGATTATTCAGCAGCAGGAGCTTCTTCGCCTTCGGCAGAATCAGCAGCTTCTTCATCTTCAGCAACGCCCTTAGGAATAGCAACGTTTACTACAGATGCATCGTGGTCAGCACCGTGAGTAAGGGCTAGAACCTTAACGCCTTCAGCCAATTTAAGGTCAGAAAGGTGAATGATAGTACCTACTTCGGCGTCGATCATGTCAACTTCGATGAACTCAGGAAGATCGCCAGCTGCACAGATCACTTCAACGTCAGACATTACGTGAGTAACCTTACCGCCTTGTAGCTTAACGCCTTTACAGGCTTCTTCGTTGATGAAGTGTAGAGGGATATGCTGCTTGATGATGGTGTCTTTGTTTACGCGCAAGAAGTCAACGTGCAAGATTTCTTGACGGTAAGCGTGACGCTGTACGTCTTTGATCATTACGTCTTCAGACTTACCATTTACGTTAAGCTTGATGATGTGGCTGAAAAAACCTTCGTTTTCGAAAGCTTTGTTAAGCTCTTTCATTTCCATGGTAACTTGGGCAGCTTCTTTGCTGGCGCCGTAAACGATACCAGGAGTTAAACCCTGTTCGCGACGCAGGCGGCGGCTCGCACTCGTACCTGTAAGTTCGCGTGATACAGCGTTAATTTCAAAATTAGACATTTTTAATACCTTTAAATGTAATCAGCTCCAACCCCGCGACCAGGATTAGAGCTATTTTTATTTAGCGACTAAATTGCCGCTAAATATCATCATTACAATGTGTAGCTGGCCTTACGGCCTAGCGAAACATGGCGCTGATAGATTCTTCATTATTAACCCGTCGAATAGACTCGGCCAATAAACCAGCCAAGGTCAGCTGGCGAATTTTACCGCAGCCCTTAGCGTTATCGGTTAGAGGGATAGTGTCAGTAACCACTAGTTCATCTAACTCGGAATTCATGATGTTCTCAATTGCGCGCCCGGATAGTACAGGATGTGTACAGTAGGCCACAACTTTTTTCGCACCAAACTGCTTAAGGGCATCGGCGGCTTTACACAAGGTGCCAGCGGTATCGACCATGTCATCAACGATGATGCAGGTACGATCCTGAACGTCACCAATAATGTGCATTACCTGAGCTTCATTGGCTTGTGGACGACGTTTGTCGATGATGGCCAGATCCGCATCGTTTAATTGCTTGGCGATGGCGCGGGCACGTACTACGCCGCCTACGTCAGGGCTGACTACGATAAGGTCTTCATATTGCTGCTTTTCGATGTCATCAAGCAATATAGGGGAACCGTAGATGTTATCCATGGGTACATTAAAGAAACCCTGGATTTGGTCGGCGTGTAGATCAACCGTTAATACGCGGTCAACGCCTGAGGTTTGCAACATGTCGGCCACAACTTTTGCACTAATAGGTACACGGGCAGAACGAACACGGCGATCCTGACGGGCATAGCCGTAGTAAGGTACCACTGCAGTGATACGGCCGGCCGACGAACGACGTAAGGCATCCACCATGAATAACAGTTCCATGAGGTTGTCGTTAGTGGGTACACAGGTAGATTGGATTACAAAAATGTCTTTACCACGAACATTTTCATTAATCTCTATGGCGATCTCACCATCACTGAATTGATTAACTTTTGCTTCACCTAAAGGTAAGTCCAAACGCTCGACGATTAACTTCGCCAATTCTGGGTTAGCATTACCGGTAAAAACCATTAATTTAGACACGTCGGATGCTCCTGGTGCTAATTAGAGTATTGTTTCAATGATGGAGTTTAGAAAAGATGGC
>Ga0209184_1001678_pt1 | contig 13379 bp, 12 predicted proteins | sample EN8Hudsemesocosm_2_FD_184627 | JGI IMG/M metagenome (GOLD analysis project Ga0209184, IMG submission 184627) | Methane-oxidizing microbial communities from mesocosms in the Hudson Canyon - EN8C Hudson Canyon (SPAdes) (version 2) | ecosystem: Environmental > Aquatic > Marine > Cold seeps | place... | reverse complement strand
TGCTAAATACGTCACAGGACCTTGCTCACCGGCATCTACTAATAACTGCAATTCAGTCGCTGCTGCGTCGAAGTTATTCGCTTCAATCGCAAATTTAGCAATATAAAGGCCTGCAAATTTTGCATATAGGCTCGTTGGGTATTCAGCTTTAAGCTGAGCCGCAACCGTCTCTAATTCTGTTTTATCAGCTTCTGTTTGTTCTGCTAACGGCTTAGTTGCTTTATTAACCAGCTGCTGGTAAATACTTGATGCCGCTTCACCCTGACTGCGTTGGTTTTCTTGGTAGCCATTCCAGCCAAAATACCCTGCTAAAACAACAACAACGGTAACGATTAAGCTTTTCCCGTTCTCATCCCACCACTTTTTAAGTGCTTCAACTTGCTCTTCTTCAGTTCTTAATTCTTCAGACATTTTCAATACCCCTTTCAAAAATATTTTTTATTGTAATTTCTATGAAACGTTAAGCTAACCCAACTGGGCTGTTAACCAACTAGCAATTTCGTCATTATTTAGTTCGACCTGTTCACCATCTTCGGTTAACGGCTTCATTCGAACACGATTAGCTTGTACATCATCATCTTCTAATAGAAGGACAAAACGAGCACTGCTATTTAACGCTTTTTTCATCTGGCTTTTATAGCTGCCACCACCACAATGCGTTTGAATTCGCACCGCGGGTAGTTGTTGACGAAGTTTATCCGCTAACAGTAACGCAGCTTGGTCCGTATCACCACCCAAGGCAGTGATATAAACGTCAAGAGTTGTATTAACCGCAGTCGGTATCGCGTCTAAAGTTTCTAATAATAGAATTAAACGCTCAACACCCATAGCAAAGCCAACGGCTGGGGTCGGCTTACCACCTAACTGTTCAACTAAACCGTCGTAACGGCCACCGGCGCAAACAGTACCCTGAGAACCTAATTTATCGGTTACCCATTCAAATACTGTCTTGCCATAATAATCTAAACCGCGCACTAAGCGCTGGTTAATTTGATACTTAATACCAGCCGCATCTAAAATCTGAGTCAGTTTAGCAAAATGTTCACGGCTCTCTTCATCCAGATAAGAGTGCAATTCAGGGGCATCATTCAATAGCGCCTGAGTATTTCGATCCTTTGAATCCAGAATACGCAGCGGGTTAGTGTCTAAACGGCGTTGGCTGTCTTCATCTAGCTGATCTTTAATCGGTGTCAGGTACTCAACTAAGGCCGCTTTATAATCGATACGGGTTTGAGCACTACCAATAGTATTCAGCTGCAACTCAACAGCATCATTAATGCCTAGCTGCTGCCAAAGGCGCGCAGTCATTAGAATCACTTCCGCATCAATATCGGGTGTTGCCATGCCAAATGTTTCAACACCAATTTGGAAAAACTGGCGGTAACGACCTTTTTGCGGACGCTCATATCGGAACATCGGCCCGGTATACCACAGACGTGGGCTTTGATTATTGGTTAATAATGAATGCTCTTCACACGCACGCACACAACTTGCCGTTCCCTCAGGGCGCAAGGTCAAACTTTCGCCATTACGATCGTCAAAGGTATACATTTCTTTTTCTACGATATCGGTAACTTCACCGATAGAGCGCTTAAACAAGTGTGTTTGCTCTACGATAGGCATACGAATTTCTTGATAGCCATACCCACCAAGAACGGCCTTAACACTGTTTTCTAAATACTGCCAAACAGGTGTTTGTGTTGGCAAAACATCATTCATGCCACGAATGGCTTTAATCTTCTTGTTAGCCAAGAGACTTTCCTTCTATTCTTTATTAACGATATGAAACAATAAATTATCTTAAAATGTACTGTTTATGCACTATCTATAATCTATAAATATTAACTGTCTGAAACGATAACGTCTTTTAGTGCTTGCTGCTTCTTAGCAACACCTTCACGGACCAAGCTTTCTAGACCATCAATCAAATTTTCATTTTTTAATTTTGTTGCTGGCTTACCATCGATATAAATCAGATTATTGGGTGAGCCACCCGTTAAACCAACATCCACTTCTTTCGCTTCACCTGGACCATTAACAATACAACCAATAATCGCCACGTCGATTGGGGTGCGGATATCTTCCAAACGGTTCTCTAACTCATTCATCGTTTTAATCACATCAAAATTTTGACGTGAACACGATGGGCAAGCAATAAAATTAACACCACGAGAGCGCAACTTCAGCGACTTCAGCATATCCCAGCCGACTTTCACTTCTTCTACAGGATCAGCCGCAAGAGATACGCGAATGGTATCGCCAATGCCATCAAACATTAGCAAGCCAAGACCAATAGAGGACTTAACGGTACCGCCACGTAAACCACCCGCTTCTGTGATACCTAAATGCAGCGGTTGTTCAATTTGGTCAGCAATTTTACGATAAGCCGCAACCGTCATGAAAATATCGGAGGCTTTAAGGCTTAGCTTAAAGTCAGGGAAATTCATACGATCTAGAATATCAATATGACGCATCGCCGATTCAACCAAGGCGTCTGGTGTTGGCTCACCGTACTTTACTTGTAGGTCTTTTTCTAACGAGCCCGCATTAACACCGATACGAATCGGAATGCCGTTATGACGCGCCGCGGCAACGACTTCGCGAATTCTATCTTCTCGACCAATATTACCCGGATTAATACGCAGGCAATCTACCCCAAGATCAGCAACCTTTAAGGCAATTTTATAATCAAAATGGATATCGGCTACTAACGGCACGGTAACTAATTTTTTAATTTCGCCAAAAGCATCAGCCGCTTCCATCGAAGGTACTGAGACTCGAACAATATCAACACCAGCATCTTGAGCGCGTTTAATTTGCGCAACCGTTGCTTCAACATCTTCGGTCTTGGTATTCGTCATAGTTTGCACAGAAATAGGGGCATCGCCACCTACAGGGACGTTACCAACCCAAATTTTACGGCTTTTTCGTCTAACAATTGGAGAATGTGAATGAATACTCATAACTGACCGCCGTTGCCTATTTTTCTGTGAATTAATACGTTTCTAACAAACTGCTTCGCAATTAAGGCGCCACACTTATTAAGGTGGCGACTAAAACTAAAGCGTTTTACGATAAAGTTCATATTCAGCAGATTGTGAAAAATCGTTCTTTAACTGTGCTGATAATTCTTTAACTGCATTTGCGTTCTGATTAATGCGCCCCAACTTAATGCCTAACCATAATGAATTGGCAGACTGCTGGTTTTGCTTACGCTCTACTATTTGAGTAAAACGATCATAATAATGCTGAGCTTCATCATAACGACGAGCCTCTAATAATAACGTCGCTAAATTTACTAATACCGGCGAATTAAAACGATTGCCTTTCAACATGCGCTCATACGTCGAAATGGCCAAGTCCACTTTTCCATCTCGGTAGTAGCATAAGCCTAGATTTTGCGATGCTTTACCACGCTGTTGATACTCAACGTCTCGCGCGGCGTTTTTCAAATATTGACACGCTTCGCTATAACGCTTGTGCTGCATTAAGAACATGCCGTAATTGTACTGCCCTTGACTAAATTCATCATCAAGATCGATACTTTTTAAGAAATACTTTTCCGCTAATTCTGGCTCACGCTCAGACTGCAGCAATAACGCCATTGCGTTATTTGCAGGGGCATAATCTGGATCAATTTCCAGAGCTCGATTTAAGCGTGCTCGTGCACGATCAAATCTACCTTGGCCAATGTAGCCCAAGCCTAGCTGAGTATAATTATCGACCGCTTTTACAGGATCCGCTTTACGGGTTAAGCGACTTTCTATAGTGGTAACACAAGCTGACAGAAATAAACTGCCGCACAATAAAATAACAAGCTGTAAAGATTTCATGTTGAACATCCTATATTCGCCCTAGAAATTAAGAGCCTGTACTCTATTTATGCGTTAAACCGCATCCGAGTCATTAACCTGGTGTAATTCAATATATTTTTGCTGGCGGCGCGTTCTATCTTCAACTTGCCCAACCAGTTGTCCACATGCGGCATCAATATCGTCTCCGCGAGTAGAACGAATAGTGACAATAAATCCACGTTCATGCAATAAGTCACGGAAGCGATAAACACGATTATTACTCGGGCGTTCATAACCTGAGTTAGGGAACGGATTAAACGGAATTAAGTTGATTTTGCACGGTGTATTCTTTAATACTTCAGCAATTTCTTCTGCATCTTCAATGCTATCGTTTACATCTTTCATCATGGTGTATTCGATCGTTGCTTTACGACGATCAGGCAACTTAGCCAAATAACGATTCGTCGCCGCAATTAACTCTTTAATCGGATACTTTTTATTGATCGGTACTAAGACATCACGAAGCTTATCATTACCCGCATGCAAAGAGACTGCTAGAGAAACATCGGCTAAATCACCTAGCTTATCCATCATAGGTACAACACCCGATGTACTTAAGGTAACTCGGCGTTTCGACAAGCTATAAGCAAAGTCGTTCAGCATCAATTCCATAGAATCGACAACGTTATCAAAGTTTAATAGCGGCTCGCCCATGCCCATCATTACCACGTTAGTGATACGACGAACGCGTTTTTCTCCCGGAGTATCTAGACTCTGAGAAGCAACAAATAACTGACCAATAATTTCAGCAACGCTTAAATCACGGTTAAAACCTTGCTTACCAGTAGAACAAAAACTGCAATCCAAAGCACAGCCAATTTGTGAGCTGATACATAAGGTGCCACGTTCTTTCTCAGGAATGTAAACCGTTTCGATCGAGCTGCCACCCGGCATCTTCATGACCCATTTACGGGTACCATCGACAGAAGTTTTATCCATCACAATTTCTGGCAAACTAATTTCAGCAACTTCAGCCAGTTTTGTACGCATGGCTTTACTCATGTTGGTCATTTTATCGAAATCGGATTCGCCGATTTGATGAATCCACTTCAACATTTGCTGCGTACGAAATTTCTTTTCACCTAAGCCTTCAAAGAAAGCGTCCATTTTCTTAGGAGATAAACCTAATAAATTAACCTTCTCAGTCGGTGTTTTGGCTTTTTCTTCGGCTTCTAATCGATCTAACGCTTCGAAGTCAGTTGCTTGTATGTCTGTCATTTTGGTCACCGGGCAGTGGGAGTATCATCCTGGACGGATAAACCATTTCGTTTGTATTCTAAATCGTGATTAAACGAAGAAAACACAAGTGGAATGGCATCATTTTATGGCGTTGTTAAAACTAAGAAAGCAGCGTGCAGTCAAAGATTGCAAGCTGCTCTCAAAGGTCGGTATTAAACTGTAATACCTTCTAACTAAAACTTAACCGCGTGGGCAAAGCTCTGCGTCAGAGAAGAAATACGCGATTTCACGAGCAGCAGATTCTAAAGAATCAGAACCGTGAGCAGCGTTAGCATCGATGCTTTCAGCGAAATCAGCGCGGATAGTACCGGCTTCAGCTTCTTTAGGGTTAGTTGCGCCCATTAGGTCACGGTTCTTAAGAACAGCGCCTTCGCCTTCTAAAACCTGAACCATAACAGGACCAGAAGTCATGAAACCAACCAAATCTTTGAAGAAAGGACGTTCAGCGTGCTCAGCGTAAAAACCGCCCGCTTTTTCGTCGTCTAGGTGAATCATTTTAGAAGCAATTACTTGCAAGCCAGCTTTTTCAAAACGGCTGTAGATTTCGCCGATTACGTTTTTAGCAACTGCGTCAGGCTTAACAATAGAAAAAGTGCGTTCGATCGCCATGATAATTCTCCAATATAGGATTAATAGGGTATAAAAAACCTGCGGAGTATACGCAGGTTTTGACTAAATTAGAATGGAATTTATAACTATTAGCGCTAGCCGAGGCAAGCCCGTTCACATAGACAGCTTGATTAGTTAACTTTTACTCATTTATGCCATCAATCAACGAGCAGAAATGCGCTTAAAGTCAGTTAACGCAGGGCGGATAATACGCGTTCAATTTCACTAATGGCAAAATCAATATCATCTTCAGTGGTATAACGGCCAACGCTAAAACGAATACCTGCATGGGCTAATTCATCTGGTGTACCTAATGCTTTTAATACATAAGAAGGTGCAACACTAGCAGAGTTGCAGGCCGAGCCTGATGAAACCGCTAGTTGAGCCAGTGATGCCAACAAAATTTCACCATCAACCCCACTAAAGCTCACATTAAGATGATTCGGACTGCATTGACTAACATGACTATTGCGCTGCACTCCGCCCAACTTATCCAGACCTAACCATAACTTGTCACGCAACTGCTCATTATGCTTAACCTCAGCCTCTAAGTTATCCATAATTAACTCAGCCGCTTTGGCAAAACCTACTATCTGATGAGTCGCTAAGGTACCCGAGCGCATGCCGCGTTCGTGACCGCCTCCATGTATTTGCTGATGAACCTTAACTTCAGGTGCCTTGCGGACATAGAGAGCACCAATGCCTTTTGGCCCGTACATTTTATGGGCACAAATTGACAGTAAATCAACTCCCAAATCCGCCACATCAATGGCTAACTTCCCCGTTCCCTGAGCCGCATCACAGTGTAATAAAGCATCATGCTGCGCGAGTACTTTTGAGATCGCTTTAATATCGGTAACATTACCAATTTCGTTATTTACCAGCATTAGGGTCACTAGACGAGTATCTGAACGCAATGCTTGCTTCACTTGCTCAGCCGTTATTAAGCCTTCGCTATCGGGATCCAGATAAGTAACATCAAAACCTTTCGTGGCTTGATAATCGCAGGTATCTAGAATGGCTTTATGTTCGATCGAGGAGGTGATGATATGGCCAGATTCAAAGGCTTCCAAAATACCTTTAATAGCCAGGTTATTCGATTCTGTTGCACCACTGGTCCAAACAATCTCACGATTACTCGCACCTATTAATTTCGCCACAGTAATACGAGCACCTTCAACGGCTTCTTCAGCCTGCCAGCCAAAACGGTGAGAGCGCGATGCAGGATTGGCAAAGTTGCCTTCAAGGGTAAGGTGTTGCGCCATGGTATCGGCAACTTCTGTAGCAACGGGAGTTGTTGCTGCATAATCAAGATATACAAGTTTCATGCTTTACCTGAACAACCTCGAAACGAGGCGCTAAAAATTAATTACTTTATTCAGGAAGTTTACCATAATCAGAGCTCATTCTGATCAGAGTTGACGCTATAAACCGTCAACAACATCAATTCGATTCTTCTGATAACCATCTTGGCGTGCGGCGATATCACGAATTTCTTGACGATCAACTAAACTCTGCAAGCTAATACCCTCTAAGAAAGAATGTATTTGGTCGCTAAGGTCACACCATAAATAATGCGTAAGACAAGCCTCTCCCCCCTGACAATCACCTTTACCTTCACAGCGCGTGACATCAATTGATTCGCTGACAGCGTCAACGATTTGAGCGATATTAATTTCTAAACTACCCCGACTCAAACGATAACCGCCACCAGGGCCTCGGACACTGGTAACAAGCTCGTTACGGCGTAATTTAGCGAATAACTGCTCTAAATAGGAAAGAGAAATTTCTTGGCGGCCAGAAATATCATTCAAACTAACCGGCCCTTGCTTGGCATGAATTGCTAGATCTAGCATTGCCGTAACAGCGTAGCGTCCTTTAGTGGTTAAGCGCACAGCTAAGCCTCCCAAAATTGTCATAAAATTAATCAGTTCAGCATTATGCGTATACCCGAGTAATTTAGTCAACTAAATAGAACGCCTAGCTGGCTCAAACCAATAGAAAGCTTTAAAAGAAAGCCTAAATACAAAATTTAAAGCGACTTCCCCTCTTTATTACTTTCTTCCCTTGCATCTTCTTTATCAGCCAGACACTCAACATGCGACGCCTTAAGCTTCGGCAGTGCTTCATCACAAGAGGTATCACCCAATTTATGCAGAGACTGGCAAATATTATTAATCTTTCCGTCTACCGCCAACATATGGTCCATAAGGTTATTAACTGAGCGCGCAATCGGATCAGGCATTTCATCAGCCATGCCATAAGCATCAAAGCCAATTTTATCGGCGATGTCTTTACGGCGCTTATCCAATTCAGGATCTGGCTTACGGACAATACGACCCGGAATGCCAACAACACTAACACCCGCAGGGACTTCTTTCGTTACGACGGCATTTGAACCAATACGCGCACCTTCATTAACAATGATAGGCCCAAGTACTTTAGCCCCAGCGCCCACAACGACACCATCACACAATGTTGGGTGTCGCTTACCCTTATTCCAACTAGTTCCGCCCAGTGTCACTCCATGATATAGAGTACAATCATTACCAATTTCGGCAGTTTCTCCAATCACGACACCCATGCCATGATCAATAAAAAATCGGTCGCCAATCGTCGCACCAGGGTGAATCTCGATTCCCGTCATCCAACGACTGAAGGTGGATAGAAAACGAGCCATCCACTTCAACCCTTTTAGCCATAGCCAGTTCGCTAGACGATAATGCACTATTGCATGGACACCAGGATACGTCGTCAACACCTCAAAGGTATTACGCGCGGCAGGGTCACGCTCAAAAACACAGGCTACGTCTTGTCGAATTCGTCGAAACATTATTCTTTAACCTTCTTTACTTTCCACTTTCATTATTTTGCTCAGCGTCATTAGCAACCTTAGCTTTACGTTGAACCGCCGCTAAAATCCCACGCATCATACTCACTTCCATCTTATCCAAAGCCGTTCTCTGGAACATTCGACGCAAACGAGTCATCAACTGTTTAGGAGTATTGGGATCAAGGAAGCCAATATCAACCAAGGAGTCCTTTAAATGATCAAAAAATCGCTCCATATCACCATGGGGAGCCATTTCATAATCCCACTCTACTCCCCAACTATTGGCGCTTTTTTCACCTTCTTCAGCAGACTCACTCTCTAACGCCGACATACGCATTTCATAACACAATACCTGCACCGCAGCCGCTATGTTTAATGAACTAAAATCAGGGTTAGTCGGAATATGAACGTGAGCGTTGCATTTATGCAGCTCTTCGTTAGTCAAACCACGAGACTCACGACCAAATACCAAGGCCACACTGTTATTGTTAGCAACCGCTTGCTTTGCTTTAGTACCGCATTCTCGTGGCGTACATAAAGGCCACGGGATGTGTCGTCCACGGGCACTGGTGCCAATCACCAATCCACAGCCAGCAACTGCTTCATCCAGGCTCGATACAATAATACAACTATCTAGAATCTCAGCCGCACCAGAAGCACGAACAATGGCATCACCATCAATGACCGCAATAGGATCAACTAGAACTAACTGCGTGACTCCCATATTTTTCATTGCACGGGCCGCTGCACCGATATTACCGGAGTGGGTAGTATTCACTAAAACGATTCTAATCTGATCTAACATGAGGCATCTTCTACTAAATTTGAGCGTTTCCCATTAAATAGGGGCGCACTCTACGGTTTACAATCTATATAAGGCAGAGGCGCATTCTAGCAGCCCAAATGCCTTGAAGATACGAAAAAGCCGACAAGGAATTCTTTTCCCGCATTTTTTTTGGTATACTCGCGCGTTCACCGTTCTTTAAGAGATTAATAGGCCTATGCAACCGCTTGTAAACCTTGCGCTGCGTGCTGCACGTAATGCAGGACAAGACTTAGTCCGTAGTTTGGACCGTTTCGATCCCTACCAGAGTAGCGATCAAGAAAAATCAAAATTTGTAGCTGACTGCGCCATCGGCCTTGAAAAGAGCATAATTTTTGAGCTCAAAAACGCCTGCCCAGAAGATAGCTACCAAGGCCGTGAAACTGGTTTTCACAGCCCTGCAGAAGGTACTCCTAGAAATCAATGGCAAGTTTGCGTCATTGATGACCTAGTAAACTTTCGCGTAGGCCTACCTGATTTCGCAATTATCGTTAGCTGCTTAGTTAATGGTAAGACTGAACATACGGTTGTTATCAACCCTATGAACGGTGATGAATTCAGTGCTAGCCGAGGTCGTGGCGCACAGCTAAATAATCGCCGCTTACGCTGTGGTCAGCTGCGTGAAATTAGCCAAGCATTGATTGGTTTTAAAACGCCTAATCATACTGAAGGCGAGCGCGCTTTTGAGAATAGCCAGAAGATCACCAACCTTATTAGCCAAGCTAATGACGTTCGTGCCCTTGGCAGCAGTGTTTTAATGATGGCTTATACCGCAGCAGACCGCCTACACGGCGCTATGCTTTGCGATATGGATGAGTTTTCATTAAATGCCGGTAGCTTAATCGCTAACGAAGCCGGTTGCTTGACCGCTAATGTAACAGGCGAGCCTTTAATTAAAGCGCCTGCAGATATTTTAGTGGCCAATCCGCGTCTATTAAAAGAGCTAATTCAGAAGGCATAAGCTTACGACTTGCAACTCAAGCCTAAGCTCGACTACTTTCTGTTACAAAGCTTTTAAACAAGCCACTTTTTGCTGGCTATACTGTAAATATCACATTGACAGTATCCAGCACAAAGGGGCTTTTTTATGTCTGTACTGAATCAATTCAGATTAGTATTGATCGACTTTTTTAACCGCCTTGGACAAATGCAATCTCCCGACGGAGATGTAACGCTTACCTGCCCCCTTCGACGACTCCCCAAAGTGGTTATCATCCAAAATAAGCAATGCCCACACAACCAAAAACACTGATAATCGAATAATGCCTAATACTCAGGCACAAAACGCAGACACAAAAAAGGGCGGATAATCCGCCCTTTTCATTTTCTAATACTCATTTACCGCGATACTAACCACGCACAACTGAAACATCTTCAGCTTGTGGTCCTTTCTGACCGCGTACAACCATAAACTTAACACGCTGGCCTTCAGTCAAAGAACGATGACCTTGCCCACGAATAGAACGGAAGTGAACAAATACATCTTCTCCGTCATCCCAGGTAATAAAACCAAAACCTTTTTTCACATTAAACCACTTAACCATACCGCGCTCACGGCCATCATCAACATCACTCTCTACAATAGTACCACTTGAACGATTACGACGACGTCTAGCTGGAACAGCTAAGGCAGAAACGAAAGCGATAGCGAAGAATATCAACGCAACAATCGTGTAGATAGCGCCTGCGTTCGGTAGAGAAGAAAGACTCTCGGCCAACGTTACTCCAGAAGCTAAAACAATGCCTTTTAATACTTTACTTAAAGCCAACTTTAAAATAAATGGTGCAATTAATGCGAGCACTAAACTCACAAGAATTTTTCTAATCATAATACCTTTCATGCGTTTCTCTCTTCGATGCAAATTATTGTCTGTTTTTCTTTTGCTTAAGACCGAAATATTAGCCAGTCAGCATACCCATGAAAGCCTAATTCATTACAAAAATCAACATTGTAGAAAGGCAAAACACTTGCACTGCAATTATTGATAGGTTTTGTACAAATAACATACAAAATTTGTATTTAAAGAACAGTATTCCTTTACCCAAAACAGATTGCCTGCAACAATCCCAAAAAAATTAATTGAGAAACTCATGTCCTCCGAACAAAATACTGTGCAACAGCAGCAAATAGAGCAGCTTGAAACTAAGGTTGCTTATTTAGAGCACCATATTGAGCAACTGAATGATATCGTAGTTGAATTACAGCTTGATAATAAAACAGCTAAAGATGCTCTCAAATATCTTTACCAGCAAGTTCAGAGTATTGGTGGTAATCAAGGAGCCCAAAACACGGAAAGTTTTGTTGAACCACCGCCTCCACACTATTAATCACAGAGTAATTATCTTTTAAAAGGCATATCAATTAACTTATCGTGTAAATAAGCGTAACTGACGTCTCTTTATAGCGCCAAAGCCATTTAATCCAATGTCTTGAACGGGTAGACTTACCTAGCATTTACATTGGAATTGTTAGAATGAATTTATTCACCTTGATTAGAAACGGTTTATTTCGCTTAAACCAGCGCTTAATACATACCCTGGTCACTACAAAAATTATTGGCCCAACTGCAAACGATCTTAATCTTGATAGTAGTAAACCAATTGTTTACGCCCTTCAGTACCAATCGTTCGGTCAAGAGCTCGTCATTAGCAAAGTTATTTCTGAAGCCGGTCTTACCAGCACTTTAGAAACTAACATTGGCGATCAGAAAAAACGCATTAACCCATTTTTTTCTAGCTACAAACGTGCTGGCGCTCCCTTTAAAAAACGCGGTATGCCTCTCGTTTCAAAACGCCTTGTACGCTGGATCGATTTCATTCGCGATCAGCCTGAGCAAGATATTCAAATTGTTCCCGTAACTGTTTTTTGGGGGCGTAGTCCTGACAAAGAACGTTCATTTTTAAAAATCTGGTCTCAGAGCAGTGGCAAACTTGGTGGGCGCTTATCCACACTTTTCGCCATTCTTCTCAATGGCCGAGAAACCGCTATCCGTTTTAGTAGCCCCATATCTTTGCGCCAGCTAATTGATGAAGGTAAAGACACCGAAATTACCGCACGTAAATTATCTCGTGTTTTACGCGTTCACTTCCGCCAAGTAAATGCTACCGTACTCGGCCCAGACCTATCTCATCGCAGTACATTGGTTCACCAGATTCCTCGTAAACCTTTGGTTCTTGAAGCCATTGAAGAGGAAATGAAAATTAAAAACATCAGCCGTAAGAAAGCCAATACTCTGGCCCTTAAATACGCAGATGAAATTGCGGCCAACATGACCCACGGAGCAATTCGCTTCTTAGACGTCGTACTAACCTGGGTTTGGAATAAAATCTATAATGGCGTCAACGTCTACAATATTGAACGCCTGCAGAATACCAACAAAGAGAACGAAATAATTTACGTTCCTTGCCACCGCAGCCACATCGATTATCTACTACTGTCTTACGTGCTTTATCATAACGGCCTACAAGTTCCACATATCGCTGCGGGTATCAATTTGAACATGCCTGTTGTCGGTCCAATTTTACGTCGCGGCGGTGCTTTCTTTATGCGCCGAACGTTTAAAGGCAATAAATTATACGCGGCAGTATTTGATGAATACCTACACTCTGTTTTCAGCCACGGCTATTCAACTGAATACTTTGTCGAAGGTGGACGCAGCCGAACAGGCCGCACACTAAACCCTAAGGCTGGCATGCTAGCGATGACTTTGCGAAGCTATTTACGTGACTCGCGCAAACCTATTATTTTTATGCCGGTTTACGTTGGCTACGAAAAAGTTTTCGAGTCCAGCAGCTACCAAGGTGAGTTAAAAGGTAAAAAGAAGAAAAAAGAAGGCCTTGGCAGTATTTTTTCTTCAATTCGCAGCATGAAGCGCTCATTCGGAAAAGTGCGTGTGACATTTGGCGATCCTATTAAGTTTGATGAGCTTCTAGATAATGAGAAGCCTAACTGGCGCGATGAACGAGCTGATAATAATTTTAAGCCTGAATGGGGTCCTAAAGTCGTTAATAAACTCGCCCT
>Ga0209184_1001675_pt1 | contig 13413 bp, 13 predicted proteins | sample EN8Hudsemesocosm_2_FD_184627 | JGI IMG/M metagenome (GOLD analysis project Ga0209184, IMG submission 184627) | Methane-oxidizing microbial communities from mesocosms in the Hudson Canyon - EN8C Hudson Canyon (SPAdes) (version 2) | ecosystem: Environmental > Aquatic > Marine > Cold seeps | place... | reverse complement strand
CGCTTATACTATTTAAACTTGCGTTAAAACAGTCATGAAACCCTATTTGGTCTTGCTCCGGGTGGAGTTTACCCTGCAATTACTGTTACCAGCAATCCGGTGCGCTCTTACCGCACCCTTTCAGCCTTACCTGTTCTATTCCTAATAAATTAAGAAAGTCATCGGCGGTCTTCTCTCTGCTGCACTTGTCGTCGGCTTGCGCCGCCCAGGCGTTACCTGGCACCCTGCTCATTGGAGCCCGGACTTTCCTCCCCTCGCTAAATAAATTCAGCAAGCAGCGATTGTCTAGTCAACTCGACGCGCATTTTACTCGTTCTAACAAGAATGTCTATGATAAAGAGGCAACTATTGCACGGAAAAAAGCAATAGTTTCTTGTTTAGAGTAGCCATCCTTAAAAATTTTATCGGCACTATTTTTAACAATAACTACGCCTTGTTGTTGATTTACATAAATATACTGGCCATAGACACCTACGCAAAAGAACTCGCCCGGCTGCGCTAATGGTGGTAACCATATTTGATAACCATAACCAAGTTTACTTTCACTCGACTCTAAATATTCAGCACCTGCTGTAGTCGCTTCTTCTAGCCAATTTTTTGAGACTAGCTGTTCATTATGCCAGCGGCCGTCATTCAGCAATAAGCGACCAAAGCGTGCGTAATCTCGAGTCCGTGCGTTTAACCCCCCAAGGGCAAAAGCGGTTTCATTCGAATCAGTGATCCATGCTGCATCACCTTCCATGCCGATTTTACTCCACAAGTTATCTTGAACTAAGTCAACTAATGACTGCTTAGTTACTCGTCTCAAGATCATGGAAATCACATGGGTATCCATGCTGACATAATGAAATTTTTCTCCCGCAGTTGATTCATTTTCAAGCTGAGTGGTCATTTCATCTAATGAGCCCCCCATGGCCAGTAAGCGCCCCATTTTATTAATATCAGAATTAAAATCTAAATAATCTTCATCCCACTTAACACCTGAAGACATTTGCAATACGTGTTTTACCTTTACTTTTTCATAACCTGATCCTTTCATTTCAGGCAGATAAAAGCTCACCGGTTTTTCTATATCAATTTTTCCAGCATCAACCTGCATACCAAATAATACCGAAACAAAAGATTTAGCCATCGACCAAGAGATTCGCTTATCTTGCGCTGTAGTGCCAAGGTAATATTGCTCAAACGTTATTTGGTCACTTTTTAATACCAATAATGCTGTGGTAGCTCTACGTTTTAAAAACTCATCAACATCACTAGTTTTTCCTTGATATTCAAATGAAGTGGGTAAAGCTTTTTCTTGATAATCAAATTGGTAGGGTTTTTCACTTTTGGTGATTTTTTTTGTCCAAAAGGCTTGTTCCATATGAGAAAAATTGTCAACAATCACTTCTTTATCAAATAAAGTAACAACTGAGTGCAAGCGGCTGACTTTATCCCAATTAAGTGTCACTATCATGGTTAATAAAATAGCCACTATCACTAACGCTTTTTTACTGAATTGCCAAATATTTTTCATGTTAAGCCTTTATTTTTATTATTAGTCGAAAAGTATAACTTTGCATTAAACTTAGCGCTATGTCATACAAAACATTTCTCTTCATATGAAAAATTTACGAGAGATGCTTATCCAAAAATGCCACGACCTTTTTCATATACGCTTTTTGATTTTCAGGGTTATAAAAACCGTGACCTTCCTTATCCACCACCAACCACTCATAGGGTTTATTTGCCTTATCAAGTGCCTTTTTTAAACGCTCTACATGTTCAACTGGAGCACGTTCATCATCTTCACCGTGGGCTAATAGTAGTGGGATTTTTATTTTTTCTGCATAGTTAACGGGTGACATACTACGCAATACTTTTTCATCTGTGCCTAACACCACTTTTAAATAGCTTAATCCTGCACTACGCTCTTGTACATCTCCTTCTTCAAACATCAACTCCAAATCATAAATACCGGCATTACCGATGGCACATTGATAACTGTCAGGATATAGAGTCGCACTTTGAATAGCAGAATAAGCACCAAAACTGCCACCCATAATACAAGCGTTACCAGCAATTGCCTTTTTCTGTTGAACTAACCATTGATAAGCTTCTAATATGTCTTGTTGTATTTTTGAACCCCAAACTTTATATCCCGCCGCTTCAAAGTTACTGCCATAGCCACCAGTACCTCGATAATTAACTTGTAATACTGAATAACCATTGAGTGCTAAGTACTGCACTTTTGATGAAAACTTCCAATAATCCCTAGAAATTTGCCCATGAGGGCCGCCATGTACTAAGATCACAACAGGCGCTATTACTCCTTTCTCAGCTATTTTGGCTGGTGTAAAATAGCCATTAATGGTTTTTCCATCAGAAGCTTTCAGTTGAATAGGTTCAATCTGAGAAAATTCAGCGCTTTTGAAGTCAGGTTTGTATTTGAATAAAAATGTTAACTTATTTTTTTGCTTATCAAACAAATACAGATTACCGGGATCAATGTCAGAGGAAACTTTCACCACATAAAAGTCACCATTTTCATCTTTACTGGTAATACTCACATCACTATATGGAAATGATTTAAGCAAACCTTTAAATATCTCTGCTTCTTCAACTTTTTTGTTCAAAATTAAATAAGAAGGGTATCCATCATCTACCCTGATGGCATAAGCAGAACGACCATTGGTAGTCATTTCTACATGAGATATATCAACCTTTTTATCGGTATAAATACTCTTGTATGAAAAATCATCAAGATTTAATTTAAAGATGCCTTTTAAATCTTGTTTAGGATTATCAATCGTATATAAGTATTTACCTGAAGCACTGATAGATAAGGGATTGACATTCTCGCTTACTATATCAGCAGGAACCTTGCTCCACTCATCATTTTTGCGAATGTACAATTGCTCTTTATTATTGTTATTTGTTCCAACTAAGGCGCGTAACTTCCCTGAAGCATCAGTGATAAATTTTGTATTCGGTACTGGCGATTTGCCATACTTATTTTTTATTACGCCGGTGTAAACATTCAACTTAAATACGCTGGCTAACCGCTCCCCTGTATAACTCATAGGTGTTGAGCTAATTAAAATATGCTTATCATCCTCAGGTAAAACATCAATAATTTTAGCCCAACTTTTGGTGGTTTTTTTTGATTTAATTCTGCTGCCAGTCTCTACTCCCCCGGTGTTATAACCATAGATCATCTCATTTTCAGAGCCATCTACATTGACAGCAAAAAGCTCACCATAAGAATTTAGTTGTTCTTGCCAGGGTAAACGTTTTGCAATTTCGATCACAACTCTTTCATTATTGACCCAATGATATTGACCAACTTCAAGTTTTCCGCCGAAGTTTGCAGCACCAACCATTTTTAAAGTTTCACGATCTAAAAAGGCCAGCGCCATTTTTCCATCTACTAGCGCTGAAACCGCTAAATGTTTACCATCAGGTGAGATTTTTGCATTTTGATATTTAGAATAGTCGAAAAGGCCTTCCCAGCTTTTTGCATACGCGCTGGTATTCAAGAGCGTTATAGCAAGCAACACTATAAGTAGTACTGTGACTTTTTTCATTTTGATTCCCTTCATTTATATTAAAATCATTACGTTACAGTTTTTACCGTAACATTACAAAAATTAAAATACCAGATTATATCCATAAACCGTTGAATTCATTTCTGTAACAACTACCTTTTAAAACTTAGGGCAATATCATACAAAGCATTTTTCTTAATACCGTAAATTTCAGCTGCAATAGCGCAAGCTTTTTTCGGCTTCATTTCAGCTAATAGTAGTTTTAACGTGTTAATAACCTCAGCAGATATTTCATCGGGATCGGCTTTATACCCTTCAATGATCAATACCATTTCACCTTTGAGCTGATTAGGGTCCTGTTCAAGCCAAGCGAGTAAGTTGCTAGCGGTATCAGAATGAATAGTTTCAAAAGTTTTTGTTATCTCTCGTGCAATAACAACATAACGATCCCCGCCTAGCGTAGTAACAATATCTTTTACAGTATCTACTGCACGCCTAGGGGCATCATAAAAAACCATCGTTCTAGGCTCATTAACTAATGCTAACAAGGTACTTTGCCTTGCCCCTGATTTTGAAGGTAAAAAACCTTCAAAGGAAAACCTATCAGTAGGCAGTCCAGCAACACTAAGAGCTGAAATAGCAGCACATGCCCCAGGAATAGGTGAAACCGGCAGATCTAAGCTACGACAATGGCGTACTAAATGAAAACCAGGATCGCTAATTAGCGGGGTTCCTGCGTCAGATACCAACGCAATGCTTTTTCCTTCTTGCAATAGCTGCGCTATATAGTCTTGTCGTTGGCGCTCATTATGATCATGCATCGATAATGTTTTATTTTTAATAGCAAAGGCTGACAATAACTTTTGCGTATGACGGGTATCTTCACAGGCAATAATATCCACTTGCGCTAATACTTCCAACGCTCTTGAACTAATATCACCTAAGTTTCCAATCGGCGTAGCTACTATGTATAAGGTACCTGGGCTTATTATACTTTCACTTATTTTATTTTCACTCATTTCAAATTACTTCTTTCATTGGTATTTATACCAATTTGATTAAGGTACAGGATTTAGTTGAGACTCTCTGCAATGGCGTTTATTATAACCCTACACTGAGCTAAAAATGCACGGGTTTCTCCACTTGAGCCAAACTAATTTTCAAGATTATAATTTTATAAAAGCAACCTTGATGACATTATTTAAACAAAAGCGCACCAATGCCTCCTTTATCATGCTGATATTTATAACGCTATTTATCTCGGCTTGTAGCACACAACCCTCCAGTAAAAAGACAAGAGAGCCATCAACAACAATCACCGAAGAAGCTAGCTTTACAATAACAGCCGAAGAAAAGTTAGCCTTGGCACAATCACTAAATTCTCAACTACCAAGCGATGAACAATTGTTGCTTACTCAACAATTAACAGTTAATAACTTATTAATAGACGCCAGTGAATTATTTTTACAACAACAAAATTTCCCTAAGGCGCTTTGGTTAGCCAATGAGATCACAAAAAATCCACAGGAGAACCACCATAACAATTACAGGCTGTTATTGGTAAAAGCTGGTAGTTTGCTAGCGCTTAACTATCATCAACAAGCTCATCAACAATTACAACTCGCTAGTGAATTGGTACTTTACACTAACAGTGATAACTCAACTCCTTCACTTACCTTAACACTTGATTATTACCTTGCTTTAAATAATGTATTAGAAACACAAGAAAAACCTGTATTAGCGCTTGCTGCACAACTAAATGCTTTTGCATTAAACCCTCAGGTATCTAACGATGATATTCTTTCAATTTGGCATAAACTCGAAACACTAACACAGTGGCAAATACCACTGCTAGTTAACAGCAACCCGCCTTACATTAAGGGATGGACCCAACTGTTAAATTACAGCCATAAATTCGGCGCTAATACAGAGCAGTTTTCTCGTTATTTGAGTTTATGGCAGCAACGGAATCCTACGCATCCTGCTGTAAATATAATTGAGCAATTACAACTAAGGAATTTACCTGAAAGCAATTTATCTGACTCTTTACATGATAAGAAGGTTGAGAATATCGCAATTCTGTTACCACTTAGTGGTAGTCAGAAAAATGCGGGGTTAGCAGCCCAACAGGGAATTTTAGCTGCCTATAATAATAGCATCGCAAGTAATATAAAATTTATCGATACTAACCAAGTTGACTGGAACAACATCGCTATTCATTTTAGTGAACTCAATATCGATCATATTATAGGGCCGTTATTAAAACCTAATGTAGAAAAATTTATAAAGTTAAGTGCTCAACACGACGTTCTTCAAGTGCCCACACTGCTGCTTAACTTGCCTTCTGTACATCCTCTTGAAGATTACCAATCAGCCTTATCTATGCGGCCAGAAGATGAAGCTGTGCAAGCAGCCGCAACACTGAGCCGGCAAAGTTACAACAAGCCTATTATTTTAAGTCATCAAGACAGGGTATCCAAACGTATTGCCCTTGCTTTTAGCCATCAATGGCAATCAACTACTGGCAACTCTGTTGATATTGTTTACTTCAATCAAGGCAAAGAAATGCAGGCAAGTTTAAAAGAAAGCCTTGATGTAAATGCAAGCCAAACTCGTATAAAACAATTGAATAATAGACTTAAACATACTATTAAATCTGAACCTAGAAACCGTCGTGATATAGATATGATTTATCTTGTAGGAACTGCTGCTCAAACCCGGTTAATTAAGCCCTATATTGATGTCAACATCAGTCCTTTTGCTGAAATCATTCCTGTCTATGCCAGCTCTCGTAGTCACAGTAACTTTAATGATAAACATAACACTAGCAGCACGAACGACCTACAGGGTTTAACTTTTACCCAAATACCCTGGTTATTAGATTCAAAGCAACAAGACAAAAACCTAACTAAGCTCAGTAATAACTTATGGCCTAAGCGCACTGACAGTTTATCGAAAATATTTGCCATGGGCTTTGACAGCTATAATCTCTTAGGCAAGGTGTCTTTAATGAAGCAAGCCCCATATATACGTCATTGGGGGCAAACTGGGGTCTTAAAACTAAACAAAGACAACATTATCACCCGAAGCCTTATTTGGGGACAATATAAAAATGACAAGGTGATGCAATTTGCCATGGACTAAGGTGCAAACAAGTCACAATAAAGGAAAAGCCACGGAAGAATTTGCCAAGCAATACCTAATGCAGCATGGCTTGGTTTTTATTGATAAAAACGTTCATTGCCGTCAAGGAGAAATAGATCTGGTGATGAAAGATGATCAGACATTTGTTTTTGTTGAAGTAAAATATCGTAAAAATAATCACTTCGGTGGGGCTATTTCAGCAATATCTCAATCAAAACAGCAAAAAATTAAACATTGTGTTGCATTTTTTCTCCATAAAGCCAATTTAAATGAATATAATACCCCTTGCCGATTTGATGTTATTGCCTTAGAAGGTGATATTAACCAACCACAAGTAACTTGGCTGAAAAATGCTTTTTAGCCGATTTCTTTTGAGCCATAGCAAAACACTGGAGTTATTTAACCCGCATGCTAGAACAGATCCAAAATAATTTTACCGAAAGTATTCAAACTCAAATAGCAGCAACAGAGGCTATATCTACTACAATAGAACAAGCAGGTATGATGATGGTGCAGTGCTTATTGGCGGGTAATAAAATGCTCTCTTGTGGAAATAGTGGCTCTGCTGGGCATGCTGAACATTTCTGCTCTCAGTTACTAAATCGTTTTGAAGCTGAACGACCTAGTTTACCCGCTATATCTCTTGTTTCAGGCAGTGCTATGATTACATCAATAGCCAATGACTCTCAGTATGATGAATTATTCTCCAAACAAATCAGAGCACTAGGGAATAATGGAGATATTTTACTCGCTATTTCAACCGACGGAAACTCACGTAATGTAGTGAAAGCCGTTGAGAGCGCAGTATCACGTGATATGCCAATTATTGCATTAACAGGATATGATGGTGGTGATATCGCAGGTTTGTTAGGTGAGACTGATGTTGAAATCAGAGTGCCATCGTCTAGAACTGCACGTATTAATGAAGTGCATTTAATTGTTCTGCACTGTTTATGCGAAATTATCGATACTACTTTATTTCCACAATCGGAGTCTTAATTCCTCATGGCTACTTTCTCTAATATCACGAACATAAAACCAATAAAGTTTTTTGCTCTTCTACTTATCCTTGCAACTTTACAAGGCTGCGCAGTTGCTACTGTTGTTGCTATCACTGCCGGTGCGAGTATGGCGACAGATCGCCGTAGTATTGGTAACCAGATAGATGATCAAAGTATAGAAGTAGAGGCTTATAATGAAGTAACTAAAAATAAGTCGCTAAACGACAATACCAATTTACATATTATTAGTGTTAATGGCTCAGTGTTAATTATCGGACAAGCGCCAACTTCCTACCTTAGAGATCAGGCAATAAAAATTGTTAATAACATTGATGGCGTTGTTCGAATTCACAATCAAATTCGTATCGGCAACTTAACCTCTGTTACGACTCAAACAAATGATGCTTGGTTAACTTCAAAAGTGAAAACCGCGTTATTTTCTAGTGATAATATTAATGGCAATGATATTAAAGTGATAACAGAAAATGCAGAAGTTTTCTTAATGGGAATAGTATCAAAGAAAGAAGCTGATGCTGCGGTTAATATCACACGTAACATCAGTGGGGTAAATCGAGTATTTAAAGCCTTTGAATATTTATAACCCTTCCTTCGACCTTTCGACAAGCTCAGGGCAAGCGGATATTTTCCGCTCATCATGAGCGCGTAGCAGTCGAAGGGAAAGTTACTTAATAACTTTTAAACTAACCTTACCTTTAGCTTTACCTTTAGATAACTTCTTCGGCTCTGGTGCTTTATCTACAGATGAAACGCTACTCAGGCTTGGTTTCGGCTTGCTTGTTTTAGCACTAGTACCGATATCATCTTTAACAGAGATATCATTGCCGCTAGGGTGTTCTATTGGCAATGAAGTACCTGCACCATTTTCTTTAGCGTAAATAGCCGCTATCGATCCATATGGCACAGTCATGTGTTCAAGTTTACCACCAAAACGCGCACTAAACTCAATGGCATCTGCACCCATCGCAATACTACCTATAGCAGAAGACGCAATGTTCAAAACGATTTGACCATCGTTTACGTAAGCCATAGGTACCAGAACACCATACACACTTACATCAACCACAATATAAGGTGTTAATTCGTTATCTGAAATCCAGTCATAATAAGCCCCTACGATGTAGGGCTTATTAGAACTCATTTTCATGTCAGGCGAATCGGCCATTAGGCAGGGTAGCCAAAGCGTAATTCACGCTCTTCTTCAGTTAATGAAGCTTGGAATGACTCACGTTCAAACAAACGTAACATATAAGTTTTAAGCTCTTTCGAACCTTGACCATCAAGCTCAATACCAAAAGCAGGTAAACGCCATAACAATGGTGCTAAATAACAATCAACTAAACTGTACTCTTCACTCATAAAATAAGGAGCTTCATTTAATATTGGTGCAACACTTAACAAGCTTTCTTTTAGCTCTTGACGTGCTTTTTCAGCGTCACCAGCACTACCGGTTAGGATAATTTTTGCTAGGCTATACCAATCATTTTCAATTCGGTGCATCATTAAACGACTGCGACCACGTGATACTGGGTAAACTGGCATCAATGGTGGATGAGGGAAACGCTCATCTAAATATTCAATAATGATTTTAGCTTCATATAATGCTAATTCACGATCAATCAATGTTGGCACTGTACCGTAAGGATTTAAGTCAATTAAATCTTCAGGCAAATTTGCTAAATCAACTAAATTAATGTCAACACCAACGCCCTTTTCTGCCAGTACTATACGTGTTTGATGACTATACATATCATCAGCATGCGAGAATAACGTCATTACTGAACGTTTATTTGCTGCTACGGCCATAGGGCCTCCTACTTTTCTATAAAAAACCGTTATATTAAAACGGATAAAGGGGGCTGTCTGCCCCCAAGTATATTTTAGAACCTAGGTTCTAGGTTCTAGACTTCAGGCTCTAGGTTGTCCTAGTGCCTATTTCTATCTAGCACCTTTTTAGTGTACGTCTTTCCAATACTCTTTCTTAAGGAAATAAGAAATAATAAAGAAAATAAACAAAAAGATTAATACTTTATAACCCATGCTTTCACGTTCAAGTTTACTTGGCTCACCAACGTACTCAAGAAAGTTAGTTAAATCACGAACTACAATATCATATTCTTCCGTTGTTAAGCTGCCGCCCATGGCAGGAGTAACATTACCGTGTTCATCTATTGAGCTAACACCTTGTAAGTCTTGTAACACATGTGGCATGCCAACATCTTTGAATAATTTGTTATTCACGCCAAATGGACGGTTTTCATCCATATAAAAAGAACGTAAATAAGTATAGATCCAATCTGGACTACGTAAACGTGCTTCAAGCGTTAAATCTGGTGGCGCAGTACCAAACCAACTAGCCGCTTCTTTATTCGGCATGGTATTAGTAATGTGATCACCTGTTTTCTCACCTGTATACATATAATTTTCAATACCGTCTGCTTCTTCAATTCCTAAATCTGTAAAAGTACGGTTATAGCGTTGGTATTTTAACTGATGACAGCCTAAGCAATAGTTAATATAGGTTTTAAAGCCATTTTTAAGTGACTCTTTATCCGTTAAGTCATTGTTGGCATGATCTAAGTTAGCGCCACCTGATGCAGCAAGTGCAGACATAGACACTATTGTGGCTAAACCAAAAGCAAACGCTTTAATTAAATTTTTCATTAGTGTGAAACCCTCTCTGGTACTGGCTTAGTTTTTTCATTCTTAGAGTAGAGCCAAAGTGCAACAAAGAATCCAAAATAACCAAAACTTGCTACTGTACCAATCGCATTATTTAACGGTGTTGCCGCTTTCGTACCTAAGTAACCTAAAACTAAGAAACAAATAGCAAACTGAATTAAATTTACGGTGTGTAATGTACAGCGATACTTCATAGCCTTAACGGTTCCGCGATCAAACCATGGTACTAAGAACAACACAATAATGGCAGAGAACATACCAACTGCGCCGAGTAACTTATCAGGAATAACACGTAAAATAGTGTAGAAAGGACCAAAGTACCATACAGGCACAATATGCTCTGGCGTTTTCAAACCATTAGCGGGTTCAAAATTTGGCGCTTCAATAAAATAACCACCGCCTTCAGGCGCAAAAAACATTACCCAACAAAAAATAATTAAAAATCCAGCTACACCCATAATATCTTTTACTGAGTAGTAAGGGTGGAACGGTATCGCATCAACAATATCGTATTTTTCTGTATATTGTTTATGGAACTTAAATTTACTTTGGTCTTCCGGCTTAACACTACCTTTAGGTTTTTTAACATCAGTACCTTCAGGGTTGTTAGAGCCAACTTCATGTAAAGCTAGAATATGTAAAAATACTAAAATAACTAAAACCAATGGCATAGCAATAACATGCAATGCAAAGAAACGGTTTAAAGTAGCACCAGAGATAACATAATCACCACGAATCCAAAGTGTTAGATCATCACCAATAACAGGAATGGCACCAAACAAGGATATAATTACCTGTGCCCCCCAATACGACATATTTCCCCAAGGTAATAAATAGCCCATAAATGCTTCAGCCATTAATACCAAAAAGATCAACATACCGAAGATCCACAATAATTCACGTGGTTTTTGATACGAGCCATACATCAGGCCACGCATCATGTGTAAATAAACCACAATGAAAAATGCCGAAGCACCGGTTGAATGCATATAGCGTAGCAACCAACCGTAGTCTACATCACGCATAATGTATTCAACACTTGCAAATGCACCATCACCCGATGGTTCATAGCTCATGGTTAACCATACGCCAGTTAAAATTTGATTAACTAGTACTAACATGGCTAATGAACCAAAGAAGTACCAGAAGTTAAAGTTTTTCGGTGCAGGATATTGTGCTAAATGCTTGTTCCACGCATCAGTTAAAGGTAAGCGTTTATCCATCCAAGCCATAAAGTTTGCTAGCATTATGCTTCTCCCTTACTTGTATCAGGGCCAACACCAATTAATATAGTGTCTTCGCTGATAAATGAGTGCTCAGGAACCATTAAGTTCAAAGGTGCAGGAACGCCTTGAAAAACACGACCTGCCATATCAAATTTACTTCCGTGGCATGGACAAAAGAAACCGTTTGGCGTGCCATCAACGAATTGTTCAAAATCACCGGCATGATGAGTGGGAGCACAACCTAAGTGAGTACAAACGCCTAGGGCTATCAAAAATTCAGGTTTAATTGAACGATAAGCATTCGTTGCATAACTTGGTTGCTGTGCTTCTGCAGAATTTGGATCACGTAATTGATCGTCAAGTTTTGCTAAATTGTTCACTGTTTCTTCAGTACGGCGAACTACATAAACAGGCTTACCACGCCATTCAGCACGGATTAATTGACCAGGCTCTATTTTACCAACATTGACTTCTACTGGAGCACCCGCAGCTTTCGCGCGAGCACTTGGATTCCAGGAACCAATGAAAGGCACAGCCACTCCGGCCACGCCAACACCACCAACAACGGCAGTAGCCGCCGTTAAGAAGCGTCTGCGGCCGTTATTCACAGGCACATTGCTCATTCACACTCTCCAATTCACATTGATTACCAAACAATTATTATTAGCCTTACTGCTCATACTTTTACTTCAATATGAATTCGCGTAGCCTTATTTTTGTTTGATCAAACTTATACCAAGCGGTATATCGACAAAAAATTTTTATGATCATAAAGAAGTAGGTCATTTTTTACAAGGTAAAAAGTCAGCTAAGTGCAGTAAAAATAGAAAAAAACTGAAAATTCAATTGAAAATATAACCATAATTAATTAGTGGAAATATTGGTTATTTGCGCACTGAATGACTAAGACGCTCTTCAACCAATTTGTGACAAATGTAACAAATTGATTCTACTGAAAATTTAATCACATATATAATAAGTTGCTGCCAATGATAAAATTAGCAGAACTATGATTAACCGCTTATTGAATGAAAGTGTACTTTCGTAATGTGGAAGTTTTTTTTAACTTTTTATCCGGATAATTGAACAGACATAAAAAAACCGACACAAGGTCGGTTTTTTAAAATCATTTTTGAATACGTTTAGAAATTCTATATAACGAATGTTTTTTCTAAATAATCGGTATTTAAGCAAGGCTGTCGAATTATGAGTCCCTTGAGCTTATATAAAATAAGTGACAGGGACGAATAATGATGACAACGCAGCATAAATGCCGAGTATGACGAAAAATTAACGTTTTGAGAATTGTGGCTTCTTACGTGCTTTATGAAGACCAACTTTCTTACGTTCAACTTTACGCGCATCACGAGTAACAAAACCAGCCGAGCGTAAACCGCCACGTAAAGTTTCATCAAACTCCATTAATGCACGAGTGATACCGTGACGAATTGCGCCAGCTTGACCAGAAATACCACCACCTACTACAGAGATGTTAAAGTCAAACTTTTCTAACATTTCAACTAACTCTAACGGTTGACGAACAACCATACGAGCTGTTTCACGTCCGAAATACTCAGAAATGTCACGTTTGTTAATTGTGATTGCACCGTTACCAGCTTTCATGAACACACGAGCAGTAGAGCTCTTGCGACGACCAGTACCGTAATATTGATTATCAGCCATTACTTAAAGCTCCAAAAGTTGTGGTTGTTGTGCAGTATGCGCGTGCTCAGCACCAGCATACACTTTTAATTTGCGGAACATTTCACGACCTAAAGGACCTTTAGGTAACATGCCTTTAACAGCAAATTC
>Ga0209184_1001671_pt1 | contig 13439 bp, 11 predicted proteins | sample EN8Hudsemesocosm_2_FD_184627 | JGI IMG/M metagenome (GOLD analysis project Ga0209184, IMG submission 184627) | Methane-oxidizing microbial communities from mesocosms in the Hudson Canyon - EN8C Hudson Canyon (SPAdes) (version 2) | ecosystem: Environmental > Aquatic > Marine > Cold seeps | place... | reverse complement strand
GGGCATTGATAAAATCTTGCGGTGAATTAAACCCTGATTGCTTAATAACAGCGGCTTTAGGTGTTTTTGTTTCAATATGTTTTGGCTCATATAAATTTAGGAGGGGCGCTTTTATATCCACACGGGCCTGATTTTCATTGATACGAGCTTCACTGGCTTTTTTAGAATTAGATTCCGGTAACAGGTTAAGCGGCACAGAAATGGTGGCCGCTATGCTGGTAGGCTTCAGTTCAGGTTCATCTAAGCTGGCTTCAAACTGAGGTACGTTAACATTTGGATTGAAACTGGAGAATGGATTGGGCTGTGTATTCAGTTGAAATGCCTTTTCAATTTTCATTTCATTGGTGGACTTCTTGTCTTCTTCTTTAACATCGAATTGTTGTTTTAACTGCCGATACAGGGTATCAGCCAAGCCCATGCCCTTCCCCTTACTTAAGGACAAGGTCAATTGTTCATCAAACATTTCACGGTAAAATTTTGATTCATTACTAAAGAGCGGATTATCCTGTTCGAATACAGCATTAGCATCACGCATGCTTTTTAGCATCATTCCCACAAACATGGATTCAAACTGGCGCGCCACTTCCTTAAGTGCACCCGCTTCATTATCGGCACTTTGCTTGGTAATAGCATTCAAGCCCGCTAAATCGTTATAATTATAAGCACTGCTGATATTGTTCATGGCCGCCCCTGCTTTAGTCGTCTCTAGTGCTAGCTAGTACTTATAAAGCATGTCTTGTGCCAAATATTTTTTTGTTAAATATCAACGAGATAGAAATTCTTAAGCGGGAATAACTCTAACTAACAAATATTAGCGGCAAACGATCGCCGTGTTACTTTTTTGATATATTTGAGTAACTACGAATTCCCTGTTTATTTTTTTTCAAAGTGGAAGAATCGCTAAGAACCCGGTTTTTAAGTTCTTTCATGGAGTTGAGTGTATTGGCATCTTTTGACTTTAACACTTTAAAGTACGCCATATCTTTATTGCTAAGTTGGGACGAAAATCGCTTAAAGAACTCCTCTATGAGTTGATTTCGAATCTCAAAGGTTTCTTTTAAGGCGCTAATATTTTCTTGTTCTAAACAAGTATTAACCGCCTCATTGCATTGCTTTATAAACTCAATTGCCTCTTGTTTATCGACAGGTAATTTCATTAAATCACAATCAACTCGGCATTAAGCGCACCGGCCTGCTTTAACGCCTCCAATATGGCCATTAAATCACCCGGTGCCGCCCCAACTTCGTTCACTGCCTTAACAATTTCATCCAATGACACACCTGGGGCAAACACAAACATGCGATTGTTTTCTTCATCTATATTAATTTCAGTCTTGGGCACCACTACGGTTTCGCCATCGGCCAGAGCATTAGGCTGGTCAACATCAAACCCTTCTTTTACGGTAACCGTTAAGCTGCCATGGGTTACTGCCACCGCATCTATGATTACATGTTTGCCAATTACAATGGTGCCGGTGCGACTGTTAATAATGACTTTGGCGGTAGCCTCACCTGGCGTTACTTCTAGATTCTCAATAAGCGACAAAAACGATACTCTTTGATTTGGATCTCTGGGTGCACTCACCCGAATGGAGGTGGCATCCATGGAGTAGGCAGTTTCTGGGCCCAATAATATATTGATACGATCGGCCAGGCGTTTTGATGTAGTAAAATCTGGGCTGTTTAAATTTAGTACTAGGCTGTCACCGCGGGCAAAGGCGTTGGCCACAGCACGCTCTACTGTCGCGCCGTTAGGAATACGACCCACACTGGGCACATTAACCGTTATTTTTGAGCCATCACGGCCTTCGGCACCAAAGCCTCCCACCACTAAATTTCCTTGAGCCACTGCGTACACTTGCCCATCCGCCCCTCGTAATGGTGCAAACAACAGCGTGCCGCCGCGTAAACTTTTGGCATTGCCTATGGAAGAAATAGTTACATCGACTTTTTGGCCGGGTTTGGCAAATGGCGGTAAGTTAGAGGTTAACGATACAGCCGCGATATTTTTAAGCTTGGGATCGGTTCCTGGCGGAATGGATATTCCAAATTCATTCATCATGTTGATAAACGTTTGATTGGTGAACGGGGCCTTATCACCTGTACCATCCAGGCCCACGACCAAGCCATAACCAATCAACTGATTGGAGCGTACACCGGCCACCGTGGTAATGTCTTTAATACGTTGGGCAACACTCACGGGGATGCACAACGCAATCAGCACACCTAAGATAATAATTCGCTTCATGACACTCCCCACTCTATAATTTGGCATTTGTTGCTCTTTAGTACTTTAAAAGGGCCATAATGGGCTATTGAAAAATTTAGTTAACCAACCAGGTTTACTGGCATTGGCCACGGTACCTTGGCCACCATAACTAATTCTGGCATCGGCCAATTTACTGGAGCGCACGGTATTGTCTGGGCCTATGTCTTGTGGTCGAACCAAACCCCGAACTCGAATAAATTCATCCCCTTCATTTAGGCTCAACCACTTTTCACCGCGTACTTCCAGAATTCCATTGGGCAATACATCGCTAATGGTCACGGTAATCTCCCCTTGTAAACTATTACTCTGACCACTGTCACCCTTACCCGTGAAGGAACGTTCACCGGTGAAACCAGCTGCTAAGAAATCCACGTTGGAGCCAAATAAAGAAGTGGGACCAAGAGCCACTTCACTGTCTTTGGAAGTGTTAGTGGAATTGGATTTACTGGCATTGGTTTGCTCTTGCAAGATAATGGTAATCACATCACCAATACGACGCGCCCGTTGATCGCTGTAAAGGGAAATTGCATAGTGGTTTTGAAATAATGAGCCATTGGTCACAGGCGGTGGCTTTAAAGACTGGGCTGGCACCGGCGCAAATTTCGGATCATCCGGTTCCGCCTCTATGGGAATGATAGTGCTGCAGGCACTTAGAGTGACCAACACTATTAGCAATATTAAAATTTTCATGACACTCCTTTTATTGTATTCGGTAAATACTTGTACGAGGCCACCCGGCAAATGCTCCTGCCTTGCCCTACTAACTACATCCATGCAGAAACCCGTGGCCGATTGGCATTGTCGGGCATGCCCACAAGGATGTGGGTAGTAGGGCACCAACAGTAGGTGCTCTAGGCAATGCATGGAGCAATTGCCGAGGGGCTGCCCTCCTACCAATTAAGTATTCTGTGCCAGGTACTGAAGCATCTGATCTGCCGACGATACCACCTTGGAATTCATCTCATAGGCACGTTGCACGGTAATCATTTGTACCATTTCTTCCACTACTTCTACGTTGGAATTTTCTAGGAAACCCTGTTCCATGGAGCCAAATCCGCCTTCACTGGCAACCCCCACTTGGGGCGCGCCACTGGAAGCGGTTTCTAAAAACAAGTTACTGCCCACTGCTTGCAGACCGGCTGGGTTAATAAAATCCACCACGTCTATCTGACCAATTTCTGTGGGTTCGGTATCACCAAATAAAGTCACACTTGCAATGCCATCCCGGCTAATGGTGAGGGTATTGGTTTGATCAGGAATGGTGATATTAGGTTCTAATAAAAAACCACTGGCGTTCACCACCTGTCCCTCTGCATCCATATGGAAGGTACCGTCCCGGGTATAAGAAATACTGCCGTCCGGCATGGCGATTTGAAAAAAACCACGGCCATTAATGGCTAAATCCAAGGGTTGTGATGTTTCTTGCAAACTGCCAGAGGTGAATATTTTTTGTGTGCCCGCCACTTTAACCCCAGTACCCAATTGCAAACCCGATGGCAATCGACTGTCCTGGCTTGAAAGTGCGCCAGGCTGGCGTTGGATTTGATAAATTAAATCTTCAAACACGGCGCGATCTTTTTTAAAGCCGGTTGTCGCTACGTTAGCCAGGTTGTTGGAAATCACCGACAGACCATGATCCTGCGCATTTAAGCCGGTTTTACTCACCCACAGTGCATTCATCATAATTAGTTACCTCTAAATAAACTTAAATTTTTAAGCGTAATGTCCATTACTGAATATCCAATATCGATGTGGTGGTTTGAGCATTTTCATCCACGGTCTTCATCATCTTTACCTGCATTTCGTACTGGCGTTGCAGGGACAACATATTGGTAAGCGCCTGCACTGAATTTACGTTACTGTGTTCCAGGTGCCCCGGCACAATTTGTACCGCCACATCCAATGGTTGAGCGTCACCTGGTTGTTGGCCAGCCATGTGAAACAAACCATCCGTGCCTTTTTCCATCTGAGTTAAATCTGGCGATACCAGTTTTAAACGACCCACATCCGCCACCACCGCTGGCTCATCACCTGAGGCACGGATGGAGATAGTACCGTCCTTGGCAATTTCAATTTTTTCGAAGGGCGGCAATACAATCGGGCCACCGTTGCCCAACATTTGTTTGCCTTCACCATTAATTAGGCGCCCTAACGCATCCACGTGCAAATCGCCGCGCCGGGTATAGGCTTCCTCCCCCTGATCATCTTGCACCGCGAACCAGCCTTGATTGTCGATGGACAAATCCAAATCCCGGCCGGTTTCTACCAGAGTGCCAGGATTAAAATCACTGGCGGGACGCTCTTCCATGGCGTAGGCCCGAGTGGGATAAAAATCACCAAACACCGGCATGCTACGGGCCTGTTCAAAATCCTGACGGAACCCAGTGGTGCTTACATTGGCCAGGTTATTGGCGGCAGCAGCCACACCCAAGGTATTTTGCTTGGCCCCCGACATGGCGATATACAGTGCACGATCCATGAATGACTCCTTTACTTGTGCGGCAAAATTTTTATCTACATAGAAGTTTGCAAGGGGGGTGCCAATTTATGCGGGAGGCGTAATGATGGGGGTTTTTACCCCATGGGACGGGATCGGTTTGGGTATGCGGCAATCATGGCGACATAGTTTGCCGCTGGATCGGCCACGGGGTGGCCTAGGAAATTGCTCCTTGCATTACCCTCATAAGAGCCATCCATGGCTCGATCGTACGAGGGCAGCCTCTGCCCGATTTCTTTTGCAGCCCCTCGGCAATTGCTCCATGCATTGCCCTACTACCCACATCCCTGTGGGCATGCCCGATTCTTTAGCCGCCTCTGCCCATGCTCCTTAGAACCCCTGCAAAAAAAATTTGACCATGTATTCATCGGCCACGGGGTGGCCTCCTACCTAGCTTATAACTGGATAATTGTTTGAGTTACGGTATCCGAGGTTTCTATGGTCTTGGCACTGGCCTGGAAGTTACGTTGAGCGATAATTAAACCCACCAGCTCTTCCGATAAATCTACGTTGGAATCTTCCAGCGCCGATGATCGTAAATTACCAAAGGTACCGGTTCTGGGTGAGCCTACCGTGGGGCCACCGGATTCGAAGGTTTCCCCCCAGGAGGTGGAACCCAAAGGATTAAGCCCTTCCGGGTTTTTAAAGCTGGCCAGGGCCACCTGCCCCAACACTTGCGCCTGGCCGTTGGTGAAACGGGCAAACATCAAACCGTCACTGTCGATTTCCAGGCCGGTAAGTCGACCTGTGGTGAAACCATTCTGGCTCACCTCGGCCACACTGAAAGAACTGGCAAACTGACTGGAGCCATCTAAAAATATTTGAAAGTTTGAACTGTTAGCAGGGGTCGTTAAAGGCAACCCCCCTTCCAATACATTCACTGAACTTAAGGAGCCGGTGGCGGCTCCGGTTTCATCTTGTGGGTCCCAGTTAGTGATATAAAAGTCACCACTGGTGAGTTCGTCTAACGAGCCATCTGAGTTAAAAAACAACTCAAATCTAGCCGAGGTAGGCACTAGGTTTTCAGGGAATTCCAAAGTAGCATCTGGGTCGCCCACATCACGACCATCTACCCGCACATACATGGCCCATAAATTCTCTTCACTGGGCCGCGATGGATCAAGCGGCTCTTTGACAAAAAACTGGGTCATGATATGGCTATTGCCCAGGCTGTCATAGATAGTCGTAGAAGTGGCGTGGTTATAAGTTTCTTGGTCATCCGGGTTAAAACTATTAATGACAAAGTCTTCAAATTCATTCTCTGTTAGCGCGCCAAAAATTCCCGAAATCGTCGGCACGGGGTTTGATAGTGTGTAATCCTCGTTAAGAATAAATTCGATGGTGCCACCCACAGCCACTGCCGTGTCGGCGGTGGAGGTGCCCCCCAATACCACAGGGCCCGCGTTGGGAGAGCCAGTTACCACTATGCTGTCGGTAACCGTGGGCGAGGTCACTTCAAATAAAATATCGCGGCCAATGCTGTTGTTAACGACTAGGTCGCCATTGTCATCAATGACCGCATTAAAACCCGGCAAAGTGGTGCCAAAAAAGCTATTAATTTCCTCTGCCAAATCAGCCAAACTAGTGGACGTAAGGGCCTGACCGTTCAAGGTTAATCTTAAATTATTCCCCGGGCTGTTATAACCCGATTGTGTAATGGTGGCGGTACTGGTGGCCGACGCAGTGATGCCCGGCTGGCGATTAAAAATACTGGCAATGGCGTTGGCTTCGGTATCCGCGGGAACAGTAATCACCGTTTCCACCCCTTCAGGGTCGGTGATGGTCACCTCGGTGGCTGGGTATTCATTGGTCACCCCTTCAATGCCCAGGGTTAACAAACTGTTGTCGTCTTCATCCACTTGTATCAAACCATAGAGTTGATCTACGGTTACATCCTCACCTGTGGCTAAAAATTCAGTAATGGTAATGATGCTGGGTTCACCGGTTTCGGTGGCCACAAACTGTAATTTGTATTGTGGCGGCACCACGTTGGGGGTGACCTCTATGGCCTCGGCGCGCACGCCGATAAAGGCTTCCGAATCCAGGGAATTTATTTGCCGGTTAATGGAGGAGGCCACCTGCTGCACCGAACGAAAGTCCTCATCCAGCGTGATGGTGGTGGTGCCCGAGCGCCCCTCCAAATCGGGTGCCGGCACGGTGAGGTTGATACGAAATGAGTTAGTGCGGTCGATGTCGTCGGTGCCGGTGATGGCAAACATATTGTTAAAACCCAGTGCATTAAATGACGACAAGGCATCGCCGGCGGGCAAATAGGTGGAGTGCTGAGTGAGCACGGTGGTGTAGCCAGCCCCTATTTCGGTATTGGTGAATAACAGCTGCCCCCCTACTCCCTCCACCTGCACACGCCCGGCAATACCCGTGGCACCAATTAATAAATCTATTTGGGTTTGCATGGCCGCCGCCAAATCATCCAGCGTGGCATAACTGCCCGAGGGAATGGTGATGTTCCAGGCGGCAGAATCTTCCGCCGCCGTGGGGCCGGTAACTTGAATGTTAAACAAATTATTAGGGGTAATATCCGGCGTGCCTATGTCCAAGCGGTTGCTGGTACTGAATCCCAGTTGAGTAAGTGTGATGCCGGTTTCTACTAAAGGTACTAACGCAATGGTGCCACCATTGGCATTGGCACCGGCCCCGGTAAAGGTAAGCGGGGGCTGCGTGACCGTCACGTCCACCCCGGTACCAGCCGATAATGCTGCCTGCACTTCTGCTAGGGTGGTGGCCGCCGGTGTGCCCCCGGTCGCATTGTTCAATACCACGTTATTGGTGGTGGTGGTGCCTAAGTTATCGGTCACCTGCACCTGTACGGTAATCGTATTGGCGCCACTTAAATCAAAAGGCCCCACCGCGGTGCCGGTTAAAGCCGAGGGTGCACCCGCTACAAAATCTGTCATGGCCAAGGGTGGCGTTGCCACGGTGCGGGTGGTGGTGGGTGTGCCGGGAATACTGCGCAGGTCGACGGTAAGTGGACTAGAGCCCACAAAGACATTACCCCCTGCAGTTCCTGTGGTGACGGTGGTGGTGGTGGCCGGGTTACCAATCACCGCATTCCAGGCCCCTGTGGGGCTGGAAATACCAAAGCCGACTCCTTGGCTGGCATCAAAGCCTACCCTTTCAAGCGTAAAGAATACGTTGTTACCCAAGCCAACCGCAGTGGCGTAGTCGACGGGGGTGGTGGTGGCTGCAAATTCGTTCACGCCAAAGGCAGTATCTAATGACGTTTGCATGGCACTTAATACATCAGTGATCATTTGGGTGTGAGTGGCAGCGGCCGGCACAGCGGGAATGGCAATGGTTTGAATACCGGTGCCATCCAGTGGATCCAAATCTATGCCCATGGCAAGCGTAGGGTTAGGGGTGGTGAATTGCGCGTTGGTGCCCCAGTTAATAGCGGCACCTATGTTAAATAAATGTGAGGTTCGAGTACCGGCCGCGGTAGGTTGGTTCACAGTTGCAAAGGTAGAGCGCGTGTCGGCGGCGATACCTGCATCCGGGTTGGCCACCGCCAAACCGTTGGATACCAAGCGCGACCCCATCTCTTGCTTCACTAATTCTGAGGCGTCCAGGTTTAAAATTGAAGCCACTCTGGAAGTGAGCGCCGGCGGCTGGTTACCAATAACTATTTGTAAATCCCCCAGCACCCCATTTACCACGCCGCCATCGTTGGCCTCGTACCCCTGTAAACGGGCACCGTTGTTGGTGACCACAAAACCATCTTTATCCAAACCAAAAATGCCGGCGCGGGTATAAGATTCACTGCCGCCATCGTTGAGTACAAAAAAACCATTACCGTCTACAGCCATGTCCAGCGCATTTTCGGTGCCGCTGATGTTGCCTTGGCTAAACTGCTGTCGCACGTTATCCACCAAAACCCCACTGCCCACCGGGGTAGTGCCCGTGCCTAAAATGGTGGTGGTAAAGACATCGGCGAACTCCGCTCGACTTTGTTTAAAGCCCACTGTACTGGCATTGGCCACGTTATTACCGGTCACTTCCAGATCGGTGGCCGCCGCACGAATGCCACTTAAGCCAATGTTAAACGCCATAATCATTTACCTCTGAAAATTAAAAAAAATTGTGTTTAAAACTTGGTAACAACTCGGCGAATCCTGTACGAGGCTGCTTGCAGGCGACCCGATTTAGCAGGTCTCAAAACCAGGCTTAAAAGATCGCCTGCAAGCAGCCTCGTACAGATTCTCTGCAACCCACCCTAATAGGCGGTACGCTGAGTCGTTACAAAACTTGCTGGGTAAGCACCTGCCTACCCATCTTTGATCTAATCCAAAATTTGTTTCACTTCACTTAATGCTGCTTTAGTGCCCCCGGCCAAATTAAGCGTCACGATGGAATTACTGCCAATGGTGACACTATCTACCTTGCCGCTCATGGCGGTATCAAGGGATTCGGTTTTGCCGTCAATGGAGGCACTCATCACAAACTTGTAACCCCCTGGCGGATAAGGGGCCGGAATGGGGTTACCGCTGTTGTCGGTTAATACTTCCCCGTCTTCGTCCACTAAATATTCTTTGCGGTTTAACAGGCTGCGATCCAGCTCCACTATTTCACCATCCATTTCCAAGTTCGCCCCGTCCCAGCGTAACGACACCGGCCCTTGCCCGTGATGCCCAAGGTCAATGGTCTCAAGGGTGGTGCCCGCCGCCGTTTGAATTTGGACTCGTAAATTCATAGTGGTGGCGGGTAATTCGGCAAAGCCCGCAATAAGGTCGCCCCCTTGTAAGTAACCGGAGGTATTGCCCGGCACAATCACCGACTGTCCCACCATGGAGGACGCTTGCAAGGCTTGACTTGAGCGCAAGTCACCGGCCATGTCGTTAACCGAGGTATTTAAATTCTCAATCCCCTCCACCGAACTAAACTGCGCCAACTGAGCAATAAATTCGGTATTGTCCTGAGGCTCCAACGGGTTTTGATTATTCATCTGCGCCACGAGCAATTCTAAAAACTCGTTTTTTCCCAGCTCGTTATCTTTTTCCACATCCAGATTATCACTGGAGTACTGGGTTAACGCTGCCTGCGATGTTCCAACATTATTCACTTCTGCCATGGGGTTATGCTCCTACCGGCCTAACGCAATCAATCGGTGTAATCATGGTTCACTCTTTTCATGTTATTGCCCTAACGTGAGTGTGCGTTGCAGCATTTGTTTAGCCGTCTTCATTACTTCCACGTTCATCTGGTAACTTCTGGAAGAAGACATCATGTCGGTCATCTCTTCCACTATGTTCACGTTGGGATATAAGACATACCCTTCTTCATCGGCCATGGGGTGATTAGGCTCAAACCGCTTTTTTAACGGCGCATCACTTTCCACTATGCCTTTAATTTCCACCCCGTCCCCCACTTGAGAGCGTACATCCAACTTGCGATTTAAACCGTCCACGTCTTTCCATTGTTTTTGTAATACGCTAAACCAGGGTTTACGAGCTTTGTAAGTTTCTTCCACACTGGAGCTCACCGTTTCGGCGTTGGCAATGTTACTGGCGGTGGTGTTAAGGCGCACCGATTGCGCGGTCATGCCGGTACCGGCAATATTAAAAACGTTGGTTAATGACATTTTTCTCTCCTAATACACAGCTCAGTGCGGTGTAATAAAAATTAATTATTGGCCTTTAATGGCCCCTTTTAAGCCTTTAAACGAGCCGTTTAAAAACTGAAACGAAGCGTTGTAGCGCAGGGCATTTTCGGTATAGAGGGTTTGTTCAACCTGGCTATCCACTGTGTTGCCATCTATGGCCGGCTGATAAGGGTTACGAAACATGAGTTCGGAATCGGTTTGAATGCTGCCCCGCAAATGGCGCTCGCTGGTGACGTTCATTTCCATGGAGCGTTTGCTTTCCCCTTCCAGCACCGCCTGGAAATCAAAGTCGCGGGCCTTAAAATGAGGCGTGTCAGCGTTGGCTAGGTTATTGGCCAAGATCTCGGCACGGGCGGCATGCAATTGCATCACCTGAGGATGAATGCCTAATGAGTTTTTAAATCCTAATGCCGACATGACTCACCTGTTTATTAATTTACTTACAGGAGATAGAGCAACCCTTGTGCCAATATTATTTATGCTTGTATTTCAACGGGTTAGGAAGTTTTACGGAATTATTTAAGGGGGAAAAGTTTGCCGTTTTTAGAAAAAGCGGAGGGGCTTGAGTGATGAATGCGGGATTGCTAATGGCTTACCCTGTGGCATTTAGGTTTACGCTTAACCTATTGCCAACTTCTAGCCAGAGGCCTTTGTCGCAGAACGCAGCGGGGCCGCTGGCTAGAAGCTGGCAATGGGTTTTATGAGGCTGGCGGTTAACAACAGACACTCAAACCTAAGTTGCGATATGGGGAGAATATAACAAAATGAAAACGATATTATTTTTTACGGTAAATAATGCCAGGGGAACACTGCACCATATCAAACAAGGAAGCCACACCGCTTAAGGCTTCACTGGCCCCTAGAAACAAATAGCCCCCGGGTTTTAGTACCCCGTGAATGCGCGTTAAAATATCCGCCTTTAAATCGGCGGAAAAATAAATCAGCACGTTGCGGCAAAATACAATATCAAACTTCCCCAGTGCCGAATAAGGGTGCAACAGGTTTAACATACGGTACTGTACACGGCCCGACACGATGGGCATCACCTGCCAGCCATTATCGGTTTTGCTAAAGTAACGGGATAAAAGGTCCGTCGGCATGCCGCGGCCCAATGCTAGCTGGTCGTACTCACCTTTGCGGGCCGATTCTAAAACCGAATTGGAAATATCGGTGGCGGTGACTCTTTCGTTAACCAACTTACCCGGGTTATTGCGTTTAAACTCTTCAATTATCATGCTAATAGAATAAGGCTCTTGCCCGGTGGAAGACGCGGCACACCAAATATCAACACTTTTTTGTTTTTCACACAGCTCTGGTAGCAAACGTTTTTGTAAAATTTGAAATGGGTGTGCATCACGAAACCACAAGGTTTCGTTGGTGGTCATAGCATCCACCACGCGCTCACGCAGGCGTGAATCCACTTCTATTCTTTTAACCAGGTCACCGATGGAAGGAAAGTCTTTTTCTTTCATGATACTGCGCAAACGGCTTACCACTAAATACTCTTTATTTTCACCCAATAAAATGCCACAAACCCGCTCAAGGAAGTCTCGAAATAAAGCAAAATCTGATTTGCTAATGTCCATGTAGCAATGCCTTAGGGGTCAGGAAGAATCACAGCTCATTTTTCTCTTTGACACAGGAGCGTAACAGAGCAAAGTTTAAAGTAGGCAGGGAATATCCATATCTGCCCGCGCTTACTTCTCACTCACGTGCTTCACTTGCTCGGCCACCTTGGATGCCAATACATCCGGGTTAAACTTGGCGATAAAGTCATCGGCCCCCACTTTTTTCACCATATTTTGATTAAATACCCCGCTTAACGAAGTATGCAAAATAATATGCAAGTCTTTCATGGCGGCGTCGCCGCGCACACTGGTGGTGAGGGTGTAACCGTCCATCTCGGGCATTTCGATATCTGAAATCATCATGGCATAGTGTTCGGCCGGGTTGGTTCCAGAAGCCACCATTTCTTGTAAGTGTGTTAAGGCTTCTCGGCCGTCACACATGGCGGTTACTTCCACTCCCAGAGCTTCCAGACACCGGCTTACCTGTTTGCGGGCAATCTTAGAATCATCGGCAATGAGTACCCTGGGTTTTTCTTGTGGGGCTTCTTCGCGAGCGGTTTCCAGTATCTCTTCGCTGATGGATTCATCGGCTGGGGAGACTTCCGCCAGAATTTTTTCCACGTCAATTATTTCCACCATACGGTTATCCACTTCGGTAACCGCAGTTAAGTAGTGGTCACGGCCCGTGCCCTTTGGTGGTGGATGAATCTCTTCCCAATTCATGTTCACAATGCGCTCCACCCCAGACACTAAAAACCCTTGGGTGGCCATATTGTATTCGGTAATAATCACGAAACAGGTTTTAGGGTCGCCCGCTCCCGGCCCGCCAGTGGCTAAACCCAAGTCCATAATAGGAATGGTGCCGGTGCGAATATGTGCCACCCCCACCACCACATAGTGGCTTTTGGGCAAGATGGTAAGGCTTGGGCACTGCAAAACCTCTTTCACCTTAAATACGTTAATGCCATACATTTGTGGGCCATTTAAACGAAACAGCAACAACTCCAGGCGGTTTTCCCCCACCAGTTGCGTTCTTTGATCGACGGCGTCCAGTACCCCGGCCATAAACAGCTCCATACTTTTCAGGCCCACATTCAAAACGGTGTCTGAATTGGGTCTAATATTTCTGACTTATTTCCATGCTGGGCATGCCCTTTGCAGCATGACCATCACAGTAAAGATTGTGAGTGAAGCGCCATTTTCATGACTACCGGCGCACAAACCATTAACGCTCGCTCAAACCACTCTCTAACTATGAGAATAGGACAGATTTCAGTGAATCACAGGGTTTTATTTGTATTGCTAATATTTGCCATTACCCCCAATGCTTGGGGCAATGGTGGCTGGTTACAGCAGCTCAATGACGCAATGCAACACCAGTTGGGCGAGCAAGTGGTTGAAATGGCCCATCAAATGTCCCTATCAGAATACCGCTATGAAATTGACCTGCATTATCTTGATAGCCGCCTAAACCTGCCGGTATGTCAG
>Ga0209184_1001662_pt1 | contig 13522 bp, 12 predicted proteins | sample EN8Hudsemesocosm_2_FD_184627 | JGI IMG/M metagenome (GOLD analysis project Ga0209184, IMG submission 184627) | Methane-oxidizing microbial communities from mesocosms in the Hudson Canyon - EN8C Hudson Canyon (SPAdes) (version 2) | ecosystem: Environmental > Aquatic > Marine > Cold seeps | place... | reverse complement strand
CTCTTTTATTAAGGCGTGAATCACCTAAATCTAAAGTATGAAATTCCATTGCTGCCCAAGTCTCAGTCATCGTTACTAAAATAATGAAATTTTACACCCTTATATCAGACTTGTGTGTAAGGAGATGCCTTAAAGGACTATGCAATAATAATTCTGCTGTTTTTTTTGAACCATATCGATACAAAAAAACAACTAATATTGCCGCAATAAGTACATCCAGTCCACTAGGTAAAACACTCACTGAAAAATTATAGAGCGCATGAAACAATGCCGCTGCCAGATAAAAAGGAAAAACCACATAGACCCAGTTCTTCTTAGGGTATTTGAATTTCGCTAACGTAAGTCCATAGCCCCACAACATGGCAAAGGCGATATGTGCAGGGATAGCTGAAAAGTGCCTAAAGAGCAGAACATCCAATCCATACCGACTAATATATTCAATATTTTCCAGTGCGGCAAAACCAAGCGCCACCGTTGCAGCGTAAATAATTCCATCAACCGGTTCATCAAAATGACGGTGGTTCCTAATTAAATAAGCCGTTGCAAATAATTTCCAAAATTCTTCATTTAAGCCAACAAAACAATTTTGCCAAAAAGAAGTGAATACTTCCGTTGTATCCCCTTCAACAACAAGACTATTTAACACCCCAGATGGAATCGTACTCATTAGCCCACCAAGCAGCATAATTTTACATAAAAACCAAAAGGGTTCAGGCGCAAAACGATCTTTCCTACGGACTAGCCAAAACCAAAAACCTGTACTAAAGATTAATGCTGCCGCTGCAATAAAAATATCCATTAAACACGCCTTGCTTGTTGTAATTTCTCACCATACTGAGCACCAAAATAAGCAATATAATAAGGAAAGATCCAAACGATCAATGATACTGCTATATTCAGTGTTACTAAATTACTTAATGTCGCTAACACAGCAACAGCAATAGCAGGCTCTTTGAGTGTAACCCCAGGTGATAAATATCCAGTAATAAAGCCACCAATCAAAAACACAAAAACATTACAGGTACTAAACAGCACCGCAAAAAGTGTCTTATCAATATCAATCCTGTACTTCTCAATTAATACGAGCAGCATAAATCCAGCGACAAGGTAGACCACCATAAACGTTAATAAAAATATTCCTATAGATTTAAAAACCCAAGAAATATCTAATTTTGTACTCTTAACAATCGATACTGGTTTGGGTTTATTTTTTATTGGTTGCTCATGTTTAAATCCACAAGCACCACAAAAAACATCACTTTCTAAACTTGCAACACCGCACTGACTACAAAACATAAACCCTCTTTTACTTTGTATAATTAATATATAAAACCAATATTTGCGAGATACATCCAGATACTAATACCAACAATAATGACAAGCCAGTTTGCCCTGCGTCCGATTCAACTACGCACAAAAGCCGCTTCGTTAAATCTACCTCATTGGCTTAACGGCTGTCGGGATAAAATTCTTGCCTCCCGAGCGAACTTACAAGTTCACTTCGGATTGGCGAATTTCCCTGTCGCCTACTGCGGACTAAAAATCATCACTTCGCAAGCTCCGTTTCCCTGATTTTTAGCGTTTTCCGTTCTACTTCTACATCGCTTAGTGAGGATATAAATACACGCAGTAATTGAATCATAGATCGTTTTTATTATTTATGCAGCGCAAACCCAAGTGGGCCTTTTGGATTTATAATGTCTAGTACATCATTTAATGGTACTGTTACTATCGGCTCTCCAATACTAGCTGAGCCAATTTCATACATACTAAAATATATAAACAAATTATTTTTATCATATGCAAATTTTTCATTATTAATTGTGTAAAGGCAAAATAAACTATTTAACCCTTGCTCCGGTTTGTGTTCTTCATTGCAATCTCGCCCCACTCTATCAAGACTTCCAATTAATTTTAAAAGTTGTTTTTTTAAAATAGAATCAATTTTCTTATTGTATTCGGGAAGAAATAAGCTCTTGAAATTATAAATTTCACCCGTCTTAAGATTAAGGTTAACTAAAGCATACCAGCTAGTATCATGGTTAGCTCCGCACACAAAATGGTTATGTAGAAATTTAACACTAAGGAAGCCGTTAGAGTTGTTAATTATTTCATAAGAAACTTTAATCGTTGTTGGGTAATCCCACTCAGCCTCTTCAAGTCCGGCAGATTTTTTAAATAGCTGATTTATTTTTCTTTGTATGCCTTTATCTTCAAGACCTGATATTTCAGGATACTTTCTAGAAACGCTTATATGGGATGATGCAGCCCCTTCTTGGCACTCTGTCGTATTATAGTACTCATCTTCCTTATATTCTTTTTGTAATAAGGTAAACTTATTTAAAGTTAATTTTTTTTCACCTTTATCGATTTCGCCCCCCATGACGACAGAATTAAAGATAAAAAACAAAAATACAAGTTTCGTAAAAAATTTCATTATTTTCATATCACTTTTTCTAAAATATTATTTTTTCAATACTATTTAAATTTGGACTTCCTAGCTTACACTAAACAGTTTGTAACTCCGGTAAAATTCTAACCTCCTGTAATCTTCCCAAGCGAATTTATAGTTCACTTCGGACTGGAAAATTCCCCTTCGCCTACCACAGACTAAAAATCATCCATAATTTTCAGCGAAAGAAACACCTAAATGATCTGCCGTTTGTTGTTGTATATATTCATGATTAATGACCAACTTGGTCGCATCTTACTGAAATTCCGATATATATTTAAGTTTTTTCTGCTTGTTTTCGTTACTCATATTTCACCTCTAATGATAGTATAAATTAATCTTTAGAATGGCCCTGCTTTATTAAACCATTACAAACATCATATTATCCATACAAGAATTTTAGGCTCATAAGGTCTGTAGAGATTTAATACCTGAGAATCCATGCCAACAAAATCATCTATCAATACCTACCCCTCTTTAACCATAAATCAACTGTAGTCTGGTTTTCGACTGTTTTAATTATCGGCTGATTTGTTTTTTCAAAATGTCGATTAAACACAAATAGCTGTTCCGCTGCCTGTTCACGCGTGGTGCTGTCATTTTTTTGCTCATACCGAATAAAATCAATCGCTGAACCGTTAGCAATCATTTCTCCGCTTTCATCTAGAAGACTGAATAAGTCGCTGTCGTCTTGGCTGATATTCAGCACCTTACCTTGCTTAGTCAGTCTGATGACACTGGCCTTGTGTTGTTCTATTTTATAGCCATAACACTGTACTATTTCTAATAGGTCAGCTTGGGTGTTTAATGTTCGCTGAACGGCTCTATCACTAAAATCGGTATAGTATAAAGACGTGTCATGTCGGTAATTAATGGTTTTTTCTTGGTCTAAAGCAACATTGCGCGCGGTTCTTTGGTGTTTTAAGGCATTAAATATTTCTAAGGCTTGTTGGTTATCCGTTTGTATCTGTTTAAGACCAATTTCATGCGCCATTTTTGCGGCAGCGATTTGAAATTCATCACTACCCGTAATCCTTATCGTATCACCCCACTTTTCTTGTGCTAACAATAGCGCATCACGAACTGTTTCAGTGCTGTTCGTTGTGATGTTAATTGTATGCCCTCTATCGGTAAACTTAAGTTGTTTATCTTTACTATAGGCAATCTTGGTTTGCTGGATGTCAGCGTGATAGCCTTGGTTTATGAGTTGCTGGGATACCGTTAAGATTACGGGCGATTGATGTACTTCAATCGGTGCTTGAATGTGGTTGGTCTGGTCTTTTTCTGGTGTGATCAGTGTTTGTTGAATAGGCGTATTGTTTTCCGATTGCTGATAAGCGATACGTGCCAGTTCTGTTAACTCCCCTTCTTGTTGTGTCTGTTGATAGAGCCAGCGATGATAAGAGTTATGTTTTTTGAGTGTTTTTTCCTGTTGTGCAAACTCGTCCGCAAATGTTTTTTCTCGCATTTGTTGCTGCTTTTTTAACTCAGCACGCTTTTTCTCGCGCTCGGTACGCAGGATTAAATTAATATCAGCCGCGGGAAAAGGCGTGTCTCTGTCTTTGTTGATGCGAAAGGCCGTGATGCGTATTTCATTTAACTCATCCTGTAATGCGCGGTCTTCTTGTTTTTTAATCACGGTCAGTTCTTTTTCTCGACGTTTTCTTTTTTGAGAAAATAAAGCATGCCTTTGTTGTGTTTCTTGTTCATAACGATTTTTTAGAGTGTTTTCTGAATTTTTTGCGGTGTTTTTATCGAGTTCATGGAGAGGACGTTGTAATTTCTCGGCATCGTAGCAAGTGATGGGGGCAATGACGGGGCTTTGATCAAATTGATAGTCACCGAGCTTCTTGATTAAGTTAGCTGATTTTGCAAATGACCCTGCGGTACTCGCACTGGCTCGTATAGGTTTCACTCTTTCAACTTCTTGTTCTTTTTCAGAGTCGGTCATACTCGCGTTAATTTTAGGTAAATCTTTAAACGCAAACCCGCCTCCGCTTTCTACAATTTTGACATTGTATTCGCCCAAAACTTGATGGAACTGTTGCCAATCAGTCCCTTTTTTAATTTCTTGTTTTAACCGAGGGCCAACTACTTCTTTAATATAGCGTTGAAAGGATACTTTTCCGGTATGTTTCTCGACATCTAAAGCGACTTTAGTTAAACCGGTATTGCGCTCTTTCCGGTAATTCGAATCAACAATTTGAGCTTTGCCATCAACATCATAAATGACTTCAGCAAGCCCCTTTTGCTGTTGCCAGCCTTGTTTCATTTCTATCGCTCGACAGGCTTGATGTAATGTTTTGTGACTGAATTTAATATGGTGCGCTAGACCCGTTGCAGGGTGAACTCGATTAAGGGCGACATGGATATGCCACTTTCCTGTGTCTTTGTGCAGTGCAATCATAAATTGATGACCATTATCACTGATATCAGCCCCTAAGGTGCTTATGGCGATTAAACCGGCTTCTTTCGCTTGTTCCGCATTGGGTTTTTCGTTTTTCGGCCATGAAATCATAAAATGATAAGCGGGATCTTTACATCGCGTACTTTTGCTCGCAACGCTTTCCATTTCAATCGCACAAGTTTGTGGACTCATCACATTAAAGACCCAGACTGCCCCCTGTGTTTTGCGTGCGTCTTTAATGTAGTCAGTTAAACTAGAAAAATCACTTTTTCCATCTTTTCGTTTACTCGCTTCAATTCCTGTGGGCATTAATCGTCATCCTTTGGCTCACTTGAATCATTGTCAGAAGTGACTCCCTTCGCTTTATTTTCTTTTTGTTGTTGAATCAATAAAACCAGAGCTAACAGCTCATCCAAGTTGTTATTAATCTTACTTAAATTATTAGCCAATGCATTCTGATGTGTTTTTCCACTTTCAGTACTTTGAAATAAATGTTTTTGTAAGCCGCCTTGGCGTCTGAGTTCGCCTGCCAAAGTTGATAACTGCATAATAAGTTTACTGTCTACATCAGATAGAACAACAGTCTGCAAAGCCCGCCGGCGACAATATTCACTATTTGAGTAACGTGTCGTCGCAACTAAACGCTCTACTGCTGATTTCTCATCCGCTGTTAAATAAACTTTAATCACTTGATCACGCGGATCATCGACAACCTGAAAACCATTAGTTTTTTTGACCAAATGAGGTCTATTGACTGGGTTTTTGTTTAACTTCATAAAAGCTCTTCTAATTAATTATAGTAAAAAATAATTTAGTTATTTAAGGGGGTGTGGGGGCTTGCCCCTGCCAAGTGTGCAGAAATAAAACAGGGAGCTTGCGTCTGTTTTATGGTCAGGCCAAAACGCTTGCGTTTGGGCCTGAGCTGCCATCTTGTCCCTTAAAGTCAGACTAAATTATGCTATTAACCAGTGTATATCGAATATCAATATGTGTTAATAGATAGTCCTAATAATATCGGCAATAGGGATTAGTATTTTATGAGTGAAAATCTTGAGGACAATCGACAATATAACGTAGCTAAGGCATCATAAATAACCCATTTTACTTATACTGACTATTAGAATTCTATGGGGGCTCTATACGTCACATACGGCAGTAAGATTGCCCCCAACTTTAAAATTGGCAACTAAGGGATACTTATTTTACAAATAATCCTATGATCTATTAACACTCATCAATTACTGTGCTGTAATAATAGAACATATTGGATTCTATAGTATATTGATACTATAAAAAGTTATTCCACTTTCATCTATTAACACTAACCAATTTATGCGTTAACATAATTATGATCACTCAATTAAAGCCAGGTCCAAAAATTATAAACGATAAAATAGTCAGTGATTTTAGTGCTGCATTGAACATTATGCAGCAGTATGAACCAGCTGGAAAAATAGAGTCAAAAGTATCAGAAAAAATGAAAGTACTTAACAAGAAAATGATTCTTGAGCTATTAAATGAAGGGTTAAGCTCAATAGATATTATTGAGAAACTAAGTAAATAACACTAATTTTTAGAAACAACTAACGAGGTAAAAAAATGGAAACAAATAGTAACGAAGGTAGTGGTAGTATCATAGGACGCAAAGAAATCACTGAAAAAATGGTGAATAATTTTGCCGGCGCATTAGATACATTACAGTCATTAAAGCCTAAAGTATCATGGACTGCTACTGCTCTAATACAAGAGCACAATAAGCAAATTAATGCGCTCTTAGAGCAAGGATACACGACACAACAGATCGCTGATATTCTTGAGCAAGAACTAGAGCTATCTATCTCTCCAACACTAATCAGACGCGCATTGAAGAAAGCGTCCAACTAAGCAATTAAAACCCACTACATGCTGATATAGGTGTAGTGGCACTAAACTATCCATGACGCATCCATAACATATCGACATTTCCAATACTCACTATAACTAAAGCATTAACTTAGTCGCCTCCATAAAATAAATTTATCATTAGTTAAAATTCTATTATCACCCAACATCACTATGGTACAAAATCTAGTAAAATGGTAATTTCATAATGAGGTTAGTTAATGGTTTACTACGTGAAAGAAAATCAACTTATTACAACAAGTCACCACTTGCCGTGTTAAAAACATATTCAATAGGCACAAATACCTATCATAAATAGATAAGATAAAGTTATATTAACGTCATAATCACAACATCAACAAATCATGTAATCCGTTAATATACAGGGTCGCTGACCATCATAATCAATAAAAACAATGTCTCATTCATTAGTTTCATTCTGACAAACATCTATCTTTCTATAAAACTATAATGAAATACATTTTGACTTTAAACTAAATACATTATATTCTCCCAACTGTGTCAACACATTTTGACATCGGGCTTAGGACCCCGTATTAAACCTGTGGATATATCGCCACTTAGTTGTGGCTTTTTTATGCCGATCAAAAGTATAATAGGTTTTCCTATTATTCTTTATGGTGGGCTGTTTTGGGCACTCTTCGGAGTGGCCGTTCCCAGGTACGGTAGTCCTAACTCGACTCAGCCCACCGCCCAGAAATCAGGACTTTTGACGGTGGTTAATCCATACTTGGGAGAACCACAATGCATTTACCTTCTCACCCCTTCTGCCTCACTGTTTTAGCAGTAGAAGCGACAGATCCACAAAAAATCTGTTTGCTATCCTCTATTACAGCAGAACAATGTAATCCTTTTTTACCTTCAATATTCAATGTGCTTCTATATTTCTGCACACACTTAACCTTATCAATCAGTATCAATGACACCCCTTCTTTAGCCGATTCACCTAATAACGCTCATTGCCTTGTTAAGTTATCCACTTGGGAGGTATTGTCATGAGTGCACCTGCGCTATTTTGGGCGACACAACAAGATGTCCCCGCGATGCAAAAAATTGTCTTAGTGATGATTGCCAATCGCTTAAACAAAGATACTGGCGACTGCTTTCCTTCGTTAGACACATTAGCGAAAGACACAGGGATGTCACGTCGTGCTGTTATTAACCAAATCGCCAAACTTGAAGCAGGAGGATTATTATGCGTTGAACGCTCACATAACGAGTCTATTAAACAAAATAATAACTATCAGCTCTGCACTCCTTCTGCTGATGCACCTCATGCACCTGTAGTGAATAAAACGCATGGGAGTAGTGAACCAACTGCACCCGTGGTAGTGAATGAGATGCACTTAAAACAAGTAACTATAACCAATAACTTAACCACTACAACACAGCCCTATACCTCAGGCATACCATCAGCACCTCAAATCAAAACACCGTCAAAAAACAAGCTCGAACCTGTACAGCGTGGTAGTGGTGACTTTTCAGAACAAAGAAAGTCAACATCAAAACCTACTGCAAACCCTGATAAAACCGATGACTGCAATGACAAGCATACCCTCTTAATCTTTCCTAAAACCTTTTCTGAGCAAGAGAAAAAAACAACTCTCAAGCTGTTAAGCACTGTTGCTATTGACGATCACCAGCCAGTACTCGATGTATTAATTTCGGCTGTTGAAAGTGATCAAATCCGTAAATCTGCTATTGCTTGCTTAGGTGGCTTAGTGAAGCGGTACCGTGATGGAACCTTTGATCCCTCTCCTGGAGATAAAGTGCGTACACGCCGGAAACAGCGGGTGCTAAACCAGAAACGTGTAGCAGACACTGAAACGATCAATCATGATCAGGTCATGGCACAGTTAGCGGCGCTACAAAAATCAATCCCTCACCCTTCACATAGCAGTCCATTAGGACCTATTCGTCCTCAGATACCGCTGAGATAGTGGCTCAAATAATTCACTAAATAACCACACCTTCCCTGTATGAAACCTACTCGTGCTTTTTTAAGTGCGTACAGGGAGGGTGCGCCTAAATATTTCCTTTTTTGAGGTATTGATCATGAAAGCAGAAACAAAAATTTGTAAGAACTGTAGCACCGAATTCACTTATCAACTTAAACGTGGAAGAGCCCGTAAATTTTGCTGTAATAAATGCGGCACTGATTTCCATGCTGCATTGAATCGTAATCCAGCGAAGTCCGCTCAGTACAATCGAGATAATCAAGCAAAAACACACCTCAACCGCACGCGTCATTCAGCCAAAAAACGCGGATTAGCTTTCGCATTAACAGAGGCTTGGTTCGAAAAACACTTACAAAATGGTTTTTGTCAGCTAACCGGACTCCCCATACGCATCAAACCGTACCAACCCAACTCGCAAGGTAGCCGCACGTTTTACAGCCCTTCTATTGATCGAATTGATAACAATGAAGGGTATACCGTCGATAATTGCCGCATCATTTGCTGGGGAGCTAATCAGTTAAAAAGTAAATTTACGGATCGCGACATTAATGCTCTCGCACTGGGTATTGTGCTGCGTAATTCACCTACCACCTATCAGACTGAAGTATTAAAGTTAATGGCCCCTAATTTTATTGCCATGTTGCCCTCAGGCCATACTTTTCCTATTCCTTGAGCATACGACTCGGAAGACAAGTAAAAAATAGCCTAGGTTCAAACTTTTAAAAAAACTCGAACCTGGAAATAACCAGATCATTTGTGTTTATAACTTGTTTTATCTGTCGTTGATACCGATGCTGACTTTATTCGTACTGTCAGCTTAAAGCGTCTTTATATTCGTCAGCATCGGTATTTTGTTAGTCACGCAAACGCTTATAACGGTTTTCGTGAACGACGTCTCAACAGATGAAAAGGATGCACAAATGCCCCCTGCTCTTCACAAGCATCGATTAGACGACAATTAGCGATGCCTGTATTTTTTAGGAGATCAACATGTCTACAGACAATTTAACCGCTCACTCAGAGCATAATAATCATGCCTGCTCCGAGCAAATAGTAACAAAGCAGGACGCTATGGAATCCACTCAAATCAATGAAATCAATGAAATCAATAGCGCATTACTTAATACCCAGCCATTTATGCCCAGCTCTTTTAGCTATGCTAAATGGACTGATTCATGGGTTATTAAAACGTCTAAAGGCCATACAAAAATTATCAAACAGTTACTGCAAGATATTGAGGAAATATTAGGTACAGAGCCTCAGATTAGCTTTTTACGCATTATTGAGGAGCATCAAGATGATGAATTATTTATTCGTGAGTTACGTATATTTATTGACCATGAAAACTTACAAGAAGCACAAGAAGAGGCATTAAGTTATGCCTGCACACAACTTAGAAAACGTTCCGCTTATACTTGCTTTATTTGCGGTACAGCACTAAAAACACGTTCATTTGATGAAGACTCAAAGTCTGAATTCAGCGTGTTATCTAACTTTTTTGAATTTCGTGAGTTTCCTACACACTATATGCATTGGTGTACATGCTGTATTGAAACAGGATCTAGCCAACATGACGACAATGACGATACTGAGTTAGATATTTCGACCAACACCACCTACGACCACTCAAATAAAGAAATAACAAACCCTAAAAATAAGCCTGACTTATCAAAAATAACACATGTTGATTCTAAAGACAGTACGGGTAACACCAAACAACAAATAAACAAGTTCGACCTTGATGAAAACACTATCAGCAGCAATAAAATACAATCTGACCCTGATATAAATAAACTGCCAGACAGTCAAGTGACACCTATTTTTCAAATGAGTGACGTTGACCAAATGGAAAAAGATTATCAAGGTGCTACCCGCGAGCAGGCGAATCGTATTAAGGGCCTAGTCAAACGAATACGTAAAGTGACGACACAAAAACGCTTGGCAAGCATACCTGAAAACTGGCACAAATTTTTTGAACAACTCTTACTGAGTTTTCCTAATTTCACTGAAGTGATTATCTTTATTCGTAATCAGTTAGCACTCGCTATAAATGGCAATAAAGTACTCCATCTGCCCTCTTTTTTGCTGATCGGTGATGCGGGGATCGGAAAAACTGAATTTCTATTAACACTGACTCAGTTTTTTAACACGCCTTTAGAAATTATTGATGTCGCTAGCCTGCAGTCAGAATCAACACTAGCAGGATCCGAGAATTTCTGGGGCAACACAAAACCAAGTCTGTTATTTAACACCCTAATATTCGGCGATACAGCAAACCCTATCATTATGCTGGATGAAATAGATAAAGCGAAAACAAATAGCGCATATAACCCGCTAGCTGCTTTACATATGCTATTAGAGCCACGACAAGCAAAAAACTATAAAGACCTTTCAGTCCCTGAAATTAAGCTAGATGCGTCTCATATTATTTGGGTTGCGACAGCGAATAATCTAGAGGCGATAGAAAAACCAATTGCTGATAGATTTATCGTGTTTACGATTAAAAAACCAGACATCACACAAATGCAGATCATTGTTAAAAACCTCTACCAACGGATTACTCAGGAAAAGGCTTGGGGTGTATTTTTTAACGACTCAGTAAGTGTCGAGGTTGTTACCGAACTGTGCAAGCATCATCCCAGAAAGGTTCGGAAACTGCTTGAACAGTCGTTTGGACATGCCGCATTTAAGAATCGAACTTATTTAACGCAGGGAGATATTCAAGCCTGTCTCACAAATGAGATAAAAACAGTTCCTATGGGATTTATGTAATTTTCTTTAGCAATAAGTACGCCTATACGCACTGACTAACGCTATAAAATTTAATTTGTAATGGCCTGCGCGGAGCACTATTAATTTTAAAAAAGTAGAGTCATACAATGATTAAGTTAGCTTAAAAAACTTAGCCCATTGTAACAATGAACGATAATTTTTAACAAAAATATGAGTAAGTAATGGGAATGACTAAGGTTTGTATAAAAAAAGACTAATTATTATATTTTATAATTAATACCACCTATAAATTAAATTAATATTAATTAATAGGATTGTTATTGACCAACATAATGTTAAATAATTAAATAAAATATAAAAATACTATTAACAATAATTAACTTACATGAAAGAATGTAGTTAACAAATAACATGAAATATATTAATGAATAGCTTTATATCAACAAAAGAACTATCTACTATTACAGGCTTCACTAGAGCCAGTGATATTGAAAAGTGCTTACGCACTCAAAACGTTCCTTTTTTATTCGGAAAAAAAGGTTCAATATTTACGACTATTGATGCATTCAATAGTGCCTTAGGTCTTGGTGCTTCTAAAGAAGAAACAACGGGATTAGAAAACTATGAGTTTGAATAATGAAGAAACGTGGCAGAAAAAGATCAAGTAAATACTTTCCTGATACTATTACAAACCCCGAACAATTACCAGACAGGGTTTGGTTTAATAAATCTGGGACTGGGAAATGGATGCTCGACTACACCGATCCAATTACCTCAAAAAAGAGGTCTATGCGCATATGCAGTGCACAAGCAAGTTTAAATGAAATTTGGCAAGCTTCTGATGCTGCATTTCAAAATAATACGCTTGTTGTTACCTTTTTATCCCTATCAAATGATTTTCAAAAATCAATAAAATGGGGGGAGTTATCACCTTTAACGAGAGATGACTATATTGGCTGTCATAAGAAAATCATCTCATCTAAAATTGGCGGTCAATTACTTGGCGACATTCCTACAGAAAAATGGTCTATTGGTCTCGTAAGAAAATATCGCGATCATCGAGGTCAGCAGTCTCGTTCCAGAGCCAATAAAGAATTAGCGTACATAAAAAGAATATTTAGCTGGGCTTGTGAGTATGAAAAAACAAAACTTAATCCTGCAAAAGGAGTCTCTAAGCTAACAATAACCCCAAGACAGCACTATGCTGATGATAAAGATTATCTCTTCCTTTTAGGTGTCGCCAAAAATTCTAACTATTGGTATATGCCTTATATGATGGAATTAGCATATTTGTGTCGAATGAGGTTATCAGAAGTAACAGATTTCACTGATTCTGATGCATTAGAGAAAGGGTTATTAATACGGCGTAGAAAAGGCTCAAAAGATAATATTGTTGCTTGGAGCCCAAAATTACGAACTCTTTGGGATAATGCAATATGTAAGCGCACTGATATTTTATCCAATAAAAAACAACCTCTAATTAGTAAAGCTAATTTAAGACATGTTTTTATCAGTGAAAAGACAGGAGATAAATTGCAAGTTTCATCAGTTAAAACAGCAAAGAATAGAATTGATCATGCAGCAACAGCATTAGCTAAAGAAATGGAAATAGAATATACCCATTTTTATTTTCATGATTTAAAACGCAAAGGAGTTTCTGATACATCAGGAAATAAATTAGAAGCGTCCGGACATAGATCTGAAAGCATGCTAAAAGTTTATGATGTTAAACCAGCACTAGTAGATGAAGCAGGAAAATAAATACAAACTAAGAAACCATAATTTTAATCTTTCCCACCACTTTTCCCACCAGAAGAAAAATTGAGGCCAATATAAAACTATAAGTTATTGATATTAATGGGGTGAACGATGGGGCTCGAACCCACGACAACCGGAATCACAATCCGGGGCTCTACCAACTGAGCTACGCCCACCATAGTGGTGTGATACTTTAAGAAATGGTGCGCTTGACAGGAGTCGAACCTGTGACCCTCGGCTTAGAAGGCCGATGCTCTATCCAGCTGAGCTACAAGCGCGAATTATTGGTCGGGGTAGAGGGATTCGAACCCC
>Ga0209184_1001661_pt1 | contig 13535 bp, 12 predicted proteins | sample EN8Hudsemesocosm_2_FD_184627 | JGI IMG/M metagenome (GOLD analysis project Ga0209184, IMG submission 184627) | Methane-oxidizing microbial communities from mesocosms in the Hudson Canyon - EN8C Hudson Canyon (SPAdes) (version 2) | ecosystem: Environmental > Aquatic > Marine > Cold seeps | place... | reverse complement strand
CACCTTGTTTGCATCGATGCTTGGTAAAACCCATAGTTTCATCATCCATAACCCTCCAAATCAAACGAATTAGTTTGGTTACTTTTTCTGGTGTAACTCGCAGATTCGTATCATCACTTTCAATAAAAGAATTATCAAAGCCGGAATCGAGCATTAATCGTGTTGTGTCGTAGTTTAGTCTTTTCGCACCCTGTAGTGCCGCGCTCACAAAATAGGATGAAATAGTATGATTTATTGAATTCACGAAGATATACGATGAGATTATAAGTGTCCGATAAGGTTACCTATTTTGCTTTTAATTCATAAAAAGTCAACCTCAATGTCCGTTTAAGTTAATTAATTAGCCTATTGGGATATGGAGTTGGTTAGTTATATACATCAAGATCACCCTATCGATATGGGGATTATTCATAGCGAATCATAAACGAGGATACTTGAAATGGATATTGACGGTATAACGGCAGTGGTAACAGGCGGAGCATCTGGTTTAGGTGAAGCAACAGCAAGATACTTAGCCAGTAAAGGTGCAAAAGTAGCCTTATTTGATGTCCAAAAAGATAAAGCAGAAATTGTAGCTAAAGAAATTGGTGGTATTGCGATTCAATGTGATGTCACTAATGCAGAAAACGCCATGGCTTCTGCTCGTGATGCACATGGCGCGTGTGGTATTGCAGTTAATTGTGCTGGCATAGGCTCGCCGGGTCGTATTTTGGGCCGAAATGGGCCAATGCCTTTAGATTTTTTTAACAAGGTCATTCAAGTCAATTTAGTTGGATCTTTTAACATTTTACGCCAAGCTGCGGCAGATATGCAGACACGTGACCCTAACTTGGATGGTGAACGTGGCGTCATAATTTCAACGGCTTCTGTTGCTGCATTTGAAGGGCAAATTGGGCAAGCGGCTTACTCTGCGTCAAAAGGTGGAATTGTTGCTATGACGTTGCCTGCAGCCCGAGAATTAGCCCAGTTTGGCGTGCGTGTTTTAGCAATTGCACCGGGTCTTTTTATGACGCCAATGATGGAATCTTTTTCCAAGGAAATTCAAGCTAATTTAGCGGCGACTTTACCATTTCCATCGAGATTAGGTAAACCAGAAGAATTTGGTCGTTTAGTGAAAGACATTATTGAAAACCCTATTTTAAATTGCGAAGTGATACGCATCGACTCTGCCTTGAGAATGGCTCCCAAGTAAAAAATAACAGATTAAGTTAAGAGAAAGCTATGAACGAAAGTAATGAGGAAGAGCTGAAATCTTTCAGGGTATGGTTAGAAAGTTCTTTTAAGTTATCGAATCGTTCAATCATTAATTATGAGTAATTTCTAATCTATTATTTCAATTGATTTTGAGCCTCTGTGTTTTTGCACATATTCAATTTGATGTAGTACTGATTCATATCCAAATATTATTTTTATCAATTCAAAATTTTGATAGAAATAATGATACCTGGAAAGGAAACCTATGGAAGAGGGCGCAATTAGAGCAATCAAACATTGGCTATCCTGTTACTAACAACAATAAATATATAGAAGGTAATATTATGAAAATTAATACAATAGCTTCATCAATAATCTTAACAGTCGTTGCCCTAGGAGGTACAGGTAACTCATTAGCTGATACTTCAGGAGAAACCCAGAATCCTATCGTGTTAGTTCACGGGCTATCTGGGTTTGATAGTATTTTAGGCGACTACTTTTACGGTGTTCGAAATGCTTTGAATAACGTGGGTGCAGATGATGTTTATACACCACAAATCGCGGGCTGGGAAAGTAACGAGGCGCGTGGCGAAGAACTACTAGCCTACGTGGAAGATTTAGTAGCGACGACAGGTGTAACCAAAGTTAACTTGATTGGTCACTCTCAAGGAGGAGCCACTTCTCGTTATGTTGCTTCAGTTCGGCCCGACCTAGTTGCATCGGTGACTTCTGTGGGTTCACCCCATTTTGGTTCAGAAGTAGCCGATATCTTAAAGGATTCCCCCTTACAAGGCCCTGCAATAGCAATAGGTAATGCAGTAGGTATATTTCTAGCCGTTCTTTCAGGTGATTCTTCACAGCAAGTCAATGCAATGGGGTCACTTGAATCTCTCAATACTGAAGGTGCACTCGCTTTTAATGCTGACCACCCTCAAGGGCTTCGTCAAGGCGCTTGCCAGGAAACGCCTTCTTACAATGTAGGTCGTTGGTGGTGGCCTAACTGGGTTAAGGATTACTCTGTTAACGATGGCGCGCACGAAGTTAACGGCATTAATTACTATTCTTGGAGTGGAACATATAACCCAGTCTTCGATTCAAATATTTTGGATCCAGCTGATGCCTTATTAGGCGTAACCTGGTGGATGGTCAGTGAGTCAAGTGATGGTGTGGTCGGACGCTGCTCTTCGCATATGGGCAAAGTGATTCGTGATGACTACACGATGAATCATGCAGATGAGATTAATGGCATGTGGGGCATCAGAAGTTTATGGGCTCATAACCCTGTACAGCTTTATGTGGATCATGCTCGACGTTTAAAAAATACAGGTCTATAGCAGAATTCTGAACTCGGTAATATAGGCACTTTTCTGTATATAAAAGTGCCTTTTAAAATCTTACCGGATATTGAAAGGAGCAAAAAATTATGATGAAAATCTACCAAAAACAAAATTGAATGACATCTTTAGTTTTTACCTGGGCAAACTGATCGATATCTAACAGGTGTAGAGCGCTTTAGTTTCGTTTAACGCTAAGTTCTGTTGAATTTTCTTAGCTTGCAGACCTTGATATCTATTTGCTGAACAGAGTGCAGGCTTCGTTGTGACAAATAGTGATAGGTCATATTGACACCTTACTTATCAAAGACTTAAAAGGTTGTGAGTAACTCTATGCTAAAATCAGCCAAATTATATTTAGGTGTAAAGCGCACGCTTTTTATTGGGGAAATTAACGAGCCAGTTAAATCTATTCAGCCAGCATCGACCATTACTTTTAGCTTAGATAAACCTATTAAGCTAATTTATGGAAATGATAAAAAAGAAATTGAAACACGAAGTTTTCTACTTCCTCCAGACAAAGATATTATTATCAACTCTAACGATTCACCAGTTGCTGTTTGTATGCTTGACCCGCTAGGTAGCGACTATGCTGCACTGTCTACGTTAATGAGGAAAAATGACGAGCCAGTTAAGTTCGATATTGAGAATGAAAGTTCATATATTAGCGAATTTAAGAAATTTTATTATGAAGAGTTAACTTTAGAAAAAGTAGATCAGTATTTTTCTGAAATTTTTTCAGGCCATATTGAGCATATCCACAAAATAGACCCTCGAGTAGTTAAAGTAATTGAGTTGATACAGCTTCATGTTGAAGAAAATGTTTCCACAGAATATTTTGCGAATGAAATTGGTGTTTCCTCACCTAGGTTAGTTCAGTTGTTCCGTGAACAGGTTGGAATTCCAATTCGTCGTTACAGGCTGTGGCACCGGCTTTTTTGCGCTACGAGAAAATTTGGAATTACTAAAAGTCTATCAACAGGCGCTCATGCAGCCGGTTTTTCTGATGCAGCCCACTTTAATCGTACCTTTAAGCGTATGATGGGGATGGCACCGTCGAAATGGCTATCTCAGCCAAATGGAATCAAAATATACTCGTCGTCGAATAGCGTGAGAGAGTGTTTGAACAAATTCTGAACTCAAATTAAGAGCTACAAAAGTCATAGATTAATTATATTACTTTCGTTTTTTCAATTGGTGATAGCTTAATCCTCTAAGCTCAATTCTTGTAAGTTTATGAGGGCGTACTTATGTGGCGGATCAGGTTCTTTTGTAAGTTACATTTAACTTGCTTCACATAAAAGTAATTCACGATATATTTATTTTCTATGTCGATTTAATCGAGTGAATTTACTCTGATTATCTCAGATTCACTAAAATACTGAGAACGGAGATCATCTAATAAAACTTGCTCAACACTGTTGAGACCTTGCCTTGCTAAAAGTAAAAAAATCTCTACTCGGTAATCATTTAGTTTGACTTGCCATTGCTGGCGTTTGTCATACCATTTTCTTGAAGAAATAACTAAATAACTCTAGAAGATCAAACCTATTATATCGATCGGAGACCTTTATAATTGTAGGTAATATATTGAAACGGGAAAATATAGGGCACTGTATGCCCGCTACACTAACAGGCTTCTTCCCTAGGGATGCGGCTATGAAATTCATCGCCAAGAAAATCCAAATTATATTCCTAACTGAATCTTATCGATTGCTTTGACTCTAGTCATGTCTGGACCACTGAAGTGCTCAGATCGTAGTTCATCTATCGCTCCTTGGTCAAAATCATCAATACTAGCCCCTGCTAGAAATGAATCGAGTTCAATCCTGTAAACTCTTAATTTTTCCTGCCATTGTTGTCGTTGTAGGTCCAATTTATTCAGCCTTTCCGCAGCTTCCGCTCCAAAAGAGACTTCCCTTAATTGATAGATCTCTTCATCGCTTCCCCCTGCATTTCGTAGAGATTGCGTTTTGGTTCGGGTGTTAGCAAAGCGATTGGATTTCTCCGTATTCTGACTAATCCAAATAGGTGCGGTGTCTTCTAGCTGGCTTAAAGCTTCAGATTTCTCTGATTGGTCAATACCGGGATTAGCCTGGATTACGGCACGAGACATCATATAGTCATCGTATTCGTCTTCCTGGGAAAATAGACCGTTGATTGCTTGATCGTCAAAAAAACTATATCGCGCTTCTTTAACTGTTTGCTTCATAGCTTTTACCGACTCAAGGTTGTAAGCACTACCTTCGTGAATCTGGGCGTGGTCATTTTTGAGAATACCAAGGTGATTACGGTATTGAAGGTAGCCTTCTAGGAGTGCTATACCTTCGTCTAAGGCAGGCCCGTTAAGTTGGTTACTTAGGTCATACTTTATTCTTAAAATCACATTATCTAATGACTCTTCGCCCATACCGCTAAGATAATGCTCGAATAAAGTCTTTACACGATGATCAACGACTAGCATACCATTGGTATCAACTTCTAATGCTGATGGTGCAGGTACGTCTTTTAATGAGTTAGGCTTGGTGTTGAAAAAAGCCTCAGCGCCTTCGGCATGAATATTTGCCTGAGATACTTTGCTTGTAATCTCATCAGGAGTGGTTGTTTTAACCAAGGCAACCGAGCTTTCGGTTTCAATTTCTTTTAGTACTTCCTCGGCTTGATCTTCTAACGATGAATTCGCCGTGGGTGGATTGTATACTGGATAGGTTGTATCGATTGTATAGACAATATTGACGACAAACATTACCGCAATTAAAAAGCCGATAGATAAGCTTACTTTCTTCATAACTTAAGGCTCCTTCTGTATATTTATATCTTTAGGGTCAAAAGCACCTCCCTGAAAGGGAGATGCTCTAACGCTAGCTAGTTGTTTGTCTAGAGGCCAGCGTTTTTCAAACGTCGTGCATGATCAACATAAAGTTGCACGGGGTTGCTCGCCCATAGGCTCTTTAAACCCCACATACCGTTAATTTCGTCTGCATGGTTTAGTATGTAGTCATCACGAATCACTTTACCCATATGCGAAGAGCAGCGTCCTACTAGACCATCGTTTGCATCACTGAGCATCATCCAGGTAACGCCCAGAAGTCCATCTGCGGGGTCTAGAATGTTAGAGTCGAAAGTAGGAGTATAAGTACCAGACCAAGAATAATAGTTGATACCATTTACTTCATGAGCGCCATCATTGACAGAATAGTCGTAGACCCAATTTGGCCACCACCAAGCGCCTGCATTATAGTAAGGCGTATCCTGACAAGCGCCCTGACGTATGCCTTGAGGGTGTTGTTCATTAAAGGCTTGTGCCCCTTCGGTATTAATTGATTCTAAAGAGCCCATGGCATTTGCTTGTTGTGTTGTATCGCCAGATAGCGCCGCTAAAAATACACCCACCGCATTGCCGATAGCTATAGCCGGCCCTTCAAGAGGAGAGTCTTTGATAAAATCGCCCACTTCAGAACCAAAATGGGGTGAGCCTACAGATGTCACTGAAGCGACTAGATCAGGCCTTATCGATGCAACATAACGTGATGTGGTTCCGCCTTGTGAGTGACCGATTAGGTTTACTTTAGTTGCACCCGTTGTTGCCACTAGCTCTTCAACGTAGGCAAGTAGTTCTTCGCCACGCGCTTCGTTGCTATCCCATCCTGCAATTTGCGGTGTATAAACATCACTTGCACCTACGTTATTCAACGCATTTCGAACGCCATAAAAGTAGTCGCCTAAGATGCTATCAAACCCAGAGAGCCCGTGCACTAGCACGATTGGGTTTTCAGTTTCTCCTGAAGTATCGGCTAGTGCATTACTTGCACCTCCGATGGTTGCGACCGTGAGTGCGACCGTTGATGCTATTTTACGAATATTCATATCATTACCTTTTGTATAATTATTTTTGTTAGTAACAGAAATGCTAATGATTGTCTGCGCTCGTTACGCAAACACCCAAAGACTTCCTTGCCAGGCAGTTTTATCGTTATTTCATTTAGACCAAATATCGACAAAATTTGGATTCCAGTTAGTAACTTCTACAAGTAAAAGTGCGTTACAACTCAGATACGTCTATTTACCAAAGGATGCAGGATAGGAGTTTACTTAGTTGTTCGTATTGAACGTTTCGATAATTTTTTGACTTGCTTTTGGTATATAACGGCGAGCACCTTTTAGGGTAATTTATATATCCAATAAGATAACTTGTCGATTAAACGAGACAGAATTTCATTTTTAGGTGTATACGTATTAACGCATTCTTTTTATTGTTATTGGCGGTGAATTCTTTGTCTTAATAGAATTGATTATTCATTTTTTGCTGACTGCCATAAAAGCTTGAGAGAACGAAAAACGACCACACAACCTTAAGTCAAGGCAGTTGTAGTGTCATTATTAATAAGGTATTTATAAATAGTGGTTTATACCATAATTAGTCCGCTTATTTCATTTATATCTATAACTAATTTAGAGATGGTATTAGCGAAAATTGAGTCATTAACCTTATTTTGCAATATGTTAAGTCCTTGAGCTACGAGGTTATTTACATATGCGTATTCGACTTATAGTTCTACTTTTAGTTCAGGCATATACTTTCCTGTTTCAAAATGTACAGGCAGGTTGTACCAATGGAACTACCTTAATTTCTGGTAAACCTGATTATCCTCCTATTTCCTGGAGTCAGTATGATGAATTAACCGGATTTGGCTATGATGTTATTCAAAAAATTCTCGCAGAGAATAGTATTAACATCAAAAAGTCTGGTCCATTTCCGTGGAAGCGAACATTAACTATGCTTGAATCTGGCGAATTGGATATCGTAGTAGGCATTAGATCGACAGCAGAACGGGAAAAATATATGAGTTTTATCCCCACGCCCATTATAAAATCTGCTCAAAATATCTTTTTTAGACAGGGAGCAAAAATTCAATCATCAGATGATTTGAGAGGTAAAACAGGCGGTGTTTTGCTAGGGACTACTTATACTGAAGAGTTCAATTTGTTTTCAGAAAATAATTTAACATTCGAAGCGGTAAATTCCTTAAAACAAAATCTACAAAAATTGCAGTTAGGGCGAATTCATTATTTCATCGCACCACTTTTACCTACCGTACATTACATGCGAAAAAATAATCTAAATTTAGGTGTTCGATTCATCGCACAACCGGCGTTTACTGTGGAAGAGAAGATTGCAATTTCTAAAAAAAGTGATTGTATCAGGTACCTAACTACAATCGACAGGCAATTAATAAAACTCAAGAATCAGGGCTTTATTTTTGATCTGTTTGATAAGCAAACGCAAGAGTGGGATGTGTTGGAATACCTAAAACCATCTTCGAAATAGTGTCAATTATTGCCGGCCTATGAAAGAAGGGATGAATGCGGCCCTAGAAATAAAGTCTCCGTTTTTGCTGGAAAACTCCTCTTTAGGTTTTATGGGTTTATCCTTCATAAAAGTATTATTCTGCGAAGCACCTATTAGTAAGTAACTAATAAGTAACTAATAAGTAACTAATAAGTAGCTATCTAAGCGCTTCACATAGAATAATGCAATATTTGTACTGCTCTATGTGACGTGCTCTAAGCGTATGACAAGAAGGTTGCTAGTCAATCATTTGGGTTATGAGGTTATGTGCGAGACATTAGTACAATTATCGGAACATTCAATCTTAGTGCATCTTGAGTATTTTATTCTCTTAGGGCCTCTGCATTCGAAAGTCGCTGACTCAGTTAAAGTTCTAACATTTGCAAATACTTTATCTACCGGATAGTGTCGTTGGTTGGTAACTAGCCCAACCTGTGACTAGTTTACAGTCAGTCCTAAAACCCAAGGTACTATGAGGAAATGACTATGAAAAAAACGAGCAATATAGCAAGTTACCTCGTTCTGTTCTTAATGATCTCTTGGTTATTTGCAGCAAGCTCCTCAGCGATGGAATTGGATTCCAGTAAATTCAGGTTTAGCGGTTATGGCACGTTTGCCGCAGGTAAGGTGATCGATAGTGAACCCGATGCATTATTCTTTGCTGATACGCCATCGGGTGCGTTTTACGATGATCGGTTAGAGGTTAAACCGGAAACGATGTTGGGTACCCAGTTAGATGTCGATTTGGGCGAAGGCTTGCGTTTGGGAGTGCAAATGACGGCAAAGGGCGGCACTGGTTTTGATACCGAGTTAGAGTGGCTGTACCTTAATTACGATATTGTTCCAGCGCTATCATTGCAGGTAGGGAGGGTGCGAATTCCCTATTATCATTTCTCTGAAAGTATAGAAGTCGGTTATACCTATCACTGGTTACGGCCACCGACTGAAATCTACATATCTGCTGTTACTGTCATGGAGGGTGGAAAGTTCATATACACTACTCATTGGGGGGATGTGGATATACAAACTCAAGTGTTTGGTGGGAGTACTGATCCGGTGCCAGCCGTGATTTTTTCCAGAAAATTTGACGCAACAATTGAAGCCGGATTACATAAAATTTATGGTGCGAACTTAGAATTTACTTATGAATCACTATCATTTCGTTTGGGAATGACACATGCGGCGGCAAATGGTTTTTTCCAAGATAATTCTAATATATTGGGTGGCGGGGCTGGGGTTGTTTACCCTGTAAATCCTGAAACGGCTAAAGATGACACCTATCTATCATCTCTATTTTACGATGACGGGAAATTTCTGTTGGGCGCAGAGGGTTGGGTAAAAGATAGTGATACAGGGGGGAGGAATAACCCTGCTATATCTTGGTACGTCACAAGTGGTTATCGATTTGGCAATTGGCTCCCTAGTCTTACTTACTCTAATTGGAAGGATAAATCAGAGAAAGCAATAGGCACTGGTGAAATCGACCAAAGCACTATTACTTTTGCGTTACGTTGGGACTTTCAGCCTAACGCGGCCTTAAAGCTTCAAATTGATAATATTTCGACCAATGGCGAGCCTAGCTCTTCTCTTCCGTCTGGGCTTGCACCCGTTCCTGACTTGCAGTTTACCAACCCTGCTAATAAGGCAGGCAATGTTGATGACCTAACTGTGATTGCCATTGGCATCGACTTTATTTTTTAAAAGGAGAGGGTGATGAAATATTTCAAATATATTAATACGCTTATCTCCACATTATTATTAGTTACTAGCTTGGTTATGCCGATCATTGGTCATTCGGAAACGGCTGTTGTTGTTCACCCCAGTAATGATGCAAGTTTTTCTAACAAAGATATCCAGCGTCTCTTTTTGGGAAAATCAAAGACTTTTCCTGGTGGGAAAACAGCTATTCCAATAGATCAGCCAATGGAAAGCCCTATTAGACAGAATTTCGGTAAATCCGTACTAGGAAAAAGTTATCTACAAGTTAAATCGTATTGGGCGCGAGCTGTGTTTACAGGAAGAGGAATTCCGCCTAAAGAAGTTAATGGCGATGATGAGCTAAAGAAACTTGTGGCAGATAACCCTAACACCATAGGTTATATAGATGACTCTATGGTGGATAGCTCGGTTAGAGTGGTGCATAGATTTTAGATCATTTGGTCTGTGCTATTGCTTAGGTAATATTTGATAGAATATTACCTAAGCAATTTTTTTTTCCGACAGTATTGCCAAATCGCGAAAGAATTTGTATCGTCAAAAAACACTTAGCTAATGGGATCCCTTTTACTCAAGCTCGATAGTTCTCGTAATGCCCAAACTGGCCGAATTATCCAGAATTAGATAAGCTCGTTGAGTGGTAGCTATGCGGACACCGTTGTCTCCGACAAGTTGAACTCACCGAGGCGAAGCAGACAATATTTGATATTCAAATATTGGTTCGCTAAGTTGATTTAAAGCGTCGAAAATCTAGCCGTCCGATGTCAGCTTATGGCACCTAGTGCCATAAATTACCACCGCCTGAACGAATGAAGTTCGCCAATATGTCATATTATTTATCAACTGGTACTCGAGAGTTGTGAAGACTAAGCTGGACTTGTCTTACTTGGACATATGTCACACACCTTGGCTAATTTTTGGCGTTGAGCATCGTGACAAATATTCGCCCTTGAGAGAGACTTTTTGTCCTGAAAGCGCAAACCCACACAACTCTTTCTTGTTATTGAAGAATGCTACTTCGAGGTCTTGGCCATCACCACTAACATGCCATGAACCTTCCTTAGTTTTGGGCGGGCATAGTAGTGTTGGACAGTTTGCTATTTTTATAGTGACAGGTTGTGGGGGTAAAACCCGTTTTATTTTATTGCCCGTAAGGGTTTTAGCTAATGCTTTTGCAGCCAACGTAGCAGGTGCAATAAATGGGAGTGGCTGTCCATCGTACTCTACGCAATCGCCTAACGCATATATTGCACAGCGACTCGTTCGGGAATATTCATCTACAACGATGCCTCTGGCAGTTAATAAACCGGAGTCTTTTGCCAGCTGAATATTTGGCGATAAGCCTATCGCGGAAATGATAACGTCTGGCAGAATGATGGACCCATTCGACAAATACGCTTTCAATGTACCTTGCTTGCCCTCAACAATCTCATCAATAGTCGACTGAAAGTGCCAGTTCACACCATTTTCAGAAATAGCATGTTTGATCTCTGCGCCCAGCTGCTCGGGAATAATCTGTTCTAATGGCCAATTTGCTCTGTCAATTACATCAACTTGATAGCCATTGCTACTCAAATCGCTGGCAAACTCACAACCAACGAAACCGGCGCCAATGATGAGTATCTGTTTTTTGTCTTTGATCATTTCTCGAAGCTGGGCATAGTCTTGCAGCGTATTCACCGATACAACGTTGCCAGCTGCACCAATTATTGGCAATTCTATGGGGCTAGCGCCAGTTGCAAGAATAAGGTTTTCATATGGCAGCTCAAAGGCTTCTTGCGTCTTATTGTCTGGACCCTTGGCATGGCAAAGAATACACTTATTTTCACTACTTATCTTAAGCACGGAAGTATATTCAAGTAACTCTGCATCAAGGTCACTCTTCAATGCGTCGAGTTGTTTCATGATGAGTTGCTCGGCAGATTTGTTCATTGAAAGTGCTTTGGATAGGTTCGGTTTATAGTAAGCCTGGATTGGATCTTGACTCACTATGGTGATGGGCGTTGTCTTATCGAGAGCACGAATCTCACGTGCTAATGTAAGGCCGGCGTGCCCCGCACCAATAATGATAATAGGCTTCATCGTGTACTCCATCTTAATGTTACTTAGGTTAAAAAGCTTAGCTTGCGTTTTGTACTTCTTGCATGGCAAAGTCATCTTTTCCCATCGCACAATCAGGACATAACCAATCCTCTGGTATATCTTCCCAAGCGGTTCCAGGTGGAATGCCTTCTTCTGGAATACCAGCGGCTTCTGAGTACACGAAATCACACGTTAAACACTGCCATATCTTTGAATTACTCATACTTTTCAATCTCTCCATCGTACTGTGTTATCTGTTACGCAAACTAAGTTAGTTTGCTAGGGTGCTTCAACCATTGTATTTATATCGTCATTTCGCATTTTAAGAATGTCTTCACCTCGACTATATTTTTCACGCCACGCGACGGCTATTGGGTTTGATTCATCTTCAGTGATCTGACGAGGATGATATTTTCTCGCAAAAACAGGCAGTGCACTTTTCGCCAATTTCAACGAAATATTGGCGAAAAAACCTATCGCTTTAATTGCCTTGATAGGTGATGAAAAATACCCTTCTTTTTTGCACATCGGTTTATAGGCTTTCCATGTCTCGGTAACGATATGCAAAAGGGATTTAAGTACATTCCATTTACGGTACCATTCATGCTGAGCATAAAAGTACTTATAAACATCGAATGCGACGGCGCCGTGTTCGACTTCTTCCACCTGATGCCATACCCACATTGAACGAATGACTGGATCGGCGTCTTTCATCCATTTGTCGTAGCCTTCAAGGATGATCATTCCGCCTAAAAATGTGAACGTTTCATAGCCCGCGACATAAGCAATTTGGGACTTTATCGAGTCTTGCGAGAGAGACTGCTCAAAGTGATCTTTGGCGCGTTTATCCAAAGCGTCTACTTCAGGATAGCGCTTGATCAAAAATTGATTGTAGTCGACGAAGTTTTTTGCATGATGGGCTTCTTGACCAATAATGGCTGACACCTCTTTCAATAATTTTGGATCTTTAATTTCTGGCCGAACGCTACGTAACGCACTCATTAAATAGCGCTCAAAATACGGAATATGCACACCTAACGCATTGATATATATTGAGAATAGCGGGCTGCTTCTACTCCACACAGGGTCCTGGGCTTCGATATTGGAATAGTCAAAACGCAAAGGTCTAACGACGATGTTGTCCATGGGATGCTTTGCGTGATCCATGGGATGCTTTTCATTGTCCATGGGTGTACGCGTTGAGTTATTCATTATCCTTCCTCCGAATTTAGTTAACGCTCTGAGTTAATTCGTCGCCTATAGAAAGCAGTGCGAATTGGTGTTGATTAATTAAACGAAAAATTTACAGACAAGAAACCAGACCAAGGTATGGTTTATTTCAATTATTTAACAAGGATGCGATGTCGTTATTGATCTAAGCTGGCGAACGGGTCGAAGGGTATAGTTGATAAAAAACCATACCTTTGTATGGTTTCAATTGACTTAATTACCTTGATACTCAGCAACTCATATAACTTCTTACCTTTTGGTCAGAAGTTAGCCGTTCAATATTGATAACGACGATGCGGGACTAAAGATGAGTGCTTACAAACAGCATGTGTTCAAAGACGAGTCAAAGAGGCAAGAGACCGAGCTAGTTCAGGAGTCGATTGTTAATGATCAACATACAGGTGATGAACATCAAATCGAAGGACTAGAGACGACGTTCTTTGCGCAAAAAGAAGCCTTCGATCTAAACCCTCATCCTGACTATAAGGCAAGGCTGGCGAATTTAAAGATTCTTTATCGGCTAATAGATGACAATGCAGATAAACTTGCAGATGCCTTGAATAAAGATTTTGGTTGCCGTGTTCGTGAGGAAAGTGAAATTGCGGAAATCATTGGTTCGTTATCATCAA
>Ga0209184_1001658_pt1 | contig 13555 bp, 14 predicted proteins | sample EN8Hudsemesocosm_2_FD_184627 | JGI IMG/M metagenome (GOLD analysis project Ga0209184, IMG submission 184627) | Methane-oxidizing microbial communities from mesocosms in the Hudson Canyon - EN8C Hudson Canyon (SPAdes) (version 2) | ecosystem: Environmental > Aquatic > Marine > Cold seeps | place... | reverse complement strand
GATTGAAGCCTTTCCTATTTAAAATAATCACTGCAATTACGGGTATTTACAGGAGAGATCCGTCTAAAAAACGATGTTTTATAGTTATCAAAACAAAACACTCAAAATTTAAGTGAGAAAAGGAGAGTATTACCTGAAAATTTAAAATAATCTGTTTAGCCAGTAAAAGTAGCATGGATTTTATCCATGAAAATGACTGGCGAGACTCTATGTGTGGATTTGGGTAGAAATATTCTTTTGTAATCTGTTGAAATGTTGTTATAATAGCCAGCTACACTTTACTGAGACATCGAAAACCAGCAACAAGGCTTCACTTTGTCATTAAGTAAAAATATTAGAAAGACTAAAGTTATTTTTAATAAACTAAAAAATAACTTGCTAAATATTAAAAAGTCTTTATAATAGTAAATCTTTGTAGGGTCCTTAGCTCAGCTGGTAGAGCACCGCACTTTTAATGCGATGGTCGCGAGTTCGAATCTCGCAGGACCCACCACTAATTATTATATAAATTAAGCAGTTACAGTTAATTCTGGACTGCTTTTTTTATGCCTGTAAGTTTTGTGTGCCCTAAAATGTGCCCATCATTAACCAAAATATTATTAGCGTATTCTGCTAAATGTTCTGGTGCTAGATGAGCATACCGAAGAACCATCTCATAATTACTCCAACCACCGAGTTCTTGTAAGCTATTGAGTGGAGTTCCTGCTTGTACATGCCAACTTGCCCATGTATGACGCAAATCATGCCAGCGAAAGTTTTCTATATCAGCACGCTTAAGAGCTTTCTTCCAAGCCGCACCTCCAGCCTTTTTTACGGGTTGACCTTTAAATGTGAATACATGTGAAAAATGTTTACCCAATTGTGAGCGGATAACATGAACAGCATCTTCATTTAACGGAATACCAAGCGCTTTTTTACTTTTAGCTTGGTCTGGATGTATCCATGCTACTTTACGTTGCATATCAACTTGATTCCATTCCAGACCTGTAACGTTGGACTCTCTTAAACCAGTCGACAAGCTAAAACGAACCATTGCTTCGAGATGCTCTGGTAATTCATGATACAAACGGTCAGCTTCATTTCTAGTAATCCAGCGTATGCGTTTACCTTCTTCTTTAAGTCGACGTATTGTTGGAGCTTTATCAATCCATTCCCACTCACGTTCTGATTTTCGAAGAACCGCCCGAATAAGTGCTGTAATACGATTAACGCGACCTAATGAAGCATGGCGCGATTTATCAGTTATCACCTTTTCTATTAGTTCACGATTAATATCAATCAGCTTAATACCAGAGAAGAATTTATCGAGATAGCGAAACATAATAAGGTCGTCTGCCAGTGTTCTTTTAGTAGACTCGTTTATCCATTTTGCTTTTGCATCATCCCAAAGATATTCAGGTTTATGACCCAGTTTTATTTCATCCCAGGACAACGCTTTACGTTTATCGGCTAATTCCTGCGCTTTGCGTTTATCAGTTGTTTTAGATGATTGACGTATTGTTTTGCCATTGGGGTCGGTATATTTGAACCACCAATATTGGCTGTTTTTTCTTTTATAGAGCATATTTGATTACCTCCTAGCCCTACATCCTGCATTTACTATGTTACTTTAATAGGATAAACATTACTAAATAATTTTAAATGCTATGGTATTTATCATCTGTTTAAGTCGTAGGTAGTTTATGAACACCTTGCTACAACGAGTTCATTCCAATTGGTGGTATAGCGTTTTGATAAATGTTCGACTTGATATTTCCAGTTATTGTTAATTTTGGTGGGGCTGACACTAATCCCTTGAGGGAATCGATGATTGATGCTATCGATTGTCTGCATTAGCTTGACTGATTTACTGTTAGATATAGAGGCTAAATCGAAAATATCGGATTGTGTAAGTACTAGAACAGGCTTAATGTTCCCGAGTTGAACTCCGCAATGTTGGTAACGATACCCCACCTTATAAATATTGGTAAGCAACCGTTTTGCTGTCGTAATAATTTGTCGAGTATCACTGGTCGCATTATCTAAATGAATGCTAATGGAACGTTGGTACTGAGGTTCGTTTGGATTGAACGGATTGGTGCGTATAAAAACAGTAATCGAGCCTGTAATTGAGTTTTGTTTACGTAACTTTTCAGCTGCTCTGCTACAGAAGCTAGCTAATGCATCAGATAATGAATGTAACTCGGTTATCTTATGCTTAAAGCTTCGAGAGCAGACAATGTGCTGTTTGTCTGTTGGGGTATCATCAATCGATAAACAGGGGGTTCCATTCAGTTCGACAACGGTTCTAGCAATCACAATATTAAACTGAGCTTGAATGGATTCAATAGGCTGGATGGCTAAATCATAAGCTGTATTGATACCCATGAGCTTGAGTCGTTTAGTGGTTTGGCGACCAATACCCCAAACTTCATTGACGGGAACTAATTTGAGTAGTTTATTTCTGCGTGTAATATCTGATATGTCTAATACACCATGGGTTTGTTTCCATCTTTTTGCAGCATAGTTGGCTAGTTTAGCCAATGTCTTGGTGGGGGCTATTCCTACACAGACGGGTATGCCTGTATTTCTATAGGTGGTTTGTCTGATGTGTTGACCGTAAACGGTAGTGTCTTTGTTATTAGCAGCTGCTATCTCTAAAAATGATTCATCAATAGAATAGACTTCGATTTTAGGTGTAAAGGCTTCTAGGCACTGCATCACACGGTAGGACATATCAGCGTAGAGTGTATAGTTGGAAGAAAATAATTGAATGTGATGCCGGTTAATTAGATGCTGAACTTGATGCACAGGTGTTGCCATCTTTATACCTAAGTCCTTTACCTCCTGGCTACGTGCAACAATACACCCATCATTGTTACTTAGAACAGCAACGGGTTTGTAGTTGAGGTCGGGACGGAAAACACGCTCACAACTCACATAAAAATTATTACAATCGACGAGGGCTATAAGCGGTGGCTCAGACATTACACCGAATGAATGACATTTGTAACCACTCCCCAGATTACAAGGTCAATTTCTTCTTGTACTGTAATGTCGGAATATGTGGGGTTTTCAGCACCTAAAATAATAGTAGACCCAATACTCTTTAAGCGTTTTACAGTTAACTCACCATTTAGCGCACAAATAACAATTTTACCCACGATAGGTTCAATAGAGCGGTCAACAATTAATATATCATTAGGATGAATACCTGCTCCAAGCATTGATTCTCCTTCCGCACGAACAAAAAAAGTAGCAGCTGGTTTTTGAACCAATAAATCATTTAAGTCGAGTGTTTTTTCAATATAATCGTCAGCAGGAGAAGGAAAGCCAGCTGCAACCTTATCTGTGTATAACGGGATGTTAAAAACTGTAGGTGATTGGGTGGGGATTGAGATTGAAGAAGAATGTATCGAGTTTTGTTCAAAGTTGTTTTTACGTTCAATCAGCATGTCTTGAACATCTGCAAGCATGCTCTCAGGTACACGAATGGCGCGAGTGGTCTCACCATAGACTGAAGAGCCTTTTTTTCGACCTGCACCTTGACGAGTACCTCCTCGTTTTTTTGGAGAGTTATCTTGCATAAAAGAGAAGTGATTAATTTAAATTAAGAAAAGTGTACATTAATCTATACTATCCAGGCAAGTACTTTTATGGGTGATATAGGTAGAAATCTGTATGTTTTAAAATTTTGAATTAATGCCGGATAAATTAACCAAAATGGTATTGGCGGTGGAATGATTAATTCTACGTTCCACCACCAATATCCAGCTATAGGGTTATTAGAAAATTACCATTAGAAACAAGTGGTAGTGGTAAGTCATACTCCAGAACTGGCATCGCTGAAAGAGTAGTATCCAGACTTAATGAACCAGACTGTTTTATCTTTTTCTTTTCTTTTTTGTTCACATGTTCTGCTAAATGCTCGACACCTAAGTGCGCATATCGCAATACCATTTCATAACTGCTCCAGCCACCTAGTACTTGTAAAGAATGAAGCGGTGTACCTGATTGAACGTGACGGGTAGCCCAGGTATGGCGAAGGTCATGCCAGCGAAAATGTTCAACTCTAGCGCGTAACAATGCATTCTTAAATGCAGTGCTACCCGCTTTTTTCAAAGGATTTCCCCTAAATGTAAAAACAAAAACTTCATGTTTACCTTTTTGGCTTTTAAGCACTTCTATTGCAATATCACTGAGTGGTATTCCTATTGCCTTATCCGCTTTTGCTTGATTAGAATTAATCCATGCCCTTTTATTTTCCAAATCAACTTGATTCCACTGTAACCCGGTTACATTAGATTCTCTTAATCCTGTTTCTAAGCTAAAGCGAGCAAGAGCCTGTATATGTCGTGGTAATTCTTTAAATAATCTTGTTTCTTCAGATTCAGATAACCACCGAATGGGCGGGGCATCTTCTTTTAGACGCCTGATGGCTGGGGCTTTGTTAATCCATTCCCAAACACGCTCAGCTTTCCTTAAAACAGCACGAATTAATGACGTAATACGATTAACTCGAGCGGGACTAGCTGTTGCAGATTTATCCGTAATCACCTTTTCAATTGTGTCAACTGTGATGTCGTCAATATAGGTATTTGCGAAGAATTTATCTAAATAACGAAAGATACAAATATCATCGTTACTAGATTTCTTTTGCGATTCATTTTGCCAACGAACTACTGCATCCATCCATCTATAACGTGGCTTGTGACCGAGGACTTGATGGTCCCAAAGTTGAGCTTTATATCTATCATGAAATTCTTGAGCTTTTATTTTGTCTTCAAGCTTAGTAGTTGCCCGTATTGGTTCTCCACCATTGGGAGGTGTAATTTTGAACCACCAGAACTTGCTGTTTTTTCTTTTATATAACATTTGTTTTTAACTCTATTTTTTGATGTATTCGATTGAACGGTTGAATATTTCGAACGAATGTAATCAATCAAATCAGCTTTAACAAAGACCCAGCATTTTCCAAGTTTAGCACCAGGAACCTCACCAGTTTTCACTCGTTTTAATAATGTTTGAGGGTGAATAGCAAGTAGCGCGGATGCTTCATCTAATAATATTGTTTCCATTTGAAATACCGTAATCAGTGTGTAAGTAAAGAAACTGATAGTCCTTTATGTAAAGGTTATTCCAGTTATATTTTTTTTGGTAGATTTCGGTTCAATAATGAAAACCGGATAGATATGTAGAATCTATCGTTATTTCAATATGATTATTAAATGAATGGTGGGGTGTGTAATTGCTCTTTGAGAACGAAGACATGATATTTCCTATTTGTAGTTATCTATAAAAAGCATCCTTGTGGATGCAAGTAATAAAACTAAGTAATGGTTATTTAAATAACCGATGTTTTAATTCATAGAGCGCTACTCGAAGAAATATTCGAGAGTTAAAATTATATGAAAAAGCTAATTTATTTGCTTACCCCTATATATGAGGTCGCTGACTAAAAAAACAAGTTTTTGATTAGGGTTTTTCTGTCTGGTTAATCCTGAGTTGGATTTAAGTGAGTGATTTATAACCGGAATAGATGGGTTTTGTAGGGATGGTGACTATCAGTTTAGATGGCTGTTACCATCCAGTTCATGACAAGAAGAATAAAGGTATCTGGTGAAGCATTCAAAAAATTTCTGGGTATCCAAACAGAATCCAGAACAAGTGGTTTACTTGCGCTGCCAGCCATGGAGAGCGAACGCGAGGGCTGGTAGTCCCCAGGAGGCGTGGGTCCGTTGTTTTGTCGGAATCGGAACGCTAGCGTAGGCGTAGACAAAATAAAAGGTTTCCCGAAACGCCCTCCAGTCATTTGAGGTAGTGCTACGTAGCCGAAGGCAATAGCGGTCGCGTTTAATTACTCTTTAAACCATATCACCATATCACCATATCACCATATCCCCCCCCTTTTCATATATCCAGCCTGTTGCCACTATCAAAAAATTCCTACGGTTAGAAACTGTTGCAACATTGAAAATTCGTTAATAGGGATTGTTTTGATGATTTGTAATAGTGATGAGAGCACTACCAATTATCCCAATAGCCAGGTTCGTCATGATGAGCATTTTTCATAGCGGTATTTAACGGCAAACAATAAAAATTCACATGCCTAAACTTCATCTCGCCACTTTCACTATCTAGAAGTTTTTCTAATTTTTGGAAATTAAAATCATCAGGGTCAATTGGAATATTAAGGTATAGCTGACCGTGATATGGGTATGCTAAAAGCCCTGAATGCCAACATATTTGACAGGGTTCATAATCTATCCCATTCTTATCCAGCCATCTAATAACAAGTTTTCGTCTAGTACAATTTCGCCAATCAAATTCATCAACTACTAATGAATCATTTGATGGTTTGAAAAATGTTAAGTAAAGAACATCACGCTTTCTTAATCTGGCGATACGGTCAATTGGTTCAATGATTTGAGGCATGTTGAATCCTTAATGGGTTGGTTGACAGTATTTATGATTAGAAGACACTCACATTTGAATGGTATGTACTACCATTAACTATAGAATTAGATAAAGAAAAGGGGATTTAAAGTGTTGGTTTTTTTTGATGGGTGTGGAGAATGGTTTGTTTTAGGGGATGGTCCATATGCAGGTATGGGGTTAGATGATGAGTGTATATCATCAGTAACAATTTCTGGAGTTTTCGAATTGCCCAAAACCAATGAGATGCAAATTAAACATAGTGGCAGTTCTATTGTTAAAAACTTACTTCCTTGCTACAGCCATATTGATGGTATTACCTGTGATGGTTACACTGAAAAAGATAAAATTTACTTTAAGTTACATAAAGCTCTTGGTTTTGATAAAGGGTTAGGTAAAGAGTTAGGTAAAGCCACTTATCTTGGTAAGGATTTTAATAGTAATGATGGTGATAGTGGTAACCCAACAGAAAAAAACTCAACACTTCCCGCTACAGTTGAAACTTCAATAACAAATATAAATGACTCCATTCTGACTAATGTAGATAAAGCAAATGATAACGCTACAGATACAAGGGGGAATCAACTACATTGTTTGGTTTGGAAAATAAGGGAACATCTATTAGAAAACAAAAAGGAAAATGAAAAAGTGACAACAAGGGAGATTTGGAGCGAACTAAAGAATAATTATGCAAACCATGATTCTGATGAAATCATTCAGGAGATTACGGGGGACAAAATTTATTGGACTTCATTCTATGGTAATGAGTGTAAACCGCTTAGTAAAACCTCTTTTCCTAGTTTAATTTCAAAACTCAAAAAAAAACCCCCATTATAAAAAAAACTTACCACTAAGTTTACCGCTAAGAAGTTTTATTACCAAGAAACCTTAATGATAACTATCGTCTGGGATACTCCTCTCAATCCAACAAAACGTTGGGTTGTTTATTTAACTCAAATAATATAGAGGCAAGAAAATGGTAGTAGAAAATAAATTTGGATATAAAGGTAATGACTTAAGTGTAGTAAACGAAGATTACGTTAACTATTACGAGATTGTTGAAGTGTGTGAAATATTAGGTATTTCCAATATTAAGCGTGCAATAAGTATGTTAAATGATGAAGAAACGGGAGCTGCACGCTGTTCTTGTTGTAACGACTTGATTTATGTCAATGATGCTGGCTTGCAATCATTGATAGCAATGTCAAAAAATAGAAATAGAAATAAGTTTCGAAAATTTATTACATTAAAAGTTTTACCCACCATGGCTAAAATGGTAGTTAACAGAAAGAAATGCGAAATTAGTTCTAAGCGAGAAGCTACTGCGATGAACACGGCATCTTTAGCTGTTAAACGAGCTAATAAATTAGAGCTGCAAATGGAGGAGATTTTCAGGAACTATCAGTCGGCAGCATAATTTAGTCACTAGTAGGTTTGGCAGAATTGATAAGAACTATTATGCATGGTTCTTATCAACTTTCAAATCTAGAAACTCATTGGTGTCACTTTTATAAATACAAGTGATACATAAAAAACAGGAGAGTTACTAATGAAATTAGAAGAAATCAAACCTAGAGGAATACGTGCATCTGAGGATACTTTTTATAAGTTAAAAATCATTGGTGTTCATACCAGAAAGACTCAGAACCAAGTTTTGACAAAACTTTTGGAACAAGAGCTGAAACGTTTGAACATAAAGCTTAATTTATAAGAGCTTTTTATTTTGCAAAAGGTGAACACAATAATTACAACAAGGAGCACTATGGGAAACACATACAAAGGTGTGCGACTATCACATGAAATGTATAAAAAACACATGGTACAGCACATTAATCATGGGCAATTGTATTTTGAACATGAATATCATACCAATTTATGCGCAGTTGATAATAGTGAATCTTGTGAAGAATTGGTCGGTAGTTTGACAACATCAATTGATGATAGGGTGTTTTCATGAGTTTGCATGACAACGAACAGCACGCATGTTATATCACTTTATTTAACCATTTCATGGATAACGAAGCAGATAAGAGTAGCCCTCTACCTTGGTGGCTGTTCAAAGAGCAGATAAGCAACCATCGAAGCACTAACGATAAAACCCAAACTTTAGCCTTCAACACATGGAGATTCAAGGATGTTGATTATAACCCCGCGACTAAAAAAATTGGTAATGAAAGAGTTGTGAAATACAAGGATGGTAAAACAATTAGTGGTAGGTATGCGGATAATTGTGTTGAGTGTTATGCAATATTACTCGACTTTGATAGCGGTTTTAGTATAGCAGAGGCTAAAAAGCGGTTTAAAACTTATGAATACCTTGGGTATACAAGTTTTAACCACAGGAGTCAGAAGTATAACTATATAGACCGTTTTAGGATGGTCTTTCCGCTAGCTAAACCAATTGCACTTGAAGATTATAAAAAGATTAAAAAGTCGCTGGTGAACTGGGTAGATGGTACTGATAGAACTGCTTTTGATTTAGCGCATATACACGCGGGACACAGCAGTACTAAAGAGCAAAGTGTTTTTGCTGAATGTTGGACTAATACTGGACAGCTTCTAAAATTTGAAGATTTTAAAATTGAAGTGGTTGAGCATGTTGGAGAAATAGAAAACCCTGTTTTTGATACAGATGATTTGGAGCGTGAATACGTACTTAATGAATTGGCAAATATCCACAACGTGGATTACGACGTTTGGCGAAACATAGGCTGGGCGATGAATAGCAATGGTTTTAGTTTTTGTGATTTCAAAACATTAACTCACATTCTACGTGGACATCGTGAAAACAACGCTGCGGAAGCAGTTTGGCAGGATGGGAATAGTAAAAACATGAGCATGGGCGTTTTAATAAACATAATTAAAGAAAACAACCCTGCTTATAAACCTTATGCAAGTACCAGACGAGGCAAAAGGTCGCGAAAAGAACTTTTAATACAAGAACGTTTACAAATGATAGAAGACGCTAGAAGTGTTGGTAGCACTCCCAGCGCCATTTAATAATAACTAATATAGGAAAAAGTTATGGCTAGCAATATAGCATATTTATACGAAGAAGAAAACGACAATATCACCAGTATAAATGAACATAAGCAGGTGAATTTGAAGAATAAATGGGTGGAATATACACCGGAGGAACAAAACAACATTGGAACTATGGAAACTGTAGCTGACAACGTTAAAATAGTGTTTCCTGATAGTTATGAACAATACCCTATTTATCAAAATGCTATAAAACGCGTTGATATACTAAAGAATAAAGTAGAACGCGAACGGAAAGCCGCTGAACGTGCGGAAACAGCAGAAAAAGCAAAAGATTTGCGAATGGTGAATCAACAACTTGCACATGAAGAAGCTGATGCTACAGAAGAGTACATTCAGAAATGTCTGAATGACATCGTCGAGAATTATGATTATTACTACATAGCAGCACAAAACACTTATGTTTTGTTTTTAGATGGTGAGTGGACTTACCTTACAGCCACTGCAATGTCAAAAAGACACCCCATTCTTAACAAACTTTCTACTTCAATTTTGTATGACAATATGATGCTAGAAGCTGAACGAGTGAAGCTAAAATCTACCTATACATTTAAAAGTGTTAATGACAATACTTTGAATTTAATGCGTAAAGATAATTGGTTGCAACCACTTGAAGGCGATGTTCATCCATATTTTAACGTTTTGTTACAGTCTCTAAGCTCTGGAAAACAAGAAAACCATGACCATCTTGAACATGTGATAGCTTGGAAATATATGCACCCTGAAGATTTTCAGCTCCCATGTGTGGTGATTTATGGTGACGGGGCTGTAGGTAAAGGTATTTTACTTGAACACGTTTTCGGGGGCATCTTTACACAACAACAATGTGTAGCCACTAAGCAAAACGACATATTAGGTAATTTCAACAGTACCATCATTGGAAAAACTGTTGTGATGGTTGATGAAATTAGTGCCAACAAAAACGACATGAGCGCGTTTAAAACCTTAGTGGGTAATGCGACAGTAAACGTTAACGAGAAAGGGCTTAAACAATACAAGGCAGACCAAACTGCATTGTTCTTTGCAGGCTCGAATGATGTTCTATCAGCGATTTCATTAGCAGGAGATGGTTCGGATAGACGCTGGTCAATTATGCGTGTTGTAGCAGGCTGGACACTACGATATTGGTTAGATAAGCATGACTACAAGGATACTGAGCCTCAAGATTTGTGTGATGTTGTGGCGAATGAAGATAATTTAGCAAAATGGTTGTACCATATTTGTAAAAAATGGAGGGATGCAGGCAGACCAATACCTTTGCATGGTAAAGACTATGCAACTTTGATTGATGACCAAAAATCAGAACTTGAAGAGTTATGTGAAAGAGTCTTTCTTGATGAAGATTTCATTGCAATCAAAGAAGGCGACCTATGGGACCTGTATAAGCTGAAGATGGGTGAAGAGTCCAATTGGAAAGGGCGTAATAAGAAGCAGACTATGATTCAAGTTCGTAACTGGGTTGATAAAAATGCTAAAGAATGTGAATTTTCTAAAATCAAAAAGATTGCTATTGATGGGGTTAAAGCTACTGCAAGAAATGTTTTTTTGCTCAATGAATATCAACTTGGGCATAAAGCCCCTGACATCAATTCACAGTTTGTGTTGGACATTAAAGCTGAGCTCATAGAGGGCACGGTAAAAACCTCAGCCAATATCAATATTAAAAATCTAGTTAATAATGATATTATTTCAGGTATTAAAAAAATGGCTGATGCTAATGGCAATTAGAAGTTGATGATGCTATGAAAATGGTCTTGCTGTAGGCACGTAAGACCATTTTATGTTTGGTTACATTAAACGTATCCAGTTACACTTTGGTTACACTTTTTTTGAAAAATGTAACCAGTCCAAAGCCATGGTTCGTAAGGCCTTAGGTGATGTTGGTTACATAGTTACAATTTTTAAAAATATTATATATATGCAATGACATATCAGTAGACGTTCTTTTTTAAGAAAAGCAACACCACCGTCTCCTACCCACAGCGAATTTTTCAAAAAAAGTGTAACTATGTAACCAGACACCTACATCCCTCGTTATACCTGAGTTTTGTTGGTTACAAAAGGTGTAACCGAGTTACAAAAAAACCTAACCTATTGATTAACCATAACCATAACCATAACCATAACGTTAACACCATGGTCACAAAACGGTAATTACCGAGAAGTTAGATGATTTTTGCTAAAGAATCTCTAAATATTAGAACTAAATCACCTTTTAGCATCAGTAACATCCTATGTGATATGTTAAAATGTATTAAATACAAATGGTTATATGTAATTATGGAGAGAGAAAATGAAACCTACTTCAAAACCTATTGACCTTGATACTACCCTGCAAAAAGTATCTGATATGCAGCATGAATCTGATGAATTTAAAAGAAGAGATATGTTCATCGACTTTTTAGGTAGTGCTGGCTTAGGATTGATTGATGAAACAAAACATCAGCAACCACAGAAGCGCCATCTACCATAAGACTATTCCTAACCTTTTTCGGAGGTGGTTATGCTATACGGTGAATTGAAATTTTACAAAAATGATGAAATTGTGGAAACCGTTGGTGATGAAGATTTCTCAGAATTCAATCCAGAGCAACTAAAGAGTTATGTTGCCGGAATAGTGGCAGAAATTGGTGCAGAAAAATGTATTAGTAGTTGCATCTATCACGGTGGAGCAAGAGGAACCGTTGATACCGTGTTGTTCCCTTTAAATGATGAATAAGCTAAGCTTGGTTCTAATTTTACCAATCTAAATTATAAGGCATAACAATTACTAGCGAGTAAGAAGTTGATATTACACATTCCCCATAGCTCGACCAATACCTGCAAGGTTACATTTGGCGGTGATATTACGCGTGAATTGAATATCATGACAGATTGGTATACTGACGAATTGTTTGACTATCCATATACTGATAGAGTTATTTTAGATGTTAGCAGGTTAGTTTGTGATGTAGAGCGGTACTCTGACCCAGCATTAGAAGCAATGGAAAAGTATGGCATGGGTGTTTGCTATACCAAAAGGTTCAGCGGTGAAGCGTTAAGAATGGTCGATAGTGAAGAGCGTGAACGTATCATTGAAATGCATTACAAGCCCCACCACAGACGCTTAGAGACTGTTATACGCTCACAGTTAGATGTGCTTGCAAAGGTCTTTGTAGTGGACTGCCATAGCTTTTATGGAACACAATTAACACATGAAGAAGATTCAAATCGTCCAGATATTTGCATAGGTACAGACCCTGAACATACTCCTATCGAACTGATAGATGAGTTACTGGAGTATTTTGCCAACAATGGGCTCACAGTGGCTATTAATAGCCCGTTTGCGGGGACGATGGTTCCAACGGTGTACCGTAGTAATCATGGCGTAAAATCCCTTATGATTGAGGTTAACCGAAGTTTATATCTTGATGATAATTTCCAAAAATCAGAAAGCTTTGAAAGTGTTAAAGACTTGATAACTGGAGCACTTAACATAATCAGTAGAGTTGAAAATAGTTATTACGTGGAATCATTTGCTAATGAAATTTTAGAACTTGAATGCCAAATAGAACACAATGAAGAGCAGTCATGGTATTTCAAATCTGGAATCCAATCTCATAATGATAAATTACATGGTTTAATAAAAAACTTTGAAACATTGAGAAGTAAAATCAATAGCCGAACTATAGAACAGTTGACAGCATTGCTTAAGAAAGAAGAATGTAAATTGTTAGGTGCTGAAGGCAAAGATGGTGGTGGTAGTCGCTGGATACGTTCGATGCATCTGGGAAGTATTAAAAGAGATATTAAGGCGTTAAAACTTTATTTGAATATTAAAAATAGCGTGGGTGATGTGTCTGATTTGGACTTTTTTAGGAATGAAAAAGAATCAATACATATTTACTGACCGATGACAGAAAGTGGATACCTTTGGGTGTTAGGGACTGGGCGTCTAGATTGCATGTATTTCATCACCCTTCAACAGAGAGCCGAACCTGGTTGCGTCCAGCCTCTTTAGCTTCATACATGGAGTCATCAGCCCATTTAATAATGTCTTTTTGTGTGCCTTCAGTACCATTAAATACGATGACACCAATGCTACCAGTACAACAATGTT
>Ga0209184_1001653_pt1 | contig 13584 bp, 10 predicted proteins | sample EN8Hudsemesocosm_2_FD_184627 | JGI IMG/M metagenome (GOLD analysis project Ga0209184, IMG submission 184627) | Methane-oxidizing microbial communities from mesocosms in the Hudson Canyon - EN8C Hudson Canyon (SPAdes) (version 2) | ecosystem: Environmental > Aquatic > Marine > Cold seeps | place... | reverse complement strand
TCAACATACACTGCTAGACACGAGTAACGCTAAATTGCGTGAACGTTTCAAACAAGCTTTTGAAGATCGAAGTCTGCGTTTAAGGAAACTTAGCGAAAAACTCTCTGCAGGCCTATTACCTTTTAACACTGACGATACAGTCATGAGCACACTGCGTCGTGCTTACGGCAAAAAGCGCAACAGTCGCCGTGGTAGCTGATCATGCAAGGTGATCCTCTAGCCGAGCTTCGCGGCATTCATTTGCCAGATCCTATATCCTGGTGGCCACTTGCTCCGGGCTGGTGGGTTTTAATCATTATATTCATTGCATGCGTAAGTTGGGCGCTTTGGCGGCTATTAAAATCCTATAATAATAACCTCTATCGGCGACAAGCGATGGCGCAGTTATTACAGATAAAACATGACCTAAACCTGACCTCAACTCAAAGATTAGTCATGATTCTGGAAACACTTAAACAAGCGGTCAATAGTGCTTATCCAGACCAACACTTTAGTAGTCGTGATCTGGCAGCGTTTTTAAATTTTTTGCAAGCCAGTTGCAAAGATACAGTATTCCAGAATCTACCTATTGATCTTAATGCCCTGCTTTATGGTAGGCCTGATGACAGGCAAGAACATAATGAACTGACTGAGTCCATCATCAATAGTAGTGAGATCTGGATCAAACAACACTACGCTCAGGACAAGTTGAAGGAAATATCAACATGTTAAGCCTTATTTGGCCCTGGGCATTGGCGTTAGCACCCCTACCCTTTATCTACCGTTGGCGTCGCAAACCGGCTGAAACCACCATAAGAGCCCTCAGAGCTCCAATGCTTACAGCGGCAGCCAGCGTGGAGCAGGTATCCTTAAAAGCGACTACCTGGCGCAACAGACTTTTGTTAATTTTACTCAGTCTATGCTGGCTAAGCGCTCTACTAGCCATTGCTCGTCCAGTTTATATCGGTGAGCCCGTAGCACTGCCTACAGAGGGACGCGATATTCTTATTGCTGTTGATATCTCAGGAAGTATGGAGCGAGAAGATATGGTCATTCGTGGCCAAACCGTTAATCGTCTGATGGCGGTTAAGTCAGTGGTTGGAGATTTTGTTATCAAACGTGCGGGTGACCGCTTAGGGCTCGTTTTGTTTGGCGAAAAAGCCTATTTACAAACACCATTGACATTTGATCGAGAAACAATGGAATCCTTATTACTAGAAGCTCAAATTGGCTTTGCTGGCAACGGCACAGCAATAGGAGATGCAATTGGGTTATCTGTAAAGCGACTGCAAGATCGACCACAGGATCATCGTGTATTGATTTTAATGACCGATGGCTCAAATAATACAGGCGCTCTTAATCCCGAAGAAGCTGCTGATCTAGCACGTCGAGCTAAGGTAAAAATATACACTATCGGTATTGGCGCAGAACGTCAGGAGCAGCGTGGGCTATTTGGTCGAACTATGGTAAATCCCAGTGCAGACCTAGACGAAAAAACATTAATCACAATTGCACAGGCCACTGGCGGTCAATACTTTCGTGCAAGAGATCCTCAGGAGCTAGCATCAATTTACGAGAAACTGAACCAACTGGAGCCTATTGAACAGGATGCCGAGACCATTCGACCTATCGTTAGTTTATTTCATTGGCCCCTGGGACTAGCATTTTGCCTCAGCTTAATTGTTTTTACGGCCAGTCAACGCAAAGGCGAGGTTGGTTACGGTAATGATTGAGAGTTTGACCGAAATTTTTGATACCTTTCATTTTTTACGGCCATGGTGGTTCTTGGGCTTGCTTCCCGTTGTTGCTGTCATTGGTTTTTATACTTGGCGAAAACGCAATGCTGGCAATTGGGAAACTATTATCAACCCAGAGCTTTTACCTTTTCTACTTCAAGGCCCAGGAGGAAAGCACGCCTTAAGCGGTCCCTGGCTTGTGGCATTTATGATCTCAGCTTGGATATTTTGCTGTCTGGGCCTTGCAGGTCCCGCCTGGCAACAGTTACCTCAACCTGTGCATAAGCAAGACTCCGCGTTGGTGGTAGTTCTAGATCTTTCTCCTTCAATGTTAGCAGAAGATATTTCGCCAAATCGTTTAGTCAGAGCCCGCTACAAACTGATCGATATCCTCACTCGAAGAACCGAGGGTGTGGTTGGATTGATTGTTTATGGTGGAGATTCACACACCGTGTCTCCTCTGACCGAGGATAGCAATACCATCGTGAGCATGGTCCCCGTACTTGAACCAAATCTATTGCCAGAAACTGGCAGTAATGTGGAGGAAGGCTTGGCAAGCGCCATAGACTTAGCTATGAACGGCGGCTACCAGCAAGCCGATATTCTGCTAGTCACTGATGGTATTGATAAATCTGCACTGAGTAATATTGCGCCAATTATTTCAGGTGAAGGTAACTACAGGCTTTCTATACTCGGTGTAGGCACAACTGATGGTGCTCCGATTCCTAGTTTTGCAGGTGGTTTTATCAAGAAGGCAGGCAATGTTATCGTCGCAAAACTGAACGTAGGAACCCTAAGAAAAATTGCTGCCAACAATGGTGGTTCCTATCAAACGCTAAGCGCCGATGATCGAGATATAGATAATCTTCTGGCTGGCATGGACTCACTGCTCACAAATAGCACACGAGAAACAGATCGTTCTTTCGATCTATGGGATGATCAAGGTTACTGGTTGGTACTCTTGTTGCTGCCTGTGTTGCTACTCAGCTTTAGGAAAGGGTCAGTCGTGGTAATTTTAATTGCCCCACTGCTGTTCACTACTCAGCCAGTTGAGGCTTTAGAATGGCAAGACTTATGGCAAACTCCCGATCAGCAAGCCTCAGAAGCGATGAAGGCGGAGAACTATGAGGCCGCTAAAGATCTATTTGAAGATTCTCGCTGGCGTGGCAGCGCTGCCTTCAAAGCCGGAGACTTTGATCAAGCAATAGCAGATTTCTCCCAAGATGATAGCGCGATGGGAGACTACAATCACGGTAATGCACTGGCAAAAGCAGGGGATCTCGAAGGAGCTATTGAGGCATACAATAATGCTCTGAGCAAAGAGCCTAAAATGGAAGATGCCAGGTTTAATCTAGATCTGGTTGAGCAGCTGAAGGATCAACAAGATCAGGACCAACAGAATCAAGAACAACAAAATCAGGACCAGCAGAGCCAAGAACAACAAGATCAGGACCAGCAGAGCCAGGAACAACAAGATCAGGACCAACAGAGCCAAGAACAGCAAGATCAGGACCAGCAGAGTCAAGAACAAAAAGATCAGGACCAAGAACAACAAAATCAGGATCAACAAAACGAATCTAATGAAGATCCTGCCCAGCCTGAGCAAGATAAGCCTGAGGACAAAAATGAAGCCGCAACAGAGGAAGAACAAAAAGAAGAGGTTTCTGTTGAAGAGTTGAGTGATGAAGAAAAACAGGAACAAGAAGCGATTGAACGCATACTTCGACGCATCCCCGATGATCCTGGTGGTCTCCTTCGTGCTAAGTTTCGCCACCAAGCGCGGCAACGTAGTCAGAACCGAAGACCGCCCACTAACGAAGAGCGCTGGTAAATGAGTAACTATTTTAAAATAACTATCCGAGTTGTGAGTTTAGGTATTTTAGCCCTATTAACGTCACTAAGCTGGGCTGACTTAACAGCAAAAGTTGACCGTTCCGTGTTGGATAGTAACGAGACCCTTAGGTTAGAAATACGTTATGACGGCCAAGTATTTACCGGCGAACCAGACTTTAAGCCTTTATCCAACGACTTTGATGTCTTATCTAATAACCGCCAACAAAGTTACAGCAATGTTAATGGCAAAACTGAATCATTTACCGCATGGACAATACAGCTGCGTCCCAAGAGAGCAGGAATATTATTAATTCCATCGATTAGTTTCAAAGGTGATATCAGTAATGCTTTGGAGCTACGGGTGCGAGCAGCACCTGCAAACCCAACTGCAGCAAACCCAGGTACGCAGCCTATATACACCGAAACTCTGGTGGATAACGATACTGTTTATGTTAACCAGCAAATTATCTTAACTCACCGCCTGTATACCTCAATTAACTTGAGAGATTACAGTCTCTCTGAGCTAAAAATAGCCAACGCCCTGCTTCATCGTCTAGGTGATACGACCTATCAGAAGGTGCTGAACGGCAGAACTTATTTGGTGTTGGAGGTAAAGTATGCAGTGTTTCCGCAATCTGCTGGGCAGTTAGAGATTCCAAGTCTGCGTTTTGGCGCCTATGAGGTAAATACTCGGAGTCAATTTGGTGTCTTCAATAATCGTGGCAATCAAGTTATTCGTGACACCGAGTCCGTGCAAGTGAATATTGAGGCTCCGCCAAGTCAAACTGCCGGGCTAGGTTGGATGCCGAGTAGCAAAGTTAGCTTAGAGCAACGCTGGAGTGGCGATCTAGAGAATGCTACGGTTGGCGAGCCCATTACACGCACTGTTACCATCACCGCTAAAGGACTTAGTAGTGCTCAAATTACGCCCTTGGAGGTACTCCAGAGCTCAGATTATCGTGTCTATCCAGACCAGCCTCAGCTCGATCAATCTCTCTCTAGTGAAGGTTTAACTTCAACGAGGATAGAGTCTTTTGCCTTGGTTCCAAACCAGTCCGGCGAAATAACCCTACCTCCTATCGAAGTGCGTTGGTGGGACATTAATGAACAGAGAGAGCAAATCTCGCGCTTGCCATCAACTACTCTTCAGGTGTTACCCAGTGTCAGCAATGCAGATGATGACCTAGCTAATGATGGCGCAATAATTGGCGCTACGGCGCTCTCAGGTAATAATCTTTCTGCTGAAAGCCCGATGATATCAAAGCCACCTAATTCAAACCTGATCTCTATTTCTTTAGCATTAAATGCAATTCTTGCTTCGCTAATTGTGGCAATGTTAATCGTACGAAAAACTCAAGCTCGCAGGGAGAACCAGGATTCCTCAATCGAATCTCAAGGCACTGCACTCCAGACACTACGGCAGCAGCTAAAAACAATAGAAGATGCGGCAAAAAGTGATGACCTTATGGCGATGCGTGATGCCATTTTAATGTGGGGTAAAACACTATTTGCTGAACGTCCACCAAAGACACTAAAAGCTCTCGCTGTTAGTTTAGAAGATAAAGATATTGAGCAACAATTTGAGCAACTCGATCGCCAGCTCTTTCAGGACAAAAACACTGATTTACCCGAACTCGATATAAAGTTATTACTGAGCCAAATTAAGCATCAATCAACTTTTAGCAGAGGAAGTAGTTCTCGAAATAAAGCGGGTCAAGCACTAAAAGATTTATATCCGACGTAAATAATATAGTCCGTTAGAATTAGATCTTGATACTCTTATATTTAAAGAAAAATAAAAGCTTTTGCGCAACCAAAGCTAATAAAAAATAAGGAATTACCATGGATACTGAAGAAAAGAGCAACCAGCTTGAGCATGAGACCGCACTTAATAATCAAACTCTGTATTGGCAAGCCAATTTGAAACTCCTCGCCAAACTCTTGGTGGTTTGGTTCGCCGTGTCTTTCGGTTGTGGGATCATTCTTGTCGATTGGCTCGATCAATTTACCATCGCCGGTTTTAAATTGGGGTTCTGGTTTGCTCAACAAGGTGCTATTTATGTGTTTGTTGCTCTCATTTTTGTCTATGCGCGACAAATGAAAATATTAGATAGACAGTTTGATGTCGGGGATGATGACAGCAATCAGGAGCCGCAATCATGAGCACGCAAGTACTAACTTATTTGTTTGTGGGCGCATCTTTTGCTCTCTACATAGGGATCGCAATCTGGTCACGGGCCGGATCCACCAAAGACTTTTACGTCGCCGGTGGTGGAGTGCACCCCTTAGTAAACGGCATGGCCACTGCTGCCGACTGGATGAGTGCTGCCTCGTTTATCTCTATGGCGGGCATCATTTCATTTATTGGTCGCGATGGTTCGGTTTACTTATTAGGTTGGACAGGTGGCTACGTCCTGCTGGCACTTCTTCTAGCGCCCTACTTACGTAAATTTGGACGCTTTACTGTTCCCGATTTTATTGGCGAGCGCTACTACTCCCAGGCTGCACGCATTGTTGCGGTGGTTTGCTTGATCTTCGTTTCCTTTACCTATGTTGCTGGCCAGATGCGTGGCGTGGGCATTGTTTTTTCTCGGTTTCTTGAAGTAGACGTAAATACGGGTGTGATAATTGGTATGGCTGTTGTTTTTATGTATGCCGTACTTGGTGGTATGAAGGGTATTACCTACACTCAGGTAGCTCAGTATTGTGTTCTGATTTTTGCTTACATGGTGCCAGCAATCTTTATATCTATCATGATCACGGGCAACCCCATTCCTCAGCTGGGCTTTGGTGCTGAGGTTACTGATGGTTCAGGTCTATCAGTGTTGCAAAAGCTCGACGGCGTATTGTTAGACCTTGGTTTTAGTGCCTATACCGCAGGTAGCAAATCAACCATTGATGTTTTTGCAATTACCGCAGCCCTAATGTTTGGCACGGCTGGACTCCCTCACGTCTTGGTGCGCTTTTTCACGGTACCCAAGGTGTCTGATGCACGTTTGTCCGCAGGTTATGCTCTTGTATTTATTGCCATTTTATATACTACTGCTCCGGCGGTGGCCTCATTTGCACGTCTTAATTTAGTCGATACAGTCCACAATACCGCCTATGATGAAGCTCCAGAATGGTTTGGTAATTGGGAAAATACAGGGTTAATCGCCTGGCATGATAAAAATGATGACGGCGTTATGCAATATGGCGCTGGTGCCGCATTATCACCTGCGAAACCGATATTTGATGTTGATGGCACTCGTGGTAGTCATGGCGAGCGACTGTTAAATAATAAATCCACTGAGTCTGCCAACGAAGTCTATATCGACCGAGACATTATGGTGCTGGCCAACCCTGAGATTGCAGGCTTGCCCGGCTGGGTGATTGCTCTTGTTGCCGCTGGTGGCGTGGCCGCCGCTCTATCAACGGCTGCTGGGCTGCTACTGGTTATTTCAAGCGCAATCTCTCATGACTTACTTAAACAGACCCTCCTCCCAAGAATAACTGAGAAACAGGAATTGCTCTATGCCCGCTTAGCGGCAGCCGTTGCGGTCTGTATCGCCGGACTATTTGGCATCTATCCTCCCGCCTTTGTCGCCCAAGTCGTTGCTTTTGCGTTTGGCCTTGCCGCTGCATCCCTTTTTCCAGCATTACTTTTGGGTATCTTTTCCAAACGCGCCAACAAAGAGGGTGCTATTTCGGGAATGCTAGCAGGCTTAGTATCTACCTTTGCTTACATAGCGTACTTCAAATTTGTTGCGCCAGAACTCAACAGTGCAGAGTATTGGTTATGGGGTATCTCTCCAGAAGGTATTGGCGCCATAGGCATGTTACTGAATTTTGTGATTGCCATGACAATCAGTCACCTGACTGCTAAGCCGCCAGCAACTGTCCAAGCACTAGTGGATAATATTCGCATTCCTGGGGGCGCCAAAGCGGCAGAAAATCACTAATCTTTAAGTCCGTCATAGGCACAAAAAGGAGGCTATATAGCCTCCTTTTTTTACCCTAATAAAAGTGATTGGTTAAAATGTTAACCCATCATCAATATTTTGGCCTGCCTGCTCAGAGGTTTGCAATCCCTGCGTCAGGTGCATGCCATTAGTTTCTTGCTGTATAGCCTGGACATCATCAGGACATACATAAAACTGCGAGTACCATTTACGGCCCGTTCTAAAGGGTCCATCCGTTTTTAACTGCATGATTTTGAGTGCAGGTCGTTTGTTCTGCCAAATATTAAAGTCCGCACTGAAGGCTTCTAACGCCCCAGCTTGGGCCTCTCTAGCCATGACAATATCAGCCTCGGTAGCAATCTCTGCAGAACCCTTAACTAAACAGCCATGCCAACATTTCACAACACCATCCTCTACTGGCGTATTAGCTATTAACTCGAAAATGACCATCCCAGCAAATTCTTGTTTAGACAACAGTATTCCAGGTCCGGTATACCAAGTGCTGGTGTTGAGATAAGTTTGGTATAACTGCATCGGCCCACCTTGGCGTTGGATGCAGACATGGTCTCTAATTTCATTTTCAAAATACTCACTGGGTGCACCATGAGTTGGCCCTAAGTGTTGAACATCGACAATATTATCAATTATTTCTTGTGGGTGTATATTAAGCTTACCTAAATGATCAAGTTCCCACCTTACCCACTGCGGATCATCCCACTCTGGTAGTTTGGGCGCCTCATAATCTGGTTCTCGATCATCTGGATCATACCAAGCCATGACACAGCCCATGTTGTCGATCACTGGGTAAGATTTAATAGACGCAGATTTTGGGCATGGTCCATTAGAATAGGGTATATCGTCAACATGCCCTTGAGCGTTATAACGCCAGCCATGGTAGGGGCAGCGAATGGAGTCGCCCTCAATTTGCTGATTGTTCTTTACGATCATGGAGCTTTTACTGTCTGCTAAATGGGTGCCCATGTGAGCACAGTACGCATCTAATAAGACTGGCTTGCCACTGGCGCCACGAAACAGAGCTAAATCTTCACCAAAAAAACTTATCGCCAAAGGCTCAGTGGTTAACTCGCTGCTTTCGGCAACGACAAACCATCCCCTTGGATAGGTATTGGGACCCAATTTATAGTCTGCTGATTTCGCCATCATCTATCTCCCACAATTTTTATAGTACTAGACGTTATAGTAATAGCACGAATTCTGGAATCGTCCATTTGGATGAAGAAGGGTTAGTAAATAGTGTTCAACCAAATGTCTCTTTATTCCAATAATCTTTATGATAGCTTTACAAACTTAAGATAGCTTTAACTTGACGCATTTATCTATGTAAAATGCGTCTTAAATTGGGTCAAAGGAACGAACATGAATACCTTTAATATTTGGGAGTGCATAATCTGCGGCTGGTTATACGATGAGTCTCTTGGCTGCCCTGAGGATGGCATCGCTCCCGGTACGCGATGGGAAGATGTTCCTGAAGATTGGACCTGCCCAGTGTGTGGCGTTTCAAAACAAGATTTTGAGATGGTTAAAACTGGCCCATCCCCGGCTCCAATCCCTACTTCTGCTGCTTCTACCGCTCCGATCACTCCCTCCGCTGATCAATCATCAACGATTATAAAAGAAGCACCGGGAGAGGCTCCAACCTTTACAAATTCAGGCGAACCATTCCAGATTTGGGAATGTATTATCTGCGGCTGGGTCTATGACGAATCTAAAGGATGGCCGGATGATGATATTTTACCAGGTACCCGATGGGTGGATATCCCAGACGACTGGACATGCCCAGACTGTGGGGTGGGTAAACAAGATTTTGAGATGATTGCTGTTAGTGCACCTGAGAGTGCACAAAGTAAAGTTAAAACAACTGACACTTTGGAGTTGATTGATCAAGATCAGCTACCTGTCATCGTTGTGGGCACTGGTCTTGCTGGATATAACCTTGCAAGGGAGTACAGAAAGCTAAATACAACGACACCTTTGATTATGATCACGAGTGATGATGGGCGTATGTACTATAAACCCGCTATCTCTACGGGGTATCACACCAATAAAAGCCCAGATCAGTTAGCCACAGCCACGGCTGAAGAGATGGCTCTGGAACTTAGGGCCGAAATACAGACATTTAACTCTATAAAATCTATTGATGAACATAATCAAGTTGTTGAAACAACGAGTGGAAAGCTGAAATACGCAAAACTCGTTCTGGCTACGGGGGCCCGGTGCATTGAATTACCAATCGCCGGCAATGGATTGGAATCAGTGTATTCCATTAATAATTTGATGGACTACTCAACTTTTCGTCAAGCCATGGAAGGAAAAAAGCACGTGCTTATAATTGGTGGTGGTCTTATTGGATCTGAGTATGCCAATGATCTCATTCAAAGTGGATATGAAGTTACAGTTGTTGATCCTCTACCCTCAGTTCTGGGCACTCTGATGCCAAAAGCCGCTTCAGATTCAGTTAAGAATGCTCTTAAAAATGCCGGCGTCCAGTTCCACTTTGAAACCGTTGTAGAGAAAATTGAAACTCAAGGAACAGGCATCAAAGCAACCCTTGCCAGCGGTAAGGAAGTAAATGCAGATATTGTCCTATCGGCTGTTGGTGTGCGACCAGACCTTACTTTGGCTAAAGAGGCAGGTTTACAAACCAACAGAGGTATTATCACCGATAGAAGCCTCAAAACAAGTGCGAATAATATCTATGCTCTTGGAGATTGCGCAGAGGTAGATACACATCTATTGTTTTACGTAGCGCCACTGGTCGAAGGCGCCAAGAAATTAGCGTCAACGATTAATGGGGATGAACAGCAAGTCTATTACGGCACTATGCCCGTGATTATTAAAACCACCTTGTTCCCTGTAACTGTCTCACCTCCGCCTAAAACTGCTGGGCAGTGGCATATAGATATAGAGAGCCCTAAGGGAGTCAAAGCTGTGTTCAAGACTCCAGAAGGCGAGCTAGTAGGCTACGCACTCACTGGCGACTGTACAAAGTTTAGAGATGAGCTAAATGTGTCACTTCGGCCCATAATGTGAAAATTTTGCAGCAAAAAAGGGATATAGCTCAGCCCAGTTTATAAATTATGCTTTTCAATGTACTTCGCAAATCTTTGGCGCTCACCCGCATGGGTGAGACCAAAATTCTGCAAGTTATATTCATGCTTACCGTACTTATTCTGAGGGTTTAGAGATAGGAAACTGCTAATCCTCGACCCCATGTCATCGGGAAAAGGTATATTAAACTTTTTATAAATACCTCGGATTGATTTCTCAGGATCAGAGACAAGGTCGCTGAAATAGAGATCATGAAACTGATCTTCATGCTCAACCAACAACTCTCGATCAATCATCGCTTGCTCCAACATCTGATTCCAACTGAAAGATTGTTCTTCACCTATTTTTAGAGGATCCAAGCCCTTGTCTGATGCCATTCCAGATAAGCTCCAAACTAAACTACAAACTGACCCAATAACCTCCACGGGGTTGCGGTGAGTAAATACCACCTGGGCATCCGGATAAACCTTAAATAAAGTGGGCAATATGTTCAGATGTGCCGGAGACTTAAGCAACCATCGATCACCCGCCTCAGTGGCCTGTAACATTTGCAAAAAGCGTTTATGGTAGCGCATGGCGGGTTCTGCATTAGTTTGTAAAAGCCATTGTCGATAATCGGGCACGTACCAGTGCAAAAACAGCGTAATTCCATGGAACATATGCTGAGTAATCCCCACGCACTCTTGAGGCAAGGTTGCAGCGACTTCGTGAATCGCCAAGAAATTCGTGGCCAATCGGTTTAGAGTATCTAAGTTATCTTGATTAACCGCAATCCGGGGATCATTATCCAAACTTTCGGGGTTTGGACGCGGTATTGGATCGTTGATCTCCCACATTAAAGGCGCTCTATTACCGGGATCTTGCCACATCAAATTATGAAGTATCGTAGTACCTGTACGCGGTAAACCTATGATAAATATAGGTTTAGTAATTTTTTGATTTAGTTCATCTGGATGGTTTGTAAACCAGTCTTCAAGCTGTAAACGATTACTCATAAACCCGGTAAACATCTTCTGACAGGTCAATCGTCCGATTGTATTAAGCCTTGCTTGATGCTCTATAGATGCAACTAAAACTTGTAAGCCTTCGTAATCTGGGTTATCTCCGAATGAATCAAAGCCGGACTGTTTCATTGCTTTTTTAAGAATATAATCCGCCTGAATCGACGGCCGAATACCTACAGTGCTGAGTAATTCACCAACTGCATTGAGTAGGCGGAAATGCCATGGTCTATAAGCTTTACTCAGGGCCATAGATTATTCGTCAGAAAATTTCGCAGCGCGCTTTTCCACAAAAGCATCTCGTCCCTCTCGCGAATCACCTTCAGTGTAGGCCTGCAAAGTAAAGCCCTGCTCCCACCGATACTTGTCTTCAAGATTGCCATCTTCAATGCCCGTCAAGGCTTCCTTAGCCAATTGGATCATGGGAGAACTTTTCTTAGCTATTTTAGCGGCTATGGACATTGCAGTATCACGCAGTTCTGACAGTTGGACTACCGATTCAAGAGCACCCAATCGATAAGCTTCACTGGCATCGATAAAATCCCCGGTAAAGTACATATGGCGAACCTTTTGCACGGGAAACAGCCGCTGTAAATGTGCACCACCACCCATAGCACCGCGGTCTACCTCAGGCACCCCGAATCTGGCACACTGAGACGCCACGACAATATCTGCCGCTCCTGCTATGCCTATGCCACCCCCAAGAACGAACCCATGCAGCGCTACAATGACAGGTTTTGGGTTTCGGTGAATAGACTCAAAAGTATCATAGTTACCCTTGTTAACCGCCACAATTTTACTGCTATCAGCAGCTAACTCTTTAATATCAACCCCTGCGCAGAAACCCTTTCCCTCCGCCCTGATAACAATGACATTGACCTTCTTATTGACTCCTAACTGAGTTATTACGTCAGCAATCTCTGCCCATTCGTCACTATTAAAGGCATTCACCGGTGGCTTGTTAAATACTAGCTCCGCAATTCCGTCTTTGATTAAGGTTTCAACTGCCACAATAAAATCTCCTGAATCGTTGGGTCTATTATGTCTTGATTGCTTTATTATTGATTGAGGTTTGCTTTGTTCATTTCAGCTAACTCACTTACCACTTCCTTAGTCTCGTCTACTATCGAACAGATCAAATCTTCAACCGTTGGAAGATCATCAATAGTCCCCGCAATTTGGCCGCTCGGCATAATACCTTGGTCTGCATGACCATCAACCATTGAGTGCTGGATCATCATAGGCGCATTCGCCGCCATCATAGTTTGACCTAAATTTAAATCACTGGATCGTTTCATAGCCCATGCTGAACGCAACATTGAGAACAATGAATCTCCACTCAGTTTAGCAAAAGCTACGCCATTTTTGATGGCAAGCAGAAGCATTCCAAATGTTGATTTGGCCTCTAATGTCTTTAAATATTGATTATTGATCATGCGCTGGGGTATGCCATCTAGTTTGCTACTAACAATCACCTGTTCAGTGGTGGTGTTAAGGTAATAATCTTTGGTAGTTATCGGAACAGGGCTTTCTTGGGTGAGTAAAAATCGCGTTCCCATGGCGATGCCTGCTGCACCGAATGACAAGGCCGCTGCTAAGCCACGACCGTCTTTAAAGCCACCCGCTGCAACAACCGGGACATCCAAGGCAGCAATCACCTGAGGTAAAAGAATTGTAGTAGCTACTGAGCCTGTATGACCACCGCCTTCCCCGCCTTGCACAACAACTGCATCGGCACCTAGAGAGACCGCTTTGATTGCATGCTTTAAAGCCCCAACCGTCGGAATACAAACTATTCCAGCTGTTTTTAATTGAGCAATCGACTTTGCATCCGGCGAACGACTATAACTCACCGCCCTCACCTGATGGCGGATACAAATATTAATAATTTCACTAGCACCAGGCGTATACATATGGAAATTGACACCAAAGGGCTGATCCGTTGCAGCTTTTATTTGCAGGATGCCCTGCTCAACCTGTTCTGGTGTCATTACTGCCCCAGCAAGAAAGCCGAAGCCTCCCGCT
>Ga0209184_1001652_pt1 | contig 13604 bp, 16 predicted proteins | sample EN8Hudsemesocosm_2_FD_184627 | JGI IMG/M metagenome (GOLD analysis project Ga0209184, IMG submission 184627) | Methane-oxidizing microbial communities from mesocosms in the Hudson Canyon - EN8C Hudson Canyon (SPAdes) (version 2) | ecosystem: Environmental > Aquatic > Marine > Cold seeps | place... | reverse complement strand
ACGCTAAGTATGACTTAGCAGTGAAATCAAACACTGTATAAAATCAGATACGCCCGGTTAGCTCAGTCGGTAGAGCAGAGGATTGAAAATCCTCGTGTCCTTGGTTCGATTCCGAGACCGGGCACCATATTTGAAGAACCCGATCATTGAAAAATGTTCGGGTTTTTTTATGTCTGCGATTTGAGCCACTACTCATGCGGCATCATAAATTAAATCTCAGATATTTGATGGCCTACCCTGATTTCCCCCAACAGACTGACCCTCATTGGCTAGGCCAGAAATATAACAAAATCCTATGGTTGGTCGCTTAACCCACAGAACCTGCACAGTCATAGAAATAATCGACCTTTACCGAATCTCTACCCGTTTTGGTTTTCTAATATCCTATACACCCTGCCGTAAACCGCTCGTAATAGGGTAATGAAGGGAGTTGGTGGAGTAAATCCGTTGAAATAGTTGCCCCCTAAACTCAGTAAGTAATCTTAATATGGATTATCTCAGGAGTTGATACAGGCGGTGGAAGGAACAATCCTCCGTCTTTTTGCACTCGACATGCCGGTATAAACCAAAGCAATGAATAGACGAAGTTAGTCCGATAGTATTTTTTTTATGGTGTCGCAGGGATATAACCAGGGGGTTGGTGTAAAAATATAATAGTATTAATAATAAATATGATACTACGATAATACGATCTTTTATTTAGTAAAAATAAATAGTATTTATATATCACCACCATTCTCGAAAGTAGTATCGTATATCGTAGATAAAAAACGAGTATTTCTCAAAGATTACGACTGTATGACCCTATGTCATGACGTATTCTTCAGATCAGGGCACTTATAAAAGTTATGCCCATTAATACCACCAAGCTACCACTCAACGACCTTGCGTAATTTAGGCTACTTCAGCCGGCTTGAAATTCGTGATGACTAACACTAGTGAGCAAAAGCACATGTCACTGAATTACAATCAAGATATCTTTCCAAGACGCCAATAAACCACATTGAAGCATATTAACAATTAATGAATTGAATTAAACCGAATTGAATTGACGTCTAATGCATATTTTAATACACTTTAATCCCATTCAATCAATTGAGACGAAAAAATGAGCGATTCAAGAGCAATTAAAATTGAGCTGTCTTTTGGTACAGTAAAAGAGCTACAACACTATGTTGATCATATGGCTTTGTTGCCTGACTTTAACGACACGACAACTAATCTTCCCACAGATGATAATGCTCTCCTTGACGCGGTATGGCCCCTTTCATGGGTGACTTGGCAGTGGTTATTATATATCTGCATTCGCGGAGAAATAGATGGTGATTTCAAAACCATTACAATTAAAGATTTAGTGCAGAGCTCAGAAAACGCTGTTACAAGCAAGCAGTCAGCAGGATTAGGGATTTCTAAGGTTAAGAGAGTTCTAGAAAAGAATAATTTTCAAGATCTACTTAATCGGGAAGGAGCCATTATTAAGATAAAAAAGAAGCTCGCATTGGTAATACTTCGGTATAGTAAAGATGCCTACGATGAGTATCTCAATAATGATAACGACAAAATAAGTAAGGATATGATCTTTGATCTAGAAACGATCGAAGCTGCCATAAAAGAGCTTAACGAAAATCCATGATATTAAATTCCACGCATTGAGCCCTTTGATACCAAATGGCTTACCTAAATTCTGGCGTCTCATCGGGGTTTAAAGTCCAGTTCCTTAACGTACGTTTCGTACCATTGGACTTTAAACCCTAAGAGCAGCTAAGAAAGTTACAAGCATACCCCTTACATGTCGTCATTCTTTTCAGCCATAGCAAAAAAGGGATAAATACTATGTACCTAGGTTCGTTTAAGACAGAATTAACTCCTATGGGTATCCTAATACCACCTAGGGAATGCAAGCTATTTAGATTTCCTAAAAAACTAAAGGTTAGGGTGTGCCCTAATCTTGACACTTGCTTTTCCTGTTTTGATGCTTCTGCTTACGACTCATTCGTGGTCAAAAACACCCATTCACAGCTCCCTATAATTATGAGTGAGGCTGTTTTTAATGGGGAACATATTAAATTTAAGAAAGAAGATCTTGAGATGATACGTTTGGGTCAAAGTAAGGAGAGAGAAGTACTTATAATCGGCCAAGAGAAATCATTTGAAGTGTGGAGTTTTCAAGAGTGGCTTAAGTTGATTGGTATGCCTAGTGAGGAATCTAACATATAACAAACTCTTAAAATTCACTCTTAGATGATCCGGTTCAGTCTGACCTCTTTGTTCGCCTCCTTTATTTGTTTATAGCTGCGAATCTAAAGGAGGAATCTCTGGATTTTCTGAATAGGTGTAAAATTATTTAAAGCTTGAAAAGCTTATAGTTAGTCGGGATTGTAAATGATTACTGCTGGACTCATGTACCCATTCACCAGTACTTTCATCTAAATAAAATTGAACCACACCTTCAGAACGAAAAACTTCTGGAGCTACCGGATACGTTGCATAAGGGTTATGAAATATTTGAAGGCCATCTAAAATGGTTTCAGAACACTCTTGCGGCTTAAAAAATCGTGCTTCAGGTTTTCCATTAGGGGGGGTTGCCCACGTAGCGCGAACGATACCTCCTCCATCTTCATTAATAGCCATTGCACTGACTTTCCCCCATGTTGCAACACAACTAAACATTACAGCGCTAACTTCTGACATTTTAGGGCTATTAAACAGCCCTAGGTCAATTTCTGAACCGTTATCCTTTTCAATATATCCAAGATTTACAGAGGGTGGGCCATTTGGATATTTTTCAGGATTATCAAGGAATACATCTTCATCAACATAATGATCATAAAGCAGTGCCTTGATAGCCCTGTCGTACTGAAGGTTAAAGTAAGGTTGTTCAAAAGGGGCGACCGCTAACACAAATGGTTTACCTGCCACATGCTCTAATTTTTTATAATGCTTCTCATATTTTTGAGATTTTTTGCAAATGGCATTTGATAGCCGAATCATTGCTTCTATATTGAGCTTTTTAAAGCGCGTAAGTGTTTCTAATTCTTCCTTGCCGAATGTCTTATCCCATTCATTTGGCTTACCTTGCGCAGCGCTTGCAGTAACCGCTTCTACAATAATATCAGTACCTTTGGCATTGATTGTAAAATCTGGTGATGAATTTGACCAATCTACAGAAAAGCCATATTCTTTAAATGCCGCATGTAAATAGATTTCCCAAAAGGTTGAATTAAAGGTTGTTTGTAATTCTTTAACCAGCTTGCCATCACGGTCAATAAACCCATTAGCCCATTTCTGAAAAAGATCCCTTTCTGTTTGCCTAGGAGCGGATAATATCGAAGTGAAATTTTTATGTAATTTGTCTTCTTTAACTTGAATGTCAAAAATATCCATATTAGGCCTGATCTAAAATTTATACGAAACGGTTCATTTTATTATTTATAGCTCTTACGTACACGCCCTGACACAGATGATCTTGAAACGGTTATTGTAATGTTTAATTTAAATCATCTTCAAGCAGTCATGTCAGCAAAGGGTCGTTTCTACCAAGTCCATTCTGAACAGAACTGACTGCTTAGTGAATTTAAGACACTTAGCGGCGTACCTCAATGGTGGCAGTGAAGTAGTCGTTTACCATCACTATTGTTATCATAGCTCCTACCAATTTAGTCCACCTAGTCCCTTCCGATATTTTCTAAAATTGACTAGATGGACTAAATATCAAACAACCCTTAACACAGGTTGATTTTCATTCAAACGATTCAACACACCCCTAGCCTTCTAGCTGTTTCAGTTGATTCTAAGTGTGCATAATGCATTGTCATTGAAATATTACTATGACCCAATATTTGTATCCGCGATACCAATGCCAGCTAGGTCTAACTACCTGTACTTTTTATCATTTCCCTATGACTTTTTTTAAATTTTGAATTGAAAGAGCTTCATTACCTCTATGAATCATAGAATGACAATTGGGGCAGACAGGACGAAGATCTTTAACAGGATCAACCTTGTATTCTGAATCTATTTCACTTAAAGGAACGATATGGTGCACATGAATAAAATCTTTCCCTAATTCGCCATACTTTTCCTCGAAATCAAATTCGCAAACTGTACAACTAAATCCATAATATTCAAGGCACTTACTCCTAGCTTTCTTGGACCTCTCATAACGATTTACATAAACACCCTTTTTGGCGCCTTCATACACATCATCACCAAGATCTAGCTCATTTCCCGCCGCAAGCGTTGAACGCTGCAAATCAGTACTCATACCTCTAATTAGCCTACCCTTGTAGAATTCGGGAGCATATGCACTAAATTTTCGCTTAGAATCGGACTCTATGGGCTCCATTCTAATAGTGCCTCGCTCTAAAAACCTGCCATCAAGAATAGCGCGTACTAGCTGCACCTCAGTCATGCCTTCAAAATTCTTTCGATCATTTGTGAAATTAATACTATAAAGCCCCGTCTTGGGGCCTCGCTCACCTTTGTATGGATAAACTTTGACACCATCATCTCGCAACGACCATACATATTTTAAAAATTCAATACTCATTTTTAACTCTACCGATTTCTTGCACGTTTCAGCTGTCTTGCTTGCAAGAAACTACTGCAAGCCAAGTATTTTCACTATCCGAATGATATTTATCACCAAACCCTAGCTCTTGTCTTACAAGCATCCTTAACTTATCTAAATCAGTAATATTATTGACAGATTTGCCCAACATAATTTTCATAAATATAGATACTATTTCTTGATTATCAATCGTAAGTAATAATTAGTTATGGCACTTTCTTACTTCTTCAGTAGTAACATATTGCTTGTCTACAGATATGCTTGCTTCTTTATTATCTGATTGCATTGCATGGCTTAGTTGAGCGTCTAGAATACGGAGCATTACAGTGCACGCGTTATATTTCAGTTCATATTTTTTAATTACAATACGATCCTGCTGCCCTAATTGTTTTTTTACCCCTTCTGCAATCTCCGTTACTTCCCTAATATCTTCTTTCGTTGCAGTCCCCTTAGCTTTTTCTTTCAAATAGACTCCTAAGAAAGATGCTATAGCAGAAAAAACTACCAATACTAAAATTTGGGTGTTACTCATACCAGCAGAATGACTTACAGCAACCTCTACTACTTTTTGAATTTCATCTAATGTTAAATCCATAACTTAATCTAGCACCTCATAAATTTAGTAATCTACTAACAGCTTATTCGACGGATGGACTTATTTTACTATGTAAACCGAACCCGTATAATTGATTTTTTCACTATAAAAAAGACATTACAGTTTTTTGAAAGACAAAAAAATCGTGACTCAGTGTAAGAATAAACTGTAATTTAGGCTAACTATTTTAGGCCTGAAATCAGAACTAATAGCTAGATGGGCTCAATATCACACGGCTCTTAGCTTAGGCGGCGCTTGATTCAATCGATTCAACACATCCCTAGCCTTCTTAGCTGTTTCAGTTGATTCCAAATGTGCATAACGCATCGTCATTGAAATATTACTATGACCCAATATTTCACTCACCTCCTGCAACGACATACCATTCTGTACTAACTTAGATGCCAATGAGTGTCGTAAGTCATGGATTCTGAAGCCTTCCAGCCCCGCCCTCTCCATTGCATTTCTAATGCCTTTAGTTGAATGATTACGGGGTCCACCTTTGCTATTAGTAAATATGAACTTGCTGCCGTTGTCACTTGATAAACGACGTTTAAACACCTCATACAGTCTATCTGTCATATACAGTATTGAGTGGTTTTCAACCTTTGATCGATACAACTCAATAGTTCTGTTATTTAAGTCAATTTTGTCCTTCTCTAAGGTAGCCGCTTCACTATAACGACAACCCAAGTCCAAGAGCGCGATTGTAAAGTCATAATTCGCTTGTCGTACCTCCCGTTTCTTACCTGTCCAAAATTCAGGGCTTTGACTACACCCATCACCAAATATTTTATCTGGGTGTAATTCATCAAGTAATCGTTCCTCTTGTTCTTTTGATAGATACATTTTACGCCCAGGGTCTTTTCTTAATACTGGCCATTCGATATCAATCGTACGATAACCAAGCTTCTTAGCGTGTTTCCAAGCGCCTCTCAGTACATGCAAACTGTGGTGAATAGTCATAGATTTACGACCTTCATCTTTACGCTTCTGTACGAATCGTTCTATTTCAGGTGTGCCAACAGAATGAAACATCTCACCTTCATCAAAGTAAGTTTTTACCGTTTTTATATTAGATTTCAGACATCGTAGATTCTTGGTGTCTTCCTTCGTACGTATGAATGCGTCGAGTGCATCATATAAACTGACAGGGTCTTTATCACCAAGATACTCTCGTGAATAAACCTCATTTCGTAGTTTACGTTCAAATGCTTGTGCTTGATTCTTGTTCGTTGTTTTAGTCGATTGAAGATACGTTTTTCCTTCAACTTGAAACTGTGCGTACCAATACTTACCGCGTTTATGTATACCCATAATTGTTTTCCTTATTCTTAAATTATGGGGCTACTTTCCTACCTAACCACGGTTCAGACAACAGGTCACGCGGGGATTAATAGGATTAAATATCCTTGATATGGTTGAAGTGGAGTTGGGGGACTAAATTAACAACAGTTGTATAGGTAAGGTCTCATGATTATGATATATTTTTTGATACCATCGTTTTTGTAAGGGAGTAAGAATTGATTAAAGGTTTAGCAATAAAAAAAATCAATAAACGCCTGGAATCGAACAGTTTAAACTCGACGAATACACATTGGGCTAATATCTCCAAATACGGAAGGGATAAAGGATGGTGGCTCAATATTCCATTCCAAAAGTTCTCCCACGATCTTAATCTGATTCTTAATCACAAAGAGTTTGATCAATTCCTTCATATAAGCATACCAGCTAGCAACATCACCAACCCTGAACGCCTTTTCAGAAACAAAGATGAACTCACGACTGATATTTTCATATCGCTACCTAAATTAAGTATATTAACATCTGAAACCCCTCTGATAGATATCCAGTCTAATGGAACAAAATATGCCTTTTCCACCCATAAGGTAGATGTATTTGAATCTGACTTTGACATATCCAGCAGCGAATTCACCCTCCCTGATGAAATAACTCAGCCCTTTACCGAAGGTGCTACCAAAACTATCACTGTCAATTCTTATGAAAGAAACACTAAAGCAAGAAAAGCTTGTATAGAAAAATACGGCATCAATTGTTTCGTCTGCACTTTTGATTTTGAAAAGTTTTATGGGGCCAGGGGGCAAGGTTACATACATGTCCACCATCTAACCCCAATATCTGAGGTTGGTAAAGAATATGAAATCGACCCCATTAAGGATTTAAGACCTGTATGCCCTAACTGCCATGCAATGCTTCATCGAAGTGGCAATATATCCATTCTGGAATTAAAAAAGGAAATTGAAGACAGTGAAAATATCTAAAGGGTATAAATGAATAAACTTCTCACCATAGAAACAACATTTTTATTTAGCTGCTTACTTAGCACTGCTCACGCATCTAGAGATATGGGAATTTCTAGTGAAATCAGAGATAGCGGCGCTGGATTTGAATCTATAATATTCTTAGTTATTGCGGTGATTATTGCTGCATTCATAAGTGTTTTATTTGACTCAGCTAAAAATAAAATTTCTACAATTAAAGACAATAATTTATATCAAACAGGTGAAATATCTCCACCAATCTCAACTTATGAAGAGTTCAAAATTACAGGTGGTCGATTCGTCTGGCGCAGTAAAAAATCTATCCAAGACCTTCCATCCGATTTGGTTTCACCAAAGCATCTAAAGATTAAACTTTGGAGATTCTCTTTTAAAAAAGATTCTTCCCCCCTCCCATCAAACTGGCAAGACCTATTCGAAGTACTGTGTGTAGAATTAGAGGAAAGTGAACAAAGAACTATCGACATCACTTATAACGAAGATACCTGCAATTCATTAGATATTTACAATGGTCTTGCTCACATTGGAAATAATGCATTTCTTGCTATAAAAGTATTTGATGATGTCGTTGAATTCACTTCAGATTTTAAAAACGTTACAACCGTCAAAAAATTATAGACCAGGGGGAAAACTGAAATTATCACGACATATATACAGGTTAATACCAAATTCAAAAAAGTTAACTTACTTACCTAGCTCTAACTTCCCCCCATCCGATCAGGTACAAAAAGAAAAAGCTATAATTAGGCTACTGGGAGGGTCAGTTTTAAGTGCAGATTAACAATACTGAACTCTTTTCAGTCATTAACTTTTTGTACATCTAGTTTCAAAAAATACCATTCTCCAACTTGTTCCCAATCAAAGACATACCTATTTCTTAGCGTTACAACCACATCAGAACGACCTTTACATTTTGAATACTCAAATTCACCAGGATCAATCTTGGCGCCATCATACGTTGTAAAAACCGTCCCAACCCCTCGTGTAGATTTATTAATGTATGGTGCGCTATCAGTGATCATATAAAAAACACCAATATTGAATCCTTTAGCGCAAGCTAATTCCAAAGCCTCTATATCAACAAACGTATCAATTCGCCCATAATCTTGGGCGCCCTGCCTATTAGTCTTAAATTTTAATTCAATGGCACAGCTAATGTTTTTGTTTGGAAAACCACAGGTAATATCAATATATTTGTTTTTCCCTTTTATCCCTTCACATTTAGTTTCCAAATCTACCAAGAACAAATCGTCCCTCTTTGTGCAATATGACTCACCAATAATAGAAATGATATGAGCAAAGTAGTGCTGGAACGGAGCCTCTTTAGTGATCTCATGACGGCCATCTATGAATCTCGTTTTTAGAATCCTCCATGAGACATCGAGAATTCCCTTAACTCTTTCAATATAGTCATCTTGCAATACATCTTGAGACTTCACACCCATTTACCCTTATTTCAATTTAATACTTAAAGAGTGAAAATAGTCCACCTACTCCCCTTGAATCAAAAAATATTATATACCTATTAGTCTAAGTAAATTAGGGGCCGCTGGAGGAATAAGAAGTTGAAATTGCGCATACCAATACTTACCCCGTTTATGTATACCCATAATTTGGGTTCCTTATTCTGAATTTATGGGGTGACTATCCAACCTACACATCATTCAGACAATAGTTTATACGAGTGATTCGAGGATTAGATATCCGTTTGTATAAGGGGTATGTAAAGGGAGTTGGTGGGTTATATTTCAAAATCAATTGCCTTTCTCATCAATATTGATAATCTACAATACTTATTCGAAGCACGACTAACACAATACTACGCGAGTTTTACACTTTCATTTACGTGTCACTTATTGTTAGTCTATGCATTAGATATAAAGATCTATTTTATAGAACGGAGTCTTAAAATATGAATAAGAACTATGTAGGACAATTTGTTGGTGTGATACCAGCCTTAGCTTTTGAAAATCTAGCATACCCCAAGCAACTTCTCCTAATGTTTGACTCCTTAGCCATAGATCTTGGAATGTCGGGATTCAGCTCAAAAGAACAAGAAATTATTCGCTCCATAATGCCCGAATTATCTTACTTAATGAAGTCTGAGTTACTAACGTTACTTTCTGGTCTATTAGCCACTAATGAAATTGTACCTACAGGAAGTTCATTGATCCATGCTGGTCAAACTCTTACCTCAGAGACAGTAACCTGTGAGCGCTTCAACGCCCAAAAACTTAGAGCAATGGGTATTGATGCTGTTCCCATAACAAACCCTTATCAAGATATGGACATTGATTCAGATATTAATAGAGATGCCGCTATAAGACTAACTTTAAGAGAATTTCCCGTCCCATCTGAAATAACCCCATGGGAAAGCATTGAAGAATTCAGACAAGACCCAGAGGCAAGAAAAAATTTTTGGGAATTAAAAAAATGGATGAATAAAGTTGGCAAAAGTGGACTAAAACAATATGAAGTTCATGACGAACTTCGTGGGCTAATAAATGACTATGACAAAAGCATGAAAATTCATAAACTCAAACATCAAACTGGTTCATTTGAAGTTGTTGTAACGACTACTGCTCAAGTAGCAGAAGATTTAGTAAAAGTGAAGTGGTCAGATGCTATCAAATCTATTTTTCAAGTGCATAAACAAAACGTAAAACTACTAGAAGACGAACAAAACAACCCTGGTAGGGAAGTTGCTTACATAGCAAATGCAAAAAATCGATTTAGTTAGCCTTAGTCAACAGGAGTTAACATGGCTGAAATATATACAATAAAAATAGATACAGACGATATTGATTACATGTCTGGTATAGCACCCGAGAGCCTATTCCCAGAACACTACGATCCAACAGTATTAGAATCTGATAATGGTTTAATGGTTAACGTAACTTTTGTAGGTGGTGCAGCAAGGTTTTATTTCAATGAGCTAGATATTGATTGCCAATTCGAATATTTTGACGGAGATGAAGACTATGAAGACGAATTCAATGAAATAGACTTGAAAGGAGAAAATTTCAGTGTAGGTTTGGTAGAATACATCGCAAACAAAGTAACTGAGCTTACGGGAAATAAAACGAACTTTTGAACTTCAATATTGACCACCACTCCTTGTTGTAGGTCATCTTTAAATCTCAGCCTATATAAATTGAGTTAGTGGAGTAAATTCACCCTCCCCTCCCTCAACAGCTATGTAGCATGCATACCGTAGACACGTCCCCACCAAGATTATTTTCATAAATACCTTTATCAAAAAGTAGCAAGCTAACGTAGACAAACCTAACTGTCCGGGCTTTCCATCCTTAGTATTAATCCATCTAAGAGACAAAAGGTGGTTGTGGTGGTAAAAGACGAAAACTTCCTAGTTTGTTAATAAGCATGCAAAACTGACCCACTTTGGTGGGTAATTAGCACTTAAAATTGACCCACCTATTTTGTTTAATACCGAGCATTTGGCTCGGAGAACTTGATAGGTGATATTAATGGAATCAGCGATGAGGATATTTGGGGTCAGTGTAAAAACTATTGCAATTCAATGAGTTTTTACCCTGACCCTAATTATCATGACCCTAATTATCAGCGTTTTACCACAACTTGGATGGACTTTCAGATGCGATTAAACTGCGTTGGCAGAGCATGTCAGTAGTGGAGTAGTAAAACTAAACGTATGAACAGGGATATGACTTCTTCATAAATAGAATTTCTGCGGTGGATGCTGGATACCTAGGGTGTTGACGTAGGCAATCAAAATCGTATATTTTATAGACAGCCATAAATGGCGCAAACATACCCTTGATGTTTGTAGTAAGGGAGCATTTAACAAAAGTATAAAAAAGGGAAAGGATATGAGCTGTACTACAGACTGGTCTACAGTAAATTCGGAGATGGATACGCGAGACGCATCAACATCTAAAAAATCTGAAAAATACGCTCGACACCAAGCAAGTTCAATACAAGAGTCTATTCAAGGTCTTGATACAAGGCTAAACGCGATATTTAAAGCGGTTCGTAATTGTTCTCCAGACAGGGTGGTCGCTGCTGGGGATCAACAAACAAAAGGTGATGACCATCACTGGAGTCAGTCCAAAGGTGTTATGGATGACAAAGATCGCGGCTGGGAAAATTCAACTAAAAAGTACGCTGATTCGGCCTTCGCAAAAATTGAACCTGCCGTTACAGAGTTGAGAGGGAGTGTAAACGCCCTATATCGCATAATCCATTTTTCGGGGTTAACTGACCCAAACATTGATGTTAAAGGCGGTGGAGGTGATCATAACTGGTCAGAAGAAACCGGGGAAATGGAAAATAAAGACGAGGAAACTTTGAAGCGAGTAAAAGGGTATGTTGATGGTCTAGAAAGGAAGTTGTCTACTGAAGTAGCGAAGATAGTTTCTAAAATTGAAGGCATGGAAGACATAACAGAAGGTTGGTGTGATTTAAAGGCTGAAAAGCCAGATCAAATACTCCACGAAGCGTCTTAATCTTCCGCGACATAATGGGCGTTACCTCTGATGTTTAACAAGAGGTTGTTGCCCTTTTTTAAGGGTCCAAGGCCAGTCTCGACCGCAGTCCACGCACTTCTTCTTATTCAGTCAGGAAAGTTCTGTGAGCGGGCCGTGACAGCTATGAAGTGGCATAGTTAATTTGGTCACGTAATAGGAGGTGCTAAAATGCACACAAATCATTACGGTGACAACATGACTAAGAAAACAAGACCAAGATATAACCCAGAATTTAAAGTCGAATCTGCGAAGCTGGTTTTAGATCAGGGTTACTCTGTTCGCGAAGCTGCTGAAGCAATGGATGTTGGTAAATCTACCCTGGATAAATGGGTTAGAAAACTAAAAGCTGAGCGTGATGGTACTGTAACTACTGGCAAGCCTATCACTGAAGAACAGCGCAGAATCGCTGAGCTTGAAAAACAAGTTAAGCGCTTAGAATTGGAGAAAGACATTCTAAAAAAGGCTTCAGCTCTCTTGATGTCGGACAGCATGAACGGTTTGCGCTAGTAAAAAGAATTAAGGGAGCCTATAAAATTACGGATTTGTGCCAAGTGTTTGAGGTGCATAGTAGTAGCTTTAATTACTGGGATGCTAGAAAGAAAAACATTAAGCCTGAGAAGGTCAAGCAGCTGGCTGAAGTTAAACGTATTCACAGCCTCAGTAACGGCTCTGCTGGCGCGAGGACTATAGCTACCATATCGACTACAGGAGGTTTGCCAATGAGTCGTTATGTGGCGAGCAGGAGAATGAAAGAGCTTGAATTGGTCAGCTGCCAACTACCTGCTCATCGTTATAAGAAAACAGGGAATGAACATGTCGCAATCCCTAATTTACTAAATCGAGAGTTTACTGTTGGTAGCCCCAATCAAGTTTGGTGCGGGGATGTGACATATATTTGGACAGGTAAACGTTGGTCTTATTTAGCTGTAGTTTTAGATCTATACGCTCGACAAGTTGTGGGTTGGGCAATGTCTAACTCACCTGATAGTGAGCTTACGGCCAAAGCTTTACGCCTGGCTTATGAGTTCCGTGGTCAGCCAAAAGATGTGATGTTCCATTCAGATCAGGGCTGTCACTATACAAGCTTGAAATTTAGACAAACACTTTGGCGTTTTCGGATTATTCAAAGCATGAGTCGTCGAGGAAATTGTTGGGATAATTCGCCGATGGAGCGTTTCTTTAGGAGCTTGAAAACCGAGTGGATGCCAACAGTGGGCTGGAATTCATTCAGTGAGGCAAAGGGTGAAATAGCACGTTATATAACAGGTTATTATAGCCAACTAAGACCACACACATTTAACGAAGGGCTTACGCCTTCAGCAGCAGAGGCAATATATGAAAATTGCCTCTTAACTTGTGACCAAATTTAGTTGACCACTTCACTAGGGCATTGAGATTGGTGGGGCATTATGAAACAGTTTTCTTGTTTTCAGTCAATCTACTCCCTCAGATGGATTAAATTGACAAATTTTCTAAAAATCATACCACCCACCAAATAACTTTTATAAATACCTTCATCAAAAAAGTAACAAGCTAACGTAGACAAACCTAACTGTCCGGGCTTTCCATCCTCAGTATTAATCCACCTAAGAGACAAAAGGTGGTTGTGGTGGTTAATGGCGAAAACTTCA
>Ga0209184_1001649_pt1 | contig 13616 bp, 9 predicted proteins | sample EN8Hudsemesocosm_2_FD_184627 | JGI IMG/M metagenome (GOLD analysis project Ga0209184, IMG submission 184627) | Methane-oxidizing microbial communities from mesocosms in the Hudson Canyon - EN8C Hudson Canyon (SPAdes) (version 2) | ecosystem: Environmental > Aquatic > Marine > Cold seeps | place... | reverse complement strand
CCTTAAATACTTTACTTAGGTATATACACTTCTATGTATATGGCCCCTTAGCTCAGTTGGTTAGAGCGCCCGACTCATAATCGGTAGGTCCAGTGTTCAAGTCACTGAGGGGCCACCACTTCTACCAACGCTTTCAGCGTAATTACCTACTAACTTAAAGTATTGCCAATACAGTTTTGTAGCAAACTTGTAGCAAAGTATTACTTTGTTTTTAACTAGTAGTTTTGTTATTAAAATATTATTTATTTATCAACTTGCCCATTTATTAAGTTAAATTGAGGTGATTCGTAGAGTTAACTTAGTCTCACAATCCTCATTGCTGAAGTCGGTATTATACTACTGGACGACACGACTTTACGTTTGTTGCTCTCTGATAGGCAAAATAATTGTTTTTAAAGCTTTTAATTTTATTGAATTGCCTATATAAAGTAATTATTGCCTAACCTAATAATTACTATTATGCCGTCAACAAAACTTAAAAATCTTGTAACAAATTCAGGTTGGACCATTATAGAGAAAGTTAGCTCTAAACAGGTATCTGGTGGAAATCATTGCACCCGTTATGTAGCACACTCAGATGATGGACGTATAGGTTTTTTAAAGGCAATGGATCTCGTTGGTGCATTTAATCATGCTCGTGAAAATGGTCTAGACGAATTAGATGTTCTCTCTTCTCAAATTAAACAGTATAAATTCGAACAAAGTATTCTTCAGCAATGTAAAGACCGAAAAATGTCCAAAGTAATTATGCCTTTAGATAGTGGCTATATTGATACACTTGTATGTGATGCTCCATTAAATAGAGTGTATTATGTTATTTTTGAGATGGCGCAGAATGATTTGAGGCAGCAGTTTATTGAACAATCAAATATTTCATGGGTATCACTGTTTAGAGCACTGCAACACACGGCTATAGGGGTTAACCAACTACACAAAGGAGGTATAGCACATCAGGATGTAAAACCTTCAAATGTACTTTTTTTTGATAAAGAAATTTCAAAAATTGGAGATTTAGGCAGGGTAACTACTACAAAAGGAGATTCCCCCTTTAATCGCACCCCTTTTACAGGTGACCCGCGTTACGCACCTTTAGAGTATGATTATTCTTATAATATTGGCTCAACATCGTTTTCTGATAGACGTTTGTCAGATCTATTTATGGTAGGTAGCCTCATATATCACATGATAATGGGTACAGATATTAAATCTCACTTCAGCAACGAAGCACATTTACTTTCACCTTTTCTAAATTCGTTATCTTATAGTGAAGCATTACCTTTTTATATTACCGCATTTACAACCACTATCGAAAGGTTCGAAAATCACTGCTTAGGTATATTTGGCCCTAAAATATCCAATGAATTAAAAGTGATAGTCTTTGAGATGTGTTATCCTTGCTCCAGCAAGCGAGGCAATCCGAAACATCAAAATACTGTAATGCGTTTATTGATGGAAAGGTATGTGGGGAAACTATCACAACTTGTACGCCTAGCTATTATTGAAGGAATGAAATAATGGCTAATCAAATAATACTGATGGACAATCGACAGCTTATCCCAAGGTGGCATACTTCGAGAAAAGTCATGTCATTACACTATCCAGTACCACCTAATGCTCCGCAAGATGCAGACCTACGAGATGAACCTTGGCTAACTAAAGCTATTAAAAAATATGATGACGATCCTAATAATTTAAATGCTTTAGATGTTTATGTAAGGTTAATTCAAAATGAAACTACTAATCACCAGTATTTTAAACGTGTGCAGCAACAATTAGTAAATGATAAAAGTAATTTACCAGAAGCAGTACAAGATATCGTAGCTCCTAGATTACATCAATCAGATATTAGTGAATTTTATACAACTGATCGTAAACAAGTATATTTAATTATCCACAAACTAAGGAATATTGTTAAAAACAACCCTCAAGATGCACTTACTTGGCTTGATTTGGGTTTTTATTATTCTATTCTTGGTGAGATGAAAAAAGCACAAGAGGTAATGGGGATAGGAAATGCTTTGGCACCAAAAAATCCTTTTGTAGCGCGTATATATAGTAGACACCTTATACACCAAGATGATCCTGAAAAGGCTATGTATTTACTAAATAAAACTGGATTGACTAAAAAGGAACCTCTAATTGCAAGCGCTCTAATTTCAATTGGTAATACGTTCGGATTACGCACATCAACTTCTATTTCTCAAGCTAAGAAAATAATAGAGGATTACAAAGGGAATCCTGGTTTTTTATCTGAATTACAAGCCAGTGTTGCAACATTAGAAATTCAAAACGGTGCGTTACGTAAAGGCCGTAAGCATTTAGAAAAAGCAATGGTTCACCCTACAGAAAATGTATTAGCGCAAGCATCGTGGCTGCACCATAAACATCAAGTTAACCTCACGTCGCTGACGCCTATGGTTACTGTAGAAGGAGATGTTAATAAGGCGTATTCAGACCAAAACTATTCTTTATGTCGTGATAAGTTGATGGAATTATTTTCTTTTCAACCATATAGCAGAGCGTCGCTTACTGATGCTGGTTATCTAAGTTTAGTTGGCCTAAATGACCCAGAATTCATTATAAGCCACTCAGTAAATAGATTAGCTAGAAAGCAAATGTCATTTGGTGAGCTTAATAATTTGATAGTTGCTAATTTGAGTGTAGGGAATTTAGATAACGTATGGGATGATTTAGATATCTTAAAGGCTAAATCGGCTGAGAATAATCACCCTGATATTATTGGCACTCTACAAGCAACTCTTGGAATGGCTCTTATAAAATTTGGATCTATTGAAGAAGGAGTAGATCTGTACGAGTCTTCCATCCAAACATATAAAAAAGCTAATTACACTAAAGCTGCAGCTGTCGCAGAATTCTTTTTCTATACACAAATAAGACAGCACCAACCAAATCGTGCAATTAAATTAAAAGAATCGTTTATAAAAACAGCAAAAGAGCATGGTATGCATGAACTGGAAGCTGGTGTAAAAAAACATAATTAATTAATGCATTAATATTTTCGTAAAAATTTAACTTAAGAAAAGAGTTTCTTTTTATGACTATGAACATTGGCCGGGTAAGTGGTAACTGTTATTGTAGAATTGCCCAATCTCGATTTATCGTATTTAGATAAACAATTTATTAGATATATAATTTTGCTATACCACCTATACCACCTATACCACCTATCCAATTAATAATTCTTGGGATAGGTGGTACAGGTAAAATAGGTCTAATCAAAAATTTCGTTTTGTGAATGCCCTAACAAACTAGAGAATTTATCTCGAAAAGTGTTTAAGTCTGGCAATTCATAAAGAGCACCGCGACCACTTTTACCTATAGCGGCTATCCCCATTTGATTTAGTAATTTACCTATTCCACTGCGTACTCTAGGTTCAGTCATTTGATATTTATTTGTTTCTAGCCAATGTAGACATTTTTTGGTCATCTGCTGTGTTTCAATACGACACATACCATCAAACGGCTGTTCTTGATTAAGCTCACTAAACATAAAATCTTGATAAGGTGATAAATTGGCTTTCTTCTCTTCCAATAGAGCTGCGGTTATCGGTGCCTTTCTAGGGTCGAAATTTGATAAGTCATAATTCAGCAAATAATCAAATAAGTAACCTGCGCCATTGGCATTTATCCAACTCCATAAATAATTAAAGTAGTCCGTGTTTTGCGCGTATTTATTTGATGGCTCAAGTACCAAATAGCGACGTTCACGGTTACCTGCTTTAATCACGGTTTCATGATTACTAGCAAACATAAATCGACAAAAGTTAGGGACTTGTATCGGATCTATGCCTTTTCGTTCCATGCTTAACCTTGGCTCACTGATCATCCCTTTAAGTTTATCAGCAGTTCTAGGATCGGTTAAATCAACCTCATCAGCAAACACTAATAGCTTATTAGCAACTACAGAGTTAAAACGCCCTGATAGTTGATAAGCACCGTTAACTTGAACAGCTAAAGCCCCCAATATTTGCTTCAAAGGTTCAAACAAAGTGCCTTTACCTGTCCCTTCAACGGACTTCATCACGATTGCCACACTTGGTTTTTCATTGGGCTTTTGAATCATATGAGCAAAGAACCCAATTAAAAAATTTGCTGCTACTTGGTCACTATTACAAATAACTTCAAATATATGATTAAGAAAAGGGGTTACATCACCTTGCTTTGGCGCTAGCGCATACCCCTCAAATAGATTGTAGATTGTTGGAGGGCATAATTTAGGGTTAGGATAAAAACTTATTCCATCAGGCTTAAATACTTTTCCTTTCCATGCTAACCAAGCTTCTCCAGTATTTACTCCTGCAATTTTATTATCAGATAAAAAATAGTTTTTGAATTCAGACAAACTTTCAATATGCAATGACTTACCGTCTACAGGACAAGGTTTTGTAGAAACAATTTTATGTTTACCTCCAACAGTCACATGAGCATATTTTTTATTTAAATCTAAAAGAGTTTCTATTTCTTCATCAGATAGTGATTTGTTATTAATAACACCAAATTCATCAGGCAGATTTTCTAAGTTGTTTTTAGTCATGGCACGCAACCTCCGCTACAAAGCTCGAAATGGTTAGCTGTTCAGTCCAAACAGATAGCGAAATGATATGCGGAATTCCGCTAAGGTTAGCGGACTCAGTAAGCCAACTTTCCGCACAGGCTGATAATTTCGCTACAAACCGCGAATCTATTAGCTCTTTAGCGAAAACAGGTAGCGGATTAATAAGCCGAATTTCGCTATCAGTAGCGGACTCTCTAAGCCAACTTTCCGCACAGACTGATAATTCCGCTATAGAGCGCGAAACTATCAGCTGTTCAGCGAAAATATGTAGCGAATTAATAAGCGGAATTTCGCTATCATTAGCGGATGCAGTAACCAAAGTTACCGCAAAGGGTGGTAATTTCGATGCAAAAAGCATCAAAAATTCTAACTGGTCATTAGTTACCTTAGACATGATCACCCCCTAAAGGGGCTTGGTTTAAGTTTTCTAAACGATTAAAGCTATTTAGCCAGTTATCCAAATCATCTTTTAAATAGCGAACAGCCCTGCCTATTTTAATAAATGGCGGTGCCGGAGTGCGATTATCTCGATTGCCTTCCATACGTGATTGACGTAAGAAAGAGCGGCTCATACAAATATATTCAGATGTTTCTTGTTCTGTTAGTGCTCGTTTGTTGTTTGTGGTTGGCATGTATGCCTCCATGTACGTTAAATTTCATGGAAGACTTTATTGAGTTGAAATAGTCGATTAAGCTTAGCGTTAATCTAATTAATCTTAGCGTTAACTTTTAGTTGGTATTTATTTTTTTTCTTATATTGCTAACGGTTACACTTAAGCTTGAAAACTTAAGTGTTCCACCATTGGCATAGCGACTTTCCCACAATATTTCGCTAGCAGATACATCCCTGAGAATATTGTATTCATCAAACTCTCGTTCTCCTTCATCAATGGCAAAATCCATTTCTATAGCTGCCCAAATTTGTTTGGCTGAAAAACTCGGTTTTTTTACAATGATTCGTTTTAATAAATCATGTAAGTCGTTATTGCGCTCTTTTTTAACAAGCTCTTTATCAAGCTTGTTATTTAAGGCTGGCTGTTGGGTAGTTTTAGTTTTTTGACCCGTTAATATTCGAACTGCCTCTAATGCAGTATCGTGCAATATTCGAATATCATCAGTTAAAAATTTACGCTCACTATGATTCAGTACCATTTCCTTCTGCTGCTTACTTTTCTTAATATCTGCAACAGTTTTCATCCCAACAAACAATCCCAAAAAATCTAATGCCTGTTTCTCAAGGTTTTCTCGTTCATAAGGTAAAAACATGGCAGGAATGAGCTTCCAAGATATTTGTTCTATTTGTTTAGGTCTCCACTCTTCAATCACTAAATTTGGCGTATTGACCTGAAATGGATACTCTTTAGATACATGTTGGATTTTATCTTTTTGCTGCAACGTGGCATATATGGCCGATAACTTTCCTGAGGTTTTTAAGTTTTGATATTCGATAGGAGATAATTCAATAGCGCCTTGATAATTCACAATACTATAGCCACAAAACTTAGTATTTTTACATTTATCCTTTACCCATCCGCCAATTACAAATTTAGCCTTGTTGCAAAAGAGTGAAAGCCGGATTTCATCTTTTTCAGCTAAGTAGTGAATATCTTCTTCAGATATGCCGAAATGCCGTTCAAGCTCACTAAGTCGATAATACTCTTTTACTATATTCATCAGTTTCCCTTTCGATAATATATTCGAAGACAGCAGAAAATTTTACGAGCTAAAGCTTAACAGGGTAAGTGGTATATTTCAGCTACTTGATTTCGATTTTATAGATTAGATGTTTTTTGATATGAAGTTACGGTTAGATACCAAGTAAAATGCGGTTCACAGTCATATAGCTTAACCGAACTTTACGGTCTAATTGAACCTAATAGGTTAAATGTGTTTTTATTGATAGTAAGTTACGGTTAGATACCAAGTAGAATGCGGTTCGCAGCCATATGACTTATCCGAACTTTACGGTCTAATTGAACCTAAAAGGTTAAACGTATTTTACTTGAGAGGAAATTACGGTTAGATACCAAGTAGAATGCGGTTTGCAGTCATATGACTTAACCGAACTTTATGGGTTAATTGAACCTAATAGGTTAAGGTTGGTTTGTTACCTGTTCAAGTCCCAATGCGTGACTTGAACAGGGTTTATGATCACATTTGTCACATAGGAATTAATAGGAAATGTGCTATTGAATCTATCTTGTTCACAATAAAAAGACAAAAAAAAGCATCTATAAAATAGATGCATATAAACATGAAACACTAAGGGAATAACATTACTGTTAAGTAAGAGTGTACTTTGCAAACTAAGTTCAATTTACTTGCAAAAAAGTAAATGTCTAGCAAGCCAAGAGTGAAAGACAATACTTTTGGTTAGAATGATAAGGCTAACTAATACCACTTTGCTGACATTATGTTTCTACACTGCGTGGTTGATTCGTATTAGATTTTGTATCGATAATGCTGCCTTAAACTTCAAGTTATTCATTTTCTATTTTTTCTTCTTGAGAATGTTGAGCATTCTCTTTGTTATCTATATCAGGTTTACTTTTTGTTTGCTTCGGTTGCTTCGGTTGTTTTTTTAATGAAGTTTTTGTAGCAAATTTTCCGGCTTCTTTTGCTAAAGTTGGAAACATAGCAATTGCAGTTTTAAATGATTCAGAATCTGTAAACTCGTGCCATGGACTATTGTAATCTTTACCTTCAATCAACCGCAAAGGCATCTCATCTAAACGATCAAGTGTTGAATTAAAAAGCCTTTCTTCAGTGGCTGGATCAAAACGCTCAGCTAATTTTTTAAAGCCAGTAAATGCTTTTGCAACAGTAGCTTTATAAGAATAGTCCTCTGATAGCTTAAACCTTTGATTAATTTGTTGTGTTGATATCCACGCTAACCAAAGAGGACCACCGATTGAAAAAATTGACATTATTGTATGCAAAATCGCTTGTCCAGCAGTTAAATCCGTTCCTAAAACTTGAGTAAATGCTTCAACTCTCTCAGCACCAATCCAAGCACCTGCACCAAGAGCAATTAACAAACCAACTACCCACACCCAAATGGAATTCTTTAATTCTACTGCTCTTTGATCAAAACCTGCAGCCAGTCCCTCTGTTGTAGTTATCTGGAGAGCTTCATCACATTTTTCAACTAACTTAGCAGCCGTCTCCGCAGACTTTCTTGCGTCTTCTTTCGAAATTTCAGCTGTTTCACTAGCTTTAGCCACATCATTTTTAAGAGCTGTTGAAGTTTCTTTTAATAATGCTAGTTCCTTTTTTGTATCGGCAAGTTCACCAGTCGCGGTTGTAATGAGTGTATCTAGTATTTTTTTTGCATCCTGTAAAGAAGCTAAATCAGTAGGAAGTGATTCTGCCGCTTCGTGCGCCTCATTAATAACAGTGATTTTTTCTTTTAACGTAGAACTTGTTTCATCTATAGAATCTAATGTCTTACTAGTACTTCTCAACCTTGTAGATAGACCTCGTGGCAATAATTTTTTATTTTGAATGTTTTCATATGAGAATAACTCGTAATCGACATCACTAAAAATTGTTTGTAAGGTAAGTAAAATACTTGGAACAATATGTATTAGATGAGTAGCAGCATCAGTAAAATAGGTTTCAGCGGTTATATTTAACGTCTGTATTTCATCAGTGTGATTTTCGAGAGTTGAATCCAAACCTTCAGGAATATCTAAATCGCCATAAGCTTCAAGCTTGTTTATATAATTTTTCAATAAATAATGGATATGCTCTTTTTTTAAATGAACTTGATTCCAGCCGTGTGCTTGAAAACCATCTGCATTAATTGTAGCCTCTTCAATTGTTTCGTTTAGAGACTCAAGAGCACTTATGAAATCTGATAATTTTTTTTTCATTCTTACAAAGTCCTATATTTTTTTTTAATGTTTGATAATTTCACTATAAATAGCCTACCACTTTACGCTCTTGATAAAAGGTAATAATTAACGACTTTACATTTTTATTATTCAGTCAAAAAATTTCACCGGCTTTGTGGTGGAAATACACACTTCTGAGATGAGCCATAGTCTTCCAGTTGAACATTAGGAAATATATAGCAAAACACTTAAGACTAACGTCTTCTGTGCGCACCAATAAATCATGCAAGCCACCATCTAAAAATAAAATATACATGATTCCATCCAAAAGAACATTACACGGCATTACAAGGTTTACGCTAATAGCTAATTCATTAGAAAATATATGGCTAAAAATTTATTGCTAATGTCTCCTGTGCGCACTTTGTTAGCCTTTCACACTAGTTAACAAAGATGCCAAGCCAACTAATTATGGTAACCATTGTTCAAGTCACTGTTCATGACCTGAATAAGGGGCTATGATTACACTGGTCATTAAGTTCACAATAAAAAGACAACAAAATGCACCAATAAAATAGGTGCATAAACATGAAAGATTAGGGAAATAACATTACTGTTAAGTGATAGTTTTCTAAGCTTTTCTTCGGTGATATACGTACATCATAATAAATAGTACTAGTGGGGGAACTGTTCCTCCTCCTTTGCTAGCATTATCCGTTTCTTTAACTGGAGTATTATTTGATTCTTCACTTGAGTCGACAGTACCAATAACTACAAAGCGAGCTGTAGATTTAGGGTCATCAGTTAATTCAGTTTTGTTGCTAGGGAGAGATATAGTAAAACTTGCCCATCCTTGTTCTAAATCTTTAATTTTATAACCTTCAATGGGTCTAACATCCCATTCACCAGATGGCATTTCAATCAGTAGCTTTGCTTCAGTTACTAGTTCTTTTTTAAAGAATAGTTCTAAGTATTGATAATGTACTCCAGTGTCTAATTCGCTTTTAATAATAGGCGAAATTTGTCCCGATTCAATCTGCTCTGGAGAATATGAAAGTCCTAAAAATCGAGAGTGCTGATCGTTTACCCTTATGCCAAACGGCTGATAAGGTTCAGTATTGATATAAAAGGGTTTATCCATTACGTTCGTAACATCGACAAAATCTAATTCATCACTTTTATCGTTTATTTTAATTGCAATATAATCTTCTCCGTAACTCCATGCACCATCCCAAACTCTAACACGGAAGACCATATGCCTAGATTCTCCAGTAGGGATTGTAGGTGCAATCGCTTCAAACGTGCTGCTATATGTTCTAGAGTGATTTCGTAAAGCTGGTCCATAAACAATGGTCCACTCTGTCATTATAGGTTTGTCATGTTCAACGTTAACCGTTAAATCTATATCATCTCCTTCATTAAATATAAGGTCAGGTCCAGCATCCACATTCAACACATTCGTTTTAATAGGTACCCCACTATTTATTCTTATAGAGCCATAATCACTAGACCCATCAAAATTACAGAAAGAAGAAAAATCTAATGCTAAGCTATTAATTTTACCTTCTTCATTTCGAATGATTTCTTTAATTACTAAATCAGTCGTCAATTGAAAATTTATGCAACCTGTATTGTTATTAAAAGCCTTCTTAAATTTCATTTCTTCTAGAGTGTAACTGTTGTCAAATATATTTGAAAATTCACCTTCAACTAACACGTTACCTTCACCTGCAGAAAGTATAATATTCGCTCTTGTAAAACCCTGGTTGACTATATCTATTGTCTCGCCGTCATATGGAAGGTAATTATTAAGAGTATATGTAGAAATCAGTGAATTCACTTTATTAATGCCGTAGCGAGCAAAGTTAGTGTTAGAGTAGAACGTATGGGTGCTTTTGGCATTTAAACCTTCAGTTCTAACTTTAACTCTATCTTTAGAAGTGCGCCCTTCATTATCGACTACCGTTAGCTCAAATTCAGCTTCAACTTCACTAATTAGAATAGGATTCTTAACTACTGTTGCTACAGGGGAGCTTTCATCTTCTAATTGCATTGTAGGTCCAGATACTTGGGACCAAGAATAAGACTTAATAAAACTGTCGTCAGAATAAGAAAATGCTCCTTGTAAATATGCCTTTTTATTAGCAATAATTACTTGATCAGGCCCAGCCAACGCATATGGTCTTTGTGAAATAAGCTCTGCGAATGAGTTATAACGAATTTTTCCTCTGGCTGGGTTCGTAGCTCCTATATGGCAATTATCTAGATAATCTATAGCTAATCTCTCAATTTCTTTATTCTCTTTATATTTTATGTCAATTACATTAAAGTAATTTCTGTCTGGTATTCTGCTCGATGTTGCATTATTGCACGCCTGCCAATGTTTCATTTGTGGTAAGTGAGAGCCTCTTCCACCATCATTTGCATAAAGGTACCCACCTAATCGAATATCTTGAAATTCATCGTAATTCACTCCAACAAAGTTAACAATATCGAAACCTTGTGATGAAAGAGCAATTCCCCGAGCATGTGTTTTTTCTATAATCAAGTCTTCACTAGGCAGTGAGTCGTTAATAATTAATTCATTCCAACGAAAATGCCTCCCTATACGGTATAACGTTCTTTTATAGTCCATCTTTTGAATTCCCGATGTAACCATTACTGAATCAGTTGCACTTAAACCAGTATCATCCGTTATTACTAATTGAAATTCATAAATATCAAAGTTTTCTCTGTTTTTTGGTAATGTGAATGATGCTCCAACAGACTTTGGGTTAGTGATTTCAACTGGTTCACCACCAATCTGAGTCCAGTGATAAGACACTATTTCGTGGTTATCTGTATAGGATAAACTCCCATCTAATGGTACGGTATCACCGCCAGTGGCAACAATATCTTCTCCTGCCTGAGCATATGCATCAGGAAGGTGTAATGGTATATCTGAGTTATATCTAATTTTTATAAATACTCGATTGTACGCATTCTTGCAACGTAAGTAGAGATCAGCAGCTAAAGCTATTACTTCATTATTTGAATTATATTGTGCTTCATATACCTCTGCCTCGCCTCTTATACCGCTACATCCTGTCCCTACACTGCCATAGCCGACGCCAGCATATCCAGCAAGACCATAAATAGCGTCATCAGAAGCACTCTCAAGAGGGTTAGCTAGCTTATAATGACCCAGATATGAAAATTTTCCATTTGGACCAATAAAAGTAAATTTATTTAATGATTTTGTGATATTTTCAGTATCTTCTTCATCTTTTGGATAAATTCTTAAGGATAAATTTGATGGTTTTTGTCCGTATATATCGGACTCTTTAATGAATTGAAAATCTTCAGAGTTATACGTTACTTCATATTCTTTATCATATGAAGTAGGCATTCCATTCTCAATTTTATAATAGATAGAAGATTTAGCGCTACTGAAAAAACTACTACTAAATAGTAGAATAAATGTTGCAATACAGAGAAAGTGTTTCATGTCATCCTTGAATTATTATTATTTCTTTTATGTGTCAACTTGTTAGTTATTGGCTTATAAGCCAGTTGATGATGAATATTATAATTGGAAATACTGGTTGTCAATATATTACAGATAAGGTTATCTGCTTAGTTTTCCATTTATTATCTTAATATACTTAGCAGTAATAGATTTATACAATCACTAAAACTAAACAATTATTAGCAAATCAAATTAACAGCGGCAGCTTTATGTTCGGGTGCTAAATGGGCGTATCGTAGTGTCATTTTCAAATCACTATGTCCCATTAACTCACGCACAGTATTTAAATCAACACCAGCCATTACAAGCTTACTGGCAAAGTGGTGTCTTAGGTCATGAAATCTAAAATCGGAGATCTCTGCACCTGTAAGTAAATTGCCCCATGCCTTTTTAATATCTTTTATTGGCTGATCATCGACACCTTTAAATACATAACCTTGGTTATTAGTATCATTTAACCAATTTATTAACGCATCTTTAGCCACTTTGTTTAATGGGATATGTCGCCCTTTTCCTGATTTAGAGTTACCAGAAATCACAGTTAAAAACTCTTTTTCTAGATCAACATGTGACCACTCTAAACCTAAAATTTCACCTTTCCGCATTCCAGTATTTACCGCTAAAATAATTAACGGCTCTAAATAATCACAATAATTAGAATTTCTCAGTTCTGGTAATAATGCATAGTTACGTTGTTGTCTAAACAAATTTCCATTTTCACGCTCATTTTTAACTTTACGATCACGAGTACGCAAGGAGTTAAATAATGATTTTTCTTCAATATCGGCAAGATAACGAACAACCGCATTATCTATTTTTAATGATTTAACTTTATTCAAATCATGGTTTTCAATAATCCCCCATTCAACAGCACGACTTAACGCACCTTTTAAGGTATTAACATAACCATTAATTGTAGATGGACTCATGCCTGATTTGGTTTTTAAGTTACGCCACTTTTCAATATCCCATGCCAAAATGGTAGAAAGCTGTTTTTCTAAATAATCAGGAAAACCCGTTTTTATGCTTTTAACTATTTTATTAGACGTTTTAGCATTTCGAGTTGTAAGCCAAGGTAAATATTGTTGGTCGAGGTATGAGCCAAGTTTGGTATGTTTAGCCAATTCAGTTTGGCGTTTAGCTTCTTTTTTAACTTCTTGCACATCAACGCCATTTGCCACTTCACCTAGCTTAGATTTTGCTAAGTCTCTTGCTTGTGATGGCGTAATTTCAGGATGCGAACCAAGCTTAAAATTTACTTGCTTACCGTTGTGTCGATAAAACAAATAATAGGTGATTTTCCCCTTGGGAGAGATGCGTGCATGGAACCCTGATAGTTCTGTATCATTGACCCTCCCATCATCCACGTTTAGAGCCTTGATACTGGAATTCGTTATTTTTAGGCGCTTTGTCATTTTTGTCCTTGAATTGTGTTTTGTAGCAAATATGTAGCAGGGTTATTGTGCTATAAAAAACAACCATGAACAATGGTGAATTTATTTTACTTTGTATTTAGTTGATTTGTAAGTGTTTTTATTTGTGTTTTCGTTTTTTGTTGTTCACTGAAGTTCACTGAAAAACACTAATTTCACCGACTCATAATCGGTAGGTCCTGTGTTCAAATCACAGAGGAGCCACCATTTTTCCAGTGTAATGACATACTATTTTAAATCAAAAACATTTGATTTTTTAGTAA
>Ga0209184_1001646_pt1 | contig 13641 bp, 15 predicted proteins | sample EN8Hudsemesocosm_2_FD_184627 | JGI IMG/M metagenome (GOLD analysis project Ga0209184, IMG submission 184627) | Methane-oxidizing microbial communities from mesocosms in the Hudson Canyon - EN8C Hudson Canyon (SPAdes) (version 2) | ecosystem: Environmental > Aquatic > Marine > Cold seeps | place... | reverse complement strand
TAAAAAAACAGATTTGAAGAAAGCTGGTTTTGATTTGCAGCAAATTTCAGACCCTGTTTGGGTCTGCTTACCAGGCAAGGATCGCTATGAGTTATTAACGTCAAAGCTGCAACAAGACATCGAACAGGGCCGCTTTAGGTTTTAAAGGTGAACGCATTGTCGGATGTTCAGAAATTTTTACTTAACTCTTTTGTACGCAGGGTTGCGAAAGCCGATACGCTAAAAGATAAAATTAGATCAACAGGCGCTGTATTATCCCGAAAAGGGCGCTCACGAAACTGGTATTTAAAAGCTGATAGCCGACAGATACTCGCCATTATCAATATCGTTGAAAGTGCTGGTGAAGAAAGTTGGTTCTGGTTAAGCAAAAAACTCTCTGAAAATAAACAAACGCTTAGTTATGAAGACTTACTTCAACTCGCCAGAGAGCTGCCCAACATTACTCTGAAGAAGTTAATAGCAATGACTGATTGTAAATTGGTAGATGCGCGTAAAGTGTTGGATTGCTTGGAATGGGAGTAATTAGTGAGAAACATAATTTTAAAACCAACAAGAGCAATACACCATGAATGAAGTCATCCACTTTTGGTTTGAAGAGCTAGAGCCTCGCCAGCATTGGCTTAAAGACAATGCTTTGGATGAATTAATCATTCATCGATTTGCAAAACTTCATAATGCTGCTATCCAAGGTGAGCTTTGGTCATGGCGTGCTACACCGGAAGGACGTTTGGCAGAAATTATTATTTTGGACCAGTTTTCTCGTAACATGTTTCGTGATCAGGCAAAGAGTTTTGCTTATGACCCAATGGCTTTAGTTTTAGCGCAGGAAGCGGTGTTACAAAAGCAGGATATACTCTTGCCAGTTGAACAACGGTGTTTTTTATATCTGCCATTTATGCATAGTGAGTCTTTATTGATACACGGGCAGGCAATGGTGCTATTTGATCAGCCAGGCATGGAAAATAATTTTAGATTTGAAAAACGTCATCAAGAAATAATCGCCCGATTTGGTCGCTACCCGCATCGCAATGAAATTTTAAACCGTTCTTCCAGTATGGAAGAAATTGCTTTCTTGAAGGAACCTGGCTCATCCTTTTAAGCCGACTTTAATCTATGCCCAATAGTTTATGCAATTGCAAGGTTAAGCGCCACTGAGGACGTTTCAAACAATACTCAAGCGCAAGCTGGGTATTGGTTTTCTTTTGAGTGTCTTCGCCAAAGCGAATTAAAGGGTTGGCCATGGGAGATAAAAAGAAATTACTGCTTTTGAAATTCTCAAAGCGTTCAGGTAAGGCTTTTTCTTGTGGATAAACGAGCTTTAGTTCATCACACTCGGTAAGCACAAGTTTGGTATCAGACTTCGGGCTTAAACATACCCAATCAACGCCTTTTGGCAAAGGTAGAGTACCATTGCTTTCAATGGCCACTTCAAAGTCATGTAGGTGCATTTGTTCAATGAGTGCTTCATCTAATTGAAGTAAGGGCTCACCTCCTGTGAAAATAACGTAAGGCTTGCTCTTTTCTATGGAACTAATTTCATCTGGAAGGGTAGGCCACATGGCAGCAATGGTATTGGCCAATGACTCAGGGCTTTCAAATTTTCCGCCATTTTGCCCATCTATTCCGACAATGTCGGTGTCGCAAAAGTTACAGACTGCCTGCGCACGGCTTTCTTCACGACCGTTCCACAAATTACATTTGCTAAAGCGGCAGAAAACAGCGGCACGTCCCGCTCTGGCACCTTCACCCTGAAGGCTGTAGAACATTTCTTTTACTCGATACATAGTGGGTCTTAATTAAAATCTATTGGTTGCAGCTTGCTAGCGGATATGAGTTTAAACGGTTTATTTATCCATTGCTTCAAGTTGGGCGTTACGGTCGTTCATCAGTCCTTGCACTTCTTTTGCGTCGTTTAACACATTTAGCGCTCGTTCAAATGAAAGTACGTCACTTACGGGTGTGTCTTTCTGTTTCTGTGTGTTTGGTGTATTTGTCAGATTTGGTTGCTCGCTATCTTCTTCAATGGGAATACTTTGAATGACATTCGTATTGCTATCTATCTCAACCGTTGAAAAGTTGGAACCATTTACAGGCGGTGTGTCTCCATAGTGCCAGGTTCCTTGTTTATCCTGCCATTTATAAAAAGTCTGGGAACTTGAGGGTAATGATACCGGTGCTTGACCAGATGTTAAAGATGAAGGAATGAAATCTTTAGGTTCGGGTAATGAAAGCATGGGTTTACCTGATTTATTATCCATAAAGAAGGGAAAGGCCATTGCGCCGCCTATAAGCACGAAAGTAAAGAGACGATAAATCCATTTCATGATGTGTTTACACTTTTTTTGATGAGGTCAATGTTTCGATGCATGCCGAAATATGTGACGAAGGATGTGTAGGCAAGCATGCTTGAATTAATAATAATAGATCGGCTTGCGTTAGTTTGCTGCCTTTATTTTCTTGGGAGCTTTGCTGATGGTATGTTGCATAGTCTAATAAATTACGAGTTAAAATATACAAGGTGTTGTTACTGGCTTGTTTGTCTGAAACCTTGGGTAGTTTTGTTGCGCAATTAAAGAGTAAGGCTTGTTCAACTTGTTCTGCCATGAGCTCACTATTTTGCACTTGAGGTCGCAGAGCAGGATTAGGTGCTTTCTTCGGAATCGTCTTTCGAATAAGACGCAAAGGGCTAACAACTTGCTGGTGCCATGAATCTGTTTGCTGAACCATAAAATCAAAATGTCCTGCTATTGTTTTTTTCTCAAGGCCTAACCACATTGAAAGCAATAGGAAATTAACACGTAAATTCTGAGCATTCTGAAGTCTCAGCAAGGTTTCTTGCGCTGTTTTTTGCTGCCACAAGGAGAGAGAGAAGCGCCAAAAAACATTGTCTAATTCGAGATTGTCGGGTAATTGAATGGTCATAAAGTTAAGAATAACCTGATATAGATATTTAAGCATCATTGAACTTGGGTCGGATATCCGTTAACGTCGCGCTTTTGCGAGTCATTCTTACATGCTGAAGATCAATGCCTTAACCCTTAGACGCGGGCCTGAACCCTTATTAGAAGAAGCAAATGCCATTGTACATGGCGGTCAGCGCGTTGCGATTATTGGAGCAAATGGCGCGGGAAAAACGAGTTTGTTTAAACTGATTTTAGGCGAGTTATCGCCGGACTCGGGTGAATTCAGCTTGCCGGGTCGTTGTCGTATCTCGCACATGGCTCAGGAAGTAACCGCGGGTGAGCGTTTAGCTTTGGATTATGTATTGGACGGACATCAGCTTTTACGACAGCTAGAGCAACAACTTCAATTAGCCGAAGAAAAAGATGACCATCATCAAATTGCTCACTTGCATGCCGAGTTAGATGTGGTTGGCGCGTATGAAGCCCCAGTGACGGCTGAAAAGCTATTGCATGGCTTAGGTTTTCAGCAGCATGAGCTTTCCAAACCCGTGAGTGATTTCTCGGGGGGGTGGAGAATTCGCCTTAATTTGGCACAAGCACTGATGTGCCCCTCAGACCTATTGCTACTTGATGAGCCGACTAACCACCTGGATTTGGAAGCGGTGATCTGGCTAGAACAATGGCTAAAACGTTATACGGGTACCATCTTGTTTATCTCTCATGATCGGGATTTCATTGACACGGTCGCGACCCATATTCTTCATTTTGAACACCGCAAGCTTAATCAATACAAAGGTAGTTATAGCGACTTTGAGCAGCAACGAGCCCAAAAACTGGCTCAGCATCAAGCGCAGTATGAAAAACAACAGCAGCGAATTGGCGAAATTCAGTCTTTCGTGAATCGTTTTAAAGCCAAAGCAACCAAGGCCAAACAAGCCCAAAGCCGTATGAAAGAGCTAGAGCGCATGGAAGTCATTGCGCCTGCGCATATTGATTCGCCCTTTAATTTTAGTTTTCCAGAAGCTGAAAAAGTATCTAGCCCATTACTGAATATTCAAAAAGCTGACTTGGGTTATGAAGGGAAAGTGATCCTTAATAATTTTTCTACCAGTATATTGCCCGGGACTCGGGTAGGTTTATTAGGGCCAAACGGTGCAGGTAAATCAACCTTGGTAAAAAGTCTGGTGGGGGATCTGGCACAAATAAATGGCCAGAGAGCTGAAGGTGAGCACTTGAAAGTGGGGTATTTTGCCCAGCATCAATTAGAAAAACTGGATTTGACGGCAAGTCCATTTTTACATCTTCAGCGTATCAGGCCTTCCGCAACAGATCATGAAATTCGTAATTTCTTGGGTGGTTTTGATTTTCGGGGAGATGCCGCTTTAGAGGTAATAACACGCTTTTCCGGGGGTGAAAAAGCCCGATTGGCCTTGGCGATAATTGCTTGGCAAAAACCAAATTTATTAATGCTTGATGAACCAACAAACCACCTTGATTTGGAAATGAGACATGCACTGACTATGGCGCTACAGGCTTTTCAGGGTGCTATTTTGATTGTTTCTCACGATCGACACTTATTAAAAAACACAGTAGATACTTTTTGGCTGGTTGCTGACGGTAAGGTTGAAGAGTTTCAGGGCGATTTGCATGACTACGAACAATGGTTGCAAGCTTACCATAGTGATAATAAACGAGCGGATAAAGGTTCTTCAGTCTCAGATAAGTCTGCGGACCAGCAAGGCGAGTCAGCTGATGAGCGCAAAGAAAGAAAGCGAATCGCCGCAGAAAAACGCAAGCGATTAAGCCCATTAAAAAAGCAGCTTTCAAAAGCTGAGTCTGATATGAGTAAGCATCAAGAGCAGCTGGACTTATTAGAAGTAGTGCTTGCTGATGCAGATATTTACCAGGCAGAAAACAAAGATAAGCTAAAAGAGGCTCTGGACAAGCAAACTAAACATAAACAAGCGCTTGATGAAATTGAACAGACTTGGTTTGAATTGAGTGAAGAAATTGAATCGGCTGAGCAAAGTGATGAATGAGTTGAAGGATTTGTTCGCTTAAAAGTCGATACAAAAGCAGACGCTTACCCCCTCAGTACGTTATTCCAAAGGTCACTTAATTACCCCTCCCATGTCATTCCCGAGGACAAGGTGAATTGTGAAGCAAGAGAGAGCCACCTGGGTGGCACTTAATCGGGAATCCTTTCTCTTCAAGGTCACAAGGGCTGCACCTCTCTTAAAAAACATTATCATACCGGCTCAAGAGACTACCGGTATGACAATGAGTAAGGGTCTACTTACGCTGTTGGGCTTTTTTATATCTGCGCCTGTCTAATTCAGAGCCTTAAAACATCACATTCAAACGAACAAGACCAGGAAAACCGGTTAAATCATTGTCCTGCAGAATAAGCGGAACAATATCAATATTCACGCGCTCGTTATAAGCCCAACGCCCGCCAAAAGCGAAGGTATTATCAGTATTGTCTTGTGTGGTAAAGATACCTTCTACCCCTAAAGAAAACAAACCGGATGCGGTGTCGATTACACCAACATAAGCACCTAAGTCAACATTCACATAGGTATCACTTTCAGTGCTGCTGCTATTGCTATGGACTAGTTGAGGGCTAAGGGTAAAGGTTCCTGCATCCGCTCCAACGGTTGCAGCAACACCAAGTACGGCGCTGGTGTTATGAGTGCCGTTCTCAACATCAAATTGCGAAACACCGCCAAGTAACGCCCACTGAATAGCATTGCTGGAATTGTTGCTGGTTTTAAAGTCTTTCATCTCATATTTCAAAAGCGCTGAATTTGAGCCATTCGCATCAAAACCACTATTAATGATCAATTCAGAATTGGGCAAACCAAGACGAATGCCGCCACCATTATCAAAATTACCTGAACCGGTATTAAGCTCGAGAGACACCTGACCTTGCTTACTTACCGTTCCGTGCTCAATAAAAAAACCGCGTGTAGGCTCGTTATACTGCTTTTTAGGTGTGGGTGTTGTCGGTACTTCTGCAAGTGCAGAGGTCACCATTAAACTCATTGAAAGAGCGCTGTATAAAGCTATACGCATAGTAAAGTTCCTTATTAGAAGGTTTATGAAGTCATTGTTTGTAAATAATAATTAAAACGAAATGAATGGCGTTAATTTTGTAAATAACACTTTGAGGATGGTTTTATATAAAAGCTATTCGTTAATAAACTTTAAACCAATGCCAGCAGGTTCAAGACGAACAATCTTCATTTTTAGAATAGGGGCAATCATGCCCATGCCCTGAACTTGCCCTTGAACTATAGTGCCTACAGGCGGCATATCGATATCTTCAGTTAATAAAAAGATACCACCGTCAGAAATATCACGCGTATTCACAAGAATTTCGCCAATGCTTTCATGCATCACTTTTACCTGGCATTTCATCGGTGTTCTAAGTTCTGAGCGCTTGTCTGACATAGTCTTAGTGGCTGTCTATACAATCTTATAATGAATGAATCCTTAATAGTGGCCCATTATTCATATTTTTTCCAATTTTGCCTTTAAGTTTTGTTAAGGTTTAGACGAAAAGTGTCCAAGATAGTTATATTTACGTATGATTTGTATTTTTGAATGCCCTTATTGATCGTTTTGAAAAGGAATAAAGTATGCAAGCAGTAAATGGATTTTCAAGCGCGACCAGAGTGTTGTTTGTGCTTGCGGCTTTTGTGGTTGTAGTCGCAGGAATGCGGGCCGCCGAGTCACTGATGGTGACTTTTCTACTGTCTGGCTTTTTCGCCATTATTTGCGCGCCTCCTTTTTTGTATCTGTCAAACAAAGGTATGCCTCAGTGGTTGTCATTAATACTGGTAGTGTTGTTTATTCTCCTGATTCAGTTGGTGTTTATTTCAATTATTACGACCTCTGTGAATGGTTTTTCGCAGGACTTACCTGTTTATCAAGAGCGCCTTAGAGCACAAACAGTTGAGCTGTTTACGCTATTAGAAACTTGGGGGCTCGATATCCCGAAGGAAAAACTCATGCAGCATTTTGACCCGTCAACGGTGTTTAGCATGGCAGCCAAAACCTTGGGGAACTTGGGTGGGGTGCTTTCAAATTCATTCCTGATTATCTTGACGGTTATTTTTATGTTATTTGAAGGTGCATCGCTGCCCGCTAAATTGCATCATGCTTTTGGTGAAAATAGCGCTCACATGAGTCATATTCAGCGTTTTTTGGAAAATGTGAAGCAGTATATGACGATCAAAGTGCTCATTAGTTTAGCTACGGGCGGCGTGATCTATATTTGCTTGCGTATTCTAGGCGTTGAATACCCGATGTTATGGAGTTTGATTGCATTCTTATTTAATTTTGTGCCCAACATCGGCTCAATCATTGCCGCCGTACCAACAACACTTTTCGCTTTCATCCAGCTTGGCCCCTTCTATGCGGTGATAACAGCGATTGCTTATTTAGTGACGAATATGGTGATGGGAAGTGTGATTGAGCCTCGATATATGGGACGGGAGTTAGGCTTATCTACTTTAGTTGTGTTTCTGTCTTTGGTCTTCTGGGGTTGGGTGCTGGGGCCCGTCGGGATGCTGTTGTCGGTACCTTTAACTATGCTGCTAAAAATTGCATTTGAAAGTAGCGAAGAAACACAATGGCTTGCCATTTTAATGGGGCCAGAATTATCGCTTAAAAATGAAGTGTCATTTTTTGATAAAGAGCGAGGTAAACCACTTTTGGGAAGTAAAGGTAATGATTGAAGAGTAGTGTGTGACAATGTGGAACTTTTTAGACACATGCTTCGCATGGGAGCGAGATAACCTTAAATTGTCTTCAAGATAGATGCCGCCCTCGCGACATTGAAGAGAATGGATTCTCGTATAAGTACCACCCAGGAGGCTCTCTCTCTTGCTTCGCAATTCACCTTGTCCTCGGGAATGGCATGGAAAGGGGGAAGCGGCTCAAACAAAGATATTCAAGCCCTCATGCATATTTAATGCGCCTGATCCCAATTATCACCAATTTCTGCTTCAACAATTAATGGCACATCCAAGCACACAGCGTTCATCATTTTTTCAATCAGCAAGGCTTTTACGTCTTCTGCCTGGTGCTCGGCAACTTCAACGACCAGTTCATCGTGAACCTGCATAATCATTTGAGCGTCATAAACAGGGTCGCTTAGGCACTGATCCACTTCCAGCATCGCTTTTTTAATGATATCCGCTGCCGTTCCCTGCATAGGTCCATTGATTGCAGTACGTTCAGCAGCTTGTTGAAGCATTTTGTTTCGAGCGTTTATTTCAGGTAAATATAAGCGGCGGCCAAAAATAGTTTCTACAAAACCGTCTTCATGAGCTTGGGCGCGAATGCGATCCATATAATCCAATACCCCTGGGTAGCGCTCGAAGTAGCGGTCAATATATTGCTGCGCTTCTTTTCGACCGACTTTGATTTGTTTGGCTAAACCGAAGGCAGACATGCCGTATATTAGACCGAAGTTGATGGCTTTGGCTTTGCGGCGTTGGTCTGAGCTAACCTCGTCCAAGGTAACATCAAATACTTCCGAAGCGGTTGCTTTATGCACATCTTGCCCGTGAGCAAAGGCATTGAGCAAGCCTTGGTCTTGAGATAAATGCGCCATAATGCGTAATTCAATTTGCGAGTAATCCGCAGCAATTAGCTTATAGCCCTCGCGCGCAATAAAAGCCTGACGAATTCGTCGGCCTTCTTGGGTGCGAACAGGAATGTTTTGTAAATTCGGATCACTAGAAGATAAACGTCCTGTTGCCGTTACTGCCTGATGGTAAGAGGTATGAATTCGGCCCGTACCTGGGTTAACCAGCTTAGGCAGTTTGTCGGTGTACGTTGATTTCAGTTTGGCTAGGCTTCGATGTTCTAATATCAATTTAGGTAGTGGATAGTCTTGTGCTAACTCTTGCAATACCGGCTCTGCTGTTGATGGCTGGCCTTTTGGGGTTTTTTTAATGATGGGTAATTCGAGTTTTTCAAAGAAGATTGCTTGCAGTTGCTTGGGTGAGCTGAGGTTAAATTCCTCGCCTGCCAAGTCATAGGCTTCTCGTTCAAGCTCTACGATGCGGCTGGCTAACTCTTGACTTTGAAGGCCTAATAAATGCGCATCAACCATCGCGCCATTTCGTTCTATTTTAGATAAGACCGACACGAGCGGCTTATCGATTTCCTGATAAACGGTTTTCAAACCTTCAATTTTTTCTAACTTAGGGAAAATAGCGTTATGAAGACGTAAGGTAATATCAGCATCTTCTGCCGCGTAAGGTGCCGCCACTTCCAATGCAATCTGGTTGAAGGTTAATTGCTTCGCACCCTTTCCTGCGATGTCTTCAAAATGGATGGTCTTTCGACCCAGGTATTTTTCCGCTAGAGTATCCATATCATGACGCGACCCGGTTGAATTCAAGACATAGGATTCGATCATTGTGTCGTGTTCGATGCCTTGTAAATTTATGTCGTGGTTCACCAAAACATTCTTGTCATACTTTAAATTCTGGCCGACTTTTTTAATTTTTGGATCTTCTAATAAGGGTTTTAGTTGTGAAAGTACCCAGTCTCGGTCAAGTTGCTCAGGTGCATCAAGGTAATCATGGCCGAAAGGCACATAAGCTGCTTCCCCTTCAATACAAGCAAATGAAACACCGACAACTTCAGCCTCCATGTATTTAAGGCTGGTGGTTTCTGTATCAAAGGCGAATAGGTCTGCCGCTTTTAACTTTGTAAGCCATTGATTAAAGTCCGTTTCGTTCAGAACAGTTTGGTAATCGCCTGCTTCTTGAGGTTCTGCCTCCGTTGATTCTTCTACTTCGGATGCTGTTGTTTCTTTTTGGGCAGGACCATTTTTTATGGCTTGCACCCAACTTCTGAATTCAAACTCCTGATACAAATCCAATAAACTTTCTTTATCTACTTCGGTATGCTGAATGTCATTCAGGTGTTCTGGTAACTCAAGATCAATCTTAATCGTGGCTAGCTTATAAGAAAGCGGTAAAAATTCCAGGCTATTTCTTAGGTATTCACCTACTTTGCCTTTCACCTGATCAGCATTTTCCATTACTCCATCAAGCGAATCATAAGCTGTTAACCATTTTACGGCTGTTTTTGGTCCGCACTTCGGTACGCCTGGAATATTATCAACCGAGTCTCCGACTAGGGCTAAGTAGTCAATTATTTGATCAGGGCGAACGCCAAACTTTTCGATCACTCCTTCAATATCCATCGCCACATTGGTCATGGTGTTAATCAGCGTGACATGCTCAGTTACTAACTGGGCCATATCTTTATCGCCGGTTGAAATTACGACATCAACTTTATGATTGGTCGCCTGATGTGCCAAAACGCCAATCACGTCATCAGCTTCAACATCCGGCACAATTAATAGGGGTAAGCCCATCGCCCTGATAATTTGATGGATCGGTTCTATCTGGCAGCGCAAATCATCCGGCATAGGGGGGCGGTTAGCTTTGTATTCAGGATACATTTCATGGCGGAAGTTTTTCCCCTTTGCATCAAAAATAACAATGATCTTGGAACCAATGTAATCCTGCTGCAGTCGGCGAATCATATTTACAACGCCTTTAATCGCTCCAGTCGGGTGGCCTTTAGAGCTTAATAAAGGGGGGAGTGCATGGTAAGCACGAAATAAATAAGAAGAGCCATCGACTAGAATGGTTGGCTTAGCAGTTGAATTATTGGTCATAAGTTTAGAGTCTGTATTAATAAACGTGTAGAGGAGTTTGGCTGGTGGTATGATAAGGAAATTCGCACCAAGCTTAAACAAGGAGTTTCAATGCGCGCGCTATTTTTTGTTATTTTACTATTACTTTCCGCTTCATTCACTACTTCAAACCTATTTGCCGAAGAAGCCGCCTTACCGGTAGAGCCACAAATCGTGATTCGCCATGAAGAAGATAAAACCTTTTATGAACACAGCGTAAATGGCGTGATCACTGAAATCAAAGTCGTACCCAAGATTGGCCCGGCTTACTACCTAGTACCTGCCGATGGTGAAGGGTGGATTCGTGAAGAGCGCTCACAAACACTTATTCCTAAATGGGTTTTATTTGAGTGGTAAGCGCTCTCTTTATTTAATTATAGTTTTTTTCGAAAAGCCAATGGCGTTTCACCTTGCCAAATTTTGAACGCCGCAGTAAATGAGCTGTGTTCGCTATACCCTAACAATAAGGCAATATCCAAAATCGAAAGATTCAAGTCTTTTAGATAATTACACGCTAAGGTGTGTCGAAGATTTGATAGTAATTCCTGATAGCTACTTCCTTCTTCTTTAAGGTGTCGCCTTAGCGTTCGCTCACTGGTATTTAGCTTAAGAGCAATTTCTGACAAGGAGGAAATACCAATGGGTAAGACCTGTTTTAATACTTCTGTAATTGCTTGTGTCGTCGGTAAATCATGCCTCAGCTGAGCCTTCAGCTCTTTCATTCGTTGTTTCATGATATTATTCATCACTAGGTCAGCTTGAAGAATTTTCTCATCGAATACACTGCTATCGATAAAAATAAACGCATTCTGCTCGCAAGAGAATTCGATATTTTTACCAAACAATTTATGGTGAAGCCGTTGATCCAAGGGTTCTGGATAAGTGAATTGTGTCTTATATGGGGCTATCTTTTTACCGCTTAACCAGTGTGCTAAAAACATCCAACTGGAAAAAATAGAGTCAATCAATGCGCGTGAACAGGGTGCATTATCTTGAGTGCCCCAAATCAATTTTATTTGAGTACCATCATTTTCAATCTGCGTACGACCAATTTCCATTACCACGTCTTCATAGCGCGGTATTAGCTGAAAGGCTTCGCCTAAATGAGCGCAATTCATCACAGCATAACCTAGTGCGCTGTATGTGCCCGGCCTAGATTGCTGACCCATAATCAAACCAAAATTTTCCTGCCCACTTTGCTTTACTATCTGGTCAAATAAAGAAAGCATCATCGACTCTTCAATTCGATTAGTTGGGTCTTGTAAGCATTCAGCAGATAAATTGGGCTGTTTTAGTAAGGCGCTTTTAGGCACGCCAAGCTTTTGTGCAACAACCAACATAGTTTCAATAAATGAAGCAGAAACCGTTCTATTATTACTTAAAATTGCGTCATGGCCGGAATTCATTATTTTTTGGTCAGTTCCCGATAATTGATTGCATGCAAGTCATGGTCTAATTTATTTTTAGATAAAACACTGGAGATAGTAATGCCTTCTGAATCCTCACTTCAAGCTTTAGAAATTTTAAGGGATAGCAACCAGTTTAGCTGGTACGTTATTCCGTTTTTATTAGTCGTTATGTATTTATACACCTCTGAAATCGACCGGGGTAATTGGAGCCGTGTATTAGCCGGTTTGGCATTTTGGGGAATGGACTGGTTTAACGAAATTTGGAACAGTTTGCTCTTTCATTTTAGTGAATTTGCACCCGCATGGGGAGCACCGGATGACACCGCTTTTTTGATCTTCATAGGGCTGAATATTGAAATATGTTTTATGTTTGCGATTACCGGTTTAATGGCGACCCTGGCACTACCAAAAGATAAGAGTATGAAAATATTGGGGATCAATAACCGTTTATTTATTGCGAGCACCTTTTCAATCATGTCTGTGTGTGTCGAGATGGTACTCAACAGTATTGGCGCACTTACCTGGGATTGGCCATGGTGGAACCGTGATGCGCCCTGGTTGATATTTTTATTGGGTTATATGCCATTTTACTTAATGTGTTATTGGGTTTACGACATGACATCCCGAAAAAAACAAATTGCTACGGTAGGGGGGATTTATACTGTTAATGGGCTCGCTATTCTGATTTTTGGTATGGGTTTGGGTTGGTTGTAAAGATATTTTTAACATCCTGTTTATAGGGGCATTGCCCCTTATAAACAGATATCCTAATCCATTTCTTGTTTTTTTATCTTTTCCATTAAACTCACTGTAACCTTGGTTTCTCCAAGTTCAATGGCTGCTTTTTCTACTTTTCTTTTTGCGAGGCCCCTTATAAAAAATGGCGCTTTTTTAAGCCGGTTAATTGCGGCTTCTTCCCACTCAATACTCTGACTTTTCATATATAGCCCGCATAATTTTTGATGTTTGGTTATTTTTTCTAAAATACAGTAAATAATCGCTACTCTAGTATGATCATTCTAATTTTTCTAAGTATCTTTAACTTGAAGCCTAGTTAATCACAACTTAAGCGATACTAAAAAGGAATATATCATGAGCACTATCAAAAACTACCAAGAGCAAGTTCAAGACATCATCGAAAAAGCAATCGCTACAGTTGAAGAGCAACATAAAGCACTTGCTGCAACTTCTTTCGAGTTCGTTGAGAAGCTATACAAGCTAGACACTGTTAAAGCTAAGCATGATGACGTTGCTGAAGTTGCTTACTCAAAAGCACGTGAAGTAAACAAGCTAGTTGCTGACTACGCAAGCGACCTTATCGCTAAGTTCGATAAAGAAGAAGCTGCTCCAGTTAAGAAAACTGCTGCTAAGAAAGCACCTGCTAAAAAGAAAGCGCCTGCAAAGAAAAGCACCGCTGCTAAAGCAGAAGAAGCAACAGCTTAATTTTGAGTTTTAGGTATGTGCTGGTTGAGTAACCCCTTGCCAGCACATCCTACTTTCTCTTTAAAAAAATACCCGCACTTTGCGGGTATTTTTTTGTTTGAAGGTTGGGTTGAGGCTTAGGTCGCTATCATTGAATCTTTATTGAGAGATCGGGATC
>Ga0209184_1001644_pt1 | contig 13654 bp, 10 predicted proteins | sample EN8Hudsemesocosm_2_FD_184627 | JGI IMG/M metagenome (GOLD analysis project Ga0209184, IMG submission 184627) | Methane-oxidizing microbial communities from mesocosms in the Hudson Canyon - EN8C Hudson Canyon (SPAdes) (version 2) | ecosystem: Environmental > Aquatic > Marine > Cold seeps | place... | reverse complement strand
GGTTTTATTCCTGTACTCTACTCAATACTGTATAGAGTGAGCTTCAAAAACTTTATAAAGTGAGCGTCAGAAACTTTCGAATAGACCGTTTTTAGAGTAGGCATTTTTTAAACAGTAGACACAAAAAAGCCTGCTTACTTTCTATCAGTAAGCAGGCTTTAATTTCTTTACTAGCTTAAGAAGATCTTACTGCCAGATAAGCTTTTGTCTACTGCCATACCATGCCTCTTCTAAAGGCTGATAGGAATCTTCAACAATATTACGCTTGATTTTCATTGTTGGCGTAAGAAAGCCATTCTCTATGGTCCACTGCTCATTCACAACCACCATAAACTGAAGCGCTTCATGCGGATCAACAGTATTATTAACGTCCTTCATCAAAGATAAGAAACCTGACTCAACTTCTTTTCTAAAAGCCGGATCCGCTTGCTTGGCAAACGTCTCATCAGACAACATCAATAAGGCATAGGGTTGAGGTTGCTCAGCACCTGCTACGCAGACCATCTCCAGAGAAACGTTACCGACAATCTTGTTTTCGATAGGTGCCGGCGCAACATACTTGCCTTTACTGGTTTTAAAGATCTCTTTAATACGGCCGGTAATTTTCAAACGACCCGCATTATCAATCTCGCCTTTATCACCTGTTAGCAAGAAGCCATCTTCTGTAAAGCTTTCTTTGGTTTTCTCTTCGTCTTTGTAATAACCCATCATAGTAGCCGGGCTCTTGACTTCGATCTCACCAATCTCAGAAATACGCTGCTCAACACCTGGCATCGTCTCACCAACATAACCCACTTTAGAACGACCAGGCAGTGAAATATGTGAATAGGCAAAGTTTTCAGACATACCATAGCCTTCTAACAACTCTAAGCCCAGGCTACGATACCAATTGATAATATCACCAGACAGAGGAGCAGAACCGCTACCTGCAAAACGACAATATTCAAGCCCAAGAGCCGTTAGTACTTTTTTCTTAACTAAACCCGATACAACAGGAATTTTCAACAAACGATTAAGTTTCTTCGGCGGCATTTTCTTGAATATACCCAACTGAAACTTTGACCAGAGCCTTGGGACGGAAATAAACACCGTTGGTTTAGCGCGACGAAGATCATCCAGAAATGTATCTAATGCATCAGCAAAGAAAAGCTGACCTCCGATATGAATAGAAGACTGTTCCACTGCAAAACGCTCAAATACATGCGCTAAAGGCAAGTATGACAACATTCTATCAGCTTGTTTAATATCAAGCGCCTCAACCACACCTGCCGCTGCTGTTCCTAGCGCTTCAAAAGAAAGCATTACGCCTTTTGGCTTGCCGGTACTACCTGAGGTATAAACAATTGTTGCTAGCTCTTCAGGCTCACGCACCGTATCTTCTTGCATAGGCGCATGTTCTGCGACAATATTATCCCAGCTAAGATAATCAGTTTTAGGGCTAAGAGGATAAGAAATACATGGAAGATCATCAGGTACGCCCGGTTTCATGGTTTCCCAATCATCCAACTTACCTACAAATAAAAGTTGAGCCTCACTGTGCTCCAGGATGTATTTAACGGTCTCATCATTCAATGTTGGATAAAGCGGCACACAAATATGACCCGCCATCCAAATTGCCAAGTCGCTCATAATCCAATGTGCACAGTTTTTAGACAAAATTGCGATACGACTCTTGGGCGGCAAATCAAGAGATTGAATATAACTTGCCATCCTTCTTGCTTCACCAACAGCCCTATTCCAAGTGTATTCCTGGACAACACCATTTCCCATTGGTTGGGTTAAATAGATGTCATCCGCCTTCGCCTTTTCCCAGCGATATACCTGCTCAAGAGGCAGCTTTACTTTTTTCAGAGAAGTCATGGTGGTATCAGTAGCCCTATTTTTTAGTTTAGATAATTCCGTCTGTATTCCAAGAGTATTGCTTGAAGTTCGCCATAATAGAAGGTGTAAGCAAAAATTAAAATAAAAAACTGTAAAACACCCAAAAAACTTAGTATTTTGTTTACCTGAAAACACATTAAATACTAAAACCATCCACTTAATTTCGTTTAATACTCATGCGCTATCAACCAACACCACCTGATAAATCGCCTCCCAAAAGCTCATCTTTATCAGAAGATGTTATTTTTGACCAAAGCACCTTATCAAAAGCATTAAACTGTCGAAAATGCAGGAAAGGAAAGATGCTTCCCTCTATTGAAGAAGGGGATGTCGAATATACAGATAATTTTGTCTGTAGCCACTGCCAACATCATGACACGATCCCAACGCGGGGCCTCTTATTTAGTCAGGCATTTACCGGTTTATCCGGCATATGTCTGTGCATCTATCTTCTTATTATTCATTTATCCCGACTTTTTAAAGGTATTCAACATGATGATTTACACAATGCATTTCAAAACTCAGGCTTAGTGTTCATCTCTGGCATTTTTTTAGCTGGTTTTATATTTATATTATTTAAAGCCCAAGAAGGTTTCCTACACCGCCGAAAATACACAAAAGCAATTTAGCGCCGCGCCCCTTAAATGCAGCTCAAAAGTAAGACATAATCGTCTTTATAAATGAGTAGATAGCACTTTTCACACCGTCACTACTCTCACCCATGAGTAGTACGTTTAATATAACGGATACTGCCATCAACACACCTAATAAGATTGTCAACCAATTCACACGCCGATATTCAACAATAGTCTCAGTTTCAATCACGGGCGAGCCTGATGATACCTGTTTAATTTCAGTCTTTTTCTCCACTACCAAGGGCAGAAGTTCGGACACAATAGACTCGACACTCTGAGGCCTATACTCTCTTCTTTTTGACAGCATTCGACTAACAAGCTTTTGGATATCGAAGGGCAATTTGGTGAAAATCTGAGTTTTAACTAGATTCCCTTCTTTAAAAGAAGGCGGCACCCCTGTTAAAGCATGATGAAAGATGGCGCCTAAAGAGTAAATATCTGATAACTCATCTCTATTATTATTAACGTCGCCATACCAATTGGCTTCTTTTGCTTTAATACGATAATGCTCATCCAAGCCAAAATCGCTAATTTTCACTTGCATATCCGCCGTTAGCAAAATATTACTAGGGCGTAAATTACCATGAAATATCCTATTTTTGTGGGCAAAAGCCATGCCCTTACATAACTGAATAGCAAGACTCAAAAACCACTGAAACTCCATTGGCTCAATTAAACGGTCCTGGAGACTGCCACCTGAAACATACTCCATCACGATAATGAAGACACTATCATTTTTGGAGGTCCCCAAAATATTCACCAGATTAGGGTGCTTTAAGCTATGTAATACTTTGGCCTCTCTGTAACCGGTAAAAGTGGATATACGCTTTTTTATTACCATCAATTTATGCGAGCCTTTATCTTCATAGAGATACACCGCACCAAACTTGTCCTCTTGCATGACATCCAGTAAACCAAACTTTTGTTGAATAGCGGCCAGGCCTTCCCCTGCGCGACTCACTTTCTCTTCCGCTATGTGCTGACCTTTCATCGCTAATAGCAATTGGGTTTTCACTATTTCAACAGACTCTGGTCTATCTTCAGGCGCAGGGGCCAAACACTGTTTAATCAAAGAATCTAATGCAGGCGAAATACTTCCATCCATCTGACTAAGCGATACATTCTCGCCGCTTGGCAATACACCCGTAAAGAGCTCGTACATCACCACACCAATTGAATAAATATCACTTAAGGTTGTCGTTTGAGCGATACCTTGGTGTTGCTCTGGCGCCATATAAGCTTCGGTCCCCATAATTAAACGACTTTCATCCGGGCTCATTTCCTTTTCAGCCTGAAAGAATGAAGCAATACCAAAATCAAGAAGACACGCAAAGCCTTCTTTATCAACAATGACATTGGCTGGTTTTATATCTCGGTGAATGACGTCAAATTTGTGCGCATAGCCCACGCCTTTACAGATCTGGATAGCGATATCTACTTTTTGATTAAAGTCATATACATTATCTCTTATGGCATCTGCTAGGTTAATCCCTTCCACGAACTCCATAACAAAAACAGGACGACCCTTACTCGTCGTGCCACGATCTATCACATGAATAATATTTGGATGATTTAAACGCGCAATAATTAAAGATTCACGCTTAAAAAGTTTGATAATTGAAGGGTTATCAGAAAGCGTTGCCGACAGAACCTTGATAGCAACAGGACGGTCAAGCGAACGCTGAATGCCACGATATACCGTCGCCATTCCGCCTTCGCCTATTTTATCCAAATACTCGTAACTTCCTTCTTTCATAACTTATTCCAAAATAGCTCAGAGCATTAGATAAACAGAATCAAAAAAACAATCGAAAGCATAATCAACATCAAAAGCATGGGCCGGCTTTTCAAATGCCTGGTATAGGCTTTTTTATCAAGGGGCTGGCGATAGCTGCCCAGGAGTTTTGATTTCAATTGATTAGGTGTTGGAAAGACTGCACTCGAAAACTGGGAGCCCCGTTTAAAATCAGAGGAGCGTATAGGCCTATCATCAGCTTGAAACTGAACCAAAGAGAAGCTCACGTTATCAGGCGCCCCACCGGCTAAAACTTGTTCAAGTAAAGATTCGCCAGCATGCTCTAAAGAATCCGCCTGAACGACAGTCTGATAAATCACTTCATCGGTCAAAACACCCGACAAACCATCGGTACATAAAAGTAAACAATCGCCCTCATGCAACTCCCCTAAACTTTTAGGTATTTTATCTAAAGTCATTAAACCTAAAGCTTGAGTTAACTCATGCTGACCAACATGTTCTCTGAGCTCTGTCGCGTCAATACTGCCTTGCTGATAAAGTAAATTAGCTAAATTATGGTCAGACGTCAGCTGGCAAATACCTGTCGAGTCAAGTAAATAGGCTCGACTATCGCCCACCCATGCTAGCTCAAATTGATGACCATCAAAGCGACAAGCGACCACTGTACTCGCCATTCCGGCCAATTCGCTCTGCCCGCTTTCGGCCGACACTATCGCATCATTCGCCCCCTCAATCGCAACAGAAAGTGCTTGTCCCTGCCTAACTCGACGCTCTATAGTTTGCACAGCAAGCTGACTTGCAATATCCCCATGCACATTACCGCCAACACCATCAGCAACAACCCACAAACCAAGACTTTCATTATTAACTAGGCTGTCTTCATTGCGTTCACGCACAAGACCCTGGTGGCAGATAGATTTAGATACCAACATAATTTATTTCAAACGTTCCTTAATACCGAATACATACAACATGCAATATACGACACACAAGCTAATATTAGAGACCTTTTGCATGGTTTCCAGCAAGCACCTTCAACTCAGCTTTCTCAATCGAGAACTAATACTATTATTATTTGATACAAGTATAGTCAACTCATAAATATTTAACTGCAAATGATGAATATTTATCTTGATTAAATTTCAGTTTCAATCAGTTACAAAAAATTTGCACGGAAAGTCGAAGACCCGAAACTTAGCGCTATACTTTAAATAAATCTATTTCAGGTCAGACATGCCAGAGCCTGATTTTAAGACTAAAAACATGAAGACCCAACGCGATCAGTTGCAGGAAAACATCTATGTTAAAGCTTCAATTCAGGGACCGACGAAGAGAATCGGTATGGTTAGTCGATCAAACTTTCACCATTGGCAAAGCCGCTTCCAATAGCCTCATGATCGATGACGATAGTGTTCTGGATTTCCATGCCGAGATCATTAACAAGAACGACAAGTTATCCATAAAAAACTTGGCGAACCCTCAGGAAAAAGCAAAAGATAGCTTATTCATTAACGGTCAAGTTGTCACCGAGCAGTCACCGTTAAAAGCTAAAGATGTTATCACTCTTGGTAAAATTGAGCTTGAGCTAATTGACCCTAAAGCCTTAATTGAGCAACAACACTCAGCAGCGACGACCAACTATTCTAATGGCTGGTCAATTTATTCTAACGCCAGCTGGTTAGAACAAAACCGTTTCAAAATTGATAAAAAAACGATCATTGGCCGCGACCCTGAATGTGATATCACCTTACCTCTTGATCATCTATCCAGAAAACATGTCGCTTTAGAAATTAGAAGCGGATTTCTTTTTATACAAGACTTAGGTTCCTCAAATGGTACCTTTCTAAATGGGCAGCAAGTTACTTCATCGCAACTTAAAACCGGTGACAAAATAAAACTGGATGTACTCACCTTTGAGGTAAGTGGCCCATCTCATGACCCAAACAAAACCATCATTCGCACAGCCCCTGCACAGGCTACGCCAAAACCTGGTCTAGCAAAAGCTAAATCAAGCACCGCTGCGCCTGCAAAGAGTGCACAAGTAAAAGAGAGTCAAAAGAAACCCGCTCAAAATAAGAGCAATTCAAAAGTCCCCAAGAAACGTCTGGCAGCAGATGGAAAACAAGATTGGATATCGGGTGATAAGCCCAATAGCAACCAACTCAAGCCTCAAAAGAGCAATAGCATGTTAATAGTCGGCGTGGTGATTACGCTGGCCGTTATCGCTACTGCCTTTTTCACGCTGACTAAATAAAACGTAAGAGACCACTGCCTGTGCGAGAAGCAAAAGTCTCTTATCTGAAAAACACTTCTACTTAAACCTTATAAACTCTTTTGTAATAGTTGAATCAACTTGCTTAAAGCATCAGATAACTCGCTAACAACAAGCTCGTCATAGTCTACCTTAAGCCATCGTTGATGTTTATCTGCTGGATGATATACCCAGCAGATATATTCTTTACTTGAGCACCCAAATTTCAAAAAAGGGTCCTGACCCAACACATTCAAGGTATTTGCACTCAGGGTGGGTAAACCTTGATCATAGCTTTTTTCTTGAATGACTAAGGTAGAACCTTTAACAGAGAAACCATAAACTATGCCCTGTTTAACACCGCTTTTTTTCAGGCGTGAGCCAGTATAGGGGTGAGCAGCAAGTAAGCTATTTATTTGCATTACTAAGGCGTGCTCTGGACTATTCGTTAAATACAAAGCTTGCAGTGACTTAATATACCCATCCCGTTCGGCATTAGACGATAGAGAAAGCTTAACCGAACCTTCTTTTTTCTGAGTAGCGCGCGCGCTGTTTTTTTGTTCTTCTGAACGCGTTATCAGATTAAGTGCCCGAGCATAAAATTTACCGGCCTCGCCTGCCCGAACCACATACTCTTCAAGAAAGTCCTGTGCCTTCTGATAGTGCTTAAGCTGCATATTAAGCAAACCATTAAAATACAATGATTCAGCGGGTAATCGAACATCCAGCTGACTCAAAGCATCAAGCTGGCCTTCAACTTTTCCCCATTGCGTTTTTTTAACGGAAGATTCTATTGCCAGCATCAAGCGTGCTGCTTCATGCTGAGGAGGTAGATTAGTTGCAAAAACAGGGAAAGCAAATGTGAATATAGCAAAGATCACAACGCTAGATATCACAGGATTAACCTTTATAAAGACAGGTTTCATAAAGATAAGCTTCAAAGCGATTCACCTTTTGATGGAGAGAATTCCAAAACTATTAAGCTCTGAATTCTACGCCAACAAACAGTAAATTATAAGCTGAAGGGTTGAAAATTGACTACAGGTTTGAAAATTGACTACAGGCTTGAAAATTAACTAAGAGACACACACTAGATTTGCTTCATCTAACATAGCATGCACAACTTTATCTGACATAACCTTATCAGAGGGTTCTCCAGCTTGACTTGATGACAAAGGAATCACGGTAATCACCGAATCAGCCTCTTCCTCATCAAAAGAAATTGCATCAATCAGAGTCGGAACATTTAGCGCCCTTGTCGACTCAATAATAACAGGTTCAAGATAAGACGTTTCAGGATTTTCGGGTATCAGCAGTTCTTGCTCGACCTTAATAAACTCATCTTCACTTAGGGTTTTCTGGGTTTCAATATTAGCCAAGATTTCACGTTTAACAGCATCCACTTCAAGTTCATCAGCCAAAATAGGCTCATTCACAGCAAGCCCTGCTTGCTCAACAAGTATATTTGAAGAAGCCTCATCAAGTGCCATTGACTTAGCGTCTGTCACACTTGCCATAAGAGAAGACTCAGTCTTGAAAGCTTGAATATCAGTTTTTGGCTCTTCATTGAAAAACTCACCGATATAATCATTCAAAATTTTCTCTGAAGGCGCCACGCTATGGTTTTTTGACAGAGAACTTATTGACTGACGGCTTACTGACAGAGAGCTTATTGGCTGCAAGCTTGGTTCTTGTTCTACCTTCACCCTTGCCGTCTGCAGAGGAGCAGTCACCACCGACGCTTTAAGTGCTGATAAACGTGTAGCCATAGTGGGAACAGGCAAACGATTTTCTTGATCCACACCCGATAGTGTTAAGGACTGATAATAAGCTTGATAGCAGCGATAAACCTGAAATGCTAACAACCCTACTAATACAGCGGTAGTTACCTCTAGCATATGAATAAACATAGTCATGAATACACATTCCCTTCCGATAGGGCTAGCTAAGCGTGCATAGCGAGAATACAAAAGATCCATTTAATTCGCTGACAAACTTAAGCTGTTAATTTTATTTTTACTGCATTTAACTAGTAATGATTAAATTATACTCAAATAACTCTAACAAAAAGTGACCTACTGGTCATTCCAAAAAATAAACTTTATTCATTTTTCTTTGAAGACTTGATTTAAATTAAGTTATTAGCCCTATGTTTGAATTCATCACGCTTAAGGCTCATTGAAAACAGGACTCACTGAAAACTCAAAACATCAACAGCTTTAATTTTTATTAAACGAGAAGCTTAACCTCTCAGAGTCAAAATCAGCATGTATAGGTTCTATAACAGGCATTGTTTTTGTCGCCTCTATAGAAAGATGACTAAAACGTTCAACCTTACCATGCAAGCCTTGCTGCCCGGCTAAAGCCACTACCACACTATTATACTGTTTACTGGCCGTTTGCATTGTGCCGCCTAATTTATTAAGCCTGTCTGCCAACAAACAAACCTGGTTATATATATCGCCTGCACGCTCACCCATCTCTCGAGCTCCCGCATGACTTCGCTCTAACACCCAAAGGTTAGAAACGGTTTTCAATATTGGCATTAAAGTACTATGAGAAACCAACACAATGCCCTGCCTATAGGCATAATCAAATAAGTCATGACTAAAACGCATTGCTTCTATATAAGCTGGCTCTATAGGTAAAAACATCAACACAAAGCTAGGGCTATCAATACCCAGCAACTTACTGTAATCCTTGCCAGACAGACCATTTACATGGTTTTTCAAACATTGTATGTGCTCTTTCATCGCCGCTTCCTGCTCAATCTCCGTTGCGGCAGAAACTGCGGCGGTATAGGCAAGCAGTGACACTTTACTGTCAATGATAATATGTTTGCCGTCAGGTAGGTTAATCACAAAATCTGGAAAATTATGCTTCCCATTCGCGTCTTTAAAGTGCGCCTGTGAGTGATAATGCTCTCCTTGAACCAGACCAGCCATTTGCAGTGTTTTCTCGAGTTGAACCTCTCCCCATAAACCGACTTTTTTCTTGTCGCCTTTCAGCGCATTCGTCAAATTCTGAGCATCATTTGTCATACTCTTATTCAACTCTCTCAACTGTTCTAACTCTTTTTTTAAACTGCCAGTCGACTCATTATTCTCTTTATGAATACCATCCACACGCAGCCTAAACTCGCTAATTTGTTCTCTGAACGGTTTCAATAAACCCTCCAGTGCATGTTGGCTAGAAAGCGAAAACGACTTGCCCTTCTCTTCAAATATTCTGTTGGCTAAATTTTGGAATTCTTTTTCTAAAGATTGCTTCTGCTCAGCGATAAGCGCCAAGTGATTTTCATGCTGCTTATCTCGCTCATCCAAAGAGGTTTTAAGGACAATAAACTCACTATTCAAAGAGAAGTGCCGTTGACTGAGATCGTCAAACTCATCATGTTCTTTTTGATAGCGCACATCTAAGTCGACATATCGTTGATCAAGCCTAGCCACTTCTGTTTTTAAAACAGCCGCTTCCGTTTTTAAAACAGCCGAGTTCTGTTCAAGCTCATGATAATCCGACTGCAAAACACGCAAACAGTACCGATAGCGAAGAGCAAACACCAATACACTTAGTAAAGAAACCAAAGCTATCCATTCAACTGTAGTTAAACTCATTTCACTCCTCTCAAGATTAGATTTCTCTTAGAAAACTATATTAATCAATAAAAACATTCGGCCAATTTTGAATGTCATAATGACATATTCTTGCCGCTTTAGTCGTAAAAACATCAAACCGGTCTGCCGCTTCGTCAATCTACTTTTCAGTTTATAGCTTAAACAAGCTAACCTTTTTAGATAATGGCCTATTTCCTGCTTATATCTTTATTAATGAAGCATTTTTAAAGCGTGTTTTTTTAGAAAACAGGCACGCTATTCCATCAGGCAAAAGCAATGAACTTAAAAATCAAGCCATTATGTCTCGCGGTACTGAGCATTTCCCTCACAGCCTGTAATGGCGGAGGCGGAGGTTCGTCAAGTGCTAGCACGCCCCCAAAAAATTCACGCCCGGTTGCCAATGCCGGTGCGGATATCACCGTCGCTGAAAAAAGCCTGACGACACTCGATGGGTCTAAAAGCTATGACCCAGATGGCGACAGCATGATTTATCAATGGCGGCAACTCAGTGGCCCCGCCATAACCCTAAGTTCAGAAACCGATGATACACCAAGCTTCATCGCCCCAGAAGGAAACAAAACACTTAGTTATCAATTAGTTATTGATGACGGCGAAATCATATCCATTGCAGATACTGTCACCATAACAGTACTTTCTGAAACAAACCCTCAGCCAGACCCGGATCCAGATCCAGATCCAGATCCAGATCCCAATCCAGACCCAGATCCAGACCCAGATCCAGATCCAGACCCAGATCCAGACCCAGACCCAGACCCAGACCCAGATCCAGATCCAGATCCAGATCCAGATCCAGATCCCGAGCCTGAGCCCGAGCCAAACCAAAAGCCGCTTGCGAATGCGGGTAACGATCTCATCGTCAATGGTAACGACATCGTTATTTTGGATGCCAGCCAAAGCGCTGACCCTGAAGGTTCTGTATTAAGCTATACATGGCAACAATCATCCGGTCCAAGTATCACCTTCGATAATAATCAAAGTGAGATCATTTCTTTCACCGCGCCAGAAAGCGGTGGCATAGCCGTTTTTTCGCTAAGGGTTAATGATGGCGAGTTAGATTCTGACCTGGATACAATTTCTATTACGATGAACGCCGTTAGCTCGGCACTTACTGCGAATGCAGGCCTAGACCAAAACGTAGCACCTAATACAGTCGTCAGTCTTGACGGTAGCCAAAGCCTGGATGCCAACAACTTAAACTTAAGCTACTCGTGGCGGCAAACCGGTGGCACAAGCGTCATACTCAGCTCGACCTCGTCAATGTCACCGACATTTACCAGCCCAGACATTCCCAATGCTAATAATGAAATCAATTTAAGCTTCTCGTTAGTAGTCAATAATGGTGAGTCAAACTCAGCCTCAGACTCCGTCATTATTACCGTTAGCGATCAGAATAACCCTCCTATTGCAGATGCAGGCGATGCGCAAACTGTTGATGGTCTTGATTTGGTCACGCTTAATGGAAGTCAAAGCGCTGACCCTGAAAGTGATGAGCTAAATTACTTATGGGCACAAACCGAAGGCCCTGCTGTCGAATTGAGTGATAATACCAGCGCCTCACCTACGTTTACCGCGCCAGAAGAAGGCGGATCACTGCTGTTTTCTTTGATGGTTAACGATGGCAGTTTAGATTCTCTCCCCCAACTAACCTCGGTGACGGTTATTCCGCTTAACCACCCGCCTATCGCAAATGCCGGTGTCGACAGATTTGTAGGCAGCCAGTCTATTGTCGCACTCAAAGGTAATAACAGCGTCGACCCTGACGGCGACGAACTTTCTTTTCAATGGTCTCAAGTCAGCGGCCCGAGCGCTTCCCTTAGTTCCACCACGTCCGCTAACCCGACATTTTCTGCCTTGGTCGATGGTCAATTAGTCTTTTCCCTTATCGTCAACGATGGCAAAGTCGATTCCAGCGCCGACTCGATTAATGTCACCGTTGGCCCTATTCCCGCCACCAATATCAAAGTTAATGGTACCGGAATCATTTGGGGAGCAAGTTACCCAGAAGGTAATAATAGTACCTGTACAGGTGAGTCAATTGAACAACAAGACTGTTCACTTGGTCGAGAGTTAACTCATAATGATAATAGTGACGGACGGGTTGGCTTTAGTTTCACTAAATTTGATACAGACGGCGTGGAAATAGATAGTAGCCACTCAGAATGGAGCTGCGTTCAGGACAGTGTTACGGGGCTCATGTGGGAAATCAAAACCGGCGGCAATGCGCAAACAGGTGACGAAGGTTTAAATGATGCTGATGACCGTTATAGCTGGTATAACAGCGATGCCAGTAGCAATGGTGGCGACGTTGGTTTTGCCGATAGTGAGAGTGTCGGTGATGCCTGTTTCGGCTATGATCAAGATGACAATACTGCCCTTTGCAATACACAAGCCTTTGTCAATCGTATGAACAACGAAGCTTGGTGCGGTTTTGCTGACTGGCGCATCCCGACCCGCAAAGAGCTATTGAGTATTGTTGACTATGGCAATGACAAGCCCATGACGGACACCGATTATTTCCCGGCAACGGGCACCTTAATTTGGTCCTCAACCCCTTTTGCAATAGGCACCTCTAGTGCCTGGGGAATAAACTTCGATTATGGCAACTCATTCAGTATTGACAGACGTAACGCAGGACAAGTTAGATTAGTAAGAGGTGGTTATGAGTAAATATTTAAAAATAACATTCAAAGTAACGGCCTTCAGCCTTAGCCTATTAAGCAGTTTTAGTTTTACGGCCAACCTTGCGAATGCTCAAAGCTGCTTCACAGAAACCATGACTGAAACGACACCGCTCACCCAGTTTATTGTTCATGGCGATGGCACAATAACCGACACCAGCACGGCACTTATGTGGAAACAATGCCTGGAAGGCTTAAGTGATATCGCTTGTAATGCAGGTACATTAACAACGCTAAACTGGTCGGGTGCATTACAACAAGCTGGCAATATCAATAATAGTGGTGGTTTTGCAGGATATGCAGATTGGCGCTTACCGAATGAAGCAGAACTTGTTTCGCTGATTGAAGAGCAATGCATCGAACCCGCCATCAATGAAACGGCATTCCCAAATACAGCACTCGCCTTTCTTTGGAGCGCTTCACCTGACTATAACAACGACACAGCCACTTGGTTTGTAGATTTCAAACATGGCACAACGGGCTCCACAACCAGAGATCAAAAATGGCCAGTAAGATTGGTCAGGAGCGTTGATTAATAAACGATAGGTATTCATGAATACTAAGAGTGTATCTAGGTAGGATGAGCTATCAGTCAGCTCGATGAGCCTTTGTTTCAATAGTGCCTCTTGAGTCGGTAAATTTCTTTTTTACTCATTCGGCGAGCTTCTACTAGGGCGGGGCTCTTTTGTTGATCTCTGGGCAAATGATCTATCTTACGTATTAGCCGCTGGTAGAGTTGGATTGCTGAAAATATCTCATCTTGATGCTCATAAATTTGAGCTCGTTTTATGATCCAGGTAGGGGTGCTCCGAATTTTT
>Ga0209184_1001639_pt1 | contig 13688 bp, 9 predicted proteins | sample EN8Hudsemesocosm_2_FD_184627 | JGI IMG/M metagenome (GOLD analysis project Ga0209184, IMG submission 184627) | Methane-oxidizing microbial communities from mesocosms in the Hudson Canyon - EN8C Hudson Canyon (SPAdes) (version 2) | ecosystem: Environmental > Aquatic > Marine > Cold seeps | place... | reverse complement strand
TTGATGCAATTGCAGAATCTGCAGATCTTTCTAAAGCGGCAGCGGGTCGAGCAATTGATGCGTTTGTTGAATCAATCACTGGTGCGTTAAAAGATGGCGATCAAGTTACTTTGATCGGGTTTGGTACTTTCTCTGTTAAAGATCGTGCTGCTAGGGTTGGACGTAACCCACAAACGGGTGCTGAGATCCAAATTAAAGCTTCTAAGAATCCTAGCTTTAAAGCAGGTAAAGCATTAAAAGACGCGGTAAACTAAGTCTTTTTGAAAACTATGCAAACTCAGTATGAGTTTGCATAAAAGAAGGTTGATGTCATTGGTGTTCGTATAAGAAAATAAATGGCAAAATCAGTGCTTCTTTGAATACAAAAAGGCGCGTTCAAATTGAATGCGCCTTTTTGTATTTATATAAGTTAATCAAACTGGTTTATGAAAAAAGTTTATCCAACAATAATACTGAAAATTAAATTTAGAGGGCTGTATGCTTCAAGATATGCGTAAAAGCGCACAGGGAACTGTGGCAAAGATTGTAGTTGGTTTCATCATTGTCGTGTTCTCCTTATTTGGTGTTGAATCAATTGTGGGTAGTCTAGGTGGTGAGCCTGAGGTGGCATCAGTAAATGGTGAGGGGATTACAGAATCTAATTTTACTCGTGCGCTAGAAGGAAAGCGTCGTCAAATTTTATCTCAGATGGGTGAGCGTGTAGATCCTGGCTTGATAGATGAGGGCTTGTTACGGTCCTCTGTACTTGAAGGGCTAATTCAGGAGGAAATTCTTAAACAGGATGCTGATGACAAAGGCTTATATGTATCGATCGATGCTGTTGATAGTTATATTCGGAGTATAGAGCAGTTCAAAGTCAGTGGTGTATTTGACGGTGAGCGTTTACAGATGATTCTGCGAAATGCGGGTCTTACTTTAAATGGCTATCGAGAGTCATTGCGGTCACAGTTTGTATTAGATCAATCTAGATCAGCGTTGATTGCTTCTGCGTTTGTATTAAAAGATGAGCGTAATGAGATTATTGGGCTGGATCGTCAATCGCGTTCATTTGGTGTTACAACAGTGCTTCAGGCAGATTATTTAGATGCGATCACTGTTACTAATGATGAGATTGATGCTTATTATCAAGAGAATAAAGCATCGTATAAAAAACCAAAAAATGTAGATGTTTCTTTTGTTGAAATTCAACGCTCAGACTTGAGTAAAGAAATTGAAGTGAGTGATGAAGAACTGCGTAAACTTTATGAGTCAGAAAAAGCTGAATTTGAAGGTGATGAGGAGCGTCAAGCTGCGCATATTCTTATTAAGATTGATGATAATGTTCAAGAGCTGCAGGCGCTTGAGAAAATTACCTCTATAGAAACCCGACTGAAAGCCGGTGAAGAATTTTCTGTATTAGCGGTAGAGTTGTCAGAAGATGAAGGTTCTGCAAAAGAAGGTGGAGATTTAGGACGTTCCGGTCGTGGTGTTTATGTTTCTGATTTTGAGACAGCATTATTTAACTTAAAAGAAGGAGAGGTGACTGCGCCAGTTAAAACAGAGTTCGGCTATCACCTAATAAAACTACTTGCTGTAGAGCAAACTATAATTCCAAGTTTTGAAGAAATGAGCGGAGAACTATCGAACCGCTTGCGTGATCAGCGAGTTGCTCAGTTGTATGCCGAAAAAACGGAAAGTCTTGCAGATATAAGCTATGCGGCTTCTGATTTGAGTGAGCCTGCAGACGAGCTAGGTTTGGATGTTAAACAACTTGCGGGTGTATCTGAGCAAAGTACGCATAAAATATTTTCGAATATAAAAGTCCAAAGAGTGCTATTTAGTGATGAGTTAGTTAAAGATAGCAATAACAGCGAAATTATAGAAATTGATGAAGGTTATTCGGTAGTGTTTCGTGTCAATGAATTGCATAAAGAGAGTGTCTTAGCATTGGAGGACGTAAAAGTTCAGGTAGAACGAGTTCTTAAGGCGAATAAAACAGCTGAGTTTGCTGAATCTGTTGGTGGGGCGTTTGTTGCTCGTGTAAAAGCAGGAGAAGAGCCTAAAGCTGTTTCGGCCGATATGGGGCTAAACTGGGAGGTGCATGTTGATGTGAATCGGGATGCTATTAACGTTGCTCGGGGGCTGGTCACCAAAGTATTTACACTCGAAAAATCTGAGGTAAGTAGCGAAAATGTTGTTGGATTTAGTACTTCAGAAGGCAATTATTCAGTTGTTATCTTGCGTGATGTTAAAGAGGGTAATCCGAAAGAGACAAGCTTAATAGAGGTGCAGTCTATTTCAAATATGCTGGGCGATAGTCTTGGTGCGGGGGATTACCGGAACTATCAGGATGTGATGGTGCGGAAAGCTGAAGTAGAACGGATTTAAATGAAGGGGCTTTGAAGCCCCTTTTTTTATGATGAACTTAACAGATTATTCTGTTGTGCGTTATCTCCGTATATTTTGAGCACTGGTTATCTTTCCCGTTTTAGGAATTAATGTATCTTTGCGTAACTGAATTATTGCTCGAATTAAAAATGGAATATTAGATTCGTTAGGCGTTATGCATCTAGTATCTATAACATCTCATAAGTGGAATGTAAGGCAAACGGAAATATGGTTCTGATCACAGCAGCATCCTTACTATTATTGAACCTGGTGCATCAATTTAAAGAAATTGAACCACAGCCACCTGGAACTATTCATTATGACTTAGCGATGAATAGTGGCGATATATTTGTTTCTGAGACAGTTATTGTTGAGCCATTATCAAAAGTAAAATATCGAAATATTGTTAGGCAGGCTTTTGATTACAGTTGTGGTTCTGCTGCTTTAACAACCGTATTACAGCATTATTTAGGTCGTAACTTTCAAGAGCGTCAGGTCATGGAAGGTTTGCTGCATTACGGAGAAAGTGATCGTATCGTCGATCGACGTGGGTTCTCAATGCTGGATATGAAACGACTTGTAACCGCTTTAGGTTTTCCAGCAGGTGGTTTTAAGGCCGAACTGAAAGATTTGATTGAACTGGATCACCCTGCGATTGTACCGATTCACTATTCAGGCTTTAAACATTTTGTTGTTGTGAAAACAGTTAAAGATGGGCGAGTTTATATTGCAGACCCTTCAAAAGGGAATATTACATTTACCTTGGAGCGGTTTAAAGAAAAGTGGGACCAGAATGTGTTGTTTGTTATTTTTCCAGGTGATACCAAGCCAATTGATGGCTTGGAGTTAAGAGAAGAAGATTTGCGATTTATTGATGACCAGACTCTATCATTACAAGCTTTCAGGGTTTTGCCTGACTATCAGGATATGCTTCAATACCGTATTCAAAATGAACTTGAGCGCTTAAAAGACAACCCTGCAGGGAGTGAAAGTTCAGTAACGAACACTAATAAGTTACTGCACTTTAGACGAAATTAAATAATAAATACGACCAAAAATTAAATAATAAATACGACTATATAGTTGATTAACTCATGGAAATGAAAAGGGATATGCAATGAATTCTTGGGTAGTAAGAGTGTTGGTGATAGCGTCCTCAATGCTTCTCATCTCAAATGCCTATTCGGAAGAAGAACAGTCGAAGGTAGATAAGGCAAGAGATGCATTAGCAAAACAGTCTGACGATGAGGACTCAACGCGTCAATTGGAAGAAGTATTCCAAGCAGCTGAGAAAAACTACTCATTACTACGTTCGGGTGGTAAGTCGCTTAGTTACTCGCTCGATTATTCTTATACCTCTGATTCTAGAATTTCATTAGAGGTAGTGAACAGTACTGTTCGAAATGCAAACGTTAATCCTTCAGCATCGCATTCCTTTACTAACTCATTTAGCTTTGATTATGGTTTGTTAAATAACTTAACGTTAAACGTTCGAGTGCCTTTATCATCACGTTACGATACTCAGCGATCATTATCCGTAACAGATTTTGGTGACGTTAGTCTTAGTTTGCGTTGGCAGCCTTTTGCTTACGTACCTGGTAAAGCGACCGTAACTATGAACACTACCTTTAGTTCTAAAACTGGAGTGAGTCCTTATGAAATTGATTCCTCTAGACAGCTTTCAACGGGAAGTGGGACGTATTCTTTTTCTACAGGTTTAAGTGTATCGAAAGTACTTGATCCTGTAGTGCTCTTTAGTTCTGTGAGTTCTAGTTATGTGTTAGAAGAGAACGGCTTAAATCAAGTGCGTGGTGGTCAGATACTTAAAACGGTTCAGCAAGGTCAGAGTTTTTCTTTTTCAGGTGGATTCTCTTATTCTTTGTCGTATGATACTTCGCTTAGTATTTCCACCCAAATTGGTTACAGCACAGAAACGAAACTGTTTTTTTCGAATGGAACCAATGCCTCTTCTCCTGATTCAGTAAACGGATCGATGAATTTCTCTCTCGGTATTCGTGTTGATCCTAAAACAATAATGAATACGAGCTTTGGCTTTGGTTTAACTGAGGATGCTTCTGATTTATCGCTTGGTTTATCTTACCCCATCAATATTGGCGCATTTAATTGGTAATAGTGAACAATTTTCAAGCTATTTATTGGTAACGATTGAACTACGGTAAAGGATTCTATTTGTGAAGTTGCTTCCTAGGAAGATAAAAAAAACCATAGTGTTGGTGCTTATTTCGGTGTTTATTTTTCCGCCGCAAGTAATTGCACAGTTAGCGAATGGTATAACGATCGATTCAAAGGCATTGTCGCTAGGTAATGCTATTGTTGCTGATCGTAACCCTACTACGAGTGCTGTTTATCAAAATCCTGCGCTTTTGACTGAGCTGAAGGGACGGCAGTTTGAGGTAGATAACTTAATTATTGGTCTTGATCTAGATGCTACCTTCATTGCTCCGCGTAAAGAAAACGGCGAATTCGATTATGAACTATTTGGCTTGAACGGAACGGGATTTAATACATACGACACGACTGTAGAAAGGGACCCAGTAGTTGGTGAAGATGGCTTGGGTGAAAGTCATACGAACAAAGCGTCGTTGTATCTACCTGGTTTTGGTTTGCAGCAGTTACCTTGGAATGGTCCAGCACTATTGCCTCCTCAAATTGGTTTTTCGATTAACCCGCCCGGTTCAAAATTTACTTTTGCCAATAAAAACTATATGGCTTTTGCGGGTAACTTCTTTAAAGAGGCCGAAGACCCCGGTATTTATTTAGGAAAAGAAGCCGCTGTTCAGCGTTACACCTATTTTTCTCCAGCTGTAGGTTACCGGATCAGTGATGAGTGGTCTGTCGGATTTGGTGTTCAGCTTTCCCATCAGGGCTTTTATATTGGGCAACATAACCGGGCACCAAACTTATTGATTGCAGTAACGGAGATATTACAGGATGCCTTTGCTTGTGAATTTGACAAGCCTATTGGTAAACGTCGTGATCCATTGCAGCCATTTCTATCATTATGTCAGGGTAACATCGGACCATGGGATGACGTTGGCCGTATTGACATGGATATGCAGGAAACTATATCTCCAACTTATAATATGGGTGTTTTGTGGAAACCTAATGATTGGTTTTCATGGGGTGCTTCTTATTTAAGTGAAGCTGAAATGGAACTCAAAGGGCAATTCTTAATGGATTATACCGATGAGTGGACTGCTTTTTGGCAGGGCTTTAATGCTTCAATTATTGGTGCAATTACCGCTGCGATTTTAGGTTTGCCGCGTGGTGTGCCGCGCGAGGCTGGTAATGTGAGTATGAAGCTCACGATGCCTCAAAAATTCTCTACGGGTGTCAGTGTTCGTTTGTCTCCAGATTACACGCTGAATATGGATGCAACATGGACTGATTGGAGTGAGTGGGATGAGTTTACATTTCATTTTGATCGCTCCCTTGAGCTGTTAACGACGGCTCGTTTACTTTCAAGTTTTGTAACAGCGACCTCCTTAACGTTGCCTGTTGGTTTAGAAGATACTTGGCATTATGGTATAGGTCTTACTCGGCATGTGAACTCTCGACTAGATGTACGCTTTGGGCTTGAACTTAGAACATCGCCAGTTGGTAAAGACGTATTTGGACCGCTTCCGCTTGGTGATATGAAAATGTTTGGTACAGGTTTTAGCTATAAGTGGGATAAAGAAACGACTGTTGGAGCTACATTGTTTTATATGCAATCTATCGATTATATTCCATCAAATACTAGTTGTAACTTAAACTGTACCAACTTGACTAACGTTATTTATAACCCTTATGCAGGCTTAGATGTTAAATTTGTTACCCGAATATTTGGTCTAGGTGTATCATTTAAACGCTCATTCTAGAGGGTTGGTGTAATGAAAGAGATAAAACAACTTTGTTTTTTGGTTTTGAGTGCTTTGCTTGCAACAAGTGCGTATGCAGAGCGTTATAGTGTGACTGAAGATAGTTTTGGCGGGGTATCGGCTGAGCCGGTAGTAGAGGCTCAGCCAAAAACAGAGGTTGTGGCAGGCCAAAATAAAGAAGATGGTTCGAGTAAGCGCATAAGTGAAGAGTCATCATCTAACGCTAATCTTCAAACTTCAGAGGCGTCTCAGCTTGGTTCAAAAAAGATCACAGCAGAGAAGTTGCTTGCAACAGGGGGGGAGGAGTCAGCAGCTGATGCTATCTCTAACTCTAACTCTAACTCTAACTCTAACTCAATAGTTGAATCTGCAGATGAAAGTATATTTAATGCACCGTCTGATATCGTGCCAGATACAGCGGAGAGTGCTCCCAAGAAAAACCTAAGCATTTTTGAAAAAGCCTATTTAGAGTCTGAAAGAAAAGCCAAGGCAGAAGTCCTCAAAAACCTAACAGCGAACAAAACTAGCGATGATGCTTCAAGCGTGTATGACGCGACCCAGGTTGACTCTATTAAGTTTGTTGATGGTGATGAGTTAGAACGAACAGGGGCCAGAGAAGAGGTTGAAAAAGCACCTTATTTTATTACTGTTGATGTTGACGGTAATTTGCAAAATACATTCTATGATCCAGTTTTGGTCTCTAATGCGCTAGATAAGAAGCGGAATAAGAAAATTGAATACACTCAGGCTAGAGTCTATGAGGAATTTAGTCAGGAGGAGAGTGGCGAGTTAAGCTTACCAGAAGGGGCTGATCCTATTGCTGTTGGAATTTTGAACTCTGGTGAAAAAGAGTTTGATCTATACTTTAATGCATTTACAAAGCAATGCTGCGATCATTTGCCTAATCTTGTAACGCCTACAATGGAAATGGGACGTTCCCAAGCTTTTCAATTATCAAATGATGATTTGTATTACCGTTTTAGTGATGGTGATAGTCGATTTATTCTTGTAAGTTTACCTTCGGAAACAAATGATAATTACCCTTTGCGGATACGAACCTTTATACGTACTTTTAAGAAGTTAAGTATTCCGCATGGTGTTTTTTTTCCGCAAATTATTACCTTGGATGCCGATAAAAAACCTGTTCGAATTATGACGGGGCCATTGTTGAAGTATCAGGCAGAAACTTGGTCGACACATGGTTATCTAGAGGGCGTGTTTCAAATTGATCGCTCTAAAGAAAAAGATGAGCGTTATGTGCTTATTAACACCACAAGTGATGTGCTTCGACAATCCTCAATAATTGATACCAAAGTGCCTATTGAAATTGCTCACATGGCTGTTGGTTCCTTTGAAATACAAGCTATTTTAGAAGAACAATATTAAGTTTTTGTTTTCTAGTTATAAGCAAACTCTGCATAGGTTCGCAGGTATCAGCTTTTAATCCCTCTTTTCACTTTTGAAAATTGTCATTTCGTTAGACTGATTGTTTGCTGTCATATGTGATATATCTGTTGCAATCATGACCTGTGGTCACATATGATTATTTGCGTTGTTAATAAGAATTATAAGATAAGCGTCTAAGAGGTCTAGGATGAAAATTACAGTAAATGGTGTGGATCGCGTAGTTGAGTTTGAAGCTGATACGCCTCTTTTGTGGGTGATAAGAGATGAGCTTAAACTTAAGGGAACAAAGTTTGGCTGCGGCAAGGGTTTGTGTGGTGCTTGTACTGTGCATTTGAATGGTGCACCAATTCGCTCATGTATTACGCCTCTTAGTGTTGTCGCTGGCCAAAGTATCACAACCATTGAAGGTCTTGGGTCTGAGGATAAGCTGCATCCACTTCAAGAAAGCTGGGTAGAGTTTAATGTGCCTCAGTGTGGTTACTGTCAGTCTGGTCAGTTGATGTCAGCGAGTGCATTACTGGCGACTAATGCCAGTCCTACCGATGCTGATATCGATAGTGCAATGTCTGGAAATGCTTGTCGTTGCGGCACTTACCCTAGAATCAAAGCGGCAATACATCATGCAGCTGATAATTTAAAACAACAATAAATTGAGGGAGTGTTAGGATGCCGAATAATGTATTTAAGGCCACGCGCCGTCAATTTCTTAAAGCGTCAGTTACTGCGACAGGTGGTTTTTCTCTCGCAGTTAATCTACCAGGTTGCGCAACATTTAGTGGGCAAGGCTTGTCACAAGATCAGAGTTGGATAGCCAATGCCTGGCTAGAGATATCAAAAGAATCGGAAGTTGTGTTTACCCTTGATCGTATTGAAATGGGGCAAGGGACGACAACTGGTTTGACGACGCTTTTAGCAGAAGAACTAGAGATAGAGCCAGCAGAGATCTTAATCAAATACGCGCCGGTTGATAGTGTTTATCGTAATCCAGACTACGGCCTTCAAATGACTGGAGGCAGTAACAGTATGTCTTCCAGTTGGGTGCAAATTAGAGAGGCGGGTGCTACTGCGCGCGCAATGCTCGTTGCAGCGGCAGCAGAAGTCTTTGGCGTGCCTACCACGCAATGCGTTGCCAAAAATGGCCACGTATTGCTTCAAGGCAAGGATCAGTCGTTAAGCTATGGTGAATTGGCCGCGCTTGCTGCATCACAGTCAGTACCATCAAAACCAAAATTAAAAAAGGCTTCTGAATTTCGTTATATTGGCAAACAGAATGCACGATTAGATATCTCAGGAAAAGTAAATGGTCGTACCGCTTATGGCATAGATTCTGAAGTTGATGGTATGGCTTATGCGGTGGTTAGCCGTTGTCCTGTAATGGGTGGCAAGGTTAAAAGCTTTAATGCAGAGCAAGCACTTGAATCAAAAGGGGTGGTGGCTGTATATGAAATATATAACGGTATTGCAGTGGTCGCTGAACAATATTGGCAAGCCAGAAAAGCACAAAACTTATTAGAAATAGTGTGGGATGAAGGCGCCTTAGCGACGCTTTCATCAGATGAAATGTTTAATACTTTCAAAAAAGCGGCCATTGAAGATGACGGCGACTATGCTCGGGATGAGGGCGATTTTGAAGAGGCATTGGAACAAGCTGCTCGAACGATCGAAGTTGAATATCAGACGCCATTGTTAGCACACGCGACCTTAGAGCCTATGAACTGTGTCGTTGAGGTGAATGATGATCGTGCGCAAGTCTGGGCGCCCACACAAGCGCCTGATCTTGCAAGAATAGCGGTGGCACGCGTGACAGATCTTTCGCCTGATGATGTTGATGTAACTGTAACGGCTATTGGTGGTGGGTTTGGTCGACGTCTCACTCAAGACTTTATCGAAGAGGCTGCGGCAGTGGCTTATCAGGCTAAGCGCCCAATTAAGTTAATGTGGTCTCGTGAAGAGGATACGAAGCATGACTGGTACCGACCTGCGACTTATCACAAGTTAAAAGCAACGCTGAGCGAATCGGGTGTGGTGACAGGTTGGGATCATCAGATTGTCGCGCCTAATTTACTTGATTGGTATATTCGCGATGCTGCTCCAGCTCAGTATCCTTGGGCACCTAAATTTATGTATGGTGTTCTTGGTTCGGCTGGTTTAGCGATGCAAGGTATTGCAGTGCCTAATGATGAAACAGCCATAGAGGGGGCGGTTAGTGTTCCCTATAGTATTGCTAATTTGCAGGTACGTCATACGCATGCAGATATTGGTGTGCCTGTGTCATTTTGGCGCTCAGTCGGACATTCTCAAAATGCTTTTTATGTCGAAAGCTTTATTGATGAGTTAGCGCATGAAACCTCAACAAATCCTTATCAATTCAGGCGTGCATTATTAAAAAACCATCCTCGTCATCAACAGGTGTTGGATTTGGTCGCAAAACATGCCGCTTGGAATAGTGCTTTACCAGAAGGGCGGTACCGGGGTATTGCGGTACATGAAAGTTTCAGAAGCTACGTTGCCCAAGTGGTGGAAGTTTCAGTCGATAATGGTGCCATTAAAGTGCATCGAGTAGTTTGCGTTGTTGACTGCGGTATCGTTGTAAATCCAGATATCGTGAAAGCTCAAATGGAGGGAGGGGTTATATTTGCCCTTACTGCCGCGCTCTACGGAGAAATTAGCTTAAAAAATGGACGTGTTGAACAGTCTAATTTTGATGATTATGCCTTGCTTCGAATGCATGAAACACCAAAGATTGAAGTACACCTTGTTGATAGTAATGAAAGCCCTAGTGGTGTCGGTGAGCCGGGTGTGCCACCCTTAGCGCCAGCATTAGGAAATGCCGTTTTTGCTGCGACGGGTAGGCGGTTAAGATCGCTTCCGTTGAGGTTGTCTTAACTACCGTTATGGCCGTTGGAGTCTCTGGAAGTGAAACCGTTGTATTGAGTACAGAGCATCGTGTTTTAGATGCGGTTACTCAATGGCTTAATCAGGCTAAAACTGTTTGGTTGTGTACCATTGTGAAAACTTGGGGGTCATCCCCAAGGCCTGCCGGTTCAATGCTCGCTTATCAAGAAGAGTGTGGTGTTGTCGGTTCATTATCAGGTGGATGTATAGAAGAAACATTGATTCGTCAGTTTTCTGCGGCTTCAAGTGATTTGAATCGTTTAAATAACCCTTTGCTGTATGACTACTCTATTTCGGGTGAGGATCAAGCAAAGTATATGTTGCCTTGTGGTGGGCAGTTAACAATACTTATTGAGCGTTTAAACGCAACGCCGCATACTGTTCAGCATTTCAATGAAATACAGAACGCATTAAACCTACGGCAGCGCATCCGAAGGGAGGTTTCTTTGGCTGATGGTCAAATGGGGGTTTCTTTGGCTGCTGAAACGATGGTTGGGCCAGATGTTGTGCAGTCAGCTGAATCAATTGCAGTATTGTTTGGGCCTGTTTTTAAAATGTTGTTACTGGGTGCAGGAGAAGTCTCGTACAGTGTTGCTAGCATAGCAATGAGTGTCGGTTTCTCGGTAACTGTGTGCGACCCCCGAGAGGCTTTTATACAAGGTTATCAGCAAGTAGGTGTCGAAGTGATCAGGTGTTTGCCTGATGATTTAGTCAAAGCGCGTTTTTCTGATGCGTATAGCGCCATCTTAGCGCTAGCGCATGACCCAAGAGTGGATGATATGGCCTTGATGGAAGCATTAAAAACCAAGGCTTTTTATATTGGTGCGATGGGTTCGGCACGTACGAGTGTCGACCGACGAAAACGCCTAGCGCAGTTAGATTGCTCTGAGTCTGAAATAAGTCAATTACATAGCCCAATCGGTATTGATATTGGTAGTAAAAGACCGACCGAAATAGCGGTGTCTATTATGGCGCAAGTGCTCGCCGAGCGGCATCAATTCTTAGGTCGGTTAGTGAGTGTCTCCAATCAAAAATCTCTAAGTGCATCAAGCAATGCGTCGAGCGATGGCGTGATGACTAGTTAATTCCCGTCCTGAAGCAAATCAGTGTGTTGGTCAACTTCAATGTTGGGTTAAAACCCGACTTATATTGTTTCAGGGAAGGTGCTAGTTAAGATTGCCATCTAGTAAGCCTAACTTAACAAGTGGCGTGATTAGCTTGTGCTAATAATATCTTTGGTTTCGTCGATATCATGTAGCACCATCGCATCTTCCACATCCAAAATGTTTAATGCTTTTGGGTGTGCTTGAATAATTTCTTTAGCGCCCAAATCGCCTTCTAAACTTCTTAACGCGCTAAAATACTTACGTCCAAATAACACTGGATGTCCTTTCTGAGCTAAATAGCTAGGCCGCACAATACTGGTTGCTGAAGCGTGAACGGATAATTTTGAAAGGGTGGTCGGTTTTATATAAGGCATATCCCCTAAACAAATACCTAGCCATTCAATGTTATCTACGTCTAAATTTCTTGTTGCTTCTGCAATAACGCTCGATAAGCCTTTTTGGGCATAGGTGACTTTAATGGTTTCAACATTCAGCGTGTCTAGATGGGTAGAAATAGCTGTGTCATCTTCCCGTATTACGACGACAAACTCACATCCAGAAGCCTGTAGGGCTTCGATAGAGACGCTGATAATTGAATGGCCAGAAGGTAGAAGGTGTAATTGTTTAGCGCTGCCAAAACGGCGAGAAAAACCCGCAGCAAGTAATAGATAAAGTCCAGGCTGATTATTCATGGCTTAATCATACTTTTAAGTTAAGGCGTCGCCAAGTATTTTTCAAAATCAATAATGCTGGGGTAGAGTTGGGTGAAATTAGGAATACTGTTTGAAGAAGGCTTCTGCAAAAATAGAAATCATTTTTTTGAGTAATGGTACCAGTAGGCGGACTCGAACCGCCACGCTTATTCAGCGGGGGATTTTGAATCCCCTATGTCTACCAATTCCATCATACTGGCATTACTCAAATCTTCTTAACATACACTGTGGGTTTGTATGCTCTAAACCAGTTTGTGATGAGGTGGTTTAGAAGCAGGCATTATACGTAAATCTTAACGAGGGTCAACAGTGATAATTGCTAAATACACCCTTAACTACTAGGTTTTAATGTTTTTAATTTGATGTCTATTAAGTTTAGTAGCACCGTTGCTACTGATGAGATTTTATTCTGATCTTCTGTTAGTTCTAGTGTCTTTTGGCTTGATATAATAATTAACGTGGTATGGATGGTGAGGGGGCATAAAAAAGCCCTGCGTAGTTTCCTTGGCAGGGCTTATGTTTAACTCTTAATAAGGCTTGTTGTTATGGTGAGCAAGCGGTAGTTTTTGACCATGCAGGTAATGGTAAAGCTTGAAGTACAGTGTCGTCGGCTACGGTGACAAATGCGCCGTTAGAAGTGACAATGCTTGTTGCTTGGGCGACGTTCTCACTAAAGCCTGACAAAGGGGATGCTGATGATGGCGTACCATGGTTTGCATCGCATGCTGTATAACGCGAAACAGCAATGCCTAAGTTTGTATTTCCATTACCAGCTGCTTGAAGGTCTATAGCGTTCGTTAATTGTGCTAAAGGCTCCGCGCCAGATAAATGTGATACTGAGCCTGCAATAGTCACTCCGTTTCCTGTTACGTCATTGTAAGTGCGATCATCAGAGGCTTGTGAGACAGGGATGACCTTGTCGTTGACAGCCATCATATAAAGAACCTTACTGTTATTGGCTACTAAATTATCAGTAAAGTTTACTGCATCAAACGGGTCTAGCGCAGCTTGCAATATATTTAGATAAGCTTGGTAAGATGATGTGTCAACAGTAACGCCTTGAAACGCAAGTCCATCAATAATGTTGGGAGCGAAAGCGGGTGAATTGTCAAAAAATCGTGTGATGCCGCCACCAGGTGTGAAAAACATAGATGCGGTGATGTTATCGTCATCGGTTGTTGTTGAATTAGCGGTAGCGACGAATGCTTGAGAGCTAATGGTACCTAATGAGTGTCCAGAATAGAATACACCTAAGGTGCTATCAGGGTCATTTGCGGTTGCGAAATCAATATTGTCAATCGATTTACGTAAAGTAAATA
>Ga0209184_1001638_pt1 | contig 13723 bp, 7 predicted proteins | sample EN8Hudsemesocosm_2_FD_184627 | JGI IMG/M metagenome (GOLD analysis project Ga0209184, IMG submission 184627) | Methane-oxidizing microbial communities from mesocosms in the Hudson Canyon - EN8C Hudson Canyon (SPAdes) (version 2) | ecosystem: Environmental > Aquatic > Marine > Cold seeps | place... | reverse complement strand
AAACCTATTTGCATGGCTGCGTTGGCTATGGCAAGCGCATCATTTGCATCTGTTTTGTGACCAGTAAGAAATGCTTTTACTTTTTTAGGGTTGATAATACGAACATCATGACCAAATGATTCAGCCATTCGTCCCCAATAGTGACTACTACCACAACCTTCAATCCCTACAATTGAAGGTGATGACTTAGCTAATATTTCCTTTAACTTCTGACGACCGACTATTTTATTACTGACTAATTCACCATGTTTGCTGATAACACAGATTTGAAGTACGTTTTTTGCTAAATCAATACCGATAACATTAAATTTTAACATTGTATGCTCTCCTGAATAGTTAGCTAAAACTATAGCTTATGGGAGTGGAGTCCATACATCGCCTTAGGAAATTACTTTTAGACTTTATCCTCTAAGGCGCAGACGCCCCCAGTACCAGGGAAGTAGGAATTTATGTCGGTGGTGTGCTATGTTTGCATCCCAAGTCCATTACCAACTGTAATCGATGCTACTATCATTAATCAGTCATTAGGTATTATTGTTGCGATAGTGGTTCGGATTAGAGTTTCTATAGGTAGCATCCTAATAATTGACCAAAATATTGCTAACATTAGAGAGCAAAAATCAAATTGTATTTTAACCGTTTGAAGGTCTTATATGGAATAATTGACACCAAACCATAAGTTAGATATCCGAAAGGTTGAATATTTATCAAGTTTATAGCAACGATAACCGATAGATAAGCAAAGCCGCCTTATATGTGTTTTTTGAAAAACTACTCATATCGGCAACTTCATTTATTGTATGACCCCCTTCTCCCATTAATCCTAAGCCATCGAGAGACATATCGACATGATTAGCAGCAAAAGATATATCAGCAGCGCCAGCTTTTCTAGGATTCACTGCAATAACTTTACCATAGCCTAAATCTTCACTGACTTGGCTATACCAACCCAGTAGTTTCTTATTAAGGGCCGTTGGTGGCATTGGAGGGTAGCCAGAATGAAATATAATCTCTGCACAAGTATAAGGTAAGTTATTTCTAACTATCTCTCTCATTGTTTTTTTCGTCTGCTGCAATTGTTTAGGTGAGATAGCTCTAATATCGCCAGTGGCATTTGCACTTTTTGCTATCACATTATTTTTACCAAAGGAGTTACCATTTGAATTTTTTATTGCTAACGATGTTGTTGTACCTCCTAATACTAAACCAGGATTGAAGGTTAAGTTTTCAATGCTGGATAAGGATTGTCTAAAATCATTCAGAATTCTTGCCATTTCTAAAATAGCACCATCACCAATGTTTTCAGTGAAAATTTGTGATGAATGAGCAGCTTTTCCTGTAACCGTTAATGTCCAATTAATGGCCCCGCGCCTAGAAATAACCGCCGTTTTTATATTGCTATCACCATCTTCAAATCCCAAAGCGATTTCAGCCCATTTGGCAGCATCAACAATGGCTTGTTTAGAGAGGTTTAATGGTGAACCGCTTTTTTCTTCGTCACCTGTTAATACAATGCGTAAATTAATGTTTTCTAACAACCCCAACTTTTTTAACGCACGAATAGCGCTAATCATAATGACATTACCGCCTTTCATATCCGTGAGCCCTGGACCAGAAACATACCGTTCATTAATTTCTAAGTATTTTTGAAAAGAATCATCTTTAGCAAATACAGTATCTAAATGACCAATGAGTAAAACCTTTTTTCCTGTATTACCATAGTTTGCCACTAGGTGACCAGCACGGCCAAACGCTTCACCACTTTGCCAATATGTATCAAAACCTAATGCATCTAACTGCTTCTTAAAATACATACCTACTTGTTGAACACCTGAAAAATTCATCGTGCCACTGTTGATATTAACCACTTGCTCTAATTGATATCTTGCCGTAGGGAGATAGTCATCAATTTCTTTGACTATTTGTGCTTCAATCGCTGTTAGCTTTTGGCCGTATACAGAAAAAGAAAGGGATAATAGAAGTACAACTTTGAGTATTATATTCATGAAATCACTCTAAAAATATATTATCAAGATGATAGAACCAAAGTGCCTACATAAAGGCACTTTCATCTTCGTTTAACTTTAAACTAATAAGGGTTTGTTGGGTTGTAAAAATTAGCATTACGGCCATCAATATCAACAATGAGTTCCACACCGCTATTAATAAGAGTAATGAAATTATAGTGATCCCCTGCGAGCAATTTAATTCTAGATATATTAGAGTACACAACGGGTTGACCACAAGTTATTTGATCTCTTGTCGTTTGTGGCGTTTCTCTAAAAATATAGACTTCCCCTGTACCATCGACAATACTCTGTCCGTCATTAGTAATAAATATCGCACTTTTTTCGCTGGCGGCAATACTAAAGTGCTCATTGTTATGGTGGCCTAGTGACACTATGGTTCTGCCCATTCTATCTCTGTTTTGAAAATGAGTATCAGTTAAGCTATTGTTTAGCACTGGAATATCTACGAATTTACTACTGAAACTTAAAGTATTGTGACAAAAATCTGTGACGACTTCTGATGATACTGCACTTCCTACTCCATCAGGATCATAAATACTAGCCGCCATTATTGCCATGCCAGCAGAAGTTCCACCAATGACACCACCTTTATCAAACACTGATTGCAATGCGGCTTGCACTTTTGTACCTTCCCATTGATTAAGGTAATCAGTTTGATCGCCACCAGCCACCCATACAAATTCAGCACTACGAATTGCCCAATCAACATAATCTTCATTTGCTTTAGAACGTTTATCAATGATGATAGTTTCAACTGAATCCGCATTGAGTAAATCTAATAAATAGTCATTGTAAGCGTTAGTTCCTGTCGTTCTAAGAACAACCACATCAATGCCTTCACCAACATGGGGGATAACTCTATCGGTAAATGCTTCATCAACTTCAGCACCGCCACCCATTAATAATGTGGCTCCAGAGCCATCGTAGAGTGAGGCGCAACTATCAATTGTATTACCACTGATCCATTGCTTTAAACCGCCGGGCGTTCTTGGCCTATCACCATAATTACAAGCACTACCTGAGCCACCAGGGCTGAAATTAATATCAAGATCATACCAACCTGTTCCTTTTGAACTTGATAGTTTCAAGAAATAACTGCCTGCGACAGTAAGTTGTTGGGTAGCTGTTTCAGGTCTCTGTATTGATGAAGCTTGCAGCAGTAAAGTACCGTCGCTTTCATATAACGACCAGTTAAAGTTATCTTTTTTACCATGGTCTAATGATATGTTGATTATACCTGCCTCAGCGATATCAAATGTAAACCAGTCAACATCATTGTTGTCTAGGGATCCTGTAACGGTAGTACCGGAGCAAAGATTTATATTAGCCGTAGCCATAGTATCATTTGGTTCACTTTCACCTGACATGCAAGCTTGAGTTGCCGTTGATATCAGCATTAAAAAAGTAGTTATAGTGATGAGATTAATTGCTTTTAATGTATTCATAAATATTCCAAACTTTAAAATTCAATGAAAACCAGCGTAATCGCTAGTCAATTTTTTATCGTTTTATAGGGCTTATTATTCATCAAACCACTCGCTTAGGTAGTAATCAGCAGAGCCAGTAAACAGATTCTTGTAATAATGTTTTTTTATGGCTTCCATTTAACCTCCAAATTTTGTTGTTATGATTGTTTACTAAATTAAAGTAGCGAAGTTTTTAATACTCGCTCGATAATGGCAACGCATTAGTAGTACAAATTTTACGACTATTAATGCGTCACTAAAATCAAATGTGACTAACGTTAAAAATCTTAATCACAGGGGCTTAAAAAGTATAATTAACCCGTAAAGTCACATTACGATCTTTACCATAAACAACCCATTCAGCTTTATTAGAACCGCGTGTTTTATAAGTAATATAATCTTCATCAAGTAAATTATTAATGTGCAGACTCATATCCAAATTATCATTAATTTCAATACGGCTTGACAGGTTGACTAGCTCATAGGCAGGTATTTCATCTAATACATCAGGATCAAATGATGATTCATATGCGCCATAAGCAGAAACATCTGCACGTATATAAGCTTGTCGCCCAAATAAATCAAAACCTTTATCTATTGCAAAATAACCATTGTATTTAGGTACCATGGTCATATCATCGCCATTTTCAACGTCTAAAGAAGGTACATCCTCTGTCATTTTTGCATCGGTATAGCCAAAGTTGAAGCTTAAGGTTATGTCGTTATCAAGATGTAATTGGCTTTCAAATTCAAAGCCTTGAGATTGTGCAGTTGCAGCATTAGCTGTAAAGCGAAAGCCACATTCTCCCATATAAATAGGTGCTTGAACGCCTTCCCAATTAATATGGTAGGCAGCCATAGCAAATGAGAAACCACTGTCGACAAACGCACCTTTGTAGCCAATTTCATAGTTCTCTATTTCATCTGACTCATATCTAGCATTATGGTATTTCGCGTTTTTATCAGTTCTACACGATTGTGGTAACTGAGGTAAGTTGTTTCCTCCGGGGCGGTAACCTTCAGAATACAAACCATAAACAGACATATCGTCTGTTGGACGCCATGAAGCGCTTAATTTAATTCTATTGCCACTCTCTTTACCTCCTGCTTTTTTAACAGTGGGTTCTTCACCATTCCAAACACCTAACAGTACAGTATGGTTAGCATCTTCTAATTCATAAAAGCGAATACCAGCGGTGAGTTCAAACTCCCCCAAACTCCCCAAATAAGCGGTATAACTTGCTTCACCAAATATTGCCTGTTCGGTTGACCAATTTTCTATGGTTTGACGTTCATAATTTGTTCCTTCGTCATTCCAATAAAACAGTCCTAATTGAGCAATGTCATCTATTTTCTGAGTTGTTTTTCCATCAATAGATGTAAATTCACTACCTAAATACCCCCACTCGTTGCCCCATAATTCTGTTGCTAACGCTTTAGTTGAGTTGTCATTTTCATGATATTGAATTTTACCATTATGACCATTGCCTAAAGATGATTTGTCATAGAAATAACCGACTGTCCAATCTAAATTATCAGTGATATTAATATCTTGCAGTCTTATTTCGTGAGTTGTTCTTTCAGTATCACTTTCTGCAATTATCCATGTTTTAAACATGTCTTTTCCATCACCACGAGACCAATCATCTAAGCCATCGTTGGTTTCTACACGAAAAGAACCCGCATAGTTTAAACTGGCGAATCCAAATACGTCCTCATGTTCAAGGTTAATGGAAAACAAATCAAAATTACCGTTAGTATATTCGTCTTGTAATTCCCAAATAGCGTATTTAGGATCAACATTATGAGACCCTCCATTTAAACAAACGGGACGAGGAGCTTCACAGTCAGGGTTTTCAGCTTTTATCACCTCTTGACCAAACAACTCATTCGGATTATCGACGGTATAATAAGCTCGCCATGATTGAAAACCATGAGATAAATCTGAAAATTCATCTCCAACTGTTTTAGAACTTTCGTTAATGTAAGCAAAGTTAACACTAAAGTCATCCTCTATCTGCCATAACAGCTGTGTTCTAATCATGGTGTCTTTCTCATAACCTTGTACACCCGTATTTACATTTACGGTTGCTTCAGGATAATCAGAAAAACTTCCAGTGACGCGCAAAGCCAATGAATCATTTATAGGTATATTCACAGCACTATCTATACGTAATGCTTGGTCAGGAGACCTTTTTTGATAATTAGCTTGAAACGAGGTTTTAAATTCAAATTCGCCTATTTGAGGTTTTACCGTGATAACTCTCACCGTTCCGCCGATAGCGTTTGAGCCATATAGTGTTCCCTGTGGTCCCCTTAATACTTCCATTCGTTCTACATCGTAAAGATTATCGAAGCTATAGGGAATGCCATCGGTAAATGTAGAAGTAGTACCTGGTGTGCTATCGTTACTGCCAGATAAACCACGTAATATCAGCTCCCCACGAGGGTCTGCAGCTCCGGCAATGGTACGGAAAACATCATTGGTGGTATTTAGGTTTCTGTCTGAAATTTCCATATCAGAGACGACAGAAACATTCATCGGGATTTCAACAATAGTTTCAACTCTTTTTCGTGAAGTTACCACGATTCTTTCTATTGAATTCTCGTTAAGTGTTATCTCTTTAGGTTCTTCTGCGGCATAGCTAGATATTGAAAACAATGACGTGATAACGCCAGTACTTACTAAGCTTAATTTCATTATTTTAGGTGTGTGGGCAAACATGTTAATTCCTATATTTCTATTTTTTGTTATAACCAATCCAATATTGCATAGTTAGACGCATGACAAAGGTAAATTCCATAGGAATATGCTTATCAATACTTGTCTGTCGTGAGTTTAAGTAAGTTCACGAAACAGATAGATTCTTCCGTCTTTTGTTTAAAAACTATACCATTCGATTATTATCTTTAATTGATGAATCTCAAAATGAAAAAAAACACTTCATTATGAGTTAAATTCACACAGAAGTAGGTTGAGGTTGAATTACATAGAGATAACGTTTTTTGTATGCCAATAAATAAAAATCTTTAATCGGACACTATTTGGTAAAACAGTTATCTCTTGGCATATCTGTTCAGGTCATACGAAACCGAAATAAGCGACACCAATCCATTGATTTAACTCATGTAAATGATTTTCATTGGTTTTGTTAAATTCTGTAAGTTGTTTCTTTGACTCGGCATACCATTGCGCAAAATGAAAGTCTGCAGAGTATTTAAAGAAGTGAATATTTAGCTAGTACATATATTTGTACTAGCTATTGAGAGCTAATTATTCGATGTTTGATATAGCTTTGGTTAGAATCTAAGATTCTTAGAGAATATAAGTCATAACGTATCAAAAAACACCAGAACTGCATTTTAACCTATTGTTATCTATCTACTATATCCTATTCAATACGTAGTTTTGGTATGAGCAATATGAGAAACGCTTCCCATTAAGGGTTATTTGTCCTTGTAAGCTTTTTTGGTCAAATTGTTTAGTTAATAATAGAAATTGATTTTTATCTTGCCAGCTAGATTTTAACCTCACTTGTTGTTGTTGACTACGGCAATATAAATCAACAATCAGCTTGAAATTTGCCTTTGTAAAAACATTTTTATGAACGGCTTTTAATTCGTTTTCCGGACTATTATTGAAAGGTAATTTCCAGTTGGCGAAATTAAAATGTAGCTTATTTTTGATCAAGGTAGCTCTATCATTGCGAGTTAAATAGTGAGTGGTTACTTGTTTGCCAATTTTATCGTTTTCTATAATGTAAACACCACCTTGGCCTAATACTTCAAAGGTAGGAATTGCAGACTTGGAATAACTGACTATAAGCGCAGTGGTCTCATCTACGCCAAAAGCAAATTTTACATTGGTAGCAATAACCAGTGTCATTAAGCGGCCTTGTCGATCACGCTCAGAAAAATGACTGTCCATTATTCCCCAGTGAAATAATCCTAAACCACCATGTGAACGATAAGATAAATCATCGTCTAGCATGGTTTCACTGCAAATATTTCCTAGATGACACCTATCTACGGGTAACAAATCAGTAAAAGCGCCACGAGCCAAAGCAGTATTACTACGCCCCCCCGTTATCATTGGTAAATTTTCACCTTCAAATGTCCCACCACTCATTACCGCTGTTCCTGCGCTTGTACCACCAATAATCAATGTATTATTAGCAATTTTTTTCTTTATTAATTTTAGTATGTTAGAGTCTTTTCCATCGCTATTTAGAAATGCTTGTAGGGTTAAAGATTGATCACCTCCATTGAGAAAAATAGCGTCGGTGTTTTTAATTCTTTCCATAATAACTTCCTGATTTAAACACGCATTTATGTGCTTTTTGTATAAATCGGGATAAACATTCTCTCTTTGAATAACTCCTTGAATTTCGAATAACTTATGATTCAAGTTTTTACATTCATTACTAATATCAGAAGATTGCCAAATGCTCTGCAAAGTAGCATTCAGTGGTAACCAACTTGCGTTTGCACCTGCTTGAGTAAAAGCATCGACATAAAAATCTACGGCAGAAAATGGGTCACGTGCTGATGCGGTTACAATCAATACTTTTGGTGAAACAGTGTTACTTTTCTTAGCGGCTTGAGCTACAAATGAAGTAAATAGCTCGATTGAAAAATAGTTTTTACTTGCAGATAAATAGACTTTTTCTTTTAAACGCTCTCCCGTATCCATATCAGCAACCATAACTTCGAGCATATCTAGTACAAATACATATTCGGCATCTGAGAGGGAAGTATGATAATTTTCTCTCTTATATTTAGAGAGTATTTGTTTTATTTCTTTTTTATTGAGAACTTTAGTGGATGAAATTGGTGTTAACAAATTAAGTAATCTCGTAAGTGTTTGTTGTGAGAATTTGGAAGGCCATAACCTCTTTAATTGAATTAAATTATTACTATTAACATTATATTGGTTACTGACTTTATTTATCATTGAAGAAAATTCAGCAGGCAATTTTTCTTGGTTGCAGTTAGTTAAAGACATGCTAGTACAGGTTTTTAATGCTCCGCCAACTAAAAAAAGTTTTGCTTGCTCTGAAGGCTCTTGTATTTTTGTTTGAGCTACAACAAAATGCGGCAACATCAATAAAATTGAACTAACAATAAGTTTTTTATACATATTTAAAACTCTCTAAATTAATAACGACTAGCCAGTATGACTGACACACAATAAAATAGCTGTTGACAATAAAGCCAGACAACAGTCAGTAACTAGAATTTTTGTAAAACTATGCTATTCGATTATTACCTTTTATTAACGAATCTCAAAATGAATAGACACTGTTCATAATGAGCTGAGTTCATACAGAAATTACCACAGTGAAAGCGTATTTTCTCCATGCCTGAGGTATGCTTTTTTGGCTCTGTTCCAGAATGCTGTTGGCCATGCCGCAAATGATTGATTTTACATAAGAGTTGCTGATGGTGATAAAAGCGAGCTTTACAAGCATGGATGCTTATATAGAGCCCCATGGAAGGGTTTACGCGTCTCGTTTGTTTGCTCAGCAACACTTAACTACAACAGAGCTGCTTTTTTACATTGAGTACAATATAAATGATGAACTGTAACTTCCTAGATATGGTCATTATCCCAACTAAAGTAAATAAAGCCATTTGGCTATCTAATTGGTTGCAAGTATTTCAAACAATCATATCCTGTACCGAACTTTTTCTAAGCTAAAAACTTTGCTTCTGCATGCTCTCTTTTTTTATCCATCACTGATTCAGAACAGCGCGGGTAAGGCAATAACCTCGATTAAATTCAATGTCAACCCGTTTTAGTGTGAATTTAACTCACAGCTAATCGTATTTTTTCATTTTGATATTCGTAAATAAAAGATAATAATTAGGTTGTGTAGTTTAAAAAAGATCGGAAAAGTCTTTCTAATTATTTAGCCTATTTAAACTATCTACAGTTTGAATAGTTTATTTCTACAACATTGACAATGCTCAGGCATGTTAGACTTTTTTTGAATTTATTATTGAGGTTGATTTAATTATGACTCATGAGTGTGAGCAATTACCAAAAGGAGGCGAAGTTATCTCCAATAAGCAGGCCTCAGCTAGTTCGATGCCTGATGCTTTTATCATTCTATTTTTTATTGTGTTGCTGGCTGCCTTTTCAACTCATATTATACCTGCAGGCAAATTTCTAGTAGAGGAAAATCAAGAGACCCAGCAAACTTTACTGGTAGCCGACAGTTTTGAGTTTGTTGATGATTATGCCGGTGTTCCAATATTTGCTGAAGGAGGAGCTATTGGTTTTTTTAATTTTGCTTTTGAAGGTATGGTTTCTGGTGATAAGTGGGGATCAGCTATTGGTGTGATGATGTTTATAATTATCACGGGCGGCGCTTTTGGTATCGTGATGAAAACTGGTGCCATTGATAATGGCTTTTTAATCTTGATAAAGAAAACTCAGAGAATAGAAGTATTGTTTATTCCGCTATTATTTATATTGTTTTCTGTCGGAGGGGCCGTTTTTGGTATGGGGGAGGAATCCATTGCTTTTTGTATTGTCTTGCTGCCCTTAATGACCAGAATTGGATATGACGGAATTACGACAGTGTTAGTGACTTATGTTTCTACTCAAATCGGATTTGCGGCCTCATGGATGAATCCGTTTAGTGTTGCTATCGCGCAGGGAATTGCTGGTGTGCCATTAATGTCGGGCATGAAATTTCGAATCGTCGCTTGGATTGTTTTTACGATGATAGGGCTTGTTTTTACGATGCGTTATGCCGCGAAAATTAAGAAAACCCCAGAGGATTCTTCAGTTTCTACATCAAACAAATCGTATGACAAAGACGCCTTCGCCCCAAAAGCTTTGGCGTTTTCAGCAATTGATAGTGTTATTTTAACCCTATTTTTTTCTGGGATCGGTTGGGTAATATGGGGGGTATTGATTAGGGGATATTATATTCCAGAAATTGCCAGTCAATTTTTCACTATAGGGTGTGTCATCGGAACTGTAGCAGTTATTGGAAAGCGACTACAAACAAACCAAGTAGCTGAGGCCTTTAAATCAGGAGCAAAAGAGTTGTTGCCCGCGGCCTTGATCGTTGGAATGGCTAAGGGCATTGTTATAGTACTCGGTGGAGATGATGCCAGTATGCCATCAGTTCTCAACACCATTTTATACTATGCAGGCGAAGTGATTGGAGATCTACCGCAAACAATGTCGGCATTACTTATGTTTTTCTTTCAGTCTGTATTTAATTTCTTTATCGCTTCAGGATCTGGGCAAGCCGCTTTAACGATGCCATTAATGGCTCCTTTATCGGATTTGGTCGGAGTAACACGGCAAGTCGCAGTATTAGCATTCCAGCTCGGAGATGGCCTAACCAATATTATTATCCCAACATCAGCAGCACTAATCGGTTGCTTGGGAGTTGCGAAAATTGATTGGTTAGAATGGGCTCGTTTTATTTTTAAGTTTCTAATGTTATTAATGACAATCGCAAGCTTGTTTATTGTTTCTGCAGTATTACTCAATTTCAGTTAAGGATATTTTATGAAGTTATTTAAACGAGCAAATGTTTATGCGCCAGACCCCATAGGTTTTAAAGATGTACTAATTTCTGGTGGTAAGATTATTGCGATTGAAGACGAGATTGGTCCGTTGGACGAAAAAGTGGTCGAAATCATTGAGACTAAAGGACAAATTTTAGTACCCGGATTTATCGACTCCTTAGTTCATATTACGGGTGGTGGTGGTGAAGGTGGTTATGCAACCAGAACACCAGAAATGGAAGTTCAAGATGCAGTTATCGGTGGTATAACTACCGTTATTGGCGTGCTTGGGACTGATTCCATAACTAGAAGCCTAGAAAATTTATTGGCAAAAGCACATGCCCTCGAAGAAGAGGGAATTAGCGTTTATTGTTATACGGGTTCATATCATTTTCCAGTCGTGACTATTACAGGTTCGGTCACCAAAGATATTATGCTGATAGAGAAGTTTATAGGCGTTGGAGAGGTTGCAATTTCCGATCATCGCAGTTCACAACTCAGTGCCCATGAGTTAGCACGATTGACATCTGAGACACGTATTGGGGGAATGTTGGCAAATAAAAAGGGTGTCGTGAGCATTCACGTCGGTGATGAGTCAGGAGAGCTATCATTGTTGCATCAGGTCGTCGAACAATCGGACATTCCAATTACTCAGTTTTATCCCACACATATCAATAGAAATAGGTCTTTGTTAATTGCAGGTATCGAGTATGCTAAACGTGGGGGTTTCATTGATTTTACCACCAGCACGACAGAACAATTTCTTGCGCAAGGTGAAATTTGCGCAGCACAAGCCTTATCTGAATGTTTAAATGCAGGTATTAGTATTAATCAATTAACAATGAGTTCTGATGGCAATGCCAGTTTACCGTTTTTTGATTTGAAAGGAAATCTAGTTGATTTGCAGGTAGGACGAGTTACTAGCCTCCATCAATCTATGGTTAAAGCAGTGTTGCAATACGGGGTATCAATAGAAGATTCGCTTGCAAGTATTACCAAGTCACCTGCAAATATCTTAGGATTAGCCCGCAAGGGCCAAATTGAAGTTAATTGGGATGCTGATATCAATTTGTTAATGGAAGACACCTTAAATGTACAAGCCGTCTATGCTAAAGGCAAGAACTTAACACAAGAGTTCACAATTACCGAAAATTTACGATAATTAAATACAATAAGAAGCTAGCTATTAAGCACATACCAAGTTGTACTATAAGAAATGCATTTAGTTTATTACCTTGATGGATATACCATTTGCTATATTTGCAAGTCTAAGCATGCTTTACTTTGTAGACAGACTAAGCAGGCAAGAATGTTTGCCCAATAACTTATGAGCATATGAAAAACGATAAACACTGCATCTAGTGGCAGGTTGGGTTAAGTGGATACCCTTATCTTAATATAGGAAATCTTTATTTATGACAAATCGTAAATTACCGCCTTTTCGAGCCTTACAGGTTTTTGACGCCGCCGCCAGAAAATTGAGCTTTACACGGGCCGCCGACGAACTATATGTCACTCCAAGTGCGGTCAGTCACCAAATAAAAGAGTTAGAGACTTTTCTTGGTGAGGCGTTATTTGTCCGCAATGGTCGTGACATAAAATTGTCAAAATTAGGTAGCCAATATAATCAAGAAATTCAGGCTGCTCTTAACTTAGTAGCGTCGGCAACCAGCAACGTTGTGGGTGAGAAAACTACCACCATACGTCTAGCTGTGTTCGGTGCTTTTGCACAAAAGTATTTAATTAAAAAAATGCCCTATTTTTACAAATTATATCCAGAAATTGATCTGCAAATCATTATGATGTCATCAGATCCAGAATTAAGCGATAGAATGGCAGATGTCTTTATAACCAGTAATCCATCAAAACGAGGCTATGAGGCAACGTTAATTCTTGACGAAAGTTTTGTTCCAGTTTGTCGCCCGGATATTTTACAGGGAATAGCCTCCAATATATTAGACCGTGACCTATGGAAACTTCCTATTATAACAAATCAAAATGATCCCTTAGGATCAGACTGGTTGGATTGGGCTAGTGCTACACAACTAACCTTGCCTTCAATATCAACCATAAAATTTCGGTATTTTAGTCATCAAATATTAGCGATAGATGCTACGATCATGGGGTTGGGTATTGCCTTATGCAACAGTTGGTTCATAAAAGATGAACTGGAGTCAGGCCAATTAATTGCCCTCGACTCTTCCCCTCCACCAAATACCGGGCTGAATTATTATTTATGTGTTAAGCAAAGTCGGCTTAAAGAGGACGCTTTACAAAAGTTATGCCGATGGATAAAAAAAATGTGAACTCATAAAACCTACCCAATAAGTGCTGTATTGAGGGCTGAGTAACTCGCCTCTTTTGCCACTGCTCAGCTTTCAATTGAGCACAAATTTTAAGCGATCCTTGCCCGTATATACTAATTATTTTATCTAAACAAGCCATTAAAACCGGATTTGAATTGTATTCTAAAAACAATTCTACTAGTTAGTATTTTTTGCTGCCAATTCAAATGCACCAGAACTAAAGTATGTAGTGGCATAGTTAATTTGGCTCTAATTATTAAAAGCATCAGTAAAAATATTCTATGGCGGTATGTGCCGTGCGACGTGAAGTCGTATGAAACGCTGTTCACCGCGATAAGAGTGAACCATCTGTATCACCAGATGACCCTAAGACTCTGAATAAAGTAGC
>Ga0209184_1001634_pt1 | contig 13741 bp, 11 predicted proteins | sample EN8Hudsemesocosm_2_FD_184627 | JGI IMG/M metagenome (GOLD analysis project Ga0209184, IMG submission 184627) | Methane-oxidizing microbial communities from mesocosms in the Hudson Canyon - EN8C Hudson Canyon (SPAdes) (version 2) | ecosystem: Environmental > Aquatic > Marine > Cold seeps | place... | reverse complement strand
TTAATTTAAGTCAATCTTCTATGATCGTTTCAGGTCACCCTTGAGGTTGTAGTATTTGAGAACGAGTGATAGTAAGTACATCGATTAAGATATTTTGATCGATGGGCTTACTTAAAAAATCATCCATGCCTGATATCAAAGCTTTACCACGAGACTCTTTCAATGAATGCGCACTTACAGCAACTATTTTGCAAGGAGTTAAATTATTACTCTGCTCATATTCTCGAATATCTCTAGTCGTCTGATAACCATCCTTCACCGGCATTTCGATATCCATAAGAATTAAATCATAGCATTTTTGTTGCTCGCGGATCATTTGTATAGCATCCAATCCACCAACTGCAATATCTGCTTTTACCTTATATTTTTGCAGCATTTTTTTAATGATCATTCGATTGACACTATTATCGTCTACCGCAAGTACGCGTAACTGAGAAAAGTCTGGGATTTGTTTCTCTCTCTTTTTCTGCTCGTCAATTAGGCTAGATTTCAACAATAATGAATGACATGCTCGCAAAGCATGACGTAATTTTTGAGGTGTTATAGGCGAGGTCACTAGGTGTACTGCATCATCTATTTTATGGTGGCTGTCAGAAATTAAAATAATGTTTTGTGCAGGAATGCCTAATTCTAATAGCTCAGGCAATTTAGAGGTATTGCTGATGACGTTGATATCATGATCGTACTTAAGCAAATGGCGGCTAACAATTTCAATATTCCACTCTTGCAGTTGTTCCGTTATTAGCGCTTCTTGGTAGCTGCTGGATAAAAATATACAGACGTTTTTATCACAAACAAAGCGATCATTATCGGATTTTTCGATGATCTCAATGGCTGCGGTGAACCAAAAAGTAGCCCCTTTCCCTGGTAGGCTATGCACTCCAATATCTCCCCGCATAAGTTGGGTTAATTTTTTACTAATTGCTAACCCCAGCCCAGTGCCTCCTTTTTCGCGAGAGCTCTGCTGGCTATGAGTGAGTCCGCAGCCACTGTCTTCTACTTCAATGTATAATTGATCAGTTGAATTTTCAGCAAGTTGTACGTGAATAACGACCTGACCCCGGGTAGTGAATTTAAAAGCATTGCTTATGAGATTGAGTAGTATTTGTTTAAAGCGTAAAGGATCAGAGATAATTCTTTTCGGAGTATTATTATGTATTCTAACAAACAGTTTTACTTTATTTTGATGCGCGAGGATGCTAAAGAAAGCAGCGCATTCATTGATCATCTCTTCTAAGTCAAATTCAGTAGGCTCTAACTGTAACTTGTCTGCTTCAATTTTTGAGTAATCGAGAATGTTATTTAAAATCTCTAAAAGTGTCTGGCCAGAACGGTTAATTGTATCGATATATAGCAATTGATTTTCATTCGGCTGAGTATCTAATAGCAGTTGTGCAGAACCTAAAACACCGTTCATAGGCGTGCGAATTTCATGGCTAATGGTTGCGATGAATTCATCTTTTAGGCGGTTGCTGTTTTCCAGTTGGATGTTGGCATCCAATAAAATTTTACGAGATCGTACTTCTATTTCAGCCTTTTCTTTTTCAATTAAATTAATGCGATCAGCAAGAGCGATGGATAATAGGATAACTTCAAGAGCGGAGCCAATTTGAATAGCCGCTAAATTGGCATATTCTAGAGGAAGAATGTTAAGTATACCGAGAATGCTGATTGCGCCAGAGATTAAAAAGATGGCCCAAGCGACTACAAAAACTCTTGCTGTTCGATTTCTCTTAAGTGCTGCTAAGCAGGCTGTTACCAATACTAGGTTGAAAAATATAAATGTGGTCATTATTGCGGCAATAATGCCAACGGTATAGCTGGCAAATAAAATCAAAGGTAAGGTGAAAAATAACCCACCTGCAATGAGTAAAAGAGCCTTGTCAAATCTAGGGAATAGCTCGTGAGTATTTAGAATACTGCGTGCGAATAAAGAGGCAAAAAATAATGATAGGACCCCTAAGAATGGGATACTTATATTGGCCCAGTTTGTATTGTCCGGCCAAATGTATTCGAAGCCATAGCCGTGAATGCTCGCTTGAAAAAGGGTGAATGTGCCTATGTAGGCAATATAATAAAGGTAGCTGCGCTCTCGAACCGATAGATAGATAAATAGGTTATAAAAGACCATCACGATCATTATGCCGAAATAGAGTCCTTGCCAGCCAGAATCGTAAGCGCTGTGCTTAGGGAAATGATCGACATGCCACAAGAATAAAGGAACCTGCAGGCTATCTTGAGTTTTTACGTGTAAATAATATACATTTTTCTGTTGTTCGGGTTGCAGCTTGAAAACAAAGTTAGTGGTATCTAAGTCACGTTTTGAAAAAGGACTGCGATCACCAGTATAAAAAACAGAATAGTTGTTGTCTTTATTGGGTGAATAAAGAGCAATGTAATCAAGAAGAGGGAAAGGGATTTCTAATAGCCATTGGGATTGTATTAGTTCAGCAGGAAAATCTAATCGGAATCTAAACCAATAACCAGAGGAGGTATAACCTTTATTAAAGGTATGCTGGCTGCCTTTATTGAAAGCCTCAGGGGATAAGTTCTGAATCTGTTCAAAAGTAAGCTGGTTCGAACTATCTTCAATCCATTCAATTTCAGGACCTAGGTCTATTTCCTTATCATTTGCAGCAACAGGTACTCCCCAGTCTGCTTGTGCCCCCGCCATTATTAAACAGCAAATTAAGATAAAGCAGAGTCGCTGTGCTATTGAATATGCGGAGTAACTTACCATTTCAGCCATAGTCCATGTGAAGAGTATTTATTATAACCTAGAGTCGGTAATTTGCCTGATTCTTTTGTCAGCATTGCAGCCAGTGAGGTTCTGATACGTATTCAAGAGCAAGGTTATCGCCAATAGGAATATCAATGGGGCTCTCAGTTTCAGCTTTCCAAGTGATTGATGGGGCATCATTGCTTTTATTCAAGCGAATTGCAATTTCATGCTGATACCCTCGGCCAATATACGTGCTGTCTATGAGCTCTATTCCTGTACTTTGTAGGCTATGCCTTAGTGTTATATGTTGTGGTTTAAATAACCAGTAGCCACTATTATCGATATCACGGGGCCATTGGTGTGATACTGCATCCAAAACTTGCTGGCTATGCTTCAACGTTGCAAGGTTACCTGACTCCATGAATTCTGCTACGGCAACAGTTTTTGGCTGATTGAATACGTTGGCTGGGCTGTCGAGCTGCTCAATTTGACCATGGATCATTACCGCCGTTTTATCGGCAAAGGCAAACGCTTCTTCCTTGGCATGAGTGACGAATATACAGCTAATGTCATACTCTTTTAATAGACGGCGTAAGTCGGCCATCATGCGACGCTTAACTTGGCCGTCGATATTTGAAAAAGGCTCATCCATTAATAAAAGCTTTGGTTTTGGCGCTAAGGCGCGGGCGACTGCAACTCTCTGCTGTTGCCCTCCTGATAGTTCGTGAGGGTATCGATGTTCAATATCGGGCAGTTCTACTAATTCTAGGCTTTCTTTGATGCGTTGTTGTTTGTCTTGTTTATTTAAAAAAGAAAGGCCATAAGCAATATTTTGGCCAACAGTCATGTGAGGAAATAGGGCGTAATCTTGGAAAATGAAACCTATAGATCTCTGTTCTGCTGGTAAGTTTAATCGTGTTTCCGAAAACACTGTGCTGCCAAATAAATCAATCTGACCTTGTTGAGGAGTGGCTAGTCCAGCAATGGTTTTTAATGCGGTTGTTTTACCACAACCACTAGGGCCTAGTAGACACAGTATCTCACCTTCCTCTAGATCAAAGGTTAGGTCTTGTAGGATCGGCTGGTCGGCAATCGCCAGCTGAATGTTGAGCAGCTCAAGTGCAGTCGCTTTTTTCTGGCTAAAACTTTCACTGTTCATTGTTATAGGTTCCATTTTCAATGCGTGATGTCATCTTATCGCATTCTCTGCGTTCGGCTGAGTAACAATATTGGCAACAAGCTTACGGTGATGATTAATAACGCCCCTGAAGCTGCATGTTCTAATTGTTCATCTGAAGCAAATTGATATACGTAAGTTGCTAGGGTTTCAAAATCGAAGGGGCGCAATAAAAGGGAGGCAGGAAGCTCTTTAACGCACTCAATAAATACTAATAGAAAAGCGCTCATAAGGGCGGGGCGCATTATTGGCAAATGAATTTTATAGAATGTCTTAAAACGAGAAGCTTTTAGCATCGTCGATGCTGCATCAAGGTTGTTAGGCATTTGCTTATAAGCCGCCTGAATACTGCCGTTACTGATGGCTGAGAAGCGAATAACAAAAGCCAAAATTAATGCGAAGCTGGTACCTGAAAGAATGAGTCCAACTTTATCAAACCCTAGCCATTGAATAAATTGATTGATCCATATGTCTAGCTGACCTAGTGGAATGAGTATGCCAATGGCAAGTACGGTGCCGGGAATCGCATAACCTAATGAAGACAGACTTAATTTACTTTGATTTTTTGCGCTGGGCGAAAAGCGCTGTTGGCTATTAAATATAACGGCTAGCAGTGTTGCTATAAAAGCAGCGGTAACTGCGAGTAAAAAAGTACTTTGGCTATGGCGTAAAATATCGGTATTAATATTTTCTAGCCAATAATCTAGGCAATACCCCATCAAGGTGATTAAAGGAATTAGAAAACCGAGACTAAAAACGAGACCGCAAAATAACCAAATGAAACTGGCTTTTAATTTACTAACGTTGATTTTTTCATGCGACTTTCCACCTCGGCTATCAAAATGCTGCTGCTTTCTACGACTGTTTTTCTCAAATGCAACAAGGAGAATAACGAAGAGTAAGGTTAGGCATGAGATTTTAGCCGCACTGGCAAGGCTGCCATAAACCAGCCAACTGTCGTAAATAGCGGTTGTTAATGTACTGATGGCGAATAATTGAACGGTGCCATAGTCTGCTAATGATTCCATCGCGACGAGTGTACAGCCTATTGCAAGTGCAGGGCGTGCTAAGGGCAAATGAATGGTCCAGAATATTTTTCTTGGGCTTGCCCCCATGAGCTGAGCAGCTTGGCTCAGGCTTTGTGATCCTTGTTCAAAGCTATTTCTGAGTAATAAATATATGTAGGGTGAAAGGGCTAAGCCCAGCATCAAGCTGGCTCCCCAGCGACTGCGAATGTCGATGAACCAATAATCGCTCGGGGATTGCCAAGAGAATAGGTGTCTCAAACTTGATTGTATCGGCCCTGCGTAATCAAGGGCATCGGTATAAATATAGGCTGATATGTAAGCGGGTATGGCTAGCGGAAATACCATCATCCACTGTAAGTAGCGACGGCCAACAAATTCATACTGAGCGCACCACCAGGCAGGTGCAATGGCAAAAAAACAGGCGAATAGAAGTGATCCGAATACGATGGTTAAGCTGTTTTTAATATAGTCCCATAAAACAGTGTCGGCTAAATCGCTAAAAGTATCGTCGGAATAGAGACTGTCTGAAATAAAGAAGCTTGATGCAGATTCATAGAGCAGCGCAATAATCGGCATTAGCATAATACCGCAAAAAATTGCGGTAATTATTGATAAGGTCAAGCCCGCATTTCGCGAGCCTGTATGGGTTTTGACATTCATTTTGCTAGGTTACTTTCAATACAATAATAATCAAGCTGATTATTATAAGTCAAAACGAACCTGGTCGATGAGTTTTAATGCCTGTTTACGATATTGTGCGACTTTTTCTAGTGGTAACTTGTCTTCTTTGAACTCACCCCAGCTTTTAACCAAATCTGAAGGTTGTGCATTGGGTGATACTGGATACTCCATGTTTAATTCAGCGTATAAATTTTGCGCAGATTTGGCTGTTAAAAATTCCAATAGCGTTTGCGCTGATTTTTTATGGGGCGCGTATTTAGCGATGACTGCACCGGAAACATTAATGTGTGAACCACGACCATCTTGATTAGGAAAGTTTAGGTTAACGGCGTTAGCCCAGATAACTTGTCTAGGGTCTTGCAACATTTTTCCTAAGTAGTAGCTATTACCCAAAGAGATATCACATAAGCCTTCTTTAATGGCTTTAACTTGTGCGCGATCATTACCTTGTGGTTTGCGTGCGAGGTTTGATTTTACACCTTTCAACCAAGTTTCGGTTTCAGCTTCACCATGGTGGGCGATCATGGAGGCAACAAGCCCTAAGTTGTAAGGATGCTTGCCTGATCGCGTACAGATTCGACCTTTAAATTTAGCGTCAGCAAGGTCTTCATAACGGATATTGCTTAGGTCTATGGTGCGCTCTTTCGATGAATAAACATTACGGACACGCTTGGTCAGTGCTAGCCATTGATTTTCCGAATCACGAAATTGAACGGGGATGCTGGTTAAATTAGCGGTTAATTCAAATGCTTGGCTCAGCCCTTGTTCTTTCAGTTGCAGTAATTTATTAAAGTCAGAAGTTAATACAAGATCGGCAGGGGAAAGCTCACCTTCGCGCTTGAGGCGTTGAATAAGGCCTTTTTTAGCAAAGATAACTTTGGTTTTTATTCCTGTCTCTTTAGTGAACTCGGCTAGTATCGGTTCAATTAGAAATGGCTGGCGAAATGAATAAATATTGACCTGTTCCGCTTGGGCCAGTGATGAAATAAAGGCGGTTGTTGCCAAAATAAGGGCTAGAAAGAGGTTTTTCATGAAATAACCTTGGTAAAGTAAATGATAATTATTCCTATCTTAACAGGAAGTTGACTGAAGACCAGCTTTCGCAGGACAAACTTGTGGAATAAAGGGGTAAAGTTAAGTAAAACTGATGCGGCGCAATAAAGGCCGTACTGTCTTGATGCTTTATTTAAGGACTGGCTAAGAAATGAAAAAGTGCTGCTGCATTAAGCGGGCAAGCATGCTGGAGTCGCCCTGTAGCCGTGCGAACTCAATTTTATGAGCAAGACTCGTCGTTGGGTCTTCACTGTCAGCTGTTAGTAGGCGAGTAAAAGCTTTACTGGCGAGAATAAATTCATCAACCGACTCTTGGCGATCTATTTCACTAAAGCGTATGTAGCCTTCTTCTTGTAGCCAGGAAATAGCACCAAAAGCCGCTAAATGCCTTGGGCTGTGCAGGCCAAATTCATCGGCTTCATCAGGGCCGCAGATATCTTCAACGTATAGAATCTGTTTGGCTGGGAAATATTTAAAGCCGTGCAGTAAAATTACCGCACAGTCTTTAAAGAAATCATCAATATGAACGTCAAGCATCTAAACGGACTTAAAGCTGTTTGTAAGAAGAAAAGAACTGACCCATTTTATCGAGGGCAAGGGTCAAATCTTCCGGGCGAGGTAAAAATACAACGCGGAAATGATCGGGTTGTGACCAATTAAACGCCGTACCGTGAACTACCAAGATTTTCTGCTGCTCTAATAAATCTAATACCATGCGTTCATCATTGTGAATGTTGAACTTTTTAATATCAATTTTAGGGAAGCAATATAAGGCGCCCATCGGCTTGGTGCAGCTGATGCCTGGAATACTGTTTAACGCTTCAAAAGCGATGTTGCGTTGCTCATAAATTCGGCCACCAGGTGCGACTAGGTCATCAATACTTTGATGGCCTCCCAGTGAGGTTTGAATAGCGTGTTGCGAGGGCACATTTGCGCATAAGCGCATAGAGGCCAGCATTTCTAAGCCTTCGATATAATCTTTAGCTTTATGTTTGGTGCCGCTAATAATCATCCAGCCTGCACGGAAACCGGCTAGACGATAGTTCTTTGATAGACCATTGAAGGTAATAAAGAGCAGGTCATCGGCTAATGATGCGGTCGAGGTATGAGTCGCGCCATCAAATAAAATCTTATCGTAGATTTCATCGGAGAAAATAATCAGATTGTTTTCACGAGCGATTTGAATCAGCTCTAAAAGCACTTCATCTGGGTAAACCGCACCGGTAGGGTTATTTGGGTTAATTAAAACCAGCGCTTTAGTGTTTTTATTCACTTTCTTGCGAATATCATCCATATCTGGAAACCAGTTGGACTGTTCGTCGCAATGATAGTGAACAGGAGTACCGCCAGCCAAGCTGACTGCGCCGGTCCAAAGTGGATAATCTGGAGAAGGGATTAAAACTTCATCGCCGCTGTTTAATAAACCTTGCATCGACATTACGATCAGTTCACTAACACCATTGCCGAGAATGATATCGTCGATGTTTACGTCTTTAATGCCTTTTTGCTGGCAGTATTGCATGACGGCTTTACGCGCCGAGAATAAGCCTTTTGAATCGCAGTAGCCTTCAGAATCCGGTAGGTTTAGAATAACATCTTGAATGATTTCTTCAGGAGCATCGAGGCCAAAAGGTTTAGGGTTGCCGATATTCAATTTTAGAATTCGATGGCCGTCTTCTTCCATTTTCTTGGCGGCATGCGCAACGGGCCCACGAATATCATAAAAAACATTAGCCAGTTTGTTGGATTTGAGAATATCCTGCATGGAACGCATTCCGCCTTAAAAAGTCACGTAATATATAAACGACTAATGATACCCTTGAATGATGGAAATTTACAGAGATTGAAAGTGAGTAATACATAATGACTTCGAGCCAAGACAAAATCGTAAAAACACCCGATGAGTGGGCAGAGCAATTGGATGACGAAAGCTACTTTGTTACCCGCGAGAAGGGGACCGAGCAGGCATTTAGCGGTAAATATCATGATTGCGAAAAAGCAGGGCAATATAAATGTATTTGCTGTGGTGAAATCCTGTTTGAGTCAGAGAATAAATTTGATGCCGGTTGTGGCTGGCCAAGCTTTAATCAAGCGGCGTCAAAGGATGTGATAGAAGAGCACAAAGATGTGAGTCATTTTATGATTCGGACCGAAGTTGTTTGTAAGCGTTGCGATGCGCATTTGGGTCATGTTTTCCCGGATGGCCCTGCGCCGACGGGGCTGCGGTATTGCATTAATTCGGCTTCTATTGACTTAGATGAGAGTAAGGCTGATAAAAAGTCATAAAGCCAAATGAGAAAGTGCAGGGTCATAACCTTGTACTTTCGTTTTTATTTGGTACTATTTCAATATAAATATTTTGCACAATATAGTTTCGTACTGCTTAATATGATCAAGCTATATATTATTAGACTCAATACAGTCTGCCAAATTAATTAATAGAGAGAATATTCAATGTCATTATTAAATAAAGAAATGCCTTTGTTGTCTGGTGAAATGCAGAATTTATCACAATATGAAGGTCAGGCTGTGCTGATCGTAAATACCGCCAGTAAATGTGGATTTACAGGGCAATATGAAGGGCTGGAAGCGTTATATGCCGAATACAAAGAGCAAGGCTTAGTTGTATTGGGCTTTCCTTGTAATCAATTTGGTGAGCAAGAGAAAGGCGCAGATAGTGAGATTGCCAGTTTCTGCCAGAAAAATTACGGTGTGAGTTTCCCTATGTTTTCCAAGGTTGAGGTGAATGGAGATAATGCCGCGCCGTTATATCAAGAGCTGAAGGCCCAAGCCCCTGGGATTATGGGAACCAAAAAGATTAAGTGGAATTTCACTAAATTCTTAGTCAATAAACAAGGACAGGTTACACGCTATGCACCAACGACTAAACCTGAAGCTTTAAAATCCGATATTGAAACGGCATTGACGGGTTCTTAAAATCAATGACAAAAGATCTAGAAGATCATTCGTTAGATCAGTACCCAGAGCTTCATCTTGATAACCAGCTGTGTTTTAGCTTGTACAGTTTGTCGCGTAAAGTAATTCAAAACTATACGCCTTTGCTTAAACCGCTGGACCTTACCTATCCGCAATACTTGGTGATGCTGGTGATGTGGCAAGGGTTAGAGAATAAGCAAGTTGGCTTGGCGGTTAGTCAGCTAACGGATAAGCTAAAGCTGGATACCGGTACGGTGACTCCATTACTTAAGCGAATGGAGGCTAAGGGTTTATTGAGTCGCCAACGCAGTGAGCAAGATGAGCGTATTGTTATCGTGAGTTTAACCGCTGAAGGTCAAGCTTTGAGGGACGCTGCAAGGCATATTCCTCAGGCTTTATTATGTCAGGCGGGTGCTGAAGTTGATGCTAGCCAGTTGATTGAATTACGAGAAACGTTAAAAACGCTGCTCGAATCGTTGGCTTAAACTTAAGCCTCGTTGTCTTTTTTATTATCTTTGTCACCATCGGGAAGCCATTGAATCATGGCATTTTGTAATTGCTCTTGGGTGAATGGCTTGGTTATAAAATCATTCATTCCTGCTTGAAGGCAGGCTTGTCGCTCATTTTCAGAATCTAGCCCAGTCAGTGCAATAATGGGTGTTGTTTGATTAAGGGGAGAGCGGCGGATTTGGCGAGTTGCTTGAAATCCGTCCATTACGGGCATTTGGCAATCCATGAAAATCAAATCAAATTTCTTGTGGCTGGCCATGTTCAGTGCTTCGCGGCCGTCTTCCGCTATTTCAATATCGGTATTTAAGTTTTTAAGATAGCGCTGGCTGAGCATGCGGTTGATCGCATTATCCTCGACTAATAAAATACGCGCCAATTGGGTAGAGCCTCGCTTTACTTCTTGTTCTAGATCGTTGCATGCCTGCGCAATGATGTTAAATAATAAACCTTCGTTAACAGTCGTCAATGGAACCACTTTTACATCATTGAGCGTTTTTATCTGTTCATATTGCTGACCCAGGCCGATGATAAAAGCAGCATCTTGACAGTTATCTTTAATATCAGTAATTAATAGGGTTGGTTCACTGCTGTATTGGTCTGAAATATGAAACGGCAGTTGCCATTGTTCTAGCGAATCAATTACTCGATTAGTATTAAGCTGTTGTTCTATATCGAGGCGAATGCCGCCACTCGGCAATTGTTTGCGCATCTTTTGGAGCTGATCATCACTTGATAATAGAGGTAGTTGTAAGGACAGGATGTGCTCGTTTTGTGAGTTGCTGCCTAGGTTAATCTCTCCTTCGAGGACTTCAACTAAATCAACTGCAAAAGCCAGCCCTAGAGATGTAAGTCTAGAGGCCGTCAGTGTATTGGTAAGCGGTAGTACCATACGCTCGAATATATGTTCATTAATCATCAAGCTCGGGGCTGATAGCTTAATTAGGATGCTTTGGTTAGCCTCTGAGATATCAATGTTGATACGCTTTTCGGGTGAGCAGTAATAAATATTAGCCATAAGGTTGAATAATAATGGCTCAACTCTTTGAATATCGCCGATATGGCTATTTGATACAGATGAATCATAGCTAATAGAAAAAATGCAGGGGCAGTCCTTGTTCTTAAAGGCAGTATCTATATTGGAAAATATTCTATTAAAGCTAAAGGGGCTAAGGCTGAGTGCGTTTGAATCATTTCTCAAGCTTGCAATACTGTCTAGCTCGCCTAATAACGATAAAATAGTTTGGTTTTGATTGATTGAGCTTTGTAATAGCGAATGGTCTGCTGCTGTTTTGCAGCTTTCTTGAAAAGAACTCAGTGTTTGGATGGTTGTAGCCATTGGAAAACGAAATACTTGGCTTACATTGCTTAGCAGCTTAAATTGGCTTTTATTAAAGCGCTCGGACAGTTTCTGAGATTGCTCTAGTTCTTGATTCACTTCTTTCAGTTGGCGGTTAATGCCAGTCAGTGCTTTGGTTCTTTTCCCAACGAGATCTTCCAGATTTGCCGAGTAATTGTTGATTGTATGTTCGGCAGATTTTAGACGACTGATATGATCGTGAGTGGTTCTTAGTAGATTGGAGAAGTGATTGATTAGTGAGCCAATTTCATCTTGTCTAGGGCTGTTTAGGTGTTGAATGCTGGAGTATTTAATGGCGGCAGGATCTGTTTTCTTTAGGCGCTCCGCCAAAATGCTGATGGGTTGGGTAACGAGTTGGTAAAAGATTACATAGATGAAAAGAGCGATGCATATACTAAGAATGAAGTTTGAGATGAGAGTATTTTGTACTTCTATAAAAAATTGTTCAGTGAGCCGGCAATGATTAACTTCAATGATGAGCTTCCCTAGGGAGGTGTCTAAGTGAAATAGCGGGTACTCGTGCTGATTGTTGCTTCCGTAGAGTAGGGTGCCTAAATTTGAGGGACTGCAAGACTGCGGGCTAATCGTTACGGCTAGCTCTCGGCCTTCTGAATTAATGATTGATGCATTAATAATGGTAGGGTGTGCAGCAAGGCTATCTATCAGTTTTTGATTGAGACGATTGTTAAAGTTGTAAGTCGCTAACGCTAAAGACGGTAGAGTCGTTGAAATTATGTTTTCAAGGGAGTCTTGTGTTTGCTGGTTTCGGTCTTGAAAGTTTGACCAAACCTGAAAACTACCGACTAAAATGCCTAGCATTGCAGCGGTGACAACGGTTAACAGAGCAATTTTAATTGCTAAGTTATTTTGAATCTTTGACCACATAAAAATAGCATCCTGCCTAATTAACTAGCGATGACTTAACGATGACGACTAAATTGTGACGACTTGTTAGCTGTATATTTATTAAGCATGCAATCTTAGCATGAGATCTTAGTATGATAGTATCTTAGGCTGTATTTAGTAACTGAAGTGACAACTCTATGGGTCATACAGTTGCTTCTTTTGCCAATCTTGGTCTTGTTCCTCTAATTTATCGAATTCGTCTTCTAGGCGCTTACTGCCAGTCTCTTCCTTAATATCGTTGATTATTTGTTGCTTATCATCGATCAAACCTTGGCACTCAATCATTATCTTCTTCAGATCGTTTGGGAGCGGAGATGCTTTCGTTAACAATGCTTTTATTTTTTTAAGCTGAATCAGTCCTTGCTGTAGTTCCTCGCCGTCAAAGGCTTCATCAGCCAGCTTTTGATAATGACTGCAACTCAGCTTAATTTTACTGATTTTGGTAGCGTAAGCGAGTTGCTTGGCTTCGGAGCGGTTGGTTTGATGCTCTATAACGCTTTGTCGGATATGTTGAATGATGGATCTGAGCAGTACTAGGCATTTCTGCTGAGTCTCAGCTTTGTTCTTTCTTACGTGCTTACGTAAAGCCTTGGGGTTCTCTCTCCAGCTCTGTGCAAGTTCGATGGTATGTTGGCAGCGTTTATCAGGAACGATCTTATTATTAAGCAGCACTTGTGCATTGTAGTTAATGCGATTGGCTAAGAATTGAATAAGAGAGTCATCAAGGTATTGAGCTGTTGATTCAGCAATTTGTTGTAATTGATTTATTTGGGCGTTGTATATGATGGTTTTGCGGGCTCTTTCTACCGCTCTTTGGCGTTTCAACTGTGCCAGCCATAAGCAAGCAAGGCAGGCTGCGCAAATTAGAATGGCAATAACAATAAAGGTAGAGGTCGACATGTCTATGTTTTTACCTTGAATTCGATGGGTTATGAAGATTATTTGTATTAATACAGTTTAGACGTAAAAAAAGGGGTTGACTCAAATGCGTATCCTTCATAGAATGCGCGCCGTTGATTAGCAAGACGTCCCCATCGTCTAGAGGCCTAGGACACCGCCCTTTCACGGCGGTAACAGGGGTTCGAATCCCCTTGGGGATACCATCCTTCTTCGGAAAGATTGGTATCAGTACGTGGTTGATCAATGTGTGATGCGGAAATAGCTCAGTTGGTAGAGCATAACCTTGCCAAGGTTGGGGTCGGGAGTTCGAGTCTCCTTTTCCGCTCCAAATAACTTGTCCTTACTAGGCTAAAGATAAGTTATTGATTTGTAAGAATAAATTACTTGCAAATCAAAATTTGATGTGTAGAATGCACATCACTCAAACGGTGTGTCCCCATCGTCTAGAGGCCTAGGACACCGCCCTTTCA
>Ga0209184_1001633_pt1 | contig 13744 bp, 14 predicted proteins | sample EN8Hudsemesocosm_2_FD_184627 | JGI IMG/M metagenome (GOLD analysis project Ga0209184, IMG submission 184627) | Methane-oxidizing microbial communities from mesocosms in the Hudson Canyon - EN8C Hudson Canyon (SPAdes) (version 2) | ecosystem: Environmental > Aquatic > Marine > Cold seeps | place... | reverse complement strand
TTCCCTTACAGCATTACTCAGATCAGTATTATTTTGATCTGACTGTTGCTGATTAACCTTTGTACTTTCAACAAAAGACTCAAACTGGGAAAGCTGAACATCTAAGGCAGTGAGAAAATTCTCAAATTCAGTTTGCTCTTCACCCATTGCAGCAAGCACTAATACCACCAAATCTTCCAACACAGGAACTAACTCATACCAATTTAAACCATTGGTAATACGTTGTTCTAACGCTAATGCTGTTGATTTTTCTGTCTCTGGCACATCCAAGTGCTGAAGTAATTCTTTTAAGGTTACGCCTACGTGTTCTGATATGGTGGAGAATCCCGGCTCCTCTTGCTGACTTTTGGCTGCATGGCGAGCACTAAGTGGCTGTACATTACTGCTGGATTGAATTTCCGGTTCTAATTCTGACTCAGCCACATCCAACTCAAGGGCATCTTCCTTGACAGCTTGCTCCTCAACAGCTGCTTTGCAATTATCACTCGATTTTGTGGATTCTTCCTGACGATGATCAATTTGGGCAGCTGCATTACTATCTGTATCCATGCCCAGAAGCTTACGCCAAAAGCCTGGCTTTTCTGCATCGTCATTATTAGGACTAGTTGCGGTTAGCGTTCCTTGCTGCAACTGAACCAATTCACCGATTAAGTTAGGGTACTCACCAAGGGATTCAGAACGATGTTTCAAGCTTTTCTTAAAACGTTTAAGTCCCTGAGTTACGTCACGGGGTGGAGTACATTTAATCAGTTGATCACTAAGTTCAGCAAAACCTATGTGCACCTTGCGCGCATTATCTTTCTTATTGGTATCAAGCTTTAATACCTTCTTTTCCAAACTATCGATAATGCGCTTAACGCTAGCACCCGCATCGTCACTACGCAGCACTTCCCGTAATTCAGTCAGATTTTTATCCAGCTGACTATCGATACCTTCAGCAGCCAAGCTCACTCGAACCAGGCCTCGACGTAGAACGTCCAGGCGGTTGTTAAAGTTACTCTCAAGCTTGTCTTGATCTTCTAAGGCAGTCAGATACTTTTCTTTCCAGCGACCCTGCTCGCTCTTATTCACCGGCATCCCCTAGCCAATTAATTACTAACGACTCAATCGTTTGAATCTACAAATGTAACCACATACCTAAAAATAGTATAGGTAGCAAACACACGATCGTCATATTTGACTGCAAATATTCAATTAGGGCACTGCTATGCTCTAGTTAACTCTGAACAGGGAAAGTCATCAGGTAAAGCAATGTCCATAGCTATCGGTAAATGATCAGACACAGGATAATCTAACACTCCAACACGATTAATATGAAGGCTTGAACTCACCAGTATATGATCAATCGCGCGCTTGGGTCGCCAACTAGGAAAGGTATTAAGAACCACATCATCCGTATTTGCCGGGCGCAAATCGGTATCTGCTAACGGGGAATCATTCAGCATTTGTTCTAGGTGATTATTCATATCACCCATTAGCACTACATGCTTATAGTCAGCAATCTGTTCCTTCACATAGTTTAACTGTCGAGTTTGTGCGCGTTTACTCAAGGATAGGTGCATAATGACTAACAGCAAAGGGTTAGAAGCTGAACCAAATTCAGCAAACATAGCACCTCTCCCAGGAATCAACGCCGGTAACTTATGCTCCTGAATGTCCAACGGCTTCAATCGGCTTAATAAACCATTACTGTGCTGGGCAAAGCGTCCAAAATTACGATTTAGCTGCTGATACCAGTGAGGAAAGCCAGCTCTATCGGCCAAATATTCCACCTGGTTAACATGCCCACTGCGGATACTGCCGCCGTCAGCTTCCTGTAACGCCACAATATCGAAGTGACCTAACAGCTCGCTAATACGATCAAGGTTTTGCAAACGATTGCCATGAGGCAAAAAATGCTGCCAACTCCGGGTAAGGTAATGGCGATAGGAATGCGTGTTAATACCCACCTGGATATTAAAACTCAGTAAACGTAAACGACGTTCGGAATTTTCTGGGGAGAAGAAGTCATCCCAATAGGACTGGTGTAATGGGTAGAAGTCTGGTGCTGTCGGCTTACCTTTTGAAAACACGCTTGGCCTCTATCATTTGACATGAAAAATGGAGTAACACTGACATAGAAGCTGCCGCACTACTCCACTTTAAGTTTAGATCACTCTTAGGCTTTGATCACTTTGAATAAGTTATTATTCCGCACTGTGATGCTTTTTAGCGAGAAATTCTACCGTATCAAATATTTTTACAGAGCCATCTTGGTAACCAGGCAACCCTCCCAATACCAAATAGCGACCTTGTACTAACATCGCCGGCACGCCCCATTTCTGATATTTAACCGACACCTTTCTAGCGATGTTATCGCCTTTACTCACCTTAGTACCGGTCACAAAGGAGCCATATACTTTCTTTATATCTTCTGCCGGCATTGCTAAAGTTTCAGTCAAAAACTCAAGCATTTGCTCATCTGTCTTAATATTCTTCTTTTTTACATGCAACGCATTAAAAATTGCAGTATGTCCTTTTTCCAATGCATCCAACTGATCCAAAGCGTAGTATGCCTTTGCTAATGGTTTCCAGCTTTTACGGAACACTACTGGCATACGTTGGAACTGGATATAGTCAGGCTTGTTAGCCAACCAATGCTCGACTTGAGGGTCGAACTTATAGCAATGAGGGCAGGCATAAGAAAATAATTCAATCACTTCCACTGAACCTTCAGCACCAGTAGATACAGCTTCTTTTAAATCAATGTAATGCTCACTCTCTTCTATATTGGCAGCCTGCAAAGACAAAGGTAGTACCAATAGAACCCAAACTACGTGTGTGAACAGTTGCTTAACCAAAGTGTTCATTTATTGCTCCTTAAAACTTAACCGTAAATAGAACCTAGATACTTTTATCATTTCAGAATTCTCTAAGCGGCTATCGATTATTTTACTATTAAAGACTCTGTAACAAATTCGCTAGGTAACTGACAAGTAAAAGCTCACCAACGTACTATTCAGTCAACCTGATTTAGACCAGCTAGTCTAGCCCGCTTAATATAGACAACCAAAAAAAAAGGCGGTTCAAAAACCGCCTTTTTCATTATTGCTCTAGTCTAGTGTAGGCCTTGAATAAAGTTCGCCACTGCCTTAATCTCACTATCGCTCAATTTAGCAGCAATTGGGCGCATCATGGCGCTATCGTCTGCACCATCATTGTTTCGCTTTTTAGCATCAGCCACATGATCACCACGGCCCGCCGCTCGGAAAGCATTCAGCTGAGCTTCGATATAAGCGCCATGTTGACCACCTAAACTCGGGAATCCTGCTGCGGCATTACCAGCACCCGTTGGTGAATGACAAGCGGCACATGCAGCGGTCCCCGTAGTCTCGTTGCCACCACGATAAACACGAGCACCTAACGCTAACATTTCCGCATCATCCTTCGCCTTACCTATGCTCATAGATTGACTGGCGTAGTACGCAGAGATATCTGCGATATCTTGCTCTGATAGGTTAGCAACTAAGGCTCCCATCATAGGCACTGGACGAGCTCCGGATTTGATATCGTTAATCTGCTTGCTAAGGTAACGAGCATTCTGCCCAGCTAGCTTAGGAAAATTTGGCGCAGCACTATTACCATCAGCACCATGACAAGCACCACAGGCAGCAGCTTTCACCTTACCGGCTTCTGCATCACCCACCGCATGAACTGGACCTGCTGCAGCCAGCAGAAGAGACAAACCTAGAACTATTTTTTTCATATCTAATCCGGTCAATTATTTGATATCTTAAATACGTGTGTCGATTACTTGCTAAGAATCTCAATCGCACTCTTAATCTCTTCGTCGGTACAACCTGCGCACATGCCTGGAGGCATAGCACCTTTACCGTTTTTCACGCTAGCGACCATAGCTTCAATACCCGTAGCCATACGTGACTCCCAAGCAGCCTTGTCACCCATTTTAGGTGCACCAGCAATACCGGCAGCATGACATCCAGCACATACAGTATTAACAATTTCTTGTGGATCTTTAGCTTGAGCCAAGCCACTCACTGCAACTAACAGCGACACCATGAATAGTTTTTTCATATACTCCACCCCTTCAGAGCTTAGCAATGCCAAAATTGATCGTTAGCATTGGTATGAATTCACGTGGATTTCCACAATCTTGAAAGCGCTGGCATTATATACCATTATTTTCAAGCACGTACATTAAACACTTCGTGGGTTGTGGATATTCCTGACCAATGTCCCCACGACTAAAATTAACAACTAAACTCGACAGCAAACAACAGCTTATGACTCAACTTCCATACCAACAAACGCAATTTCAAATCAGCGCCAGCACCCTGCAACAATGTCCACCGGATGAAGGCTTCGAAGTGGCCTTCGCAGGGCGCTCCAATGCTGGTAAATCCAGCGCCCTGAATACCATCACCCATCAATCAAAATTGGCTCGAACCAGTAAAACCCCCGGGCGTACACAACTCATCAACTTCTTTCATGTCACGGACCAGAGCCGATTGGTGGATTTACCCGGTTACGGCTACGCCAAAGTGCCTATAGATGTTAAAGAGCACTGGCAACGACACCTTGGTGATTACCTTGAAAACCGAGACTGTTTAAGGGGATTAGTGCTGGTCATGGACGTAAGGCATCCTCTCAAGGAGTTCGATCAGCAAATACTACAGTGGGCCAAAGCTTCACAACTTCCGACGCATATACTGCTTACCAAAGCCGACAAACTAAAGCGCGGTCCCGCCAACGCATCCCTATTACAAGTAAAAAAAGCGGTTGCTGAATTTGATGATTTAGTCAGCGTACAGCTGTTTTCCGCACTGAAAAAAACAGGGATCGAGCAAGTAAAAATATTTTTAAATCAACACCTTAGCCCACAAACAAGTACTTCAGACGAAGCCACTGAGTAGTTTGGTTGCTGTACTTGAGTGGGTGACTGATCAGGCAAAAAAAAGCCTTAATCGAAATAGCATTGTAGAATTGCATTATCGACTAAGGCTTCACAAGTCACTTCTCTGCCTTGGAAAGGAGTGTGGCAGATAAGAAGTGGAGCTACTGAATTCCAGGGGAGAAACTTCAGTATTGCCGTTTTAGGCTAAGCTCGGGGAATATGACCCCTTCCCTTGTGGAAAGTTCCAAACTTTTTTGTAATTTGACTGGTTTCTGCTAGCAAGCTGCTTTATGCGAGAGTACAGATCTCATTTCGCCTCTTGGCGAGTACCTTTTGATGGTCCAAATACCCACAGGGCACAAGATGTACCAAAAGCCCCCTTGCCTCACAATCTTGCCGGCGATGCCGGTCCCCTGCGCTACTCAAACTGAGTGGGCCTCGCGAAAACTCGATACGCTCAAACAGTTCGCGAACCTGATCCACTCAGTTCTGCGTTGCTCGGCAAGATAAAGGGCGGCTTCACCCATGCCAACAAACAAGCTAGAGCAATAAAAAGACCTCATAGAGTCTTGCGCGGATTCCCTCCCACCGCTCAACACAGCCCCTCATACAATGGTTATTAATGCACTGTGAGTACTTTTCTTAGAACACACAGAAAAAGTACTCACAGTGGCGGAATAAGATACAGAATGATAAGTCAGTGCGCTTCATCCCAGTTATTCCCTACCCCTGTATCAACCACCAACGGCACATCTAGGGTCAAGGCATTCGACATGCGCTCTACTACACCTTCAACCAATACATCCACTTGATCTTCTTTCACTTCAAACACGAGCTCATCATGCACTTGCATAATCATTTTAGCGTCTAGCTTTGATTCGGCTAACCAAGCATCGACTTTGATCATGGCTGATTTAATGATGTCAGCAGCAGTCCCTTGCATCGGTGCGTTGATAGCTGTTCGTTCGGCGGCGTTTTTACGCATTTTATTACGGGCGTTTATTTCTGGCAGATAAAGTCGGCGACCCAATAAGGTTTCAACATAGCCGTCTTCTGCCGCTTGAGCTCGGATACGGTCCATGTACTCCTTCACACCAGGATACTTATGGAAGTAGCGATCAATATAGTCTTGAGCTTCGTTACGCCCTATCCCCAGTTGCTGCCCCAAACCGAAGGCTGACATACCGTAGATAAGCCCGAAGTTAATGGCCTTTGCACTACGACGTTGGTCGGTACTTACTTCCTCTATGCCTACGGAAAACACTTCACTAGCTGTCGCCTTATGTACATCCTGGCCATTGTTGAAAGCACCGGTTAGACCGGCATCTCCGGACAGGTGCGCCATAATACGTAGCTCAATTTGCGAGTAATCTGCGGCTACCAATTTGTAGCCGGGTGCAGCAATAAACGCCTGGCGTACCTGACGACCTTCGGCGGTACGGATCGGAATATTTTGCAGATTAGGATCCGAGGAGGAAAGACGTCCTGTGGCCGTTACTGCCTGATGATAGGAGGTGTGAATCCGGCCTGTGGTAGAACTAATCTGTTCCGGCAAGCGATCGGTGTAAGTCGATTTCAACTTACTAAGACTACGATATTCCAGAATGACCTTTGGAAGCGGGTAATCCAGCGCCAGCTCCTGCAGTACAGGTTCAGCTGTGGAGGGCGCGCCCTTGGGTGTTTTCTTCAGCACGGGAAGCTTTAGTTTTTCATAAAATATGGTTTGCAGCTGTTTGGGTGAACCTAGGTTAAATTCCTCATCGGCCAGCTCCCAGGCTTTCTGTTGCAGCTCATCCATACGCACGGCAAGTATTTCACTTTGAGCTTTCAGCTTGTCGGCATCCACCAAGGCGCCATTCATTTCTAAGCGAGAAATCACAGGTAGCAGTGGGAGCTCAAGATCAGTAAGTACTCGCTTTAGCTGCTCTGACTCTGCTTCAAGCTGAGGCCATAGAGCCTCGTGCAGACGTAGCGTTATATCGGCATCTTCAGCAGCATAAGGGGATGCCTGCTCAAGAGGTACCTTGTCAAAAGTGATCTGTTTGACGCCCTTACCTGCCACATCTTCATAATGAATACATTCATGATCGAGGTACTTAGAGGCCAGACTATCCATATCGTGACGGGTCGCAGTTGAGTTCAATACGTAGGATTCCAACATAGTGTCGAAAGCAATGCCTTTCAGGTCGATACCGGCTCGAAGCAACACATTACGATCATACTTCAGGTTTTGGCCCAATTTTTTCTGGTTTTCATCTTCCAAAATCGGTTTCAGTTGCTCTAACACCCAATCCCGATCTAGCTGCTGTGGTGCATCTTCATAGTCATGAGCAACCGGTACATAAGCCGCTTCGCCCGCTTTTACGGCAAACGACACACCGACAATATCTGCTTCGGTATAGTTCAAACTTGTGGTTTCCGTATCAAAGGCAAATGTATCAGCGGCCTTTAATCGATCCAACCAGCGGTTGAAATGATCCTGATCCAAAACAGTTTCGTAGTGAGTTTCAAGTGCAGGTGTTTGAGGAGTAGGAGTTACAGTAGCGGTGCCAGTATCTCCACCGGCCTCTAGCTCGTCTGTCCATCGATTAAACCCAAATTTTCTAGTCCAGTGAAGTAGGGCTTCATTGTCAGGTAGCGGTAAGCCAAAATCACCAGGCGCATGAGATAATTCAACATCTAGTTTGATGGTCGCCAACTCATAGGACAAATATGCTAACTCTTTGTTTTCTGATAATTTTTTCGGCAAGGTCTTGGCGCCACGAATAGCTAATTCAGGGATTTTATCCAAGCTTTCATACAAGGTATTCAAACCACCGATGGACTGGAGTAGGGCAAGAGCCGTTTTCTGGCCCACACCGGGTACGCCAGGAATGTTATCCACCTTGTCACCCATTAGCGCTAGATAATCGATGATCAGCTCAGGACCAATGCCAAACTTGTCCGCCACACCGGCCTGGTCCATATAGGTCTCAGTCATGGTGTTCACCAACGACACATGCTCAGTAACTAACTGCGCCATATCCTTATCACCGGTAGAAATCACGGCATCGATACCCGCCAGCGTAGATTGGTGGGCGAGGGTACCAATAACATCGTCCGCTTCTACGCCAGGCACAACCAGTAATGGAAAACCCATAGCGCGAATCATTTCGTGCAGGGGTTCCACCTGCATCCGCAAATCATCAGGCATAGAAGGGCGGTTTGCCTTGTACTCGGTGTAGATATCATCACGAAAGGTTTTACCTTTGGCATCAAAAATCACCACGATAGGACTACCGGGGTAATCCAGCTGCAACCGCCGCATCATGCTCGTCACCCCCTTGATGGCTCCGGTGGGTTGACCATCCTTTGTGGTAAGCGGTGGTAGCGCATGAAAGGCTCGATATAAATAAGACGAGCCATCCACTAAAACCAATGGCGGTTTTTTTTGATCATTCATGGTTAATATCTACACTGTTGCGGTCTGTTAAGAGCTACACTTAAATAATTAAGTAGCCAGATTTGAGAGGCGTAGATTACCAATGAGGCACCCTCTAATCATCTTTTTTACTTTGTTTTTTTGCTTTACCGCTATTGCGGCCTCAGAAGAGAGTTCAATTGTTCCCACTGAACCGGAAATAACCATCCGCCCGGGCGGTGACCGAGAGGTTCATGAATACAGAGCCAATGGGATTTTGTACGCAATCAAGGTTGTGCCTAAAAACGGTATACCTTATTTTTTGGTGGATTCGGATGGCAGTGGCAACTATCTTCGCCAGGACCTAGGAATGGATGAAAATAAGCTGCTGATTCCTCAGTGGGTACTGTTTCGTTTTTAGTTAGTATGCAAAAATTCAAAGAACACTTGCTCCTTGATTGAATGACAAGGGATCGGGTAGGTTTCAGGTTAGCCACACAGCCAACATTTTATAAACGATCTACATAATAATTGCCTTCAACGTGTTCTCGCTCTTGGGCAATAGCAAGTCAGAAGAATAGCAGGGGGAGAAGTATGTCTGTTTACACTGCGCTCGATCAGGAAACCATTGCCCACTATATTGATAACTTTCGTATTGGGCCCTTAACACATTTTGAAGGCGCCTTAGATGGCATAGAAAATACCACGTATTTTGTTAGCACCGATCAGTCCCAACAGAAAAGTGAAGACTATACCGCAGAGGAAGGGAACTTTGTTCTAACCCTGTTTGAAACCTTAAGAGCTGAGCAGCTGCCTTTTTTTATTGAATTGACCACCTATTTACAGGAACACGAATTACCTGTCCCCAGCCCTTTGCGCGATATCAATGGTAATGCACTGCAAACTATCTCTAACAAACCGGCTTTATTGTTTTCCCGTGTGGCAGGTGAGCATCCAGCTCACCCCAACAAAGAACAGTGTCAATCCATCGGTTCCTTTTTAGGTAAGATGCATAAATTAACCAGCAATAATTTCGATGCACCACAAAATTCACGTGGATTTAAGTGGTGCTGCGAGCAAGCAAGTCAGATTAATGAGTATTTAACAGCTACTGATAACACACTGTTAAACGACACTATAGATCACCTCAAACCATTTTTTGTCGATGCCTGGTCTTTACCTCGAGGGGTTATTCACGGTGATTTATTTCATGATAATGCGCTGTTTTTAAAAAATGAACTCATAGGTGTTATTGACTTTTATAACGCAAGTAATGAATTTCTAATATTTGATTTAGCAATTACCATCAATGATTGGTGTTCCGGAAAAGATGCCACGTTAAACCATACACTCTACACGGCACTACTCCATGGCTATCAACAGGAGCGACCATTACTCGATACAGAAAAAGCCGCCTGGCCACACATCCTGCAAGCTGCAGCATTACGGTTCTGGATTTCACGGCTATTGGTGAAACATACTCCAGGGCAAAGTCAGCCGAAAGGTATTCTGACTCAACATAAGGATCCTGGGGAATATAAAGACATTTTGCAGCAACGGATTACTAATCCAGCCATTCTTTAATGATTATTGACTAGTACTAGATGATGAGGGAGGCCCATTACGAGGTTTATAAAAGCTATCGTAATGGGTTTTATGTTGTTTTCGCCGTAACTGACTTCTCTGTATGACTTGCGCCTGCTGCTCATTGTCTAAGCCACTCCATTCACGAATCTCTTCAAGGGTGCGAAAGCACCCAAGACATACATCATTGTCATTCAAGCAACAGTTCCGCACACAAGGCGAGTTCATACTTTAATCCATCAGTTCCTGAAACTTAGTCCGTCTTATCATTTCTGAATGCAGGGCGTAAATGATTTTTAGTTATGAAAGCTGACTATAATAGGGAATGTATCGATAGAAGATAGAAACAAGTGGTACTAAGGTGGCAAAGATCAAAGACAGGGAAGGGAGCCGATAGCCACAAGCTCCCGAATCATACTGCTTTATTACACTTCTTCTCCCAGCGCCGAGGAAAGCTTTCTACGTGCAGCTTCATAGGCCTGACGATCACTGCGCTCTAAATACTGCAATTGATCAATAAGACGATCCACCATGTTATCTTTTTGCACGGTTTTATGTTGTTTCACACGATCAATATCTTCGATCATCTGTGTATAGCGACTAATCGAAGCTAACTCTTGCTCAGATAATTCAGCTAGATCGAGCTTAGAGACTAATACCGCCATAAGCTCGGTAATAACCCGTAGCTGACGACCATAACTAGCGGCTTCTTCTACAATTTTCTTCTCTGTTTGCTGTCCATCGGAACGGGTATTAGAAAAGTGAAAAAAACCAGCTTGCTGACTCACTGATTTTGCAATAAAGCTAACAGGCTTTGCGGCCGTTGATACGGCATTACTGGCAAACGGTAAAACAGACTTAAAGCCCATGATGACTCCCCTTTATTTATTGTAGAAATGAAGCCACAACCCTACGGCTTCATTTCGGACCAAATCCCTGCTGTCCGATAACACAATTGTTATGAATATTTACTCTATCTATTAATTCGGCTTTCGATTCTAAAACTTAACATCAAAGTTCAAGCTTCTAACAAGTGTAGGGCGACTTATTTATAACCAAATCCTAATAAGGTCGCGAATCTTATCACATTTTTAAATTAACAGAGAGTAGATATCACGATTCTGAGACTCAAACTATACTCTTTTGTAGCATCCCATACGAACTGCATTTCCGTGTTTAGAGGAGAACACCATGGATACTAGCAATCACACGATGACCACCCTGTTTGAACAAATTGGGCTCCCCAGTGACCATGAAAGTGTTGAACACTTTATTAACGATCATAAGCCTCTTCCAAAGAGTACCAGTCTAAGCAAAGCAACTTTTTGGACTCAATCCCAAGCAACGTTCTTTAAAGAAGCTATAGCAGAGGATTCTGATTGGGCAGAAGTGGTAGACCAATTAGATGCGTTACTCAGACACTAAGATGGACTTTATTTTACCAGCGTCGATAAAACTGATTGTTGAACACCCGTTATATAACAGATCAAAGCTTGAGGTAAGGAATCAGCGGAGACTAAAAATGAAAGAGGCCAAGTAAACTTGGCCTCTGGATACTGATAAAGTCACTAGCAAGAAACTAGTCAAACTGAAGCTATTGTGCACCTGACTTTTTGAGTGCATCTGCATATTCAGCAGATTTATTGTGACTACTGACTATTTGTAACAGAGTTTCACCATCGGTATTTTGTACATTGATGTCATGACCAGCCTCTACGAAATGAGCGAGCAGGCGTTCAAAGTCAAAGGGACGCAATTGACGATAGGCATTTAACAGGATCATGAAATCCTGAGGATTGTCATCATAACTTTTAAAGTCTAATAGACCTTTAATACGCTCATCGGTCAAATCTTCACCGATAACCTTTTGTTTGTCTTTTTTCATCTCGCAGAGACCCTGTATAAATCGAGGCGCGATTATAACATGGGAACATAACATGTGAATTTGCTAAATCATCTCGTGAGAGGTGGCGCTCCTGAACCTAATGGCTGACCGTAGGAAAACTCTACAAAACGACCGTCGGGGTCCTTGATTCCGCAGTAATAGCCCACTGGATAAGGTTCTTCAACGGCCTCCCACACAAGACATCCAGCAGCTTGAGCCTTAGCGGCAATTCGGTCCACAGCGCCCTTATTCTTCAGGGCAAAGCCGATATGACTGTAATCCGTCTCCTGCTGTAGGGTACTTTTGCCACCCGGTATAAAGACAAAAACCAGCTCATGCTCACGGCCAGCTTCTGCCATCCAGATAATACGTTTACCGTGACTGACCCGCTCGTGCACCAACTTCATACTACAAAATTCAGAATAGAAATATTCACAGGCTTCCAAGTATTCCACATGAAACGCCAAATGAGTAAAGTTTGGGGGCATTATGCTATATCTCCGCCACGCAATATGAACCGCTTTGACTAACTAGTCCAAGTGATAAATCTTAGTATAGCGGGGGAGTGCTTAACTCGGTGAACTCAACGTTTCATGCCATTCGACATTATTTAATCTGCTTGCCCGACCCAGTCAAACACGCGTCGAAACTTGGCTTTCTGCTCAAGATACAGAGGCATATCAAGGGTATAAACCACTTCTATCTGCTTTTCACCGGTTGCTAAATTTCCTTCGGCCGGTACGCGCTGCCATATTTCTTCTACATGGGCGCCCAAGGCAGACACTATTTCTACTTCAAAGCTACCTTGGTCCCATACTCCAGTGACCACATCTCTAGCACCTGCGTCATCTGTAGATAGTAATATGGGATTTGATCGACCATCAGTACGTATGGTTCGCGACGTATATAAGTAGTCAAAATGGATAGTGTCTGCAGTTTGTTGCACCACCACAAAGTTAGCTTTTAGTAGTTCCGGTGGGATCTTACGAACTAATTTACGTAACTGCTGACTGCGCTGCTTGCCTGACCCAAACAGCAGACCACCGCCATCCTTTTTCTGACCACTACCAAGTGACCGCTTTTTGACCTTTATATGCTGCTTAAAAATCTCTTTTACGTCATCACTCAAGTTCGGGTTTACGCGCCACTTTCCAGAAAAATCGGGCAACTCACCAGCAATCGAAAATCCAATAAAACTAAACAGCAGGGTAAATACTATTAACTGACGCAACCTGAGACTCCACTCACATCATTGACAGCCTAATCGGCCTAAACATGGAAACAAGCATTATAGGCACAGGCCTCTTTAATTAGCACAGGTTCATAACACCTGATCGAAGGAACTAAGGGAACCTATGAAAAATACCTTATTTATGCTCTAGGTGTACTTGTTCTGGCTTCATTGGATTTGGCCTCAAAATAGTACGCACTCCTATGGTCGCCCGAGACTTTACTACGTGTAAACTCCATTTTTTCGGACAAATCCGCCTCGACAAACCTGCGTCGCAAACATTTTTCGAAGCTCCTTAGCTCTGTAAGGCCGCTTCTGGTTATAATCCCATCCACAAAATCTGACGTCTGTAATAAAAGAAGAGTACAAAGAATGGGTTCGCGAATGCCCCACCTCTATCTAAAACGTATGTACCAAGGTATTGATAAGGTCACGGAATTAATTGGTCGCAGCATTGCGTGGCTAACCTTATTGATGATGTTGATAACACTTACTGTTGTTATTTTACGCTACGGATTTAATATTCCCTCCATTGCGCTACAAGAGTCAGTGGTTTATTTACACGCCACTGTTTTTATGGCTGCAGCTGGCTATACCTTGAAGCACAATGGCCATGTTCGGGTCGATATTATTTATCGCCAAGTTAGCCCTAAAGCTCGTTGCTGGACAAACTTACTCGGCAGCCTTTTTCTGCTATTACCTGTTTGCATTTTTATTGCCTGGGTAAGCTGGGACTATGTAAATATGTCC
>Ga0209184_1001631_pt1 | contig 13747 bp, 5 predicted proteins | sample EN8Hudsemesocosm_2_FD_184627 | JGI IMG/M metagenome (GOLD analysis project Ga0209184, IMG submission 184627) | Methane-oxidizing microbial communities from mesocosms in the Hudson Canyon - EN8C Hudson Canyon (SPAdes) (version 2) | ecosystem: Environmental > Aquatic > Marine > Cold seeps | place... | reverse complement strand
CGAGTGGTTGCGCACTACGAATTCCGTCACCTACAATCGTTAAGTTATTTTCCTTGTTACCCGAAACAATCCGCTGGAAAATATTTAAACGTATTCAAGGGAAACGGTCTCAATACTTACAAGCCAGTGACAAAATTGAAGCGCGCATTAAAAGCCAAGATCAAGCTATTGACCTTGGTTGCCAATATAACACCGTCATCAATGCCGCCAAGCAGGACTAACACCATGCCCTCAAAAACTACTCTTAAAAAGAAAGTTATCATCCCGCTTCCAAGCTACGACTTCGACCCGACAGAAGTCGCCGTACCGTGGAAAATTCTAAAAGGCCAGGGCTTTGAAGTACTATTTGCGACCCCTGATGGCCAGGCAGCACAATGCGATGCCATGATGCTATCCGGTGAAGGGCTAGACCCTTGGGGGTGGATTCCATTACTTAAAAAAATCCGCTTGATTGGCTTGATGCTACGAGCAGAAAAACCGGCCCGAAATGCCTATAAAGCCATGATAAATGACCCAAACTTTCAGCACCCACACCGATACTCCGAATTAAAGGTGGCAGACTTCAACGGCTTACTTTTGCCTGGAGGCCATGCTCAAAGAATGAAACCTTACCTTGAGGACTCTAGCTTACAAGCCTTTGTTGCTGAGTTTTTTGAATCTTTTGATGCTAACGGTCAGCACAAACCAATTGCAGCTATTTGCCATGGTGTCGTCCTTGCCGCCAGATCCATATCGAAAACCACTTATAAATCAGTTTTGTTCGGTAAAAAAACCACCGCATTAACCTGGGCTTTAGAAAACTCTGCCTGGAAACTCACCAAATACTTTGCACGTTTTTGGGACCCAGGTTATTACCGAACCTATATGGAAAAGCCAAGTGAACCCAAAGCATTCTGGAGTGTTGAACAGGAAATTAAACGCGCCTTAAAAAGCAATGATGATTTTTTAGATGTGCCCAAGCAAGCCGAAAACTATGCCCTTAAAACATCGGGTATTGTCAGAGACAGTATCGACAGCTCAAAAGCCGCATGGGTGGTGCAGGATGGCAACTACCTTTCGGCACGCTGGCCGGGTGATGCACACACATTGGCGCTAAGTTTTGCCGTCCTTTTAAATTCATCAAATTAACTTCAGCCATGCTACAATCAGGCTGAATTTCTTATCGTGGATTAAATCAGGGAGTCCTACAAAATGGATTTTGAAGCAAAAGCCTATACCCGTAAACCTTTCGAGTTTACCGGCAAAGCCAGTGAATATTTTGGTATCTGGATAGTCAATATTATCTTAACTATTCTCACACTCGGCATTTATTCAGCCTGGGCGAAAGTGCGTACCAATCAATACTTTTATGGCAATACCCAATTAGATGGCAGTGCGTTTCAATACTTAGCCACACCCATGCAAATTCTAAAAAGCCGCATTATCGCAGCTATTCTGTTCACAATTTATTATGGCATTGCAAACGTTTATCCAATTGCGGGTACAGGGCTATTAGCCATCATTTTGTTATTAGTGCCTGCCATCGTGGTCCTTTCGATGTCTTTTCGAATGAGAAACACGGCCTACCGTAACGTCACCTTCGGTTTTAAGCGTGATTTCAAACGTGCTTATTTAATATTTGCAGGGCCGGTTGTCGCCTCAATCATTATTATTGCTTTATCCATATTTGCTGAGATACAAAGCGCCGAAATGCTAAACGCTGAAGTAATGGAAGAAGATACATCAGGCAATGCACCGTTCACAATACTTGCAGCCATATTACTGATTTTTTTCGCCTTCCCTTTTTGGGAGTTTTTACAAACACAATTCATTATTAATAATGCCAAATATGGCACCAGTGAATTCAAGTTTGAGGCAACGGCTGGTAAGTTCTATAAGTTGTATTTAAGTGCTTTTGCAATTGCCATTGCCGTCGGGGCACTCGTTGTCTTTGCCATCGGTTTCTTTTCTTCTTTTGATTTTTCACTCGACATGCATGAGTCAGCCGTGATGATGCCCTTTATCATAGCTGCCGGTATTTTCCCACTGTATCTATGGATGTTCACCTATATCCAAACTAAAAAAGCCAACCTGATTTATAACCATGCAGCTCTTGGAACTGATTCAAATAACAGCGCATTCGAAAGCCGCCTGACCGTGACATACATGTTTTACCTTTATATCACCAACACCCTAGCGATAACTGTAAGCCTTGGCCTACTCATTCCCTGGACCATGATCAGAATGGCCCGTTATCGAGCACAAACGATTACCTTCCTAACGCAAACCGACCTAGACGCTTATGTAGCCGACCAGAAAAAGCAGGTCAGCGCCATGGGTGAAGAGTTCGGTGACATGTTTGATATTGAAGTAGGTATTTAATGCAAATAGAAGGTTGGCTATATGATGGCGCAAGCTCCAAGCGCTATCCTATATACCTGAACTGCTCTTCTGATGGTATTTTATCCTGGGATGAACCCGAGGCTCACAGCTACCCGATTGGACTGCTCAGTTTTTCATCCCGCATCGGAAATACGCCCAGGTTTATCGACTTCCCCGACCAGTTCAAGTTTGAAACCAGCGATAACAACACCGTCGATAAACTATTAAAAGCCTATATGTATAAAGGTCATGTAAAACTAGGCTTGGTCGACAAATGGGTCCATAAAATCGAATCCAGCAAACGGTTGATCATAACATCTCTAAGTCTGGTGATAGTGACTTGCTGGCTAAGCATTCAATATGGCATCCCGTATTTCAGCAAACAACTCGCCAGTGCCCTTCCAGTGGAACTGGCCACTAGCATTGGTAGCGGTACCCTAGACATTATGGATGAAAGCCTAATGTCACCCAGTCAGCTACCCGAAGTACGTACCCAGGCACTACAAACAGTTTTTCAGGATTTACTGCCCGAAGATCAAAATGGCTTTCCATTTAAGCTTATTTTCAGAAAAAGTGAGCTGGTAGGCGCCAATGCCTTTGCTCTACCCTCCGGCACGATCATTTTCACTGATGAAATGGTCGAACTAGCTGAAAATGACAACGAACTAAAAACCATCATGTTGCATGAAATCGGCCATGTTATACACCGACATAGCTTACGCCATGTGATACAACAGTCTGGTTTAGCGCTAATTGTGCTATTAATCACCGGCGACGTATCCGGCTCTAGTGCCATCATCCTTGCCATCCCCGGTTTACTGCTCGAAGCGAGTTACTCCCAGGCGATTGAGTTTGAAGCAGACACTTATGCACTAACGAACCTAGCAAAGTACAACATAGCCCCCAAGCATTTTATAGACATAATGGAACGATTAGAAAAGAGCCACCAGCGCGATGAAAAAAATGAACTGCCTAACACAGAGTTAGAAGATTCAGAGCGAAGCTTTAAAGATTATTTTTCCAGCCACCCTCCAACCCAAGCACGACTGGAACGATTTAAAAGCCTTTAAAACTGACTATTAGAGTGTTCCTACTATTTCCCTTACTCAAACCCTTTGTCATTCCGGTAGTCTTTTAGACGGAATCCATGGTTTAACAGCCGGTATGGCATTAAATTCATCAAGCAAAAAATTATAACCTAAATAAGTGCCTTTCAGGCCTCCCTGCTGGAAACACTAAAAAGCAATAATCCCGGCGACAGGCTTATCAATCAAAGACTGCGCTAATGCCGCATCAGACATATCACCATATTTATTCGCTAAGCGCTCAATATCACCCAGCAATCCCTGACAGTTTTTACCACTGTTTTTACACTTAGTGAGCCAATTCTGTTTTACCTGCTTGAATGCGTCATTCCAGACTTTACGTTGCACAGGAGAAAGTTTTATTACTTCAACACCTTTTGCTTCATACAAAGAGAGCGCTTTTTTAGCAAACATCACGTTTTTCTCGACCAGAGCCAGCATAAGTTTCTGCTGGGTATCGTACACTGCCTGCTTTAGCGGCTTGGCCAGTTTCTTGAAGCTGCGCTTATTAATACAGGTTTCAATAGTGCCAGAGGCGATATTAATGTCGGTATAATATTTCGCCTGCTCATAAATTTTAAAAGGAACAAAGCCCATATCTGACCAGATCACCGCGTCAATCACACCTTGTTGTAAGGCGGTATAGACTTCAGGAAAAGGCAACAGTACTTCTTCATAACCCAGTATTTCTGACGCATTAGAAGGGCGCATAAATGAGGCAACTTTTTTACCTTTAAGGTCTGCAGGTGCCCTAACAGGCGTTTTACTCATTAAAGTTAAAGGTTTCATTGGAAAGATATGTCCTAAATGCACGCCACGTTTTTCAAATTCAGGTGCCAAGTATTTAGGAGCCAGTTCGGCAATGATCTTTGCCGTTAGATAGGGATTCGTCGGCGCGACAGTACTCACACTAAAGGCATTTGTTAACTCAAAACCTTTCGATTCATATAAAGAATAGCAAGTGCCTGAATCCGCAATGCCCGCTCGAATTGCTTTCACACCGCCCTTCACCCCATAAAGCGTACCTCCGCCGTATTGCTTAATGCTAATCCCCTTCGCCGTAACCGCATTTAGCCAGTCAAAACCTTTTTGCCAGACTGGCGGCAGCAAAGAAACCGGTGGAGCCGGGTGAGCAAATTTCCACTCTACTGGCGTACCATCGTAAGGGTATTGTACTTGGGTATCGGCGAGCCATTTGTCGATAGGTGACTTGATTCCATCGGCTTGTGATATAGCAGATATAAATAGCAATGACGTCAGAATTAACTTAACAATGTTCATGGTAAACCTGTATATTTTTGGTATTTATTATGGGTTTTATAGTGATGGATACAGCCTGAATCTGCAAGGGAAAACTAAAATGGGAAAGGGTTGCAAGTCTTTATTTGAGTCGCTTCCCTCCTCCCTATGTCATTTCCGAGGACAAGGTGAATTGCGAAGCAAGAGATAGCCACCTGAGTGGCACTTAATAGGGTATCCATTCTCTTCTAGGTCGAAAGGACTGCACCTCTCTTAAAAAAGTGGCTACCAAAATGACTATGAAAAATGTAGGTGGATTATAGGGAAAGCCTCATTCATTGCAATATTACAAGCGTCTCAAAAGCCCCACTAGCTGCCTCTGACACCTACTTTTATGCATCTTCAGTCCACAAGGTGAAATAAAACGTTGCGCCTTTGCCTATTTCGGCTTCAGCCCAAATTTTACCGGCGTGTTTATGGATGATGCGTTGTACCGTGCTCAGACCAACACCGGTTCCACTGAATTCATGCTCCAAGTGCAGTCGCTTAAAGGTCACGAACAGGTTTTGGGCATGACTCATATCAAAACCAGCACCGTTGTCTTTTATAAAATAAACCGTTTGCTTATTTAGTCGTTTAACGCCGAACTCGACTTCTGCTTGCGCTTCTTTGGAAGAGTATTTCCAGGCATTATTGAGCAAGTTCTCCATCACAGAACGGAACATGTTTTCATCCCCAGGTACTACAATGGGTTCAACATAAGTAAACAACACTGGCTGCCCTGTTTTTTCCTGGTTTAGTTGCTTAGCAATGCTTTGTGCCAATGCGCTTAAATTGACAGGTTTCAGGTCTATCTCTGAATTTTGTACTTGTGAAAGCTCTAGCAGGCTAAGGATCAATTCAGACATTTTTTTAGCGCTGTCGGTAATCCGGTGGAGCAAGCCAACGCCCATTTCATCCAAGGCTTGGGTATAATCTTCAAGTAAAATTTCGCTAAAGCCGATAATACTGCGTAAAGGTGCGCGTAAGTCGTGAGAAACGGAATAACTGAATGACTGCAATTCATCATTAGCAGCTTGCAGATCAAAGTTAGATTTTTCTAAAGCTTGGCTTCGAACGGCTATTTTTTTCTCCAGAGTTTTGTTCACCCGTTCTGACTTACCATACAGACGGGCATTTTCAAATGAAATGACTGCTTGAGACAGTAACATTTCAAGCACACGTAAATGCTCAGCGGTGAAACCGTTTTTTCCGTAGCAACAGTCTAAATATAATGCGCCTATCACCTTATCCCTATAAACCACCGGCATACACAACATGGATTTTGGCTGGTATTTTGTTACATAGGGATCTGCTTGGTATTTCTGTAGATCCAGCTCTTTTAGTTCATCTAATTGCGCTAAATTGAAGTTGGCTTTATTGTTTAATACATAATCAATCACCGTAACAGGAAGAACTTGGCATTGGCCTAGTTTCTCCCGTTTAGTAGGTTTTTCAGCGCCAACTAAACATGCTTCGACCACAGCACCTTTGTGGTACATACTGCTCTTAATGTCGCTTTTCATAATCAGAGCAGCCGTTTGTGCACCCGTACTTTGCTTGATCAAGCTTAAAGATTTGATCAGTAATTCCCGTAAATCCAATTCACCGGATATCTGTTGTGCAGCCTCCATGACCGACTCAAAATCCAGCCCACCTGTAAAACCATGCAAACCAAGTTCAGAACGATTTTCACTTGCAATGCTCATTTCTGAACGAGTACTTTGAGAATGACTGGTCTCAGAAGAATAACTTTCTTTCGCCAGTAAGCGCGCATATTTTTGCTGCAACATACTGCATTTCAACTCACAGCCCCATTGCTGGTAAACATAAATTGCTTGCTGTAAATAGCGCCTTGCAGCCACATCAAAACCAAGCACTAGCCAATAGCTGGCACAACGCTCATTTGCAAGCCCATGATATTGAAGATAGCCCCCTGCTCTGGCACTTTGAATGGCTTGTTCATAAAGGCCCAGCACCTGTGCCATATCATCATTCTGGATACACGCTTGCTCCGCTTTTAATAGCAGTAATTTATGCTCGAAATTTTCGGGGCAGAGCTCGCTTAAGGTATCCAGCTCCTCCCTTGAACTGGCAATATAATCACTTAATGCTTCTTGCTCACTTTCATTGGCGCTTGGGTAACGTTGGCAGGCGAGTAATGCCGCTAAAAAGCGATGCTCAAGAGGGGTGATAAAACCGCTCATTAATTCCACTGAAGGCTCGGCTGTTTTAACTGCCTGCCAAGCAAGTTTGTCTTGGTCACTCCAGAAAAACCATTGGACTTGTAAGTGCTCAATAAAAGATTTCAATGCGCAGGACTGAATTAATTGCCATTCATCTGGGAGAAAGGTCGATATATCCAGGGGGTTTGAAAGGTTTCTAAGCGATTCAGTTGACTGCATCAAAGCATCTACTAAACGAGCATAGTAAGCGCCTGCTGCTATTTTATGGTCATATTTAACTAAAAGTTCCTGCACATTTAGTATTTTTTTTGAGACCTTTACTAAAGCCTCTCCCATTACAAACTGATTAACCACCACATTTGCCGAACCAGCCAAAACGCCGGCCATCACTTCACCAAACTCCAAGCCAAAGTCATAAGCTTTTTGCTGAATTTTAATGGCTTGTGAGTAAGGAGCCGTATAAAACCATTGCATTGAGCCCAGTCCATTATAAAAAACGGGTAAACCTGGGAATTTAGGATAATGTTTAGCTAATTGCATTCCAGCTTCAGCAAACTGCCTGGCTTCTGTATAGCGTTTTTGCTTGGTAAGCAAAACAGCATTCAAACCAAAAATAGAGATCGCATGTTTTCCAACATATGAACCCAGAACGAGATCCATCGCACGGTAATTGCTATAACGATATAAATTCGCCAAGCCCGCTATTTGGCTATAGGCATTAATCCGAACGAAGAGCGAACATGTTAATTCAAGCTCTTCAGGTATTTTTTTATTGCTACACGATATCAAGCTTTTTAAATCAATAAGCTGTAATTTTTTATTTAGCTCAGTTTCTAAACTATTAACCAAGTCCTGGTTGATTTGCGCTATTTCAGGCACGTCAATTCCACAGTAACGTAAACCTTGCATCCCACGACCAAGCGCCCAATTTAAGCGTTTTCCTCCTACATTCATCTTTAGCTGCAGCAGGCAAATTGTGGCTTTTTCAAATTTACTGCCCACCTGTTTTAATACAGTTTCGGAGAGTTGATTTGCTAAGGCTAGATTCGAATTTAAAGATTCACACTCAATACGCAACAAATGCAGTTGATAACAAAGCGCATACTGACTTTTCCAAGCATCATCCGGTAACAAGGTCATCCCTTGAGCAGCATAAGTAACGGCAAGCGCCCAAACACCACTTAATTTAGCCCTTTCTGCCGCTTGAAAATTCAAGGACGCTAGCTGAAGACGTTCATCCACTTGTGTTATCAAAATACTTGCATGATTTAGCTGCCCAAGCACTGAAAATAACATCATCGTAGGCAATGAGTACTCAGAAGGTTGTTGCTCGCCCAGCATCGCATCACGCAATAAACGGCCTATCTTTAAGTGCGTGCTTTGTCTTTTTTCATCACTTAACGAGCCATAAGCCGCTTCTAACATTCGGTCATGAAGAAACTTGCAGTGAGGGGATATCGACGATCTATAGGTTTCCCCCTCCTGAGGCATCACCGCTCCACCAAGCTGCCAGCCCCCCCCTTCTTGCAAGATCAACCCTTCCTGTACAGCAGGCCAAAGTATCTGGTTAACACACTCCAGGCTACTGGGTTGAATGAGGGCCAGCATTTCAAGGTCAAAACGACTGCCCACACAGGCAGCTAGTTGCATTATTGCTTGGGTTTCGGCGGGCAGTCGCTTCATTTTACCCAACATTAATTCAACGACATTATCGCTAATGTCTTGCTCATTAATCGCCTTAACATCCCACTCCCAGCGCTGGTGCTGCAGATTAAAATTAATCAACCCTTCGTGGTAAAGGGTTTTTAAGAATTCATTGATAAAAAACGGATTGCCCGCCGTTTTAAATTGTAGCAGCTCCGCCAAGGGGCGCAGCTCTTTAAGCGGCCTATGTAATGCGTCCACCAATAGTTGTTGAGTATGTTTGAGGTTTAAGGCTTGTAATTGAATGGACGATACTTTCTGTATCAATAGGTCTTTGTCGCGATCTTGCTCAGAAATTTCATTGAGTGCTTGAATCGCAGGGTGATGCTGGTCAACTTCATTATCACGGTAGGCTGTAATCACTAATATTCGGCTACGACCCTCTTCCAATAATAAGGGCAGTAAGTTCAGGGTACCGTGATCGGCCCATTGCAAGTCATCAATAAACAGTACTAAGGGCCGGTGCTGGCAAATGAGTTTTATAAACTTTTGAAACACGATATTGAAACGATTCAAATTTTCCTTTGCTTCAAGTACGGGGACCTCGGGTAAGTCACCCAGTAAAGGTATGAACTCAACCATAAAATCCAGCAACACACGGGCATTGGCGCCTAGTTCCTGATTCAGATTTTGGCGCATTGCTTGTAAATCAGATTCATTTTGCGAGAGCGCATAAAACAGCCATGATTTGAGTGCTTGCTTTAAGGCCGAATAAGGCAATGTACGCTGAAACTGGTCAAATTTACCGGCAATAAACAAGCCTCGATGAGCAGCAATTGATTGATGCACTTCATGCACCAAAGCCGATTTCCCCACACCAGAATAACCAGCAATATTCAGTAACTTCGCTCTACCCAACGCTGCTTGTTCAAAGCAGTCCATCATAAGCTTAACTTCAGCTTCACGACCATAGAGTATTTGGGGTATTTGAAAACGGTCTGATCGATCATCGCTGCCGAGCTGAAAGTCAACCATGGCGTGCTGGGTTTTGCACATGACCAAGCATTTTTCCAGGTCTTTTTTTAGACCAATAGCACTTTTATAACGTTGCTCTGGGGCTTTGTTTAGTAGTTTATCTATCAGGCTTGAGAGCGTAGGCGGTATATCTTCCCGACATTGAGTAAGTGGTTTATGTACTTTAGCGATATGAGCATGCACCATGCCTAAGGCGTCTTGAGAACTAAAGGGCAGTTCACCACTGAGTAGTTCATAAAAGGTCACCCCGAGGGTATAAAAGTCACTCCGATAGTCGAGCGAGCGATTCATACGTCCGGTTTGTTCGGGTGAAATATAAGCTAAAACGCCTTCGAGTTGCTCCGCCGGGACCAGTGTGGTTTGCTCACGACTAAGTAGTGAGGCTAGGCCAAAGTCACTAATTTGCACGCTACAGGTAGCGGGGTTAATCAGAATATTACCGGGGTGAAGGTCTTTATGGATGACTTGGGAGTGGTGTATCACACTTAAAGCATCAGCTAGTTGTATGGCAATATTCAGAAATTGCTCAATTGGAACAGGTTTACCTTTTAAGGCCTGAATATACTCGCGTAAATCAATAGACTGCTTATCTTCCAGTACCATCACAGGCAGACCACCTTGTTCCTGATAGTCGAGTGCTTTGGTAATATTTGGGTGATTGAATTTTTTTAGAAGTTCATAAGAAAGCAAAAAACATTGCCGCTGGCGAGGGCTTGGATAGCGGTTTTCGAATGATTTGATGATCACCGGGCAGCCATCTTCGTTACACAATGCCCTCTGTATTCGGGTACGCGTATTGGTGAAGATGGTTTCTTTCAGGCTGTAGCCTGGTAGGTCGTTATTCAAGTATTGCTCTCTTGTTTCTCTTGTTCATAGAGGCATGGCGCTTATTTAAGCTTAAAGTACAATCGTTTTAATCATATGGGTGTCTGATTTGTCTAAAATGGACACAAAAGCAGACGCTTATCCATCCCCACGTCATTCCCGAGGTCACTTAATCGGGAATCGATTTTCTTCAAGGTCGCAAGGGATGCATCTCTCTTGAAAAACGTGGATACCGGTTCAAGGGACTACAGGTATGACAATGTAAGGTTATCTCGTTCCCATGCGAAACAAGCGCCTTAAAAGTCCCAGTTTAAGTCACTTCTCATTATCAATATTAAATAAATACCACACTATTCATAACGTAAAATAAAAGGTTGCGCCGTTGTCTTTCTCGGCTTTGGCCCATATTTCGCCTTTGTGTTTGTTAATAATGCGCTTAACGGTAGCCAAACCAACACCGGTACCAGTGAATTCTTTTTCTTTATGCAGGCGTTGGAAGGTGCCGAATAGCTTATCAGCTTTCGCCATATCAAAACCGGCACCATTGTCTTTTACAAAGTACACTTTTTTGCCAGCCTGTTGTTCGCAGCCAAAACTGACTTTAGCCAGGTTGACTTTTGAGGAGTATTTCCAGGCATTATTGAGTAAGTTTTCCATAACAGACACTAGCATTCGCTGGTCACCCTGTACGTTTATATCTGCGGCGCATGTAAATTCAACAGGTGCATAGTCGGTATGTTCATTTAACTCACTGACAATCTCTTCAGCCATCACGCTCAGATTAACAGGTTTTAAATCTAGATCCTGGCTTTGTACACGCGATAACTCTAGCAGGCCATTAATTAATTCGCCCATTTTACTGGAGCCGGTTCGTATACGTTGTAACAAGTTCACTCCCATCGTATCGAGTTTGTCAGAATATTCTTCAATGAGTATCTGACTAAAGCCTTTCATTGAACGCAAGGGCGAACGTAGGTCGTGCGAGACCGAATAACTGAAAGCGTTTAGCTCTTCATTGGCAGTTTGCAGCGCTACATTGCTCTCACTAAGCTGCTCCGTGCGCGCTATAACTCGTTCCTCCAAACCTTCATTAAGTTCATTAAGCGCTTTAAACAAGCGTGCATTTTCAATTGAGATGGCAGTTTGGGACAGTAACATCTTAATCACGTTCAAACGGCTTTCGGTAAAGGCTTTCGAGGTCAGCCTGTTTTCCAGGTACAAGGCACCAATAATTTGCTCACGATAGTCAACCGGCACACAAAGAATAGATTGCGGTGACTGTCGCTTTAGGTAAGGATCATTTTCAAAGTCTTTATTTTCGGCCACATTACTCAGGTTCAGGATCTCATCACTGCGTAAGACATAAGAAATCACACTCTTTGGCAGGTCATCACATTCGTCAAGCATCTGTGAACGATAGTTTAGAGGTAAGCTAATGTCTGGCTGATGACCTTCAGAGGATTCAGAGCGAATAGAAACTCTGGCCTCAACAAAAGGGCCTTGTTTTGTATTGAGCACCAAGGCAGCGGTTTGCGCCCCAGCACTTTCACTAATCACTTGCATAACCTTCAAAGCAAGCTGGCTCAGCTTGAGTTCACTGGAAATCAACTGGGATGATTTCATAACAGACTCAAAGTCCAGGCCGCTTTTATCTTTACTATTATTTTTACTATTGATCTTTGATTCAGCGCTGGCTGATGAAGGTAACGCTGATTCAATACTGAACGAAGCATCTTCGTCCCCTTCAGGCAATTCCAGCGCTTGACCATAGTGTTTCTTCAAATAAACCACACGCGCCATACAACCCCAGCGCTGATAGAGATACAGCGCTTCTTGAAGGTAAGCACTGGCGGCTTCGCCTAAGTCTTTGCTTTGCCAGTATAAGGCCAGTAACTCATTACCCAATGCCTGATATTGGAGAAAACCCTGGGCTTTGGCTGAATGGATGGCTTGTTGATAATAAGTGGTGACTTGCGCCATAGGCTGGTTTTGGTAACGACCTTGTTCGGCGAGTAAGAGTTGGTATTTATGGTCAAAGTTAACAGGGCAAAATTCAGCGAGTTGTTTTAGTTTATTCAAACAAAGTTCAAAGTGTTCAGAACTTGAATCATTAGCACTGTTTTTGGCCGTTAGTAACAGTCCATACTGAACCAGGTGATCTGCATAAAAGCAAAGTTTTGGAGTCGTACTTAAAGCAACAAATACATTTTGAGCACTATCAAACGCTTTTTCTTTGTCCCCATACCAAAAAGCCAATTCTGAACGAAAGTGCAAAAGATGACGGACATGTATGCTACTTTTTACAACCTTCAGGTATTCATCCGAAAAAGCATCGTCATCCAGTATTTTACTTGCTTTATTACTTGGCTCTATCAAAGCCGAAGCCAATCTAATAACATGAGTGGTTATGGGGGTAAATACAGCTTTATGCTGGCTCAATACCTCTGAAGCTTTGGCATATTGAAACACGGAAGGTAAAAACTCCCCCTTTGAGACCCTTAAAAACAAGGTGTTACTTAGGTTGATAGCCGCTCTAGCAATTTCACCATTTTCCAAGCCTATTTCATAACCTTTTTGGTGCTGTAAAATACAGTCACTGTACGAGGCACTAAATGGTAGTACCATCAAACTTAGTACATTGTAACTACTAGACAATTCCCGAGCCTGTGGATACTGCTGCACTAGGTTAAGTGTTAATTTAGCAACTTCCCGACCTTGTTCATACAAACCTTTATGCATCAGAAAAACGGCATACCAGGATAAGGTAATCAGAGCTAAATCAGATTTTCCCGCCCTTAAAATAAGGTTTAAGCCTTGAAGAATACTTAAATTAAAAAATTCACTCCTTCCAAGAATGAACGCACATGCATTAAAGTTAGACAGTATATTCAATGCAACTAATAAGCGCTGATCTGTCATTTCTGGCAATTCTTCTATACACGCAATAGAACGCCCCTGTATATACTGATCAAACAACATCTGCTCTTTCTCTAATGTACCCTGGGTCACTTTAGGATCTACCGAGAAGTGAATACCTAAATAATTCAAGCCCTGTATACCCTGCGTAATTCCTAACTCCCAACGCCCTCTTCCGATGCTCTCAACCAGACGCGTCACGCAAATTTTGGCTTTGATCAAATCTTCATGACAGTATTTCAGCACCTCATCATAAAGCACATCCGAGTCATCTGGATGTCCACACAAGTACTCACCTTCAGCTTTTAAATGATATAAATTAAAGGTAAGTTGATAACAAACTTGCCAGCCTTTTTCGGGTAACAAGGTAATACCAACACCGGCATATTGCACTACAGCATCCCAAGCACTTGCAGC
>Ga0209184_1001626_pt1 | contig 13784 bp, 11 predicted proteins | sample EN8Hudsemesocosm_2_FD_184627 | JGI IMG/M metagenome (GOLD analysis project Ga0209184, IMG submission 184627) | Methane-oxidizing microbial communities from mesocosms in the Hudson Canyon - EN8C Hudson Canyon (SPAdes) (version 2) | ecosystem: Environmental > Aquatic > Marine > Cold seeps | place... | reverse complement strand
TGGAATATAATTCAGTGCAGCCAGTATATAGCTATCCTTGGGCCAACAAACAATTTCGTCAAGTTTTTTATTTAGCGTTGTATGCATTATGTCTCGTTTCAGTAAGTCACTTTTTTTTATTATTTCTCCACTACTCATCGTAGCCGTTTTTTTTGTAACTGGCCCAAAACAGCAAGAAAGTGGACCGCAATATAAACAATCAACCTCCGCAAAAAACGCTGAAAGCAATAGCATCGTACAAGTTGAAAAAACGGTTTCGCCTGAGTTTATTAGCAATTTAATGGCGAAAGAAAAGCCACAAGATGAAAGTGCTGAAATATTTTATCAGACGCTACCGGGCTCATTAAGTGATGCCCCAAAACCCGCCGCCCTGGAAAGCGATGCAGAGGGTAATTTAATCATCAACCAACGGGTACAGCGCCTGTTTGAATTTTATCTCATGGCAATGGGTGAGGAACCCATTGAAAGTATCATTGCTCGAATAAAGTATGATTTACATACACAATTAGGTGATCAAGCTTACCTACTAGCAAATAACTTACTCGAAGGCTACCTCCAATACCGAAATAATATTGGCATCATCAAAAATCAATATGCTGAACACGTCGCTATCTCTGGTAACGACATGCAATTAATTAAAGAAATTAAGCTCGCCATTCGAGATTCAAGATCTGATTTTTTACCCGATGAAGCTATTTCTTCTTTTTATTCACAAGAAGATGACTACGATGACTACATGATCAGCAAAATTCAAATTCTCAGCGACCAGACACTTTCCGCCGAAGAAAAGCGCACCGCACTCATACTTCTGGACGAAAATAGCCCAACCGAGCTGGTTCACTCACAAAAGAAAGCCAAACAACTCTCTGGTGTTAGCAATAGCGTTAAAGAATTACGTAAACTGGGTGCCAGTAATGAGGTCGTTTATATCTATCGCGAACAAGAACTCGGTACCGAAGCTGCTGACAGGCTCACTACTTTAGATACTGAAAGAAATGCATGGCAATCCCGGATTGATACTTACCGCATTGAGCTTAACAATATTGAATCAATGAATGCTTATTCAGAAACTGAAAAGCAAGGCATGATCGACGCACTTCGTCATCAGCATTTTGATACACGAGAGATATTAAGAGTCCGTACATTGGATAAAATGAGGGGAATGCCCTCTATCTAATAGTTGAGTATTTAAGAATGTCCAAACTATGCCATTTTGAAAATCTCAACTAAACTTAATATCTCTTAGGTACGTTTCTTATTTAGAGTGCAGAATAGATGAAGAATTTCCCTATAGAAATATCTAACTTCAGGCATTCTATCTCAACACGTTTACTTAAAATCGTACTTTCAATCTACTTCCTTCTAACGTTCACTGTCACAGGCATTCATATTTTTATTGAGTACTCCTCTGCTAAAAAGGATATTAAAGCGGAGCTTGTTATTTCCGAGCATACCTTTAAAGAAAGTTTGACTGAAACAATCTGGAATATGGATGATTTCCAATTAAGAATTTCAGCGGAAGGTATCACTAAACTACCCTCTGTTATTGGTGTCGATATTCGAGACCCTCACAATGAAATCATGTTGCAAACCGGAAAAACGATAGCCACAAATAATCACCCTAATAGCGATATTTTCTGGCATGAGTTTCCGCTTCTATATTCCCATAAAAAACAAACCAAACACCTAGGCGTAGTCCGGCTCATTTCCAGTGATGCCATCGTATTTAACCGGATAAAAGTTGGGATATTTATCCTAATCATTGGCGCCATCATCAAAACCGTTGCGCTGGTATTTTTGATCACCATTGTTTTCAATCGTTTACTTACTCGTCCCTTGGGATACCTGGCAAATGAAGCGGATAAAATTGACCTCAATAATATTCAGTCCAGGCATATTAAAATTGACGGCCACCAGGGAAGTGAGTTAAAAACCCTGGAATCCGCGATCAACAATATGATGGATAAGATTGTTGTATCTTTATCAGAACTGGAAGAGCTTAACAAAGAACTAGAGCAGAAAGTTACTGAGCGCACCAACTCACTCAATGAAACCGTCAAGCAGCTTGATAAGGATCAATGCGCATTAAAACATGAAGTTAAAATTCGAATGGAAAAAGAAAAAGCCTTACTGAAAGGGCGTATCGAATTACAAAATTCATTGAATGAACTGAAACAAATGCAAGACCAATTGATCGAGTCTGAAAAGATGGCCTCATTAGGCGAGTTAGTCGCCGGCGTTGCTCACGAAATCAACACCCCTGTCGGCTTAAGCCTCACCGGCATTAGTCACTTTCAATATATGCTAGATCAGTTAAACACACGCTATCAAGAAGATGACCTTGAAGAGCGTCAGTTTGAAAAATTCTTGATCGACGCTAAAGAAATTGCTAAATCTGTTCACCTCAGCCTCGACCGAGCCGCAGGATTGGTAAAAAGCTTTAAACAGGTTGCTGTAGATCAGAGTCACGAAGTCGTTAGATGGTTCAACGTGCATGATTATGTAAATGAAGTCATGCTGAGCTTAGGAAATAAAATCAAACACTCCGCCATCAAAGTGGAGATTGTTTGCGATCGAAGCATACTAATCAATGGCTATCCAGGTTCTTTATCTCAAATCATCACAAACTTCATCAATAATTCATTCATTCATGCTTTTGATAAAGGTCAGTCAGGCCACATAAAACTGTTATTCGAAAAACAGGATGAGCAACTTCAGTTTATCTACTCAGACGACGGTAAAGGCCAGACAAAAGAGGTCCTGGATAAAATGTTCAACCCCTTTTTTACCACAAACAGAGAACATGGTGGTAGTGGGTTAGGCTTAAATATTGTCTACAATTTAGTCACCCAAAAGATGAAAGGCACTATAAATATTGAGAGTAAACCTGACTTTGGTACAAGCTTTACTATACTCATTCCTATAGATGTAAAAAGTAATCCATCAAATGGAAGCGATCGAACTGATAACCAAGTTGAATAGAAGAAACTATGTTTAAAAAGTCAAGTACTAACACATCGACAAATGAAGCAGTCAAAACTCGTTCCGAGCACGCTTGGAAGGTCTTGATTGTGGATGATGAGGCCGAAGTTCACACAATAACAAAAATAGCACTCAGTGAATTTGAGTTTGACGGTAAGGGTTTACACTTACTCAACGCTTACAGTGGTGCTGAAGCTAAACAAGTTATTCAGGAACATCCTGACATCGCCCTTATTTACCTTGATGTCGTTATGGAAAGTGATGATGCAGGCCTACTTTTTGTTAAATATTTAAGAGAAGAGTTAAAAAATAAATTCGTCCGAATCGTCTTGCGAACAGGTCAACCAGGACAAGCACCTGAGCGCAAAGTCATTGTTAATTATGATATTAATGATTATAAAGAAAAAACCGACTTTGATAGCACTAAACTCTTTACCACGACCCTATCAGGCTTACGCGCTTACCGTGATATTATGGAGGTTGAAGAAGCTCGAAAGAGCCTAGACCGTTACCGCTTAGGACTTGAAGAGGTAATTTCAGCCTCCGCCAATTTATTTGAAATTCGCTCATTAAAACTGTTTGCCCGAGGTTTACTTGATCAAATTGCCTCAATTTTACATCTTGATCAAGATACCCTGTTGGTAAGGTGTCATGGTTGGACGGTCGCTGAGAATCATGGTCATTTTGAAGTACTCGCTGGCACCGGTAGTTTCAGTGAAACAGATATCAACCTTCCGCCTGAGGTTAATGCGCTTCTGGCTAAAGCCTCACTAAATAAGGAAAGCGTGTTTGAAAACAGCCAGTTTGTAGGTTATTTCCCAACTAAAAGTGGCAAAGTAAATCTCATTTATCTGGACGGCATAGACGCTTTGGATGAGTTGGATAAGCGCATGATTCAGGTCTTTTCAAGCAATGTCACTATTGCATTCGATAACCTCTACCTGGATAGAGAAGTCTTTGAAACCCAAGTCGAGATCGTAAACACTCTTGGCGATGTGGTTGAAAACCGTTCTAAAGAAGCCGCTCACCATGTTAAACGCGTTTCTCATTTGGCAAGTATGCTAGGTCGTTTATCGGGGCTAAGCACTGAAGAGGTCGATATCTTATTTATGGCGACCCCCATGCATGACGTTGGTAAAGTCGCAATCCCTGACAGCATTCTACTTAAACCAGGCAAGCTGGATGCGGGTGAATGGGAGATAATGAAAACCCATGCTCAAATAGGGAAAAATATTTTCATTCATTCAAAACGCCCCGTTTTAAAGGCGGCAGCAATTATTGCAGGTCAACACCACGAAAAATTTGACGGATCAGGCTACCCTCTGGGACTCAAAGGCGAAGCGATTCATATTTACGGGCGTATCGTAGCGCTTGCCGATGTATTTGACGCACTCATACACAAACGTTGTTATAAAGAAGCGTGGCCCTTAGATAAAGTGATTGTCGAATTAAGATCACAAGAAGGTAAACACTTCGATCCTAAGTTACTTAATTTATTTCTTGAAAACATCAAAGAAGTTACCCGGATTATAGAAAGCTACCCAGACTAACATTTGACTTTATTTAAACAATGCGCTGCTAAGCCTTACTTAGCCGCGCAATAATTTTATTTAGGTTATTCAAAGCATCGCAGGTTAAAGGATCTGATAAATTAAAACCCATAGGCACACGCGTAATTTGGTTAACTATGTCAGAGCTATGCTCCAGAAGAATCCCCTTCTCTGTCACGATAAAATCATTACCGTTAAAAAGCGGCCCTTGACCGACAGCTAAAGCACTCTGCTAATGGAAGCTAAATGGCAAAGTGCTATATTATTTCTCTCTCGCAGCATTTTGATAGACAACCTGGCCTTCCAAAAAGTGTGTGACGGCGATACCACCGCAGTAAGGTATAATGTCATCGATGATGGAAAAAGATTTCTCGGTCAATAAATAACACCACACCACACCACAATAATGATGCAGCTGACTGGTGATGAGTGAAAAAAGTGAGGCGATTGGCTTAAATTGGGGATTTTGAAGTAAATCCGAAAACTGAATAGACTTCAGCAATATTTTTTAGGATGTAATCATTTCTTCACTTGTTGTTTCAAATGTTTAGCTATACTTATAAATTAAGTTATTAAATCAGGAATAATACAGTAAATGAAATTAGTCGATACAGGCATGGGCCCAAGTGGAAAGTTAACCCTTCAACTCATTGCCATGCCAAAGGATACCAACGCAAATGGCGATATTTATGCGGGTTGGCTGATGGAGAAAATGGATTTAGCTGGGGCAACAGCAGCCTCTAATGTCTCGAAAGGCCGTACAACAACAGTGGCCATGGAGCGCGTTGAATTTTTATCGCCAGTAGTAGTAGGTGACCAAATATCCTGCTATACCGAACTGGTTGATACTGGCCGAAGTTCTATCAAAATATTGGTAGAAGTTTATGTGATAGATGTCATCAGCGGCCAGGCTAAAAAAGTGACTGAGACCACCTTTATTTATGTAGCCATCAATGAAATGGGTGGCATTCGCCAATTGCCAGCGACTGATTAGACCTACTCTTCAATCGTTGTAAAAAAGCGCTCGGCAGTTTCTTTACTAAACACCCGTATTTGACGGTCACTGAATTCAACCGAGAAAGAAGTGGCTTGTTCCCCCGTCACATGACCTCTACCTAATACACAGTGTTGAACATACTGGGCATACCAAACAGGTTTGCCTTGTGGTTTATCCACAAGGCTATCTGACTCGGGTGTATCTTGAGTTAACTCACATTTCATGGCTTCAGCATAACGCTGTGATATTTTCGAAGCTGTCACACCTAATGGTAGCTGACATGCTAAGGCTTTATTATCCAAGCACGCCCCAAGCACCTGACTTTGAGGTAACTGTAATTCAAACTCAAAACGAGACGGGTTCAATTGGGCACGCTCTTGTCGCTTGGGTACAAATAAATGTAATGCGCGTTTGGCGCGCGTCATCGCGACATAAAGCAGCCGCCTTTCGCTTTCCAGCTCTGACTTGCTTAAATTGTCTGAACGTAGCGCATAGGGAATTAATTTATCATTTAAACCTGGCACCAGTACGGTGTCCCACTCCAGGCCTTTGGCTCTATGAATCGTGGTAATATGTACCGCTTGTTGGTGCTGTTGTTCGGCATTGTTTTGCAACATAGACAGGTAATCAAGCACATTACTGGCACTACCTTCTAGTTTAGAAATAAAGCGGATTATCCCCATAATCGAAGCCACTTTTTCTTCCGCATGGTCATGACTCAAACTCAGTGAACGAATACCTTCGTATAGTTCAGTTTCTTGCACATATACCTTTAGCAAAACCTTAACTGGCTGTTTAGTGTTCTCGACCGTGGTCAATACTTTTGCCAAGCGTTCCAGTTTTATACTTTGAATTCTTTTCAAATCACTAGGAATAAGTTGCAACAAAACCTTACCCCAGCCTTGAGAGTAAGTAGCGAGTGATGCTACCAGCATTTTTAATTGTGTATCAGCCAAACCAACATGAGGGAAGTGAAAAATCAGGTCAAATTTTAACTGACGCTCCTCAAGGCTCATCATCGAATATGAACCTGCTGCCAGCTCAATCACCGCACGAATACTTTGTGCTTCGACCAAGTTGAAAACACTGTTTTTGCCTTCTATATGATAAGGCACCTGTTGTTCAAGCAATGAAAGTTCAATACCCACCGTCTGGCTCCAGGCGCGCGCTAAAATTGCTGACTGGCTTAAGACTTCAAGACTAAATTGCGCTAACAAACTACTGATATGACTTGCATCGTTATAGCAACGGTGCTCTGTCACTTCCGTAGCAGGGTTAGTATGAAAGGATTTGCACAGTAAATTTTGCCGATTCTTATTATTTGAAATCAAGTGATTCGCGAGCAGTGACACTTTATGTCCATACCGAAAGGAATAACTCAAACTCAGATTCCGGGCATCAGGAAACTCTTTAGCAAAGCCTTTAATAAGGTATTCCGGTTTCGCTCCCCGAAATTCATAAATCGTTTGGTCAGGATCCCCCACGATAGTGATCTTGGCACGATCGCCCGCAATAAGTTTCATTAGTTCATGCTGAATATCGTTCGTGTCCTGATACTCATCAACCAACAAGACATCCATCTTATTGGCCACCAGTTTGGCTAAAGCCGGGTTGGCACGAATTGCCATGACAGGATCATATAACATATCAGTATAGCTAATACGCGATTGCTGCTTGCGCCATGCTTCGAACTGATCAAATAACGATATTACGTATTTGAATTTATCTGCCAGTTCAAGTATTTCAAATACTAATTCCGGTGGATGCAGGCCACTTTTCACCGTTTCGATAAACTGGTAGCACAACTCAACATGCTCTTTCTTATTTCGCTTGGCATCACGCAGGACTTCAGCATCCAGACTCTGACGCATTAAACGCCAAAGATGAAAATGGATCTCTTTTTCAGATAAAATATTTTTTTGAAAAGCGGGTAGATAACCCTCCCTAATAAAACGCTGATATAAACGATAACCCATCGCATGAAAGGTTCTGACTTCTGGGCGTTGAAGTTCATTTGAAATAACGTGTTGAAGCTTCACGCTAAAATCTTCACGTGCCGCCCGGTTAAACATCAAAATCAAGATACGACGCGCATCGCCTCCCTGTTCCAATAAGTGCTGAATACGATAGGCCAATGTCGTGGTTTTACCACTCCCTGCGACAGCAGTGATCACATAATGGGCAGGATCGGCTGTCACAATAGCATGTTGTTCTTCGGTTAATTGGATCATGAATGACAGACTATTGGTGGCAGACGAATTTGAGTGAATGCTTGAACATTAACAATGTTTATATCTTCTAGATGCTTGTGCGAGAATAGTGATCGTCGCGAGATCGAGCTTTACTGGGCGCGCCAATTGAAAGACAATGAGCACTCCCCAACTTTTTCAAACTTAATGACGATCAAACTGAATTATGGAAAGTTCAATCAAGTATCGGCTTATGATACTACTAATCGCATTTATGGCGGTAGTTTCTTGCAGCAGCCAATCAACAAGTCTTATCAATTTCAATAAGCTTGACCTGACATATCATCTCGTTGCTGAAAAAACAGCCCTGATGCTGGCTGCTGAACAAGGTAATAGTGCACAAATCAAAAGTACCATTGAGCAAGGGGCACTTATTAATAGTGAGGCGCCTTCAGGCACTGCATTTTCACTTGCGCTACAGCATGGTCACTATATCATCAGCCAGTTTTTATTAACCGCAGGCAGTGACTTTAATAAAGGTTTCAAGCCGGGTGAAGCCTCTGCCCTGATGTATGTGGCCGATCAGGCTAAAAACACCTTACTTAAAGACTTAATTATTCGGGGAGCCGACCTCAACTATGAAGATAATCTAGGTTATTCCGCGATTACCAAAGCTGCAAAGAAAGGCCACCTCACCACGCTTAAAATTCTAATTAATGCCGGAGCAAATGTGAATGTTTCCCCTGAAGGGCGTTCGGTATTAATGCGTGTTGTTGAAGATAACAACATGCTCTTATCTCAATTACTGATTGCCGGAGGGGCAGATGTAAATTTTAGGGATGAAAATGGCGATAGCGCATTGAAAATTGCGCGCCGTTTGGGTTTTTTTGATTTGGATTTAATGTTGATTCAATCCGGTGCCAGACCCTAAAAATGGGTTTTCAGTTATTTTTTCGTAAACAATATATAGGTAGTAACAAAAGTAATGAGTAGTAATCAAGTAAAGGTAAGCTTAGGTGTTATGCCAGAGCAAAAAGAAGATTACAGTCAATATGAAGAAAGCGAGCTACGTTGGGATCGTATTATTCCTTCAGGCATTATCATCCTGCTTGTACTGATTTTAGGCATATACTGGTTGTTTTCAGATAATGACGTCACTACGTATACAGCAAAGCTGCCGGTGTTTGAAAAACAAGAGTCAACACCTGCGGCCACTATCGAAGTAAAAGAAACAAAAGCAATAGACCGTAAAAAAGCCGTCGTAATAGTGCAAGAAGAAGTAATGTCCCCCATAAAACAGGTTGAACAGGTTGAACAGGTTGAACAGGTTGAACAGGTTGAACAGGTTGAACAGGTTGAACAGGTTGAACAGGTTGAACAGGTTGAACAGGTTGAACAGGTTGAACAGGTTCAGGCTAAGCCAAAGACTCCAGTCAAACAAGCAGGTACAAAAACATTATCTCCTGTAAAAATTATAGACGCCCACATAAAAAGAGCCCAACTGAGCTCTAACCTGGAAAAAGGGATGCCTGTAGACTCACTATCAGCTCAAGTAATAATGTCAGAAGCGGGTATCATCAAAGTACATTTATATACTGAAATGTCCGATTTAAGTGGACATTACTTGTTCCATGAATGGTATCTTAATGGTAAAAAACAGGCTCGAGTTAAAATCCCGGTCAATCACAAGCACCAACGTTCGTCATCCAGTAAGTTTATTAACCAACAAATGTTGGGTGCCTGGCATGTAAAGGTTATTGATGAACAGGGTAAACTTTATATTCAAGCCGATTTCAAAGTTTCATCGCCCTAATGGACATTTTATTTCTGGTCAAAAAAATACTCAGCGCCGTGCTCATGCCCTTTCCTTTTGGGTTTATCATGTTGCTCGTCGCGCTGATTATTTTAGGCCTTGGCTATCGTCGTTTTGCCAAAGGGCTCGGCTTTAGTGTGCTGGTATTTTGGTATATCTTAAGTATTGACCCTATTGCAAAGCTCATTGCGAGCCCCTTAGAGTATGAGTTTCCTAAATATCAACAACAAAGTGTTGCTTATGTCATCGTACTCGGAGGCTATCATAATAGTGATGAGCGCTTTCCTATTAGCAGCCTGCTCTCTAAAACATCCTTAATGCGTTTGTCAGAGGGTATTCGTATTTATAGGGCAAACCCCGGCGCAAAACTTTTACTATCTGGCTATAAGTTTCATGATAAAATTTCCAATGCTGAAGCGATGTCACGGGTTGCACAAGCTTTTGGCGTCACTGAAGCTGACATTGTTATTGCACCTCAACCAAAAGACACGGCAGAAGAAGCCGCTCATTGGGCTCATTTTTTAAAAACACAACAGCTAAAAGCACAAAAACTAGCCGACAATATCGTAAATCAAAATTTTGCGCTGGTTACCTCTGCCATGCACATACCTCGCGCAGTCTACTTATTTCAATACCAGGGTCTTCAGCCTATTCCCGCTCCAACAGCATATCGCACAGGTGGCCACCACGGTACACATTGGCAAAGTTTATTTCCCAACGCCAATGCGCTGTCATTATCGACAAGCGCCTGGCATGAATATTTAGGCAAGGCCTGGGCAATAATACGTCGCAGTTTCGAATAATCAGCTAAGGTAAGAATATGAGTTACATCGGCACAAGGAATTTTTCTCACCAGCAGAAAGATAAAATCGGGGTATTAATCACCAACCTCGGCACGCCTCAAGCCGCTAATACCCAAGCAGTCAGAACCTATTTAAGCGAGTTTCTATCCGACCCTCGCATTGTCGAAATTCCCCGCCTGCTTTGGTTAATGATCCTGCACGGTTTTATTTTAAGAGTACGGCCCAAGCGTTCAGCAAAAGCATACGCAAGTGTATGGGGCAAAAGAGGCTCCCCCTTAATGTTTCACACTCAGGATCAATGTACAGAATTATCTACTAAGCTCACCGAGCAGATGGGTGAACAGGGGGGTGAGCAAATTCAAGTTGAATTTGCCATGCGTTATGGCCAACCGTCTATTTCTTCCGTGCTACAAAAAATGGCCGATGCGGGCGTAAGGAAACTGCTAGTTCTGCCTTTATACCCCCAATATGCCAGCTCAACAGTGGGTTCGACTTTTGATGCCCTGGCAAAAGATTTCAGCCAACGTCGCTGGCTGCCTCAACTTCGGTTTATTTCGGGTTACCATGACTCAGCCCCCTACATTCAAGCTTTAGCGCAGAGCATCAAAGTACACTGGGCCAAACATGGTCGCGCAGATAAGCTCATACTGTCCTACCATGGTTTACCGGAACAAACCTTAACATCAGGTGACCCCTATTTTTGCCAATGCCATGCCACCACTCGGCAACTGGTCAAACTTTTAGATATCAGCGAAGATGAATACTTAACGACCTTTCAATCTCGTGTAGGTCGGGCCGAGTGGTTGAAACCCTATACTGACAAAACATTAATGGCCCTACCCAATCAAGGCATTAAATCTTTGCAAGTAATTTGCCCGGGTTTTCCCGCTGACTGCTTAGAAACCATCGAAGAAATTGCCGTCGAAAACCGCGATTACTTCCTCGAAAATGGTGGCGAACGTTATGAGTATATTCCGGCGTTAAATGCAAGTGAAGATCATATCCAGGCTCTGACCAGTTTAATCAATGAAAACATTTCCGGCTGGTCACAGCCTTCGGAAGATGATTACAACGAACGCCAAGCAGCTTATGAATTTCGAAAAAATCATTCCTAGTTGTCCATTATCAAGATGAAAACAGTCTAGACACCTTACACTGACGTCCAATTTTTTGACTTACATTTTTTGGACAGCCTCATTTTGGATAAAGCAGCGATTAAATTAACCGAGTACAGCCATGGCGCTGGATGCGGTTGCAAAATATCCCCCAAGGTTCTGGATACAATTTTAAAAACAGAGCTTTCCATCGCCCCTGATGAGCGTTTGATCGTTGGCAACACCTCAAGAGATGATGCCGCTGTCTACGATATGGGTAATGGTCTCGGCATCATTAGTACTACCGATTTTTTTATGCCTATTGTGGACGACCCTTTTGACTTTGGTCGTATCGCTGCCACTAATGCCATCAGCGATGTGTATGCCATGGGCGGCACGCCAATGATGGCGATTGCTATATTGGGCTGGCCGATTAACCAGCTCTCTGCAGAGGTGGCTCAGCAGGTTATCGATGGCGGGCGTCAGGCTTGTGCTGATGCAGGTATCCAGCTAGCGGGCGGGCATAGCATCGATTCACCCGAACCCATCTTTGGTTTAGCCGTCACCGGCTCTGTGAATTTGTCAGAATTAAAACAAAATAATACCGCAAGTGAAGGCTGCCTACTTTACCTCACCAAGCCTCTCGGTATAGGCATACTCACAACGGCCCAGAAACAAAAAATACTTCAAGATCAACACCAAAACCTCGCAAGAGATTTAATGTGCCAACTAAATACCTTTGGCCGAAAAATCGCGTCCTTGGAAGGTGTACAAGCCCTCACTGATGTCACCGGTTTTGGTTTACTTGGACACCTGAGTGAAATATGTGAAGGTAGCCATGTCAGTGCTCAAATTGAGTTCGATAAAGTGCCTATTATCGATGCCGCGCTAACCTACCTTAAAGCCGGAGCCGTTCCTGGCGGTACACTGCGTAATTATGAAAGTTATGGCCATAAAGTACATGCACAGCAAGGTGAATTGACAGAAAAACAAAAGCATATTTTATGTGACCCACAAACCAGCGGCGGTTTACTGATTGCCATCGAGCCCGAGTCAGAAGCAGCGTTACTTAAGCTTGCCCAAAGTGAAGGGCTGTCACTTCAAGCTTTTGGTGTGTTAACCAAAGCCCAAGCTGACGAACTTATTGTTGTTATTTAAAAGCAGCGGCTATTTAAAAACAACAAAGAATAAGAGGAAAACACGTGGACACATTGATTGATATATTGAACCGCTTAAAACTAGCAAACCCTGAAATAGATCAGGCCTTACTAACGCAAGCCATCACACTCGCAAAGTCACAGAGCGAAGAGCTTGAATCCCTATCACAAATTATTCGTGATATTCGTGAACGTGATGCCCGTAAAAAGTGCTTATGTAGAGGTTTTAAGTGATGACAGACCAGGCTCCCTTTCAAGGACGGCGTTACTTCCCAATTAGTCAGTATTTTCGCCAGCACTTTGGTGAACGAGTGGCTAAAATATCGGTCAGTATCGCTGAAACCTGTCCGAATAGAAGTCCAAACAATACTATGGAAGCGTGTATATTTTGTGATGACTGGGGCTCAGCCGCCTACCATCGCGAGAAAGATCGCGAGTTAGTAGACCAGATCAGGCATAACAAAACGCTGGTGAGTCGCCGTCTGAAAGCCAATAAATTTCTGGTTTATTTTCAATCTTATACAAACACCCTAGATAAGGTAAATACCCTTAAACAGCGCTTTGAAAGTGCGTTATCTGAAGATTATGTCAGCGGTTTAGTCGTCGGTACACGCCCCGACTGTTTGCCTGAAAGAATTTTCCCCTTATTCAATGAAATGTGCCAAAAGTCTTACGTACTGATAGAGCTGGGTGTCCAAAGTTTCTTTAATGATCAGCTAGAGTTTTTAAAACGCGGCCATACTGCCGAAAAGAATATCGAAGCGATTTTGAAACTCAGCCAGAAAACCAAGGTGGATATTGGCATCCATCTGATTTTTGGCCTGCCCAATGAAAGCTCAGAACAACTAATCGAAACCGCCCGTATTATTAACCAGCTGCCTATCTCCAATGTAAAGCTTCATAACCTGCACGTATTAAGTAATACCACTCTGGCTGAGATGTTTGCACGAGATGAATTTGTACCTGATGAGCTTGATGTTTATGCAGACAAAGTCATTCTATTCTTACGCCACCTATCACCACTTATCGCAGTGCAACGCTTAGCCGCTATTGCCAACCGTTGGGATGAGTTAATCGCACCAAAATGGACAAGCAAAAAGATGGGGCCACTGGATTTTATTGAAAACAGAATGCGAGAAGCCGGTTATTTTCAAGGGGACTTATATGACCCAAACCAGAAGCCGGAAATGAATATCCCA